>Ga0185299_10002248_pt1 | contig 30854 bp, 30 predicted proteins | sample PaiPotPPA55metaG_FD_128002 | JGI IMG/M metagenome (GOLD analysis project Ga0185299, IMG submission 128002) | Iron sulfur acid spring bacterial and archeal communities from Banff, Canada, to study Microbial Dark Matter (Phase II) - Paint Pots PPA... ...
GGTAGGCGGGCAGGCCCAGTATGGCGAACGGCAGCAACCATGCAAAGGTGGGTGCATCGACCAGGAAGGCGTAGCCGATCCAGTACAGTCCCGGCACGAAATAGCCGAGCCCGAACCACCAGCCGGCCATCGCGGCGGCCGGCACGCCGCGATGGCGTCCGGCGCCGGCGCCGTCGATCAGCCAGACCGCGACCGGAAAAGTTACGAACAGCACGGGCCATGCGTTGAACGGCGCCATCGCCAGCGCCGACAGTGCCCCGGCGACAAGCGCTACGGCGGCGCGCTTCCATCCCCATGCCAGGATGATCGCCAGACCGGCCGCGCGGAGGTTCCCTGCGGCTGTCACGTTGAGCCGGCTCCGTCACCCTGAGGGTTGGTATTGTCGTTGGCTTGCGCGGATCCCGTCTCGGTCGCGGCTTCGCGGCGACGGTTTTCGCGTTGGGTGCGCAAGGCCGAGCGTTCCTTGCGCGTGGCGATGCGCAGGCGCTTGACGCGCCGCGGATCGGCGTCGAGCACTTCGATTTCGAAATTGCCGGGCCCGGAAATCACCTCGCCGCGCACCGGCAGCCGGCCGACATGGGTCACAAGATAGCCGCCAAGCGTCTCGACCTCCTCGCCGGCTTCGCCGGTAACAAACTCCTCGCCGATGACGGAACGGACGTCATCGAGGCTGGCGCGGGCATCGGCGATGAAGGAATTATCCGCCTGCCGCACGATCGACGGCGGCTCGTCGCTGTCGTGCTCGTCGTCGATCTCGCCGACGATCTGTTCGACGATATCCTCGATCGAGACCAGTCCGTCGGTGCCGCCATATTCGTCGACCACCAGCGCCAGGTGGATGCGCGAGGCCTGCATCTGCGCCAGCAGATCGATCGCCCGCATCGAAGGCGGCACGAACAGCAGCTTGCGGATGATATTGGCGTCCGAAAGCGGCAGCGCCAGGTCGACCGCGCGCAGATCGAGACCGGCAGGGAGCGGCTTCTTGCGCTTGGCGCTGCCTTTGCCCGTCTCGGATCGCCGCGCCCTCGCGGTCATGAACGCCAGCAGGTCGCGGATGTGGACGATGCCTTCGGGGTCGTCGAGGTTTTCGTCGTAGACCACCAGCCGCGAATGCGCGGCGCTTTCGAACAGGCTCATCAATTCGCCGAGCGGAATGTCGCGCTTGACCGCGACGATGTCGGCGCGATGGATCATGACGTCGGCAATGCGGCGTTCATGCAGGGAAAGGATGTTCCGCAGCATGGTGCGCTCGATGGCGGAAAAGCCCACCTCGTCCGGCGTGCTCGCGTCAAGCACGACCTGCAGATCATCGCGGACCGATCCCGGCTTCCACCCGAACAGCGTGCGGATCGCCCGCGTCAGCCAGTTATCGGCGACCGGACGCATGACTTCGCCTTCCTGCACCACGGCAGGCAGGTTGCGCGTGTTGCGCGGATTGTCGTGGATCGGTTCTGAGTCCGTCATCTCAGTCCATCCGCTGCCGGTCCGCATACGGATCGGCAATGCCGAGTTGTGAGAGAATCTCCCGCTCCAGCGCTTCCATGGTCTCGGCGCCGTCGTCCGTTTCGTGATCGTAACCGATCAAATGCAGGAAGCCATGGACCGCCAGATGGCTGAGATGATGATCGAACGGCTTTTGTTCGTCATCGGCCTCCCTTCGCGTCGTTTCATAGGCAATCGCGATGTCGCCGAGCATGCGCGGGGCTTCGTCGGGACCACGCGGGCCGCTCGGCGGCAGTGCCGGAAACGACAGCACATTGGTCGGCTTGTCGATGCCGCGCCAGTTGCTGTTCAGCGTCCGGATGCCGGCGTCGTCGGTCAGCATGACGGCGAGTTCGGTCTCCGCGACATCGGCGGTGACGAACTCGGCCGCGGTGGCTATCGCCCGATGGATAGCCGTCTCCGCGTCAGGCTCGGCCTGCCAGCAATCGGCGACAACAAGAACTTCTGTGATCGGAAGTGTGAACGGCGCCATCGGTCCGGAATGTCGTTTGCGACGGGAATTCGCCCCCAGCGCGCGCTCGGCGGCAGCTCTGGGCATCAAGGCTTGCTGATTGCCGGTCGCTGCGGCAATCCTTCATAAGCCGCGACGATCCGCGCCACCAGTTCATGGCGGATCACGTCTTCGGCGGTGAATTTCACCTGGGCAATGCCTTCGACCCCGTCGAGCAGTCTGGCGGCTTCCGCCAGGCCCGAGGTCTGGCCGTTCGGCAGGTCGACCTGGGAGGGATCGCCGGTGATGATCATGCGGCTGTTTTCGCCAAGCCGCGTCAGGAACATCTTCATCTGCATCGACGTGGTGTTCTGCGCCTCGTCCAGAATGATGGCGGCGTTGGTGAGGGTGCGGCCGCGCATGAATGCCAGCGGCGCGATCTCGATTTCGCCGGTTTGCAGCGCCCGTTCGACGATGCGCGAATCCATCAGGTCGTACAGCGCATCGTAAATCGGCCGCAAGTAAGGGTCGACTTTCTCGCGCAAATCGCCGGGCAGAAAGCCGAGTCGCTCGCCGGCCTCGACGGCGGGCCGCGACAGGATAATACGATCGACCTCCTTGCGCTCAAATAATTGCGCGGCCTGCGCTACCGCGAGCCAGGTCTTGCCGGTACCGGCCGGACCGATGCCGAACACCAATTCGTGGCGTTTGAGCGCGCGAATATAGGAGTCCTGTGCGGCCGTGCGCGCCCGCACCGGGCGCTTGCGCAGGTTGATGGTCTCGAACGACGATTTGACGGTCTTGGCGTCGAATTCGAACAGCGAACCTTGCGCGATCACGGCGCGGATCGCGCCTTCGACATCGCCCTGCGCCAGGTCGTGCCCCTGTACCGCCTGCGCATACAGCGTCTCCAGCACGCGCCGCGCGGCGTCGCAGCCGTCGCGTGATCCGGCGACGGTGATGTGATTGCCGCGCGAATCCACCACGACGCCAAGCCGTCGCTCGATCAGCGCCAGATTTTGTCCGTAGGGTCCAACCAGCGCCGAGGCCGCGCGATTGTCATCGAAGTCGATGACGAATTGCGTTTCGGGCGGGATTTGCATGTCGCGGTCGAGTTTGCGGCTGGGAGCGAGCGAAGACGAATCCGATGCACTTTTTGGCAAGGGTTCAGGCTCCCGTAGTCATTTGAGGATGTGTCATTTGAGGATGTGTCATTCGAGCAGGGGTCGTCTGCGAAAAAGCTGATTGCGCGGGCCGCTGATGCGGAAGGGCCGCGAGTTCCCCGAGCAGGCTGTAGCGTTCGAGGCTGTCGATCCTCACCGGCAGGACCTGTCCGATGATATCCGCAGACGCCATCACATGCGCCGGTTGCAGATAGGCAGTGCGGCCGACGATTTGGCCGGGGTTGCGGGCGGCTCGTTCGAACAGCACATCGACGGTGTTGCCAATCATGGCCTGGTTGAAGGCCGATTGCTGGCTGTCGATCAATTCCTGAAGCCGCACCAATCGCTCGTCCATCTCAGCCGCTGACACCGTCTCCTGCATGTCCGCCGCCGGCGTGCCGGGCCGCGGCGAATATTTGAACGAATAAGCGCCAGCGTATCCGATTTGTGTGACGAGCGCGAGGGTGGCGCAAAAATCTTCCTCGGTTTCACCGGGGAAGCCCACGATAAAATCCGATGAGAATGCAATATCTTGGCGGGCAGCGCGAAACCGGTCGATGACCCGCCGGTAATCCTCTGCGGTATGCCTGCGGTTCATGACAGCGAGAATGCGGTCGGAGCCGGACTGCACCGGCAGATGCACGAAAGGCATCAGCGCGGCGAGATCGCGATGTGCCTCGATCAGCGTCTCGTCGACATCGCGGGGGTGGCTGGTGGAGTAGCGCAAGCGAATGATGCCCGGAATCTCCGCGAGCCGGCGCAACAGGGTGCCGAGCGACCAGATCCGTCCGTCAGGGCCCTCGCCGTGATAGGCGTTGACGTTCTGGCCGATCAGGGTGATTTCGCGCACGCCATGGTCGGCGAGCCGCTCGACGTCCTCGACGATCTTTGCGACCGGTCGCGACACCTCGGCGCCGCGCGTATAGGGCACCACGCAGAACGTGCAGAATTTATCGCAGCCTTCCTGCACCGTCACGAAAGACGAGATTCCGCGCGCGCGGATGGCATCCGGCCGCGGCGGCGGCAGAAATTCAAATTTGTCGCGAATCGGAAATTCGGTCTCCAGCGCGCGGCCGTGGCTTTTTGCGTGCGCCAGCAATTCCGGCAAATGGTGATAGCTTTGCGGTCCGACCACCACATCGACCACGGGCGCCCGCCGGATGATCTCGTTGCCCTCGGCCTGGGCCACGCAGCCGGCCACCGCGACACTGATTTGGCGGCCGTTGCGCGCGGCTTCGTCCTTGACGACGCGCAGCCGCCCGAGTTCGGAGTAGACCTTCTCGGAGGCCTTTTCGCGGATGTGGCAGGTGTTGAGGATCACCAGATCCGCGTCATCGACGGTTGCGGTCTCGACAAAGCCCTCGCCCGCCAGCGTGTCCACCATGCGTTGCGCATCGTAGACGTTCATCTGACAGCCATATGACTTGATATGCAGTTTGCGCGGCAGCTTCATGGAACCGGAATGCTGGGCCGAAATGGCGCCAATACGGCGCGGAGGTCAATTATAGGCTAAACCCGCGAAAATCCAGCATGGGGATCGTCATTCCGGGGCGCGAACTGCCGCAATTCGCCCGATCAGCCCGGGCAATTGCCGCATATCGTCGAACGTCACCGCCGCCCCGGCCCTGCGAAGCGCTTCGCCGTCACCCGGCCGGCAATGGCTGCCGCCATGGAAGCCGAGCACGGTCATCCCGGCGGCGAGCGCGCCGGTCACGCCGGGAACGCTGTCTTCGACCACCACGCATCGGCCGGGAAGTGCCGCCATTTGCCTGGCTGCGAACAGGAACAGATCGGGCGCGGGTTTGCCATGGCTCACTTGCGTGCCCGAGAAAATATGCGGCGCGAAGCGTTCGTAAAGCCCTGTCCGCGACAGGGTGGTGAAGATCTTCTCATGCGCGGCACTGGAGGCCACGCACATGCGCGCCTCGATGGAGTCGAGCGCAGCATGAAGATGCGGGATCGCCTCGACCATTTCCGCGAGCGCTGCAAGCAGTGTCGTCCGTCGCTCAAGATCGTAACCGTCCGGCAGCGGCCGTCCGAGTTCCTGCTCGACCTCGATGGTCGCATCGCGCGCGGTGCGTCCCAGAAACCGCTGGTGCACTTCCTCGGCGGTGATCGGATAGCCGTAACGGGTGAGCACGTCGGCGTGGACGCGGCAGGAAATGACTTCGCTGTCGACCAGGACCCCGTCGCAGTCGAAAATGACGAGATCAAAATTCTGGTCCTGGTTTTGACGCGTTTTCTTCACGCCAACCGATACCTGCTTCGCTTGAAAACGCCAAGACCTCCGGAGCCAAGACCTCTCAGGAGCCAAGGCCTCAGGATTTGTCGTCGTCCAGCGGAACGCAATACAGCTCCAGCCGGTGATCAACCAGTTTATAGCCGAGCTTGCGGGCGATTTCGGCCTGCAGCTTCTCGATTTCCTCGGAAGTGAATTCGATCACCTTGCCGTCACGCAGGTTGATCAGATGGTCGTGGTGGCTGTCGCGCATCTGCTCGTAGCGGGCGCGGCCCTCGCGAAAATCGTGCCGTTCGATAATGCCGGCGTCCTCGAACAGCTTGACGGTGCGATATACCGTCGAGATCGAGATCTTGTCGTCGACGGCGACGCAGCGGCGGTACAGTTCCTCGACGTCGGGATGATCCGCCGCCTCCGCCAGCACACGCGCAATGACACGGCGCTGGTCGGTCATGCGCATGCCGGTGGCGGCGCAGCGCGCCTCGATACCGGGTGCCTTGAGCGCGGGGGTGGATTTCAGCTCGGTCATGATTCCAGCCTTTGGTAAGCGGGTGATCCGCCAAAGCGAACCCTCGGGCCTGACCCTTGAGCGGTTCGACAAAGACATCCTGCGCCGCTTAATCACCCGGAGCTTTGATCCGACACAAATTCGGACCCATTTTGCCGATCGCGCTCCACGGCTGTTCTGCCACCGCGCGGGCGTTACGACAAGTCGCGGCGCATCAGGAGCGCATTCAACGGTTCCCCGCCGTCTTGCCGGTAATAGCGCTCACGGCGCCCAACGACGGCAAATCCGGCACGTTCGTAGAGCCGCCGTGCCGGCGGATTGTTTTCTTCCACTTCCAGGAACACCGTCCGCACCCCGCGGCCGGCGAGATGGCCAAGATGCGTCAGCAAAAGGTTGTGGGACAGGCCACGGCCGCGATGGCTTTGGGCTAGCGCGATCGACAATATTTCGGCCTCGTCCGCCGCTATGCGGGATACCGAAAAGCCGACGATCTTCCGCCCCATCCTCAGGCGATGGGCCAGCGTGTTGCGCTCGGTCAGCATGCTCTCGAATTCGCTTTCGCCCCATCCGCGATGAAACGACGCACCGTGAATCCGCGCCAGCGCCGGCGCATCGCGCAGGCTTGCCGGTTCGACCGCCGCGTCGCCGCCGCTCCATAATTCGGAGAGCCATGCCATCATGTCGATGTGGGCTGCGGGGCCTTGTGCAGCGGGTCTTTTGGCGGCTTGGCGTCGGGCGCACGCAGGTAAAAGGGGCGGGCCGGCGCGGTGTTCGGACTGACCGCGGCCCCCAGCCATCCCACCCAGGCAATGTCGGGCGCTGCTTGCGCGTCGACCCTGAAAGGTGGCGGCGCGGTCGCCGGCCAGCGGTCGGCCAAAATCTGCGCGGCGTTGCCGACCAAATGCGGCGCCCCGAATCGCAAGGCGCCGAGCGCCTCCTCGATCGGCGTCACCTGGGGCCGGATCAACGAACCGCCGTTTCCACCGACCACCTGGAAATACACATGGTCATGCCGGGCGTCGATCGCGCAAACCACCGGTTGCTCGCCGTTCTCGGTGACGACAGGCGCGGCATAGGCCGTCAGCGTCGTCACGCCGACCACCGGTCTGTCGGCGGCCAGCGCGATGCCGCGCGCCGCCGAGAGACCGACCCGCAATCCGGTAAAGCTGCCCGGTCCGGTGGTCACCGCGATGCGGTCGAGGCCTGCGAAGGTGACGCCGGATTGCGCGATCACGCGGCCGATCAGCGGCATCAGCGCTTCGGCATGGCCGCGCTTCATGGCTTGCGATTCCTGCGCGATCAGCTCGCCGGCCTCGGTGTCGAGCACTGCGGCGGCGCAGGCATCCAGCGCGGTGTCGATGGCGAGGATCAGCATGGGAAGCGGGCGAATAGCGAGTGGCGAATAGCGAATAGCGAAACGCGGCAAGCCCTTGCATCAGCCGCCATTCGCCATTCGCTACTCACTATTCGCGTCTCCCAAATTCGCTACTCCAATCACATCGGCCGGACTTCGACCACGTCCGGCACAAAATGCTTCAGCAGGTTCTGGATGCCGTGCTGCAGCGTCGCGGTCGATGACGGGCAGCCGGCGCAGGAACCCTTCATGTTGAGATAGACGATGCCGTCCTTGAAGCCGCGAAACGTGATGTCACCACCGTCGTTGGCGACCGCCGGCCGCACCCTTGTTTCAATCAGGTCCTTGATGGTCGCGACCGTGTCGGCGTCGGCCTCGCTGAAGAACTCGTCTTGCTCGTCGGCGGCCTCGTCGCTTCCGGCGCTGCCGTCGGCCAATAGCGGCGCACCGGACATATAATGTTCCATGATGGCGCCGAGGATCGCCGGCTTGAGATGCTGCCAGTCGCTGTCATCCTTGGTCACGGTGACGAAGTCGGAACCGTAGAAGACGCTGGTGACGCCGGGCACGCCGAACAGCCTTTCGGCGAGCGGCGAACGCGCCGCGGCCTCGCGGTCGGCGAATTCCATGGTGCCGCCGTCGAGCACGGTGCGGCCGGGAATGAATTTCAAGGTGGCGGGATTGGGTGTGGCTTCGGTCTGAATGAACATGGTTTTCTCCGGCGTCGCCGGTTCAAGGCCGGCGCGTAAGCTCTTCCTAGCAGATGGCGACGGCAAACGCACGGTCAAGGGGCGGGATGGCTCCCCTGCCGGTCGTTCCGCGCGTGAGGGAAGCAGGATCCTCAAGACAGCATCTTCAAGACAACGCGTCGATTTCCGCGTCGCTCAGATCGCCGGGCACGATGACGACCGGAATCGGGAATGAGCCGACCGCGTTGGCCATCATGGCGATGATCGGGCCGGGACCTTCGGGGCCGGGATTGGCGGCCAGCACCAGCATCGCGATGTCGACGTCCTTGTCGATGACGTCGAGCATCTGTTCGGTCGGCTCGCCCTCGCGGATCGCCCGCTCCGGGGTGATCGCGGCAATGCCGTTGGCGCGGCCGGCCGCGCGATCGAGCGCGGCATTCGCCGCCTCCTGGGCCTCGGCGCGCATGATGTCGGCGACCCCCAGCCATTGCTGGTTCTGGTCCTCGGTCTCGATGATGCGCAACATCACCACGCCGCCGTCGACCCGTATGGCCCAGCGGCTGGCATAGTAAACCGCGCGGTCCCATTCCGCGGTGTCGTCAACGATAACAAGGCATTTTGGCTTGTGACCCGTCTCGTAGCTTCGTCGCTGGGTGGTCATGCATGTCCCGAGGCTGCGCCAAGCCGCATGCTGCCACGACGCAGCCGTCCCCGACAAGCGGGACGCGCGCCGGCGTCCTGCAAAAATGAAATACTGGTTTTGTGATCGGAAATACGCGCGAACGCTAGAGTGCGCTGCGTCATTTATCGCGAACCGATGGAACTAGCGTTTCCGGACGAAGCCGACGATGTCCTTTGCCGCCTTCATGGTTTCGTCGGCGATGGCGCGGGCGCGGTCGGCGCCGTCAACCAGGATGGCATCGACATGGCCGGGGTCCGCGACCAGCCGCTTCATCTCGGAGGCGATCGGCGCCAGCCTGGCGACGCAGAGCTCGACCAGCGCGTTCTTGAAGCTGGAGAACTGTCCGCCGCCGAATTCGCCGAGCACATCGGACTTGGTGCGGCCCGACAGCGCGGCGTAGATTCCGACGAGATTATCGGCCTCGGGGCGCGTCTCGAGGCCCTTTTCCTCCGACGGCAGCGGCTCCGGATCGGTCTTCGCCTTGCGGATCTTCTGCGCGATGGTGTCGGCATCGTCGGTCAGATTGATTCGCGAATTGTCCGACGAATCCGACTTCGACATCTTCTTGGTGCCGTCGCGCAGCGACATCACCCGCGTCGCCGGACCCGTGATCAGGGGCTCGGGCTGCGGAAAAAACAGCCCGTCGCCGAACCCGTGGCCGCGAATCGAGTCGCCGAAATCATTGTTGAACTTCTGGGCGATATCGCGGGACAGTTCGAGGTGCTGCTTCTGGTCCTCGCCGACCGGCACATGGGTGGCGCGGTAGAGCAGAATATCGGCCGCCATCAGCACCGGATAATCGTACAGCCCGACGGAGGCATTCTCGCGGTCCTTGCCGGCCTTCTCCTTGAACTGGGTCATGCGGCTGAGCCAGCCGACGCGCGCGACGCAGTTGAATATCCAGGCGAGTTCGGCGTGCCCCGAGACCTGGCTCTGGTTGAACACGATGTGCTTGTTCGGATCGATCCCGGCGGCGATGAAGGCCGCGGTCACCTCGCGGGTGTTGCGCGCGAGCTCGGCCGGCCCGCCCCAGACGTCGACGCCTTGCGTGATCGCGTGCATGTCGACGACGCAATAGATGCAGTCATGCGTCTCCTGCAGCTTCACGAAATTGACGATCGCGCCAAGGTAATTGCCGAGATGCAGATTGCCCGTCGGCTGGACGCCGGAAAAAACCCGTTCAACGATCGCCATGGTCAGCTTTTCCTGTTTCGCGCCGTCCATTGCCATGCGGGCATCAGTCGCGCAAGCCGGAGCCCGCGGTTTGGCGGATCGCGCTGACCGCTTCATCCCAGCGGATCACCCCGAGCAGGGCCAGAAGCAGGCCGTAGATCGCCGCTCCGCCCGATATCAGCATCGCCACGGCAAGGGCTTGCGCAAGGCCATGCCTATTGATGCCCAAGGCCAGCACCAACGGCGCCGCCAGCCACAGCAGTCCGCCCATCACAAAAGCTGCCGCCACGATGCGCGGCAGGCGCCGGCGCGCCGCGGCGTCAATCGAGAACCCGAAAGTCGCCGCACCTCGCCGGATCAGGACCAGCGCGCTGCTCCAGGCGCCGGCCGCAATGCTGGCTGCGATGCCGCCGGCGCCGAATAATTGGCCGAACAGCAGCGCCAGCACGACCGCGACCGCTAAACCCTTCAATGTCGCCCACAGCGGTGTAGTGGTGTTGTCGCGCGCGAAGAACGCCGGCGACAGCGCCTTGACCAGCACGTGGGCGGGCAGGCCGAGCGCAAGCCAGATCAGCGCATGCGCGGTAGCCGTGGTATCGGCGGCGGTGAATGCGCCGTGTTCGAACAGCATCCGCACCACCGGTTCGCCGAGCGCGATCAATCCCAGCGTCGCCGGCAACGCCAGGCCCACCGCGAGTTCAAGACCGCGCGACTCGGCATGGATCATGGTCTTCTGATCGCCCATACGCAGGGCGCGCGTCAGTTCGGGCACCAGCACGGTGCCCATGGCGACGCCGACAATGCCGAGCGGCAGTTCGATCAGGCGGTTGGCGAAATAGAGCCACGACACCGCCGAGGGCGACGCCGACGCCATGATCGCGCCGCCGACAACAAGCAATTGCGGTCCGGCGCCGGCGATCATGCCGGGAACGGCCTTGGCGAGAAAGCCGCGCATCTGCGGATCGAAACCGACGCGCAGCGGCCTGGCGATGCTGTTGCCGCCGGGGCGCAGCACCAGGATCAGCAGTTGCAGCAGCCCGGCGATCCCCACCGTGCCGGCGATCACCAGGGCTGCATGCGCCGCGTCCGTTTTCCAGCCGATGAGCCCGATCATCACCGCTATCAGCGCGATGTTGAACAATAGCGGCGCGAACGCCGTCAGCGCGAAGCGGGCTTGCGCATTCAGCAGCGCCATCATGACGGTAGCCGGTCCTGCGAAGGCGAGGTAGGGCAGCATCAGGCGGGCGTCGTCGACGGCGAGCCGCAGCGTGTCGTTGCCGGCAAAGCCCGGCGCGAGCGCGGTCATCACGAAAGGCATCAACAGGCCGATCACGCCCGCCGCCGCGATCAGCGTGACGCTGACGGTGCCGAGGACGCGGCCGGCAAACGCGGCCGCGGCGGCCATGCCTTGCGTCTCGCGCACGCGCAGCCAGGCTGGCACCAGCGCCGCGTTCAGCGCGCCCTCCGTCAGCAGCCGTCGCACGACATTGACGAGCTGAAACGCCACCAGAAATGCGTCCGCAATGGGGCCCGCGCCGAGCAGCGCCGCGATCATGGCGTCGCGCACGAAGCCGAGCAGCCGCGAGGCGAGCGTGCCGGCGGAGACGGTGAGGAAGGAACGGATCATGAAGCAGTTCCATAGCACCGCCGCTTGCTGGCGCTGGGTTGATCGTGATAGGTCGCTGCACCCTTTCGGGCGACTTGATCAGTCAAGTTGGACCGGATTTTCCGCAGCATCGCAATCGCCGCAACAGGACTTGCAACAGGACTTGGGCATGACTTCAGCGAAATACGACGTTCTCGGGATCGGCAATGCGATTTTCGACGTGCTGGTGCAGACCGACGAGGGTTTTCTGGCCGCGCACGGCATGACCAAGGGTGGCATGGCGCTGATCGACGAGGCCCGCGCCGCGGCGATCTACCGCGACATGGGGCCTGCGACGGAGATGTCCGGCGGATCGGCGGCCAACACCATTGTCGGCGTCGCCAATCTCGGCGCCCGCGCCGCCTATGTCGGCAAGGTCAGGGATGACCAGATCGGCCGGCTTTATACCCACGATATCCGCGCCGCGGGGGTTGCGTTCGAGACCAGACCGGCGGCCGGCGGCCCGGCCACCGGCTGCTCCTACATTCTGGTGACCCCGGACGGCGAACGCACGATGAACACCTATCTCGGCGCGGCGCAGGAACTTGGCCCTGCCGATATCGACGCATCCGAGGTCGCGGCCGCGGCACTGCTCTATCTCGAGGGCTATTTGTGGGATCCGAAAAACGCCAAGGAAGCTTTTGTGAAGGCGTCGACCATCGCGCATGATGCGGGCCGCCAGGTGGCGCTGACGCTGTCGGATTCATTTTGCGTCGATCGCTACCGCGGCGAATTTCTCGAGCTGATGCGAAACGGCACGGTCGATCTGGTGTTCGCCAACGAGGCCGAGTTGCATTCGCTGTACCAGACATCGGATTTCGAAACGGCGCTGAAGCAGCTGCGCGCCGACGCCGCGCTCGCGGTGGTGACGCGCAGCGAGAAGGGTTGCGTGGTCGTGTCGAAAGACGGCGTCACCGCGGTGCCGGCGTTTCCGATTCCTGGGATCGTGGACACCACCGGCGCCGGCGACCTGTTCGCCGCCGGCTTCCTGTTCGGGCTGGCGCGCGGCGCAGGACACGAAAATGCCGGCCGCCTGGGCGCACTCGCCGCGGCCGAAGTGATCCAGCACATCGGCGCGCGGCCGCAAGTCTCGCTGAAGGAATTGGCGCAGCAGAACGGGCTGCCGGTCTAGGGCTTCCTTCACCTCGCCCCGCTCTTGTCCGCCGAAGCCCGCCTTCGGGCGAAGGCGGATGCGGGGAGAGGTCGCCGCGCGCTTGTGCGGCGGGCGAGGGGGAGCCGCAGCGGGGGCGGTCGCTGAAACATGGCTCCTTCAACCGTCACGCCCGGGCTTTCGCGCGACTTGGTGCCCATCGCGCAAGAATGCCTTTGGGAGACCGGTATCGGCAAGCCGCTACCGATTGCGGTGGATAATGGCATCGGCGCTAGAGGCTGCGGCTACGCTAAATGCGGTTCGGCGACCACGCGACAGCCGCCCATTTTGGAAACTTGAAGCGGCGCTAAAATGCCGGTCCTGTAAGAAAGGGCGATACGCGCCACCGGTCCACATGATTTACCTTCTAGTCTGTTGTAACATCACGGTCGGCTTGTGGCCTTTCGCATGTGTTTCCGAATCTTTTTATACCAAGGGGCATGCTTCGCCTGATCCCAATCGTGAGGCGCATCCATAATCACAGGGAGAGCATTAAATTCCTCAAGAAGAGACAGCAGGGAATATATATTATCGACACCGCCTTGTTGATTTCCTTCATCTCGGAGTCGTCAATTCGTGAACAGGAAGCCCACGGTATTTTATCGCCGCCGTCGAGCGTGGTCACAACAACATCGGCGGCGTCGGCCCAATCTCCTTTCGCGTTCTTAGGCCATGTTCCGGCGTGAATATCTTCTATTGGCGTATTGTTTCTGTAGCCGTGAGCGGCGAGTATTTTTGCAAGCAGTTTTGTTCCGTCGTCTGCCACTTTGGGTGTTTTAGTTTTCGCTTTCGTCATTTCGAACTTTCTTACGTTCGCGAGCCCTTGATCGGACAATTGATATCGACCCACATCCAAACAATATCCCCCTCATAATCGAGGGTTTTATTTCTTATCTTCCATCATATCGTTCATATATGCATCGGCATTGTCCCACCCCAAATTAGCGTTTGAGGTACTTTGGTGAGAATGGTCGAACACCAACCCTACCTTTTTTCCATCCTCACTCTTATCGAACGCGACCAAATCATCAATTTGCATGTCATAAAGCGAGCGGGTTTCTCTCTCTTTCAAAGGACCGGTGCGAAACTTCTGCTTCCAATGAAAGTCGCCGTAGCAGCGGTTCGCGCGAGCATCGTAGCGCGACGACGAATAGAAGAACTCCAACTCGGGCGCTTTGTCCTTTAGCCGATAGAAATCGTTGGTCATCTCCTGCGTCTTCTCCGCAACCATTTCTTTGCATTTTATCCGAAGGTTGAATGCCTCTGTGGCAGTTGGAGCGGCTTGCCCGAACGCCGAACCGGCCCAAATAGATAGGCTCAGTGCCAATGGTAATTTCATAGCAACCCCATGTTATAATTTACGAATGTGGGGCAAAGAGACAAAGGCGTCAAAGGAAAATACTGGGACACTCTTCTCCGGATATAACTTTTCGCAAGGCGTACCGTGCGGATCGCCATTTCAAGCGACCGGCGATTTCAGTGACGCCAAAGTGATAAGGAGTTTGGCGATGTGCCGGATGATTTTAGTTCGTTGTGATGGAATCCCGGATGACCGATATTGCCACCGATCTCCGAGGCCGATTCGAGTTCGCGATAATTTGGTTTTATGAGCGATCTGAGGTCATGTCGGATGGCGAGTCCGTTCCCGATTTGTCGGACGAGGACGCGAAGGCCGTTGAATTATTGAAGGCGCTTCTCGACACTGTTGACACCATCCCGCCACCGCTAATCGAAGCTACGGAAACGCTGCGGGACACCGCGCCGGATTTATTCGAAAAGATGTTGACGTACGGCGTGCAAGTCGTCGGCTTCGGTTTTGCCCCGACCACAGCGACGGAATTTCCGGAAGTTCTCAACCGAATTGTACAGTGCGATATGGCGGGGGCGTGAGCGTCGAATCAGAAGGACAAGCGACAAAATTCCGCAATCCCTAGTTCACACCTGTGAATAACGGATTTCGGGTAATGCTTGCAGGCTAAGATTGGCACCTGATCCCGAATCAAAAGGTGCCCTATGCGGAAGACTGTTCTAAAATGGTGGGAAGGCGAACTGGAAGTTCGGCCGAAAGAATACGATTCATCCTGAGTCTACCGCGATACAAACGCCATTGGTCTTCACGAGCCGCGCATTGGGCTGTTGCTTTTCTGTCCCGTGAGTGGAAGTGGAGCATCGGTGCCGTCGCTACCGTAGTAGGAGCGCTGTTCTTTCATAAATTCTAAGGGGGGCGAATGCCGGGGGAAGTGGGGACAGTCTCGACCGCGTGGGCGGTGTTCAGTGTTATCGGTGGAACCCTCATTGGGTCGGCCATCAGCACGGCTGTCGCATTCTATACTCAAAATAAGAACCTTAAAGCCGCAAAAACCCAGCGTGATGCCGACCGCTTTGAAAGTAGAAAAGCCAAGGCGTACTCGCTGTTTTTTAAATGATCCGCATACATTCTACGATTGCGATCATTGATGCCACCTTGACGGATTTTGTCGAGAAGGGGCGAGCAAAGGGGTTCGCAGCATATTGGCAAATGATATTGCCGTTGGGCAATGTACCCGACAGGGTGAAATTTACTCCCGATGAAATGGCGCTCCTGTTGTCAATGAATATCGACCTATTTAATGACCTCGGACCGTATGACGAGATTCACAATAGTTTATTAGACCTATACGAGACCTATGGCACGAAACGCGTCGTTACCTTGGCCAAGTTTGGTATTCAGGAAATGGATGGCGGCACGGGCACACATGAACTCTCAATAGACGACATAGGTTGGCTCACACCTCGGGCTTATGAACTTAACAATCTCGCCGAAGGCAAGATTGAGAAAGCAAAACACGATCGCGTCGAGTCAAAAGGATTACTTGAACGTATTCATGCGCTGTTCGTGAAAGAGTTTGCGTTCAGCCCCAAGCTCGAATTTAGAGAACCGACGATTTAGGTTTGTCGTTTTATCGTCATGCGGGGAGAAATCCGATTTTACCGCTTCGCTCGGCCGCAAAATAATCGACGGGATGAGCAAATATGCCTTTGGCGTAGGCGAAGATGTGATCATAGACGGGGGTAAAATCTTTCTGAGCGCTATTCAGCGCGAGTCCCTTAACCTTCCCGCCATCGCCTATCTCCACGGAAAACGTATTTCCTTCGATCAAGAAATCTAAAACGACTCGCAACGAGAGTGATCCATTATCCTTGGTATGCGGGATGCGAATGCCGAGACCCATCGAGATCGTATCGACCTTGATGGTTCCTTCCCAATAAGTGCTGAACTTTGCGTCATGATAATCGCGTCCGTCATTTGTCCAATCACCCGCTGGGGGCACGCCAAAGACACATGTGGAATCGCCGAGATAATCGCCAAAGCCTTCGATTATTTTTTCTCCGATTGGATGTATGATTTTGTAGTTTTGAATTGAGGCTTCGCCGTACCGGTTCAGGGCGTCTTGAAGCTCGGACATTTTGGATGCAATCATCATTTCAGCTCCGTTTAAAGTGAGCGCGCGGGCGGTTCGAGGGGCGTATCCGGATCGTCACAAACGCGGGGCGGGATGCGGTGGACGCGGCAGCGTCAGGCGTGAAACGTGATGGCAGGGCGGCCTCGCGAGGGATTCGTGAGCGATCACGAGGCGGCGTGGTTCACGCCGCTCCTGTCAGAGGACGCGCACGTTCGATCCGTTTGCGTTCTCGCGGGGAATGCATCGCTTCCCACAGATCGGTTCGTCGTTGCACATTGAGCCAGAAATCCGCGCTGTTGCCGAACACGCGGGCGAGAATGAGAGCTGTCGCCGCGGTTATATTGCGGCGGTCGTTGCACAACTCGTTGACGTGCTTGCGTTGCACGCCCATGGCTTCGGCCAGCGCGCCTTGCGTCAACCCGATCGGCTTCATGAATTCCTCGACCAGAATTTCGCCTGTTGTCGCCGGCTTGCGTCTTGTCATCAACATGGCTTGCCTCAATCGTAGCTGTGATCGTCCAGATATACGTCTTTCGCCTCGCCCCGGCCGCTGTCCCACCGAAAAACCAGCCGCCAGCGCTTGTTGACGCAGATCGAATGGAGGCCGTCGAGATGGCCGAAATCGCGGCGTAAGGGTCTTGAAACGTAATGATATACGTCTTATGATCTACAACGTAGACAGGATATCATTGGAGCGGCGATGCTGGTTTCCAAGTGGGGTAATAGCCTTGCTGTACGGCTGCCCAAGGCGTTGGTCGACGAGCTTGGGCTTGCGCCCGGTGACGAGTTGAAAGTGGTCGAAGCCTCGAAGCGGCAGATTGCCGTCGAGAAGGCCGACAAACGCGCCGAATTTCTGACGCAGATGGAGCAGTTTCATTGGCCTGCCCCCAACGGCTACAAGTTCGACCGTGACGAGGCCAACGAGCGGTGACGCCGTTCTTCGACACCAACATCGTCGTCTATGCCTTCCTCGACGTCGCCAAACGCGAACGCGCGCTGGATTTGATCGCCTCCGGTGGGGTCATCAGCGCACAGGTGCTGAACGAGTTCACCAATGTCGCGCGGCGCAAGCGCCAACGCGACTGGTCAGACATCGAACGCGCGATTTCGGTCATTCGCGCCCGTTTTCCGGATATCATGCCGCTGACCGCTGACACCCACGCCGCCGCGCTCGATCTTGCGCGTGACCACGGCCTCGCGTTCTACGATGCGCTGATCGTCGCCGCGGCGATCGAGGGGAAGTGCGACATCCTCTACAGCGAGGACATGCAAAATGGCCGCACCATCGGCGGCCTCGCTATCGTCAACCCGTTTCTGGAAAGCGCGCAATGAACGCGCAAAGCGTCGTCGCCCAGGCCTGGAACTTCAGTCTGGAACTTCGGTCTGGAACTTCGCGCATGTGCGCGAGATTTCGGAAAATCAGAAATTTTTGACCCCACCCCCAAATCACCAATAAAACCCTCCCCATCCTGTCCCACAGAGGGGCGTTGGCCATCGTCATTGACGCGGGGTTGGATGCGATGGACGCGGCAGCGTCAGGCGTGGAACGTGATGGCAGGGCGGGTTTTGCGACCCGTGAGCGATCAGACGGCGCGCTGACGAACGGTGCTGCTGCGTACGGTGAAGTCGTGTGGTCCTGACGCCTCAGTGGTTGGCGTCAAGTCTTCGGAGGCCTGTCGGCCCGACCGGGCGCGGATCGGCCATATCCGAAGGCGACGGTGTCAAACAAGCCCGATCGCCGGGGAGCGCGAAGTAAGCCGTAAAGCCATTGCGCAGGGAATGCCGGATTGCCTCCGCTGAACCTGTATGCTCGTGTGCGTTTTCTTTACCCATTTTGCACACGGGACCGCGGGTGCAGCGCGCATCCGGCATTCCCCGCGCCCTCTGATTCCAAGGCGCGAAAGTTTTGGGCAAAACCTCGGGCGGATCGCGCCGCGGGAACGCGAAACTGTATCTGCCGTTTGAAATTCCAATTCGTAGGGTGGGCAAGGCGCCCTTGCGCCGTGCCCACCACGTCATCAAAGCAAGGGCGGTGGGCACGCTTCGCTTTGCCCACCCTACGCTATCTGCTGATTTCAAGGCGGGAAACTTTTGGGCAAACCGCGGGCGGATAGCGCCGCGAGAACGCGAAACTGTATCTGCTGTTTGAAATTCCAATTCGTAGGGTGGGCAAAGGCGCCCTTGCGCCGTGCCCACCACGTCATCAAAGCAAAGGCGGTGGGCACGCTTCGCTTTGCCTACCCTACGCTATCTGCTGATTTCAGGCGGGAAACTTTTGGGCAAACCTCGGGCGCATCGCGCCGCGAGAAGCGAAACTGTATCTGCTGTTTGAAATTCCAATTCGTAGGGTGGGCAAAGGCGCCCTTGCGCCGTGCCCACCACGTCATCGAAGCAAAGGCGGTGGGCACGCTTCGCTTTGCCCACCCTACGCTATCTGCTGATTTCAAGGCGCGAAACTTTTGGGCAAAATCTCGGGCAGATCGCGCCGCGGGATCGCGAAACTGTATCTGCTGTTTGAAATTCCAATTCGTAGGGTGGGCAAAGGCGCCCTTGCGCCGTGCCCACCACGTCATCAAAGCAAAGGCGGTGGGCACGCTTCGCTTTGCCCACCCTACGCTATCTGCCCGCCGCCGGTGACGGCTCCCTCACGCCGCCTTTTGGCCGGCCGCATCGAGCCCGGCATAGACGCCGCGCTCGAAGCCGGCGAAGGCTTCCAGGCATTTCCTGTCACAGAACGGCAGCACCTGCATCAGGATCACGCCGGTGACGTCGCGCGCCGGATCGATCCAGAAATAGGTGTTGCCAAGGCCCGCCCAGGCGAGGCTGCCCGGGCTGCGGCCCTCCGGCGTCGTGGCGGTCGTGATCAGGAAGGAGAGCCCCCATTTTTTCTCCATGTCCGGATAGAGATCGACATCGTTGGTTGCGAACGCGACCGCCGAGGTCATCCTGGTCATGGTGAGTTCGCCGATGTGGTTCTGCCCCATCATCGCGACCGTCTCCGGCTTCAAGAGCTGATTGCCGTTGCCACGGCCCTTGTTGAGGATCATCTGGGTGAATTTGATGTAGTCGCCCGCGGTGCCGTAGAGGCCGCCGCCGCCCATGTGAAATTCCGGCTCCTGTTCGAGTTCAAACGCCATCGGCGCAAGCGATCCGTCGGGTTTGCGCTCGTGCATGGCGACAAGACGCCGGCGTTGCGATTCCCCGATTCTGAAATCGGTGTCGGGCATGCCGAGCGGGGTGAACAGGTTATCGCGCAGGTAGGCATCGAGCCGCTTGCCGCTCACCGCCTCGATCGCCTTGCCGACGAAATCGATATTGATGCCGTATTCCCAGCGCGTGCCGGGTTCGGTCATCAGCGGCAATTTCAGCGCGTCGTTCTTGCAGGTGGTGATGACGGGAAGGCCGGTCTTCTCCAGATATCGCACCATGTCGCCGTTCCACATGTCGTAGCAGAAGCCGGCGGTGTGGGTCATCAGATGGCGCAGCGTGATCTGCTTCGTCGCCGGCCGCAGCTTCGGTTCGCCATTGGCGTCGAAGCCTTCGAACACTTGCGGCGCGGCGAGATCGGGCAGCACCTTGCCGATCGGAGCGTCAAGCGAGAGCTTGCCTTGCTCGACCAGCTGCATGGCGGCCGCGGCCGTCATCGCCTTGGTCATGGAGGCGATCCAGAACACGCTGTCCGGCGTCATGGCGTCGTCTTTGGACAGGTCGCGTTTGCTGAACGCGCCCTGATAGATCACCTCGTTGCCGTTGGCGGCCATTGCGACCACGCCCGGAATTTCCCTGGCGTCGCTCTTCTGGCGCAGGATCTGATCGATCTCAGCTGTGCTTTGCATGGGGTTACCTCCAAGGTTATTTTTTTTGAAGTCCGCGATCCTCCTCCCGGATCCTTGATCCGGCAAGGGCGGCTGAAACGGCAGGCCGGTCGCGATCTCGTGATCGATGTCTGGGGATGAGGGAACCGAACTGCCACATTTGCCATAATTTGCGGCAAATCGGGCCGCAAGGTCGCCACCTTCCGCTTGATTGGCGGTATCGTATGCGGGGCCGGATAGGGAACCTAAATTCCAACGGGGCGTTCAGGTCCAGCACAACGGGTGCTTCAGGCTTGAATCATTTGATTAAATTAAAATGACGGCGTTCGATGCCGTGATGGGGGCGTAGATGATCTCGACCTGGAGCGAATGGAAGCGATACCCGCGGGCTGGACGCAGCGAAAACATCGAAGCGCCGATTTCTCCGGGCATCTACGAGGTTCGCTATGCCTCGACGGGAGCGCTGCACTCGTTCGGCGCGGTCGATAACGTCGCCCAGGCGCTGGCGCTGCTGCCGGTTGGTTCCAAGTCGTGGTTCGGGCGGCGTGAGGCGGTTGACACGCCTGACCTCGAATACCGCACCTGCGCCAGTTCCACCAAGGCGGATGCCAAGGCCGCGGCGGAACGCATGATCGGCCGCCGCGAAACCTATATGAGCGGCGCGGCCTGATTGTCATTCCGGGGCGCATCGAAGATGCGAACCTCAGATGTGCAATTGCACATCGGGGAATCTCGAGATTCCGGGTCTGGTGCTGCGCACCATCCCGGAATGACGAGCAGGGGTTCGCTGGCGGGCCGGTGTATTGCGGCCGGTTTAGGCCTATAATCGGGCACCATATAAAAAATCCCAAAATCCCAGGAGCAACGCCATGACCCCGACCGCTGCCGCACGCGCTTCGCAACCGTCCGCCCGGGCGCTGCGTGACCGCCTGAAAGATCCGTCGCTGCTGCGCGAGCATTGCTACATCGACGGCGCCTGGACCGGCACACCGGCCCATCCCGTGACCAATCCGGTCAACGGGGTCGAGCTTGCGAAGATACCGAAAATGAGCACGGCGGAAGCAACCCAGGCCGTGGAAGCCGCCGAACGCGCGTTTCCGGCCTGGGCCAAGCTCACCGGCAAGCAGCGCTCCAATATTTTACGCAAATGGTTCGAACTGATCGTCGCCAATCGCGAAGATCTGGCGCTGATCCTGACCTCGGAGCAGGGCAAGCCGCTTACCGAAGCGCTCGGTGAGGTCGATATCGGCGGCGCCTATGTCGAGTTCTTCGCCGAGGAGGCACGCCGCGTCTATGGCGAAACCATCCCGACCCAGCGCGCGGATGCGCGGCTCCTGGCGATCAAGCAGCCGATCGGCGTCTGCGGCGCGATCACGCCGTGGAACTTCCCGAACTCGATGATCACCCGCAAGGTGTCGCCGGCGCTGGCCGCGGGCTGCACGGTGGTGCTCAAGCCCGCCAATGAGACGCCGCTCAGCGCATTGGCGCTGGCGGCGCTGGCCGAGAAGGCGGGCGTGCCCAAGGGCGTGTTCAATATCCTTACCGGCGACGCCTCGGCGATCGGCAAGGTGCTTTGCGAACATCCCGCCGTGCGTTTTGTCGGTTTCACCGGATCGACCGAGGTCGGCAAGATCCTGTACCGGCAGGCTTCGGTCGGGGTGAAGAAGCTCGGACTGGAGCTTGGCGGCAACGCGCCGTTCGTGGTGTTTGATGACGCCGATATCGACGCCGCGGTCGAGGGGGCCATGGTCTCCAAATATCGCAACATGGGCCAGACCTGCGTCTGCGCCAACCGCCTCTACGCCCAGGACAAGATCTACGACGCGTTCGTCGAGAAGCTCTCGAAGAAAGTCGCGGCGATGAAGCTCGGCGACGGCACCGAGCAAGGCGTGACGCAAGGTCCGCTGATCAACATGGAAGCGGTCGACAAGGTCGAGCGGCACATCGCGGACGCGGTGAAGGGGGGCGCCAAGGTCGTCACCGGCGGCAAACGCCATTCGCTCGGCGGCACTTTCTTCGAACCGACGGTGCTCTCCAATGTCGCGCCCGATGCGCTGGTGTCGCGGGAAGAGACCTTTGGGCCGCTGGCGCCGGTGTTCCGCTTCAAGGACGAGGCCGACGTGATCGCGATGTGCAACAATTCGCCGTTCGGGCTCGCTTCGTATTTCTATTCGCGCGATCTCGGCCGGGTCTGGCGGGTCGCCGAAGCGCTGGAGTCCGGCATGGTCGGCGTCAACACCGGCCTGATCACGACGGAAGTGGCGCCATTCGGCGGTGTCAAGGAGTCCGGCCTCGGCCGCGAAGGCTCGCATCACGGCATGGAAGAATATGTCGAGATCAAATATGTGATGATGGCCGGGATTTAGCCGGTCGTCGCCAGGCACGGCTCTAAAGGCCAAGCGTGACTTCGGCCCAGTGCACGATGACCTTGCTGTTGAGGAAGTCGATGACGCTGGGCTCGATCGCCGCGGGATCATCGTGGGCGACTACCGCCGTGGCCACGACGGCATCACAGCGGTCGTTGAACGCCACCGACAGCGCGGAGTTTGGCCCGCGATGGGGACCGGCGACCGTATAGGGCCGGCTGCGGCCCTTCATCCACGCGACATTGATCGGGCGGCCCGGCCGCAAAACCGAAGGCCTGTCGCCCATCAGCCGGAAGTCGCTCAGGCGCTCGAGTTCGGTGTCATCGGACACGCCGGTTTTGCAGTTGCAAAAGCCGATCTTGGCCCGGATATAAAGGTCGACCTCGACCCCGCAGTCCGCCGCCTCGCAGCGGAATGCTTTGCCTTGGCCCCATTCGTCGGTCGGGTAGGGCCATTGCACCTCCGAGAATTTCGGATGGCTTGGTGTCGCCACCGCCGTGCCATGGCGCAGGATCGGCCATCCGACGAATGCGGACACCCCGGCGAGCGCGCCGAGCCCGAAGCCAACCACACCAGCAATGACGGTGATTCTTTTCATTGCTTCGCTATCGGCTTAGACCGCGGTCCTAATTGCTTGCGACGAAGGCCCGGGCGGCGGCAAGCGTCGGCCGCCCGGAGTCCGAGCCGGCCGCAAGCGCGACCAGCCTTTCGTAAGCCGCTTTGGCTTTCGCGGTGTCGCCTTGCGCCTGCGCAGCCTTTGCGGCGCCGACATAGCCGTTGAAGCGGTTCGGCTCCTTCGCCATCGTGGCCTCGAACGCCGCGAGAGCTTCTTTCGCCATGCCGCGATCCAGCAGCATGAAGCCGTACAGTTCACGTGCCGGCGCCAGCGGCCCAGGGGTGACCGGCGACTTTTCCGTGCGGTCTTCGGCATCGACGGCGGCACCCATCGCCTTCAATGCGCCATCATACTTGCCGTCGGCGTAAAGGATCCAGGCGTTCGCCACCTGCTGCTGGACATCGACCTGGCCGGCCCAATAAGTGTTCTTTGCGTCACGCAGCCCGTCACGAATTTCGGCAAGCCTGGCGACATCGGCCTTCGCGGCGGCCGGGTTGCCGGAACGGGCGGCGCCGAGGGCGCGCGCAAAGTGAGTGATCGCCATCACGTGCGGAAACTTGCCCGGTTTGACCCCGAGATTTGCCGCGCCCGTCCAATCGCCGCGTTCCACCATGTAGCGCGCCGGCGCGGCGGCCTGCGAAAAAGCCGCGCCGAACGAATCGGGGTCGGCTTGCGCGGCCTCGATCTCGTCGACGACCGCGCGCGCCGCATCGTCCTGACACAGTTGCAGATAGGCGTAGACAAGATAATCCTGTCCATGCAGCTGGTCGCCGCCTTCCTTGTTGGCCTTTGCGGCCTGCACCGAAGCCAGGTTTGCCGCAACCGACTCCTTCCAGTAGCCGACCCGGGTGAAGATATGCGACGGCATGTGCTGCGCATGCGGCGCATTCGGCGCGATCTGGGCATAGCGGAGCGCAGCGGGGAGACCTTTGGCGGCGATCGGCGGATAGTCATACAGATGGATCAGATAGTGGGCGACGCCGGGGTGCTGAGGCTGCCGCTGCCAGATCGGCTCCAGGATGGCGGCCCCCTTGAGCTGGTTGGCGTAGGTTTTGTCGGCGGGCGATGCTGCCACATTCAGGGTGATCGCATAGAAAATTTGCGCTTCGTCGTCGCCGGGATATTTTGCCGCCAACGCCTCCATCGCCTTCAGGTAGGACTGCACGCGCGCCTGTTGCGGGGTATTGTCGTAGTCAGCATACATCGCCGCCAGCGCGTCGATATAGTCGCGCTCGCGCTCGGTCATGGCGCCAACCGCTTTCGCCTTTTCGATTGCCGCGAGGCCGAGCGGAAGATTCGGCGCCGGGATCGCGCCGTGCGGATTGTTGAGCAGCGACAGCGCGATGCCCCAATAGGCGATGGCGCAGCGCGGGTCGGCTTCGATCGCGGCCTCGTAGATTTCCCTGGATTCCGCATACCAGAACGAGTGCTGGTACCGCATCGCCCGATCGAACCGTCGTTGCGCCGTCTCGTTGCACGATGTCGCGAAATGCACCCTGCCCAGTTTCTGATCGGTATCTTCCTGGGCGATGACCGGCGCGCAAGGCCCGAGCGCGATCGCGATCACCACAGCATACATGAATTCACGCATGACGTTCTCCCGCGTGCCGATGTAGCATGACATGAGCCCTTACAGGGTTCGGCAAGCATAGGCCGTTATGCAGACCAACTCAACGCGCTCGCTGGTTCGCCCCGGGCATGGCGGGGGGTGGCAAGCCTATCTTCTGAGCACCGTGATCATGCGGTTGGCGAAGGTCAGGCGCTCGGCCATCACGGCGACGAAATAGATCAGCAACTTCTGGCCCAGCGCCGGACTTTCGCTTTTGATCGTCTCGAATTGCTGCGCGCTCAGGACATAAAGAATGCTCGCGGTTTCGGACTGGATCGTGGCGCTGCGCGGCGCATGCGAGACGAGGCCCATTTCGCCTATGGTGGTATAGCGACCGAGGCTTCGCACCCGCGTGGTGCCGCCTTCGCCTGCGGCAATCATGATCCCGACGCGTCCGTCCAGAATGAAATGCATCGAATCGGCGGCATCGCCGGCACTGACGATAACCTCGCCGGCGTCGACCTCCAGGCGCTGGCAGCGATGGATCAATTCCGCGGCGTCTTCCTCGGTGCCGAGAATCCGGATGAACCAGTCACGCAAGGAGGCTTCTTCCTGCTCGCGGCCCTGATACTGGTCGATGATCTCGTTCTCGCACCACTCCAGCGCGTGATCCAGCTCAGGCACGATGGAGACCTCGTGCGAGACGAATTCGCTCGATCGCAACGCCCTCTCGGCCGCCGACGGAAGATGCACCAGCATCAGTTTGATACCGCGGTCATGGGCGGTCCGCTTGATCTGGGCGAAACTGTAGGCCGCCGAGGAATCGATGCCGGTGACAAGCTTGAAGTCGAACAGCAGAAAGCGGCATTCCGGATGACGTGCAAGCAACGCCTTGACGTGCTGGTAAAGCCGATTGGCCGAGCCGAAGAACAGATAGCTCTGCAGGTTGAGGCCCTGGATCTTGCTGCCATGCGCCGACAGCACCGCCTGGTCCTCGCGGGAGCGATCGAGGGAACTGCGATATTCCGAACCGTCGAAGCTGTATTTGATGGAATCGACGCGCGAGGCGCTCAAGGCAAACGTCGCGCAGCCGATTACGACGCCGATCAGGATGCCGGCAATGAAGCCCCATTGCACGATGATGACGATGATCGCCAGCAGCGACAGATATTCGACGACCGAAAGCCGTCGCCGCGACTGAACGATCCATTTGTGAAGTTGGTCGGCTCCCAGATAGATCAGGAGGCCGCCGAGCACGAATTTCGGCATATAGCCGAGCAGCGTGGGAGCAAAGGCCAGCATCAGCAGGGAGATCGCGGCAACGGTGAGCCCGGACAGCGGGCCGGTGCCGCCGCCATTGAAGTTGAGAAAGGAACGGCTGACGGAAACGCAGCCGGTATAGCCTCCGAATGCGCCCGAGAGCATGTTGGCGATGCCGGTGACGTTCAGTTCCTGCTCCAGATTGGCCTCATGCTGCGTCGCGACTTCGATGCCCGTGGTGTTGAACAGGGTGCATGACGCGGTGACGAAAACCACGGCAATAAAATTGCCTGAGAGCTCCGGCAACGTGTACCAGGGATAGTGGCGGATGGCGTCCAGGCTCCACGGCAACATGAAGTTCACGGCGGGCGGCGGCTGAAAGGTCCAGCCTGCGGCCTGCGCCTGCGCCAGCGAGATGCCGGCCAGCCAGAACACGATGTGCGCGGCAATCACGCCGCCGACGAGAATGGCCGGCAGTCCAAACAGCGTGCGTGAGCGGTGCCACGTCAGATAGAGGACGACGGCCATGGCGCAGGCGGCCGCCAGCTCGGACAGCGTCAGGATATTTCCGAACCGGTCGAGCGTTGCGAATTGAAGGCGCTGGCCGGTAATGACGCGGACCGCGCCGAGAAGGACCAGGCAGCCGGTCGCAGCGAGAAATCCGCCGACCACCGGATAGGGCACATAGCGGATCGCGCGTCCCATCCGTGTCATTCCGCAGCCGCACAGCACGACGCCGGTCACGACGGTGGCGATGGCAAGGGTGAGCAGTACCGGAGCGAGCAGCGGCGCCGACGGGTCGGCCGCAATTATTCGCTCCACCATCGATGACGCCAAGATGCCCGTCATCGCCGCGGTGGAACTTTCCGGCCCCCCGACCGCGAAGGGCAATGAGCTTCCGACCCCGATCACGGCGGCGAGAACCGCCGATGAAATGAAGGTGGCGGCGACGCCATAGGACAAATAGGGCGCGAGCGGTCCGGCGAAGATCAATAGCGCGTAGGACAATCCGAAGGTCACGGTCAAGACGCTGGCAGCGCTGCCGCCGAGGACGTCCTTGAGCGCTGCGCGCAGCGACAGTTTCGGACGAAGACTGATAGACTGACTAGTCACGCGCGCGTTTGCCCCCGACACACTTGCCAGTGGTAGACGACTGCAACGCGCGAGGACAACATTATTTTACAACATTAATTTTATGACAGGGTCGCCACCGCGATGGAACCCTGCGCGGCAGGCGTCCCGTCGGGGAATTTATCCGGGTAGCTCCGTCCAAACGCACCGCTTCGCCCCGATGGCGCTAAAGGCTGAGGTCGGCGCCGGTGATGCGGCGATAGGCGTCGAGATAGCGCTTGCTGGTGGCGTCCACCACGCTTGCCGGCAGCGGTGGCGGCGGCGCCTCGCCGTTCCAGCGGCCGGCCCGGCGCTCGGCGTCGAGATAGTCGCGCAGCGGCTGCTTGTCGAAGCTCGGCTGCGGCTGGCCGGGCCGGTAGACATCCGCCGCCCAGAACCGCGAACTGTCGGGGGTCATCACCTCGTCGATCAGGATGATACGGCCATCCCTGTCCCGCCCGAATTCGAATTTGGTATCGGCGATGATGATGCCCTGGTCGCGGCTGATTTTCTCGCCGAGCGCATAGACCGCGCGGGTCATGCTCTCCAGCGTGTCGGTGGCTTCCTCTCCGATGATCTCGCGCATCCGCCTAACCGTGATGTTTTCGTCGTGGCCGGTCTCGGCCTTGGTCGCGGGGCTGAAGATCGCGGGCTCGAGTTTGGCGCTCTCGAGCAGGCCGGGGGCAAGTTTCTCGCCCGCCAGCGTGCCTTGGGCGGCATATTCCTTCCACGCCGAGCCCGAGAGGTAGCCCCGGATCACGCATTCGATCGGAAATACCGTGGTCCGCCGGCACAGCATCGCGCGCCCTTCGAGCGCGGCGCGATGTCCCTGCAGCGCCGGCACTTCGCCGATGATTGCGTCGGCATCGGTGCTGACCATGTGATGATGGACCACGCCTTCGAGCTCCTTGAACCACCAGGCGCTGATCTGGGTCAGCACCGCGCCCTTCATCGGGATGGTCTCGGCCATGACCACGTCGAAGGCACTGATGCGGTCGGTGGCGAGCAGCAGGACGCGGTCGTCGCCGACGGCATAGATGTCGCGCACCTTGCCGCGCCCGATCCGAGGAAGGGGCAGGTCGCTCGCGAGCATGGTGGTCATGGGTCAAACTTTCGAAGACAGCCGTCGGCGCCAATGCGCCGCGGCGGGAAGGGAGAAATGCAGATAGCTCATTCCGGAAGCGGAATGAACTCGTGTTCGTTGGGGACGGCGGCGAAGCGGCCGGTCTTCCAGTCCTGCTTGGCCTGCTCGATCCGCTCCTTGCTGGAGGACACGAAGTTCCACCAGATATGGCGCGGGCCTTCCAGCGCGTCGCCGCCGAGAAACATCATCCGCACCGGCTTTGCCGCCTTCACGGTGATGCGATCGCCGGGACGGAAGATCAGCAGGCGCGGGCCTTCAAAGCGCTCATTGGCGATCTCGACTTCGCCGTCAACCAGATAGATGGCGCGCTCTTCATGGTCCGGGTCGAGCGGGACACTGACGCCTTCCTCGGCGGTGACCTCGGCATAAAACCACGGCGACACCATCGCGACCGGCGAGGTCACGCCGAACGAGCTCCCTGCAATGACGCGCGCGGTGACGCCGCGATCCCGGACGACCGGCAGGTCGGCGGCGGCGTAGTGCTGGAACGACGGCGCGATCTCCTCGGAGCCGGCGGGAAGCGCGATCCAGCTCTGCAAGCCGAGCATGTTCTGGCCGTTCTTGCGCTGCAGATCCGGGGTGCGTTCGGAATGGGCGATGCCGCGGCCCGCGGTCATCAGGTTCATGGCGCCGGGCTGGATCTCCCTGACATTGCCCTCGCTGTCGCGGTGCATGATGCTGCCGTCGAACAGATAGGTGACGGTGGCAAGCCCGATATGCGGATGCGGGCGCACGTCCATGCCCTTGCCGGACATGAACTGCACCGGCCCGAAATGATCGAAGAAGATAAAGGGGCCGACCATCTGCCGCTTGCCGTGCGGCAGCGCGCGGCGCACCGCAAAGCCATCGCCGAGATCGCGGGTACGCGGCACGATGACCAGCTCGAGCGCATCGCAGGATTTGACGTCGCCGAGGACGGGATCTTTGTCGGGGAGCCAGCTCATGGGTTTTCCATCATCTTGTTGTTGGCCGACATCATAGCAGAAATTGTCCGGTTCCGTTCAAGGGGGGCATCGTCACTCCGCCGCGGCGATCCGTGGCCGCCCGACATAGCCGGTCGGCTCGCCAAAGCGCTCGACCATCACCTCAGCCAGGTCCCTGGCCTTGTCGGTCACGCAGGCGCCGGAACGCACGGCGTAGCGGTCCTGATGCTTGAGCTGCACGGGCACGGTTCCCTGTTGTAGCGCGCGGGCGGTTTCCATCACCAGCTTGCGGAAATGCATGATGCCGAGATCGGTGGGCCCGAGGTGTTCGCGGCTGCGGTCGGCGATCGGGCCCTGGCTGTCCTGCACGGCCGCGTCCTGTTCCGACACGCCGATAATGCCGGTGTAACTCCTGGTCTTCTGCAGCTTGCGGTCGATCAGATAGTCGTTGGCCTTGTTGCGCAGCGGCACGTAATTCTCGTCGACCACGGCCATCACGCCGTTGCCGTTGGCGTAGCCGTCGCGCTCGGCCTGCGTCAGGGGCCGCTCCGGATTCCAGGCATAGGTGTAGATCCAGCAACGGGTATCGTTCACCGGAACAAAGCTCTGGCCGAAAATAGTCTCGCCGGGCATCGAGCTCGGCGCATAGGCGTGCACCGGCATCAGGAACTGGGCGATACGCCAGTAGACATTGTCGCCGGCGGCGAGCCGGCCGCCCGCGATCGCGAGCCCCGCGTCATGCGGATGGATCTTGATCACAGGGCGCGGATCCTCGGCGATCCAGCGCATGTGATCGGTGTTCATGCGGGCGAGCGGGTTGATGAAGTGCTTCTTGATGTCGAGGATTTCGTCCTCATCCTTGTCGAAGCTCAGATGCGCGAAGGTGAAATGCGCGGTGTCGATCGAGCCTTCCAGCGCCTGCACCCAGTTGCAGTCCTGCCATTTCTTGGTGACGTAGCGGTGCGAGGCCGGCACCAGCGCCATTTCCAGATCAGGCAAGTCCGGCATTTCACCGGCCGGGCCCATATAGGCCCAGATCATGTCGCCCCATTCGCGCGCCGGATAGGATTTGATGCGGATCAGCTCCCTGGCATTGAGATCGGGATAGGAGGTCGGCATGTCGACGCAAGCGCCCTCGGTGTTGAATTTCCAGCCGTGATAGACGCAGCGGATGCCGCATTCCTCATTGCGGCCGAGCCAGAGATTGGCGCCGCGATGCGGACAATATTGGTCGATGATTCCGACCGCGCCTCTTGTGTCGCGGAAGGCGAGCAGCTCCTCGCCCATCACGGTGATCTTCTTCGGGGGGCCATCGGCTTCCGGCAATTCCTCGGACAAAAGAACCGGCAGCCAGAATCGGCGCAACAATTCGCCCATCGGCGTGCCCGCACCGCTTTCGGTGAGGAATTGGTTGTCCTCCGCACGGAGCATGGGGCGGCCTCCGATGTCGTCTTTTGGCCGAGATTGGCGCAGGTCAGGCAGGGCGTCAACGCGACTTGTTCTCGCGGCGCGGACAGCGCCCGAGTTGTGCATCATCCGTTCGCCCCGAAAACGAAGGCGCAGGGAATGCCGGACGCTCGGCGCGTCCGCAGCCGCTTGTGCAGTGGTAGAAAGCACACGCGTTAGTCACCACGGTCACGCCGGAAACGTCCGGCATTCCCCGCGCAATGGTTTTAACGGTTTCCTTCGCGCTCCCCGGTGACCGGGCTTGTTTGCCACCGTCGCCCCTGAGAAGCTTGCTTCTCGGGAGCTTGATGCCAGCGTCGGGGCATCAGGACCACACGACTTCGCCGTCCGCAGGCCCACGCGCTCGTCAGTCGCGTGGTTCGCGTCCACCGCATCCCGCCCCAACGTTCGTGACGATGGCCAACGCCCCTCTGCGGGACAGGACGGGGCAAGTTTTAAAAGTGATTTGGGTGAGCTGCGAAGCAAAATATTTTTGCAAAAGGGGCTGGACGCGGGATCAACCAACGACAGTGATTTGCCCGTCGAGGCTGGGCAAGTAGTGTCGGTCATGCGACAGCGGTGATGCCGAAGCGTTTGATCGGGAGCCAGACCGGCATATTTGTCCATAACGTTTCCAGAAAGAGCT
>Ga0185299_10002249_pt1 | contig 30850 bp, 25 predicted proteins | sample PaiPotPPA55metaG_FD_128002 | JGI IMG/M metagenome (GOLD analysis project Ga0185299, IMG submission 128002) | Iron sulfur acid spring bacterial and archeal communities from Banff, Canada, to study Microbial Dark Matter (Phase II) - Paint Pots PPA... ...
CATCACCTCGGAATGGTGGCCGGCTTCAGTTCGGAACGGTGGCCGGCATCAAATCGGAATTCCGGCCGACATCAAATCGGAATACCTGGCCGGAATGCGTCGGAATCTGCAGCTGGCCATCATTCTTTCAGGTCCGCGCCCGCCAATGCCACCGTTAGGCGTGCGCCGGCAATCCTTTGATCGAGCTCGAATGGTGATCGACGCGGTAAAGCGTACTGGCTTCGACAAGCATCGGTTGCTTGCGCGCCACGTACATCTTGATGTCGCCGGCAGCAAATGGAACGATCAGTCGGTCGGGTACGAGTGCAGCAAAATGCAACAATGATGCGGCCATCCAGCTAGGCAGGATTCGAGCGCCAGCCTCAATCATGTATCGCGGGCGAACGTAATGCGTGTATGGCTCGGCCGCCACCAACTCGAACCCAGCTCGTCGTAGTACGTCCTTGACCGAGCGGATATCGAAATATTGGATATGCATATCCATCAGCCAGGGCCACCGTCTTCCAAGCACGCGCGGCAGCCAGTTGCCCGTGTCAAGGGTGGAGATGAATAGTAGCCCGCCTGGTGTGAGCATCTCGCCGCACTCGCGCACGAAATCGACCGGGTGACGGACATGCTCGAGTACGTCCCAAGCCACAACCGCATCGTAGTTGGCTTCCAACTTGCTTCGATTTTCGGAGAGGAAACCGGTGTGGACATTGACCTTCGTCGTATTGCGAGCATAGCTCGCGGCCCAGCGGGACGGCTCGATGCCGACGCATTGCCAGCCATGCAAGGTCGCCTCCTCCATGAAGAGGCCGCAGTATGCGCCGATCTCAAGCAAGCTGACTTGGGTTTTGGGCAGCCGGTTCTGCATTCGCTCGATGCAGCGCGCGAAGGAACGCCGGCGCGCCGCGGCGTTCTTGAGATAGCCTTCATCCATCACCTCCGCATAGAGCTGCTCCAGATTGGTCGGCACCAGGCTCCGCGGCACCTGGTCGAGGCCACAGGCGAGGCATGTGTAGACCGGCGGATAGCTGCGAGAACCAACCGACGTGCAGCGATAGGCAACTGGCGGGGCTGTCACCGTCCTCCTGCTTCGGCCTGCGTGCTTCATGGCCAGCACCCGATCGCCACACGAGATGCATGCGTCACCCACGGGCACATCGGGTGTCACATCGCGCCAGAATTTTAGTCGCTTTGCCGACAGCATCAACAGATCGACAGCGCTCGTCATAACCTGGAGCTTTGGTATCTTGGACACACCATGTCCACGATCGATAAAATGGATCGGCACTTCCCGCAGCTTGACCCCCGCCTCGCGCAGATAGTAAACGAGCTGCACTCCATAGCTATAGCCCTCGGACTGCAAGTAGCGCAGCGGCAAGCGGCTCAGGGTCGCGACGTCAATTACGCGGAAGTAGGTCGTGACTTCCCTGATCCCGAGGTTGAGCAGCGCCCGGGCAGCGAAATTGCCCAGACGGCTGATAATGTTCCGAAGGCCTGTGTAGTCGCTGCGCCCCCCGGGGCAGTAGCGAGATCCAGTGACGAAGACACCCTTTTCGTGCTGCGCCAGCAAATCCGGGATCGATTTCGGATCATGGGAGAAATCGGCATCCATGGTAACGAGGACATCATAGCCCTCGCGCATGGCGTAGAGCAGAGCGTACTTGTGTGCGCTTCCAATGCCACGCTTGCCCGGACGCCTGACGGCTGATAGCTGCGGGTAGCGTTGCTGACGCTCGCGGATTACGTCCCAAGTGCCGTCGGGAGAGCTATCGTCGAGAACCAGCACGTCCGCTGACGGCTCAGCGAGAAAAATCTGGTCCAATAGCGGACCGATATTGTCCCTTTCATTGTAGCAAGTAGTGAAGATAAGTGTCTTGATAGCCATGTCTGGGGAATGTGGCTGTTACCCGGCTAGGCGCTTCCGTCTCCGGCGCAAGGACGGTTCTCGGTAATGCGAATACCTTCGTTCAACCCAATTCAGCTAGACCGCCGAGTTGTTCGGACCACCCGATTTTGCGCACGTTGGCTTGCACTTCAAACGGCCAGTGACCTTCCAGTAGGTGCAGTCCCATACAGAGATACATTTATCACCTACGGTTTATGGACGCATGTTGTCGAAGCAGCTGGAATCTTGTTTTCTAATGGATCATGGGTAGAGGTATATCGGGTCGGTTGGCGTTTCGCTTAGCGGTACTTATGTTCTTATCTACTTCGTTATTAGCCGGTTTTGCCGGGCACTCTTGCTGGCCTTAATGCATTTTTTGTTGCGATGACGCAAGGGCTGGCACCTTTTCCGTGGCCAGGTTTTCATCACTTTTGATATTTGCCGGAAATCTTGGATCCTTGGCCGATTGGTAGAAACGTCCAGGAAGAGCCTGCTACACTAGTTCTCGGCGGCGCCTTTCTAGCATGTGCTTTCAGCGAAATTGTTTATATGGGACCAATCACGGCATCTCATTCCCTCGGTTCCACCGAGAAGCTCCCCATCATGACCCCGAGCTGCCCATTACCCATGAAGCTAATGTTCCTTCCTTTAGTGACATAGAAATTCACAACGTATTGACCCGTCAAGGTCGGCAGATCAATCCAGACCTTTTCCCAGCCTTGATCTAGCGCAATGCCTGGTTTCGCACCTTCGGCGATCAGCGCACGCTGGTTTTCGAGGTCGAATATGGCGACGCCGTGAGTTTGGTTTGGGGTTCCGTGATCACCCGCCTCAATGCCAAAGTTTCCTCCGTCTATCGACTTTACCCATGCCGCGATGCGATAGGTTCGGCCGTTTGTGAGCTCGGCAAATTGCACCGCCACGGTATGGACACCATCGCGCGGGACAGCAATGAGCTGCAGTACCGGTTGGCCCGGAACTGCCGGAGTTCCGTCCAGAATCTGCGCGTTCAGGCCGCCAATTCCGGCCCATGTGACTCCTGCAATCGTGGGCTTTGGCAGATCATTCGCGGTCGTCGCCTGAGTAACGGGAGCGCCGCTGGGCGCTGGTAAAGGAGCGATAGGGGCCGGCGGCTCTGGCGGACCGACCCATCCATGCAGCACGAACAGTGTCAGCACGAAGGAAATGACGGTCGTCGCAATTCCACCAACGATGTAACGTGCTTTTACCATTAAATCCCTCGTAGTGAAGCGGTGTTTTTTCCCCTTTGATTATAACTATGGCCATCTTATTGTTGAGCGCGGGCGAAGGCCAGCTCACCGTGGAGATCACCGCCGTATCATTGAATAGGAATTTGGACATAGCACCCGTAGTTCTTGCGGCACCGGAAAGACTCCACGCAGTTGCGCCCTCGGGAATACGACCCTAATATCGCTTGGGCCTTCGATAGATCGTGGGGCAGCCAGCCACATAATAGCGAGCTGTCCTCGCAGGGTTTGTTGTTGATCCCTTCGCAGGCTATGTACTGCGCATTGAAAGATTTATTTGGCCGCTTTATCGTCATGGTTTAGCGAAAGATGCGATGAGACCCAGGGAGGGCGACATTTCACCTGCGGCATCAGCTGTCTCGCAGAGGCCAACTGAAATCAACCATCAGTTGCCTCACACGCACATCCCATGGCTTGAGGTCTTGGTTGCTTGCTCGGCATTGGGAATGCTGTTGGCGGTGGAGTGGTATTTGACCCTCTACATCCCCGGCACCAGTTACTGTCAGCCCGACGGCAAAGCCTACCAGGCCGATATTCTTACCACGTTTCACTTCGGAGGACTGTTTAACGTTACCAATCTTGGTCCCCTCCAAGGGTTTGGTTCGTTATTGCTGCCGATGAATGTGTGGCTGAACCCGGCTTATTGGCCCTTCGCCATGCCCGATACGCTGCTGGCAACTAACATTTCAGTAACTGCTGCGGTTGGTTGCCTCGCCGTTGCCTGCTACGTCATGTCGCGATGCTTTGACGTGCCGCTTGTGCCCAGCATTATTGCCGCGCAACTAGTCATTGTCATGTTTCCTCCGCTGGCCAGGCTCGTGCTCGTGTTCTATGAAATGCTCTGGCTCAATCCTGGAATTGCTATCGTCTATGCCGCGCCCCTGCTCGCGCTGGGCCTGTTAGCCAGACTTAACACCGGCCGAACCAAGAAGTTACCCGGTAAAGGCTTTTCCATCACGAATTTCTTTAGGATGAAGCTCATTTCTAAGGATTTCATCTACATCACTGGCGGCGTATTTGCATTCCTTCTTTATGGCATTTGCTGTGATCCACTTTGGATGGGGATCAGTGGCATTGCCTTGCTAGGCGCATTCATCGCGGTCGCCTTCATACCCTTCGACCTCGGTGGCGTCCTGCTCCGCTGTGCAGCTCTTTGCTGCTGCCTTGTGCTGCTCATCGCGAGTGGCGCTCTCGTTTACTTCTACACACTCTCACAGTACACGGCGCGCGTCTGGCATGCGACTGCAGTCTATTATGTTCCCGCCGAAGCTCGCTTTTTGGTGTCCGTAGCGTGGAGCTATCCCGCAACATTCGTGTATTATGGGCTTTGCGGAGGCGGATGGTTGGCTGGTCTACTGTTCGCCCGTGGCCGGCCACGCCTGCTGGTGGGTGCTGCTTTGGGCAGCCTCGTGCTCTTTGTCGCCCAGGCAGCCGCTTATTTGTTCTCTGCCAAATGGTCGACCCTGCCGCTCCCGATCTATGTTGAGGAAGCCGCGATGCCGCTGTTCACCACGGCGGCCGTTGCCGGCTATTGGACGGCACTATCCGAAGCCGGACGGCAGCTGGGCTTGTTTTGGCTCAAGGCGAGAGGCACGGCCACAAGCCGATTTTTTCAGCAAGCGTCGCGGCTCGGTTTTTTACCCTCCTCAAGTCTTGTGTCTTATCAGCGTTTGACAGCGGGATTGACCGCCATCATAGCCGCCGCCGTCGTCCCAGCGGGAACGGCGGCGTACGGCGTTTCCGTCGGTTCCATGTGGCCTCCGATCCTCGTCCCATTTCCTCACGAACCTGAACTCTTGCACTACTTTGAAGGCGCAATTGGCCTGCGCGTGGGCGGGCAATATCGTGGCACCGTCTTGTGGCCGGTCGTCAACGACACCACGACCACTGCTTATAACCTTTGGATGCATGGCATTCCAACTGCAAACGAATACAGCCAAACCTTTTCACCGGTCGTCATGTACTTGTTTTCGTCCGTGTTCCGGCTCCCTATCCAATATGGGTTCAGGAATGGGCCGCTTCCCGCAATGGGACCGGAAGGATCATACGATGTTTTCCTCAAGACTCTTCAGGCGCTTGGTGTACGCCATCTCGTGTATATGGAGCGCTCGCCTCCTGCCGATCAAAAGCAATTTCCGTTTGTTGTCTTCCCCCGAAGGCCGCCGATTGAAGAGGGCGGAGGACCGTCCCGCATTGCCCCGGGAGACTGGGTCGTCTATCGGCTGCCTGAGGCGAATATCGGCAATTACAGCCCGACGAAGATAATTATGGCGAAAACCGGAGCTGAAATTGCCACTATTTTGCGCACGCCCGATTTCGACTTCAAAGAGGACGTAGTCCTGACGAGCGCGCTCTCGTCACCATTACTTGCCGCTTCAGGTGCGGAACTATCGATCATTCGCAATGGGTTGCACCTCAAAGCACACAGCGATGGCACGTCTCTCATTGTCCTGCCGCAACAATTTTCCAGATGTTTGAGGGCACGAGACGCCCGTGTTCGACTAGTGCGCGCCAATCTGCTGATGACCGGAGTGATTTTCTCGAGCGCCATCGACACCGACATTTCATTCGACTACGGCGTGTTCTCGCCGTGGTGCCGACTGGCCGACATGCACGACACAAAATCGCTTGACCTGGTTATTAAACCTGGTGACGACGCTGACCGCGTCGTTCGGAAAGTAGGAGTACAATGATCAGTTTCGTAAAGAAATCTTCAACAAGGCACTATCAGCGCCCCCCAGGGGCAGAGTTGTTACGTTCGACGTGGCTCCAAAGTTTGCTCCTAATTGGTCACGGCTCCAGCTTGACCTCTGTTCATTTAAGAAGTGGAAACAGGCCTGTTTGCGATGCGAGACGAGCTTGTGGCTCGAAGGCGCGCACGCATCGGCCAATCCTTCATGCGCAAACAGGCACCGACTAGGTACCCACTGTTCGCGGTATGGTATTGAGCGTGCGGCAAGATACAACTTCAAGGCGAATGGCGAGGCCGTTAAAGTTCGTGCTGTCAAGCTCGAACAAGGTGAGACTGCGACCCCTATCCGGGGGTTGCACAACAATCACAGCGGTGGGCGAAATCCAACCGCTTCGCGCATGCTTCGATCGTGCGCCGGACAGGTGAAGGTGACTACTTGGCCTATCAGAGGCCGATTGGACGTAAGCAAGCCTCTTCTCAGCTCCCAGATGCTTTGGAAGGACTATCGGCGTCATGAGACGCGACAGGCAGAAACGGTCCTGGATTTCCTCGGCCGAATGGAAGCGCACCCCGAAGGAACTCACTGGTGTCCGCTTGCAGCAGAAGGGCCGGTGGAGGGGCGAAGGTGAAGTTCACCAGTTCGTGGTAAAGTGCGCGCCGGCAAGTCCTGCGGTGAAATAGACGAGAAAGTTGTCCGCCGCCAAACCGGCGCGGGTCCGTGCGGCCGTGATGGCATCGAAGCGGCTGCGCGGATGGACATCCACCCCGGGCGTGTTCGGAACCGAGCTGGGTCGTGCGTTCTGCACTGGACCAATCACCGTCAGTTTTGTCGGCGGGTTCGGGACCGAATGGGCACTCAGCGACCGCGTGCGCCTGCCCTCGGAGGTACTCTATGCTGATTTCACCGACCGCGAGCATTCGCTGCTGCATTTTGCCAAGTCCGATCGCCATGTCGGAGTAGCCGGAGAAATCAAAATAAATCTGGAGCGCAAAGCAAACGTCTCCGAGCCACGCGGCTGCAAATCCAAGTCCGCTCGCGGGCGTATCGAACACGTGGTCGACCACGGGAGCGAGATTGTCGGCGATGAGGACTTTCCGAGCCCGATGGTGAAACGAGCGATACCGCTTGCGAACAGTGCTTCGCTTGAACGATCGCTCGCGAAATCGTCAGCAACGGCCTGGTAGCGGACGATCGGCCCCGCGATGCGCTGGATGAAACTCGGCGCCCTCTTTCGCCGTGGCGCTTTGCTTGCGCTCATGTTTGGCAGGTTTCTTTTAGGTTTGTATCTTGACATCAAGGGGGTGGTGTCCCCGGCGGAGATGTGGGCCCGGCCGGTTGGCGTTAAAAACATATCGCATTTGCTCGAGGAGAACGGACGCATTTTAGCTCCGGTTGTCTGGTTTTTAGGAATTGCGGGTGCGTTAGTTTGCGCTTTATTTGGGCAGCGGCCGGCTCGCTTCTTTGCAATTGGGTTCCTGATAATTGGCGCTGATTACGGAACTTTTGCGACGAGAAATAGGACTTATTGAGGGCTCAATCTTTCGCGGCCGTGCCGCAAATCTGGCGGGAAGCAACTTCGATAAGGCACTTTCCTTTGCGCCGTTTGCTAGTCAGCACAACTATGACCAGATCGTACTCATAGATACCGGGAACGATCATCGTCTCTATGGATTATGGTATTTCGGGATACCGACTCTAATTGATACCAATCATTTCTCATCACCCTTTTTTCACCTGGTAACCAGCCGCTTGCTCAACTACGGTCCGTTTGGCGCAACTCATAACCAAACTACATTAACGAAGTTCGATCCGCGAGTTCTTGCCGCTCTCGGAGTTCGGTACGTCATAACGGACACAGCCTTTGATGCGGGTACTGCCTTGCAGCTGAAGCTGGAGCTCGATCCTTACCGGTCGCAGTACGTCTATGAACTGCCGCGCCCCAACCTTGGCGATTATTCACCCACAAGGGTCCACGTTGCACCTAATGCGACACAAGCGATGCAGATGATGGCATCCCCCGATTTCGATTTTACGAAGGAGGTGGTGCTTGTTGAGTCAACTGAAACGGTTGCTTGGACTTCAGCAACCAGCAGTAGAGTCCAGGTCTTTCGTGACCACCTTGAAGTCCATGCTGAGAGTAAAAGTCGTTCGATCGTTGTACTGCCCATCGAGTATAGTCACTGCCTGGAGTTCGGGCTGCATTCAAGCCGTGGGGATCCGATCGAAGTCAGGCGTGCCAACCTCGAGCAGACTGCAATTGTCTTTTCGGGATCGCTAGAGGGCAATATCGCTCAACGTTACGGCCCATTTCGTAATCCGGGCTGTCGACTTGCTGATTACGCGGATGCCAAGCGCTTAGCGATTAGCGCAGTACCTTGGACGATTGGAAATGAGGCATCCATTCAATCACATTCATTGCGTCGGTAGCGTCTACATTTGCTCAAACCCTGATGAAAGGCGTGGAGCCCTGGCTGTTAACGGCGCAGGCATTGGTGCGGTGTAAGAAGGGTATCCCGCTCGCCAAGTGGTTGCGTTACTGGCCGTGCCAGGCAACGGATCGCTTGATGGTGCGAAGGTCAATCAACGACTCCTTGGCGAGCGCTGGAGGCGGTATGCCGTTGTTTAAAGCCATGAACGCCTGTTCGCCTGTTCGCTTGGCTGGCAACCATCATGGCCAGCTCCACCGTTCTTGTACTGGCGCCGTTCGCTTTCCTCGCCAACTGGCATGCCGGCCGTCGGGATCCGCAGAAATTTTCACCGGGACGGACGAGTGCAATCCTGCATTTTGTGGTGAAGAAGGACAGGCAAACCCAGCCTGCGCGCGAAATCGGCCAAGCACCGGAGGGCAAAACACATCAGAGGAGTGCTCGCAGAGCGACTGTGGCTTGGTGAAGGCATTGAGCCGGGTGAGGGCTCGCAGCCACGGTCAGCTCATGCTCCGCGCGCACACTTTGTTATTTCTTTTGCCAGCGCATCCGGTTATTGTCGCCACGCCAATCGCGCTTTTGCAAACGCTTGGTAGCTCATGTGTCCTGCGGCTTGTTTCGGCTGCGATTTGGCATGGGGTGCGGTCGGACCGGAATCGTCCTTTGGGCGATTTTGCCGATACCTGGCCGGGCGTGATTTGATTTCGTCGCAGGCTGCTGTAGTACGCGATGAGATGCCTGGAGACGGACCATGATCACCTTCGACGAGCTCGATATAGTTCTTCGCAAAAAACAGGACCGCACCATTGCGGCGGTACCTGGATTAGGGCTGCACGCGCATGGACGCGACGTCCCGTCTGCGCTCGAGGCATTGGAGCAGAAGAAAGCGGCGCTGATCGCGGACATCCAGGCTGGGCTTGTTGATGCCGACCTTGTCCTCAAGGCAGCGCAGCAACGCCCGCCAGAATCGCCTCGCGCGGCGAATGTGGGCATGTTCGCGTTGAAGGCGAGCATCTTCATCGTGCTAGCGGTCTTCGGAGCATTGGTTGCAGCAACCCTGGTCTCGGCTAAGCTCGAGGCGGCAATCGACCGGGCGCGCTTTGCGGCACTGTCAACCCTCTACCAGGCGCTGGAAGGCTCATTCGCAACCAAGGTCGAAGGCTTCATTGAGAGAGCAGCTGCGCCCGAGAAGGAGCCGTCTCCGGAACGAAAGCAAAAACTGCAGCAGAATGTGCGTACTCTCGCCGATCGGTGGCGGCCGATTGTGACAGAAGCACTGTCGGTGCTCTCAAACGAGAGGACAACTGAAATGCCGAGCGAGAAGCGTGCCGCGTCCGAGCAGACTGCAAAACCCGCGCAGTAGCCCGCACCTTGAGTTTGGCCGGGGCCACCGAGGGTATTCCTATTCCACATCATGTCCAGTAATCGTGTAATGACGACCACCACTGCTCCGAGATTCCGGTTCGGCGAAAATTGGCAATCATTCATCGCCGGAATTACCGAGCCGCAAATCGCGGCATCGGAGCGCGACCTGCATAAGCTGTTTCCGAACGGCGAGCTTGTCGGCGCAACTTTCCTTGACGTTGGTTGTGGCTCGGGTCTCTCAATGCTCGCTGCCATGCGGTTGGGAGCGGCTCGCGTGCATGGGATTGACATCGATGCCGAATCCGTATGTGCGGCCGAGACGCTGCTTGCACAATATGCCCCTGCGGGCGGCTGGCATGTAGACCAGCGAAGCCTATTCGATTTCCATGACGATAGCTTCGATATCGTGCATAGTTGGGGTGTCGTGCCGTTCACGGGAGGGATGTGGGCTGCACTCGATCATCTCTGCTCCCTTGTGCGGCCGACCCGAGCTCTTGCGATCGCGCTGTATCGACGCACTCCCATGTGTCGGCTCTGGAGGCTCGAAAAGCGCATTTACAGCCAAGCATCCCCACGCACGCAACGAATTATGCGGTTGATCTACGAGGCCGCATTTCTCGGCGCTAAGGCAGCTACTGGGCAGAATCCATTTGCATATGTTAGGAACTTTTACACCCATCGCGGCATGAGGTGGTCCAATAACGTTCACGATTGGCTTGGCGGCTATCCATACGAGTCGGCCAAGCCTGAGGAGCTTGCAGCCTTTTTCGACCGAAGTGGATTCATTGTGCAGTGCGCATTTACCAAGCCGGTGGCCGCTAAAGGGTTGTTTGGCTCCCATTGCGACGAGTATGTGCTGAGGCGTGCAGGGTCTCAGGCCTTAGCTGCTGCGACCTCGAAATGAAACCAAGCGTCCTTCACGTCATTCCATCGATGGAGCAGGGCGGCGCGGAGCGCATATTGGCGAGCCTCGTCTCAGGCGACGATTCGGTTGATCACACCATAGTCACCATCCTGGCGGGAGAGTCGTTTTTTCCAATCCCGTCAGCAAAGCTTATCAGTCTGGGACTGCCGAATCGCTCGATTGCGCTGCGACCATTCTGGCAGCTCCGCCAGCTGGTGGCGAAGCATAGACCAGGCGTCATCCACGCCTGGCTCTATCATGGCAATCTGGTCTCCGCGGCAGCTGCGGGCCTGGGCGTTCCGATCATCTGGTCAATCCACAATACTACGCTCTCCGCCATACACTCGAAACGCATGACGCGCGCGATCAATCGCTTCTGCGCCGTTCTCTCGCATACGCTTCCCGCTCAGATCGTGTATCCGGGCCAGGGCGCCCGCTCACTGCACGAGCAAATCGGCTACTCGGCCAAACGCGGCCTCGTCATCAACAACGGAATTGACTTGACGCCGTTCCGGTTCGACAGGGAGAGCCGGCACAAGCTGCGCGCGGAGCTTGGGCTCAAGGACGGCGAGTTTGCCGTCGGGTGCGTCGCTCGCTTCGACCCACAGAAAAATCAAAAATTGATCGTTAACGCGTTTGCGCGTCTCGCCGGCAACGCTCCCGGCAAGCTCGTGCTCGTGGGCAGAGAGTGCTCCGCAGATAACGCAAAACTTCGCGGCTGGTTGACCCGTTTCGGTGTGGCCGACCGCGCCATTCTCCTGGGCGAACGCAGCGACGTCCCCGCGGTGATGTCGGCGCTTGATGTGCTCGTCATCGGCTCATCCTACGGGGAGGCTGCGCCGGTCGTCGCACTCGAGGCGGCCGCGTCCGGACTGCCAATCGTAGCAACTCAGGTCGGAATCGGCGTGGCTGCCGGCCGCGATGCCGCTGCCTTCGTCCTCTCGCCTTCCCACATCGTTGCAATCGAGGATGCCGAGGGCATGGCGCACGCGATCCTGGACGTCTACGAGCACTGGAACGGCGTTTGCCGGCAGGAGCGCGCGTCCAGGCGCCGCGTTCTCCTTGCTGATTATTCGCTCGATCGAATGCGTGGGCAGTATGGTGAGCTTTACAGGAAGGTTGCGGCGAACGGCAGACGCGCTTCGTGAGCAGAGCGAGCCAGCGCCCACCTTAGCGAGCGCCAGGATCGGGGGAACGTCAAGATTCTTGCCGATATGGCACTTTTGCGCCGGCCTTCGCGCTAATTCACAAAGCGCCATGTGGCCCGGTACTCGGGCTGAGCGCCAAAGAAATCTACAACGCCCGTCGGGCTTCTGTCTCGTGAAAGCGAAAGTAGCAGCCACATCACCGGAATCCCAAAAAACGGCCCAACTGTTGCACGGAACAGCTCACTAAGGAACATAGTCCCGAATGCAACGAGGATCGCGATGATCACCGCTGATCGATTCAGGGTGATGTAAGCCGCAATGGTACCTCGATGGAAATAGTACAGACCCCCGAAGGCGAACGGCACAAATCCAGCCTGGATCACCGCATATCGGGCCGGAGCAACACGTGATGAAGATTGTGAGCTTTGAGCAATTGGGGAGTCGTCTTCGGTCGAAGTTGTTTTTTGCTTTCGGTTGTATCGCAGTTACCGCGCTTTCGTTTTGGTGCACATTGGTGCTCTTAGAACATTTGCGACCTAAATCATGGCGGGAAGTTGTGAGTGCGCTGGGTCCAGTAAAGGCGCAGACGAGGTTGGAGGAGCTTCCCCCCATACCGGACAAAAGATTGTCTTGGGTCGGAATAGCCGGGATTAATGCGCAAGTCGTTCGGACGATACCAAATGTTGTATCTGGGCTCCCCGTCTTAGGGCTGATTTCGGTTCAAGACGGCGTGCATACGGTCGCCGCTCGCGTGACCGGCCTGACTAAGAATACGCGATACCGGATAACCGCTTGGGTCAGGCCTCTTGCAGGCGCGAATTTCGGCATTGGTGCCCGTGACCAAGCTGATATGGCGGATGGGCCGAACAACAGTCGTGCAGTTTTCGATCTTGCCACGCAGAAAGTACTAATCACCGCAGGAAACGGGAAACCCGGAATCGAGGAGGTCGGGGAATGGCTGACCGTCTGGCTGGACTTGCTTACGACCGACGGCCAATACGTGGTGAATTTTTATGTGTGTAAAAATGACGCAACGGATTACGCGGCGGACAGTCGACTTGGAGTGCTGCTGGGCGGAATCTCCGCCGATTGACATTCTCGTCCTTCCCTCTCAGGGTTGGCCCCCCTCAGGGCTGAAACCGCGCTCGTCAATCTTGGCGACCTCACCGGACCTCGGCAAAAGAACTAGAGAATATTTCTGGCCCATTTTTCAGTGCGGCCTTGGCGAAGCGGAGGCGATGCCTCCCTCGCCCGTCGGCGGAAACTGGACAGACAGGCTCAAGTCAATCCCGAGATGGGTCGAGATCAACCGACTGATACAATACCAGCTGGGCTGTCGACGAAGCCCGAGCCGACTGCGCCTGCACGCCGATGGATCGGCGTTGGTATCATGGGTGCGCCTGCGCACCCGATCCCCTCTCCGCAGCGGTGGACCTAACATCGCATGTGCGCTCCAGATTAAGCGGCGGCAGCAGCAAACGGGGCAGATAGCTTTCGACCGTCTCCAGAACGACCAGATCGGGATGAACCGCGGCGATGAGGGAACCATCGAACCGTTCCGCGACAACGCGATAGACTTCGCGGAAATGGTTAGCCAAGAACGGGACCAGATAAATCGCAAAGGAATCCCCCAAAAGCAGGATTTTGCCGCTTCCGCGCGGATTGCGCTGGACGAAGAAATCGCCGACCGGCCTTTGTCCCATGTCCGGGATCGTCGTCACGTTGGGCGCAACCAGGATGTCCTCGTCGGGAAACCGCCACGGCGAGAACAGCACGCGGGTAGCCATGTCCCCACCTTCGTAAGGGCCCACGGCCATGTGATAATTATCGAAAGATGCAAGCTCTGGATGCGCCACCGGTAGCTCAGAGGCAATCTTTTCAAGCAGCGCTCGGTAGGCGTAATAAGCACCAAGCCAATTCCAATGAGTTTCGGTCTTGTTATAGAGGCGAAGGGGCGCGTGTAATCGCTTGGCCATTCGCATGGTCGGACGCGGATCGATGATCATATCTTTTGCTACACCGCCGACCTCGCCGATGAGGGCATCGAGCCTGGTGGGCGGCAAACTGCCAGAATCCGCGTTGACAAGATACTCGCCGTAGATGCTCTGCTTGTTGGGTGCAATGAACACGGCGCTTTGGATGCCGCAGGCAGCCAAGTGCGCATGCACTGCCTGCAACTGGGTGTCGATGCGCCTTGCCTCCAGCGGTGTAAATCGAAGCTTGCCGCGCGAATCAGCCATGGTTGCGGGCGCGATATCCCGGTCATCGGTCCAGTACATCCAGCCTTCCCGGCCGAAGACGATGTGGCGATCAAGCGGGCGATGCAGCAGCCCGACGTGAAGATTCGTGCCGACATAGATAAGCGGGTACCGAAGCCCCACCCGGTCCGCAAACCACAGATCGAATGCACGGAATGCGCCAGGTCCGAATTTCGCAGGAAAAGGAGCGCGGCCACGGATGGATATGTCGCCCGGCCCGAACCAGGGGCCGTCATGGCCGAGCATGGCGACCGGCAGCAGCACCAGCGCGAAAAATGTCGTCACGGCAAGCTTGCCTGTCATCGCGCGCGCTGCGCACAGCATCATTGTCAGAACCTGAAATAGATGAACGGGTTGTTCTGATCGATGGTCATGGTGGCGAGACACAGCACGGTAATCAGGCCGACCAGGACTGCGCGCGCAAGCTCGTAGGCTGTCTGCTCGCCCGGCGTGCCGATCATCTTGTGCGCCCACTCCCTTGCGCGCGGCCAAACCGGAAAGGAGAAGCAAGCGGCGAGCGCAATCAAGAGCATCGTTGGGCCGGTGATATATGCGGAGACCGGCAGCATCGCCGGCGCTCCTGGCTGAAAACCGAGCATGCGTGCCAACATGTCGAAGGCAAGCTCGAGCGTGGGTGAACGAAAGAACACCCAGCCGACCATGACGACGAGCAGCATATAGACGTTGCGCGCGATGCGCGGCATACGCGAGAGGGTCCAGCTCGTGAAATCCAGCCGCTCGAGAGCCAGAAAGAATCCGTGCCACATGCCCCAGACGACAAAGTTCCAGCTCGCGCCATGCCAGGCACCGCACAGGAGGAACACGATCCAAAGGTTGCGCGTGGTGCTCCATGCCGTGCCCCGGCTGCCGCCAAGCGGGATATAGACGTAGTCTCGGAACCAGGCGGAGAGAGTGATGTGCCAGCGACGCCAGAATCCCTGGACCGAGGTCGCCGCGTACGGGTAGTTGAAGTTCTCCGGAAAGCGAAACCCGAACATGCGCGCCATTCCGATCGCCATGTCCGAATAGCCGGAAAAATCAAAATAGATCTGCAGGCCGAAGCACAGGACTGCGAGCCACACCATCCAGATCGGCAGGTCGGAAGGTGCAATCGCGAACAACTGATCGGCGACTGCCCCGATCGGGTTTGCGATCAGCAGTTTTTTTCCCAGCCCCGCGGCAAAGCGGGCGACTCCGGCATCGAGGTCATGGAACGAGACGGAGCGGTCGACGAGCTGCGGTGCAAACGGCCGATACCGGATGATCGGCCCGGCGATCAATTGCGGGAAATTGATGATGTAGAGCGCAAATGCGGCAGCGGAGCGCTGCGGCTGCGCAATCCCGCGATAGATGTCCACCAGATACGAGATGATGTGGAAGGTGAAGAATGAAATCCCCAGCGGCAGCGGAATCGCCACTGAGGGCACTCGCCAGCTCCAGAGAGGCTCCACGACGGCGTTGACGTTCTCGATGATGAAATCCGCATACTTGAAGGCGATGAGGACGAGCAGGTTTCCTGCAACCGACCAGGCGATCAAACGGTGTCGGCGGGCTGGTTCCGCCGCCGCGATCGCCTGCCCAAGCAAGAAATTGATGCTGACCGAAATGACGATCAAAACAATGCCGATGCGCGCGCCCCAGATGTAGAAAACGCCGCTCGCGGCGACTAGCACCAAATTGCGCGCGCGTTGCGGCGCCAGGAAATAGACAGCCAGCACACTGGGCAAAAACAGGCAGACGAACGTCAGGCTGCTGAAGACCACCGTCCCCGCTCACAACCTGCCGCCCAGACCCAGGACTACGATCTTTGCCGTTACCACTTCTGTCGGCCAAAGAACCGACGTAAAGCCGGTCGCCACGGCAATTCTTTGATTGCCCTCTACGGTATAGGTTATGACGCCGCCGCCGACTGCTCCGCCGATTTTTTGGCCCCAGAGCCGCTCGCCGTTCCCGCTATCGGCGACGTAGAAGTTGCCGCTCATATCGCCGAAGAGCACGATTCCGCCGGCCGTGGGCGTGATGCCGCTCAGGATCGGGTAATTGGACTTCAGTCGCCATTTCCACATGCCCGTGTCCGCGTCGACGGCATATAGCCAGCCGCCCCAAGTCGCGCGGGGATCAGGCGAGCCGAAGACGTGCAATGGGTTGAGCGATGCGGATCCAGACCAAAGACGCCCAACCGGGGCTTGGGCGATTTCGTCATAGGCTTGCAGCGCCACAGTGGTGCACCAGTCAACCTCGCCAATGAAGATCGAATTGGTTGGCGGATCATAGGCGGGCCCGTTCCACTCTGCGCCGCCGGTTGTGCCCGGACAGAAGCGGGTTGGATTTTGCGCAGAAAACGGCACGTCAGCATTTTCAATCGTCGTCACCGCCGTGCGGTAGAGTAATTTGTCTGTTGCGAGATCGAGCCCGTACAGATAGCCGTCCTTGGGTGCGACCGAGAGAACTTTTCGGTCGCCTGCGGTCATTACGATGGACGGCGCAGCTGAAACATCCCAGTCGTGCCAGTCTCGGGCAACGATCTTAAAGTGCTTTCGGTAAGCGCCGCTGAGGGCATCCAATACGAGGACCGATCCGGTGTACAGGTTCTCGCCCTCCCGCACCCCACTCGCAAAGGCGGGTCCCGGGTTGCCGGTGGGCACGTAGAGCAGGCCACTGTCGGGGTCGAGGCTGTAGGATGTCCAGGTTGCGCCCCCTGTGATCGGCACGCCGGGCCTGTTTCGCCACGTGCCGGCGGCAGCAGCCGGCAGCGGCGGAGCGGAAGGCCCGCGACTGAGATCATCATCGGTCTTGGGCACCGAATAGGCCTCCCATACGATGTCGCCGGACCGTGCGTCGAGCGCATAAATACGCCCTTTGACGCCCTTGTAAGCGCCACCCCCGGCATTGCCGACAAACACCAGTCCATTCCATGCAATCGGCGCGGCCGGAACAGTTTCACCAATTTCGGGATTCGCAATGGTGGTCGACCAAAGCCGACGACCGGAGCTGAAATCGTAGGCCAGCACACGGCCGTCCTGGGTCCCCCGGAACAAACGGCCGTCCAGGTAGGCGGCGCCGCGGTTCACCGCGAGCGGCGATGCAGCCTTGTAACGCTCGCTCGTGCGCCAATTCTCCTTGCATTTGGCGGGATCCAGCGAAAAAATATCGTGCTCAGTGGTGCCGATCAGGGCACCATTCACCATGATCAGGCCCGTCTGCAAGCTTGTGAACTGCTTGGTGTCGTAAGTGCACAGGACATCAAGCGAGCCGACATTGCTCTTATTGATCTGGCCCAGGGGGGAGTAGCGCTGAGATGTGAGTGTTTTATTGTAGCTTGGCCATTCATCGGCGGCGGACGGGAGCGGCAGGGCAGAGGCAGAGGCAGAGGCGCGCACAGGAGTGGCGGCCTCGGCTGAAAGCCCCGCCAGTTCCGTGCTAGTCACACCTGCCGGTGCAGACCAAGAGCGAAAATAGTAGATTGTCAGGACCGCAAAGCGAGCGAGGCTGTGCTGATCGATCCAGAGTGTTGCCGCTGTAGCGACAGCCGTCATGACGAGCACGCCGGCGATGATGACCAGCTGCGTTTTGTTGGAGAATCCGAGCGCCATGATTTCCTCTGATTAGTCGCGTATAGCGCTCGGCGATCGTCAAAAGCAATCCCGCTCCAGCTTTATCGCCCTCGGCCAAGGTCTCAAATGCCTCGTTCTGTCCGCCTGGCTTTCGCGACTTGCCTCGGGGTAGTAGCTCTGCTTGGAGCCCTTGCGTTGATCACCGTGGCCAGCGTCCGCGTGATCGAAGAAGCGCATCCCCCATCAGGGCGGTTCGTCCCGGTTGAGGGTGGCCGGCTGCATGTGCTTGAGCTTGGCGATCCAGGCGCTCCGCCTGTCGTCGTGCTGCATGGCGCGGGTACTAATCTCGAAGATATGCGATTGGCGATCGGCGATCGCCTGGCGGCAAGCTTTCACGCGATACTGATTGATCGCCCAGGACACGGCTGGAGCGACCGGCCTGGCGGCAGCAAGGATGCTTCGCCACTCCGCCAGGCGATGCTCACGCACCAGGCGCTGGCGCAGATCGGAATTAAGCGGGCCATCCTGCTTGCGCATTCCTGGTCGGGCGCACTGGCAACCGCTTATGCGCTTGATTATCCAGAAAGCGTCTCTGGTCTCGTGCTCGTTGCTCCCCTCACCCATCCCTGGCCGATAACGGTCGCTTGGCACGACAGCATCATAACAGCGACGTTGGCGACGGGCGCGAGCTTGGCAGCCGGGAAGGTTTCGGGGCCTCTTTTTTCCCGCACGCTCGCACTTCCCTTTGGAAAACTTCTACATGGCCTGAGCGTTCAAAGCGCGTTTGCGCCGCAAACTCCCCCGCAGGATTATATCGCTCGAACCGGCGGCGAATTGCTTCTGCGACCTTCCGAATTCACTGCCAATGCGCAGGATATTACGCAGCTAAGGCCGTTTCTGGAGGCGCAGGCGCCGAGATACGGAGCAATACACATTCCCACAGCGATACTCGTCGGAGATGTCGATGAAGTCGCGCCGCCTGAGTTTCAGGCCAGGGCGCTGGCAAAATCCCTTCCACACTCTGAGCTCGTCACATTGCCCGGCGTAGGCCATATGTTGCACTTTGCGGCACCTGACACAGTCATTGATGCGGTTGTGAGATTGCAGAAACGGGATTGGCAATATGCTGCCGGGCGGTCTGACTGAGAGATCGAGCGTGGCTGCGAAAACGTTGCGCGAGGACTAAGCCGGCTTCGCTCCCTGCGGCACCACAGCCGCACCTGCGCGCAGCCGCTTGGCCATTCCGCCGGCAACGCCCACACCAAAGACATACGTCCAGCCCAACGTGGAATCGAAGAGCAGGGAATCGAACAGCGAGCCGACGACATTCTGGATCACGATAACGAGTCCAATCCAGTGTGCCATCGAGCTTCCCCGAAACAGCCGCAAATGAGATAGCCACATTGCCCAGAGCACGCAGATTCCAACGATTCCTAACTGAATCCCGACAGCGAATGTCTGTTGCAGCGGATTTGTGGTGTCCCATGGCAGGTCGCCGGGCCTTTGAGCTCCAATGAAGCGCTTGTGGATTGAACCTGTCCCGTGCCCAATAATTGGCGCTTCGCTGATAAAGTCCAGTGACCTCTTCCAGAATCCAGGACGGTTGCCCACCCAGCCCTCTTCAAGCGGCTCGATGATGTCCCATGCCTTCAACGCAAGATGGCGCGGTTGTGGGGAGTAGACCCATAAAAGAGCGCATATCACTGCGCCGGCTCCAAGTAATCCCAGGGTTCTCACAGGACCCAGCTCGCTGAACAATAGTGCAACGAGTAGTATGGGAGCGATGACCAGAGCTGCGAGCGGAATGGTTGAATATGCGGCGTACACGTTAGCGACATAAAAAGAACTCGCGATAAAGAGCGCCGCCAGACCAAAGACGCCGCCCGCAATGCCCGGGCGTCCACGCCGAAATTTCTCGATACCCAGGAACAGGAGCCCAAAAGCGCAACAGATGAATTCGCTGTTTTGCGTTCCGATGGTCTTTACCGGCACTCCGAAGCTAGGGGTCAAAGGAGCATTCCACTGCCACGCCATTGTCGCCAACGACACTGCCAGCAGTGTTACGCAGGACGCGAGATAGCCGCCCATCACGGCTGCTCCGTTGGCCGAGCGACGGTACTGAACGAAGAGAAGCGGGATGGCCAGGAGCTTGAAGAACGCATCCAATCCGCCAAGCCGCTCCGACCAGCCCACATCGGCCCACGCCATGCCCATCGCAGCCAGCGCGAGCAGAGCAATGGGCAAACCGCCGGCGGCGGTCTTGAGCTCCGCCATCAGCGAAGCGCGACCAAGCGTCGGGATCAGTACCAGGAACCAGATCAGGAGCAGAAATTCCGTTTGCGAAATCGACCAGGGCAGTGACACCGCAACAGCAATTGCGAAACCGTCGGCAATGCGCGCAAATCGCAGCATAACTGGACGCGCGGCCGGTGAATCCATGATAGAGCCCATTCAGTGGAGCGAGCTGCCGATTTTCAACATGAAATGCTGGGCGAGCCTGTGGACATCTGCCGCGATCTTTGGTCCCCGTTGCTGCAGATATCCGCCCGAGCTCCATAGGCTTCCGTCATGTCAACTCCTCCGCTCCATCGCTGTCGAATCTATTTCCTGAGGCCTGGCGTTTGCCCGAGCATGTCTTGGACGCGCGCAGCATCATCCCGGCAAGCACACCCACACCCAGGACATAAACCCAGCCGGGAGTGTTATCGAACAACGAAGAGATGGACAGCGAGCTGATGACGTTCTGCGTGACCACCGCCAGCCCGATTCCCGGCACCGGGCCCGGAGCGAAGAAGAAAAGCAGATGCGCAATCCACATGGCCAGGAGCACGGCCACCCCGACCAGCCCAAGTTGAATTGCAGTCGCAAAGATCTGGTTGTGCGGATTATCCGGCACTAGCCCGGCCATGCCGGTGTGCCCACTTGCCAACTGACGGAACTCCTCTCGGATTGATCCGGTGCCGTGGCCAAAAAGCGGCGCTTTGGCAATGATGACGAGCGATTTGCGCCCGTACTCCAGTCTTTCGCCCGCAGAGGTGGAAACGGCATCCGGCTGATAATTCCACACTTCGTCGAAGAAAAGAGCAGCGCGCTCCCGCAGGCGAGAAGAGGTCGGCCATGCCACTGCCAAAGCGACCAAGAGGGCAAGCATCATGCCGGCGGTGCTTTTCCAGCCAAGCCGGGTGAAACCGAAGAGCACGAGCAATGCGGGAAGCACAACAAGAGCGGTGCGGCTGGGGGCGACCAACAGAATGTTTGCCAGGAAGAGGATTGCCAACAGCACCAATGCAAGCGCGATGCGCCGCCTCCCCTTGTTCCAGGCAAAGAACGCCCCTTCGGCGAGGCCAAGCACGCACAGCGTGAACATCGTGCTCTGATGGATGTAGTTCTTCACCGGTATGCCGATTACTGTCCCCCAGCCTGCGACGGGTCTGTGATATCCCCGCCAGGGAACTCCCGGAATCAGGAACAGGGCCCACGAAACAACGAGCAATGCGGTGCACGAGATCAGAAATCCGACAAGAACCCATATCCCGCGGCTGGAGTCGCGGAATTGCACGGCGAGAAACGGGATGGCAAGCAGCTTGTGAAAGGAGCTCAGGCCCGCGAGCCGTTCCGGAAGCGGTACGGCAGCCCACAGCATGCCTGCCACGCCGAGCGCCCACAGCACCGCCGGCAGAGCGCCCGCCGCCATCCAGGGCTCGTGCAATTGCTTTGCGATGTCCCACGATCCGACCAGGGCCACGAGCCAGAACAAAATGCAGAGCTCGGTGGCGGTGGTCGACCACGGCAAAGCGATCGCGGCTGCGACCGCGAACCAATCCGCGTACCTCCCCAGCAACGGCCGGTCGAAGACCCTCATCGTATTGGCTCTACAGCAAATTTCACTTGATGATCTCGTCGGCGAGCAGCAAGAACGAATCCGAGATATGGAATCCCATGGGTTTGGCAGACTTAACGATCAGTTCGTAGCGTGTGGGTAGCTCAAAGGGCAGGTCACCCGGCTTCGCCCCTTTGACCGCGCGAGGCTCGAGCAGCCAGCCGCACCGCAAGCGCCTGCTCGACGGCCGTGAGCACCTGGCGCACCGGGAGCTCATCGAGACACTGGCTATGGCTGTCGACGTGGTTTTCGCACCCAAGCTTGTCGCACGGCATGCAGGGAAGCGGATTCTGCACCACCCAGACATTGCCGCGGACTTGGATGGGACCAACGCGCGCCCACGGCGTTTCAAGCCCACCGGTGGGCCAAGGGCCCGTGACGCATGGACTCGCAGGCCCATAAAGCGCAACGGTCGGCACGCCGGTGCTGGCGGCCAGATGGGTCATCGAAGTGTCGGGTCCCACATAGACGGCAGCCCCGCGCAACAACGCCGTAAGCTCTGGCCAACTCGGCGCGCCGTCGAGACGCATTATTGGCGGTTCGCCCGTGTGCCAAATGAGGTCGAGATATTTCTTCTCCGCAGGGTCTGGCCCGCCAGTCGCGACCACGGCAAGGCCGCGATCAACGAGTGCTCGCGCAAGCGCCCGCCAGCCCTCATCTGTCCAGCGTCGGATGCGGAACCTTGGCGTCGCATGAAGCACCGCGTAGGGGGAGGGCACAGGCATTGCAGCCGCTACCGTAGCTGCGGGGCAGACGACCTCCTGACACCGCGGCACGCCAACGACATCAGCGAGCCGCAAGAGTTCCGTGACACGATGATTATCGGCATCGGGATGAACGTAACGATCGAATACATGGCGCTTCCACCACGCTCCGGAATCCGCAGGAGCGACAAATCCCACGCGGCGCCGCCCGGCAGCCCAGGCGAGGAAGACGGGTCGATCACCGGTCTGCGTTGGCACGGCGAGATCGTAACGACGCCACAGGCGTCGCACGAGTCCGGCCGTCTCCGCTGTTGACGGATGCCGGGGCATGCCGATTACGTCATTGAGATCGGAATTGCCTTCCAGCATCCCTTCAGACTCGCGAAATACCAAGGCGTCAATTGAAGACCCGACCAAGCCCGTCTTCAGCGCGCGAATCAACGGCGTCGTCAGCAATACATCTCCAAGACGCCGCAAAGTAATAACTAGGATGCGCGGCCGTTGGGGTAGAAATGCGGTGCCGAGAGGCGAAATGAGCTTGCGTCCTTTCAATTGATCGAACAGCATTCGGTCCCCGCAACCAAGGCCGGATTGTAGGATACCGAATTGGCGGGGATGAGTCAGCGACTATGTGAGCGATTGCGCAACGCGCTTGGGACAGCTTTCGCTGCTCGGCCCGTCGCGCAAAGTGGAAGCGGTGCAGCTCGGGGCTTCCGGAGGGGGTTCAAGACACATGATGACGTTCTGCTTACTGCGTGTCGTCACCGTGTAGCAATGAGCCATCAGTCTTGAACAGCCTGGAACTTCGCGCAAATCACCGGCGCTTTCGATGATCACGAGTCGAGGCCACAGCGCTCGCGGTGCGTCGCGAAAGAACGCCGAGAGAATGATGTTCTCTGCTCCCTCGACATCGATCTTCAACGCGTCAATGGATTGCACATGCTCTTCCCTTAGGACCTGTAATAACGATCGGCATTCGACTACTACACGGTCCGGAGGGTGCTCTTGCTCCTGCCACGGCAGGGTCCGCGTACCGCCCCGATCACGCGAATCGATATCCAAGATCGCCTTCCCGGAACTTTCTCCGAGCGCGGTCGCGATCACGCGGATCGGGACTCCGGGATTGGCTTCGATATTGAACCGCAGACGGCGGATGTTCTCTGGTTCTGGCTCGACTGCCAAAATCTTGCCGTCTCGGCCGATGCAAGATGCGACGAACAAAGAAAACAGTCCCACATTGGCCCCGATGTCGACGAAAACGAAAGGCCGCCCCTCGGCTTTCGCCTTGACGGTTTGCGCGGCGAGCGCCGCGCGCTCCGTCACCTCATACATCTGGGGCACAAACAGCAAGAACTTTTCGCAGCCATTTCGCCGCGGGTGCAATCGCACCCGCAAACCGAAACGTTCGACATCGAATCCGGAATCGTCCGTCAAGCGCTTGGTTGTGATGCGCCGTAACGCGATTGAAAGACGCAATCCCAACCAATTGTCGGGCAAACGGCTGGTCGTGGCTATGACCGCTCTGTCGAGCCACCGCGGCGCCAACGCGCCATATTCCTCGCTCAACTCCCGTCCCCTCTCAATCCGATGAACGCGGACTGATTGCTACCAATAGACTGCAACATTACTATGTTTTCCCGGCGCAGTCAGCACCACTTCCAAAGTTCTGGACGCAGCGATGACGCTGATCAAGTTTACTTTGGAATCTCAGCTGTCGCGGGCTTGTGTTGAATTCGTTTACATTAAATTTGCCTGCTGCTAGGCTAGCCGGCAATGTCTCGCGTATTGGTACTGCTAACGGCCGCGTCCTTACTGGCATCTTGCGCAGTCGTTAAGTCAGCTCTTGAACCTGTCGGGGATGTCATATTGGGGAACAGTCCCAAACCTCCCCCGCCCCCGCCCGCTCCTCCTCCTGATGCCGCAACCAAAAACCCAACCCCGGATTGCCCAGGCAGCGCTTGTCGTCTTTATTGACAGTCCGCTTGGCAGTGAGTGTTGCGTGGCACTGGCCGTTCAGCGGGCGCTGGCGGCGCCGGTGATGGGGTGGCCGATGCCCAAGGGCTCCGCGTCGATCAGCACGAATGCCACGCGTGCGCGCTTGCTGCTGCGGTTCGCCCAGGCGTGATTGGTGCCGCGCTGGACCATCACATCGCCCGCCTGCATCCTCAGCGTGGAATCGTCCATGTCCATCTCGATCTCGCCTTCGAGCACGATGACGTAATCGATGGTCTCGGTGCGATGCATGCGCGGAGTATTCCCCGGCGGGAAATCGATGACGGCGAATCGGCTGCCGTTCGCAGGCGGGGCGGTGCCGATGATGCGCGCGCCGAGATCCTCGACATCCTCGCCGACGGCGATGTCGGCCGGAGTGCGGTCGGTCGACCAGATCATGGTCGAGACGGTGCCGGGGCTGGGATACTTGGCGTTGGTCGCCGCTCCCTGCATGATGACCTTGGCGGTCTGGCGCGCATCATGGCCGGTGACGAAACGGCGGATCGGCGGATAGCTTGGCTGGTCGGTCACGGTCGGTCCTTCATGCTGCGACATCGTAGGGCGGATTAGGCTCCCCAAGTCGGTCAAGCCGACTTTGGGAGCTAACCGTATTGCATCACAAGCTACTCTAGCCCGTCATTCCGGGGCCGCGAGCGTAGCGAGCGGAGCCCGGAATCCATAACCACAGGCCGTCCGGTTGCGAACGGGCGAGCGAGCAACTGCCGACTGGGGTTATGGTTTCCGGGCTCGTCGGCAAGTCGGTGAAACCGACTTGCCGACGCCCCGGAATGACAGCGTAGTTTGTGACGCCGTACCGCTAACCCGCCCTACAAGGCTGTGCTAAATAGCGGGAGATCAAACGGCCGGTCAGGAGGAAACCATGCTGTCAGCGACGCGGTTCTCGCTCGTCCTCTGGGGACTGGCACAGAGCCTCAAATATGCAGCCTGGCGGCATCCCGCGTTTCGTGCGCGGCTCAAGGAGCGCGATCTCGTCGCGCAGATCAAGGCGCGCGACGAGGAGATCGGGCGCTGGTTTGCGATCCGCGACGGCAAAGTGAGATCGGGCGCAGGGCTGCGCGCCGACGCGGACGTGACATTGGCGTTCAAGAATGCCGAGACCGGCGCCGGCCTGCTGACGCCGCCGATCAACTGGCTCGACCAGATCAACGCGCAGAAGGACTTCAAGCTCACCGTCGATGGGCCTGAGGACCTCACCAACTGGTTCGCGCAGACCGTCATGCTGAGCCAGTCCGCCGGGCTCAAGATCGGCATCCGCATGGGCGACGGCAGCATGCGCTATTGCAACATGACCAACGGCGGGCCGGTGTTCGTCTACGTCAAGGACGGCAAGATCATCCGCATGACCCCGATCGATCTCGCCGACGATGACCCGCCGCCATGGACGATCGAGGCGCGCGGCCTCAAGCTCACGCCGCCGCGCAAGACGACGCTCGCGCCGCACGGGCAGAACGCCAAGTCGATCATCTACTCGCCCGACCGTCTGCTCCATCCGATGAAGCGCGTCGACTTCGATCCGAACGGCGAGCGCAACGTCGGTAACCGCGGCAAGTCCGGCTATGTGCGCATCTCCTGGGAGGAGGCGCTCGATCTGGTCGCAGGCGAGATCAAGCGACTCAAGCGGACCTACGGTCCGGGCGTGATGACGGTGTCGCACGGCTCGCATCACACCTGGGGCAACATCGGCTATTATCTCTCCGCCCTGTTCCGCTTTCGCAACGCGGTCGGCTACACGCAAATCCATCACAACCCCGACAGCTGGGAAGGCTGGTACTGGGGCGCGGTGCATCACTGGGGCCATACGCTGCGCGTCGGCCAATCCGAGACCTATGGGACCGTCGAGGACTGCCTCAAGAACTGCGACATGATCGTGTTCTGGGCGGCGGATCCGGAATCGACGTCAGGATCCTACGGCGCGCAGGAAGGCACCGTGCGCCGGCAGTGGCTCAAGAACCCCAAGCTGGGCATCAAGGTCGTTCACATCGATCCCTACTACAATGCATCGGCGCAGTTCCTGCCGGGCAAATGGCTGGCGCCGAGGCCGACCACCTCGGTCGCGATGGCAATGGCGATCGCCTACGTGTGGATCAAGGAGGGGCTCTACGACAAAGACTATGTGAGCACGCACACCGTCGGGTTCGACACCTGGAAGGCGTATCTCCTCGGCGAGGAGGACGGCACGCCGAAGACGCCGGAGTGGCAGGAGAAGGAGACGGGCGTTGCGGCAAAGGACGTGCGCGCGCTCGCGCGCGAATGGGGACGAAAGCGCGTCTATCTCGCGCCGGGCGGCTGGGGCAACGGCCACGGTGGCGCCTGCCGCAACCAGACCGGCATCCAGTGGGCACGGGTGATGGTGTGCCTCGCCGCAATGCAGGGGCTGGGCAAGCCCGGCGTCAACATGGGCAACCTGCAATGGGGCTGCCCGGTCGACTTTCAGTTCTACTTCCCGGGCTATGCCGACGGCGGCATGTCCGGGGACCTCGAGAACACGTCGATGCCGGTGTCGCTCTATCAGCGCATGCCGCAGCTGCCGAGCATGGCCACGACCTACCAGCGCATCCCGCGGCTGCGCACGCCGGAAGCGATCGCCGACGGCAAGGCCGAAGGCTATCCCTGGGTGGGCAAATCGATCGAGCATCAGTTCGCGAAATTCTCCTATCCGGCGCCGGGGCATGCGCCGGTGCGCATGATGTACAAGTACGGCGGCTCCATCCTCTCCACCATGAACAACACCAATCGCTGGGTGCGCATGTACCAGTCGCCCAACCTCGAGCTCGTGGTGAACCAGTCGATCTGGCTCGAGGGGGAGGCGAAGTTCGCCGACGTGATCCTGCCGGCCTGCACCAATTTCGAGCGCGTCGATATCAGCGAATGGGCCGGGCTCGGCGGCTACGGCCACCACGGCCAGCAGCAGCTCAATCACCGCGTCATCATCTTCCAGGCGCCGGCGATCGCCCCGCTCGGTGAATCGAAGTCCGACTTCTGGATCTTCAACGAGATCTGCAAGCGCCTGGGCCTCGCCAACTATTTCTCCGAAGGCGTCAACGAGATCGACTGGGTGAAGCGGCTGTTCCTCGCCTCCGACCTGCCGAAGGCGATCTCGTGGAGGAAGCTCGCGCGGCGCGGCTACTACGTGGTCCCGGCGGAGAAGGAGAAGCTGCGCGCGCCGGTCTCCTTCCGCTGGTTCTGGGAGAACCGCAAGAAGGACGTGCCGGAAGCACAGCCGCTGCCGTCCGACTATGCCGGCGAATATCTGCGCGGGCTGCAGACCCAATCGGGCAAGCTCGAGTTCGAATGCAGCAGCCTCAAGCGTTTCAACGATCCGGAGCGCCCGCCGATCGTCAAATACGAGCCGTCGTGGGAGGGGCCGCATTCCGGCGAGATGTATCGGCGCTATCCGCTGCAGATGCTCACGCCGCATTCGAAATACTCGTTCCACACCCAAGGCGACGGCAAGGACTCGTTTCTCCTCAACATCGAGGACCACCGGGTCAAGGTCGAGGGCTATTACTACTGGATCATTCGCCTCAATGCGCAGGACGCGGCCGAGCGCGGCATCAACAGGCACGACCTGGTGAAGGTGTACAACGATCGCGGGGCGGTGATCTGCGCGGCGCTGCCGACGCAGCGCCTGCCGCGCGGCGTCTGTCACGGCTACGAGTCTTCGGCCGTCTACGATCCGATGGGCGAGCCCGGCAAATCGGTCGATCGGGGAGGGTGCCTCAACCTGCTGACCCCCGAGCGCACGCAGACCAGGAGCACGCATTCCATCGCCGGCTCCAATGCGCTGGTTGCGGTGGAGCTGTGGGATGGCCGGACCGAGCACATGTCGGAGACCTTCGCGCGCATGGAGAAGGACAGAGAGATGCGCGAAAGCCTCAAGGCCGCGCAACTCGTGCCGGCGAAGTGAAAGGGCAAGGAGAACCACGGTCATTGCCGGGCCCGACCCGGCAATCCATCGATTTTTGAAGAAGGATGGACCCGCGGGTCAAGCCCGCGGGTGACTGGGCAAGGATCACAAGCGGGGTGTCGCCATGCAGAAGTGGAACATGATCATCGACGTCGCCGAGTGCACGAACTGCCAGCTGTGCGCACTCGCGGCGATGGACGAGTATGTCGGCAATGACTGGCCGGGCTATGCCGCGCCGATGCCCAAGCATGGGCACAAGTGGATCAACATCCTGCAGAAGGAGAGGGGGCAGATGCCGATGATCGACATCGCCTATGTCCCCACCATGTGCAATCACTGCGACAATGCCCCGTGCCAGGCGAAGGGCGGCGATGCGGTGAAGAAGCGCGACGACGGCATCGTGCTGATCGATCCGCAGAAGGCGAAGGGGCGCAAGGACCTGGTCGAGGCCTGCCCCTACGGGCACATCTGGTGGAACGAGGAGCTACAGCTGCCGCAGACCTGGCCGTTCGATGCGCACCTCCTGGACCAGGGCTGGCAGCAGACGCGGGGCCAGCAGTCCTGCCCGACCGGGGCGATGCGCGCGATCAAGATCGAGGACGAAGCCATGGCGCGCATGGCGCGCGAGAAGGGGCTCGAAGCAATGCGCCCCGAGCTCGGGACCAGGCCGCGGGTCTACTACCGCAATCTCTGGCGCTATTCGAAATGTTTCATCGGCGGCACGCTGGCAGCCGAGGCAAACGGCGTGGTGGATTGCGTCGAAGCTGCCGCCGTGCGGCTGAGCAAGAACGGCCGCATCATCGCGGAGACAACGAGCGACAACTACGGCGACTTCAAATTCGACAAGCTCGATGCGGACTCCGGGACCTATGTGGTGGAGATCTCGCGCGCAGGCCGTGACCCGCGCCGCGTCGAGGCCACGCTCGGCCAGAGCATCAACCTCGGCGAAATCCGGCTGTAGCTGACACGGCCCTCCGACCCCTCATTATTCTTCCGGAGGGGCGACGCATTGCGTCGCCCCTCCATCCGCCGGCGCGATCATCGAAAGGGCGAGGCAGTGCCTCGCCCCTACGAATACCAGGATCGGTGGTAGGGGCGGGTTTCAAACCCGCCTCTACATGGGCGAACAAACCGATGTTGTAGGGGCGGGTTTGGAGCGGGTATCATGATCGGTAGTTGGTCCATGCCCGATCCTTCCACGTCGCTCATATTTCCGCAGCTCGGAGCGCTTTATCAGATGCTCGCGCCCTGGGCGGAGGCGCTGCTGCGCGCTTGTGTCGGCCTCGCGCTGGTGCCGCACGGGTTGCGCAACAGCTTCGGGCTGTTTCCCTCAACCGGAGTGCGCGCGCACAATCTCACGGAACTCGCCAAGCAGCTTGACGAGGATGGATACCGGCCGGGGAGATTCTGGGCGTCCGCCATCTCGGTGACGCAGCTTGTTTTCGGCCCGATGCTGGCGCTGGGCTTGCTCACCCGGCTCGCCGCCGTCCCGATCGTGATCTTTCTGGTCGTCTCCAACTACGAGCGCTGGCGCGTCGGCGGCTATTTCTGGAACAAGACCGGGCTCGAATATACGTTGATGTGGACCGTGGCCGCGGTTTATTTCCTGGTGCATGGCGGCGGCCCCATATCGTTCGACCATCTCTTGAGCGGGCGCGAATTGTGATCGCCCGTCATTCCGGGGCCGCAAGCGCTCGGATCGGCGCTTCGCGCCGTCCGAGTGCGAGCGGAGCCCGGAATCCATAACCACAGGCCATGCAGTCATGAAAATGGTTACGCTGCGGTGGCACACATTACTGCTTGGGGTTATGGTTTCCGGGCTCGTCGGCAAGTCGGTGAAACCGACTTGCCGACGCCCCGGAATGACAGCGTAGTTTGTGACGCATACCGCCAACCCGCTCTACAGAGCTACCTTGTGGAGATTGCCATGAACATCCATGCGACGGCGCGGACCGATGCCGCCATTTCTCCTGCGGAGTGGGAGGCGCGCGTCGATCTTGCCGCCGTTTATCGGCTGGTTGCCCATCACGGTTGGGACGACGTCATCTATAACCACTGCTCCATGCGCGTGCCGGGAGAGCCGCGCCACTTCCTCGTGAAGCGCCATGAGCTGCTATGGACGGAAGTGACGGCATCGAACCTGGTGAAGGTCGATATGGAGGCTGACCTCGACGAGCGTTCCGGCGTCAACCGGCCGGGGTTCACGCTGCACGGCGGCGTGCTGCGCGGGCGGCCTGATGTGAATTGCGCGGTGCACGTCCACACCCGAACCGGGATGGCCATCGCCGGCCTGCAGGGCGGGTTGCGCATGGTTTCGCAGGAGGCGGTGCGGTTCTTCGCGACGGTCGGCTATCACCCCTACGAAGGCATCACCGAGGATTTCGGCGAACGCGAGCGCATTATCGCCCATCTCGGCAGCAACCGCGCCATGATCATGCACAACCACGGTGTGCTCACCGTCGGCAAGAGCGCGCGCGAGGCCTTCGTTTTGATGAAGCATCTGCTCGAAGCCGCGGAGATCCAGCTCGCCATGCAGGCAACCGGCGACAAGCTGATCGAGATACCGGCCGAGGTTTGTAAAAAGACGGTGGCCCAGTACGAGCGCCACGACAGCGGCCGCGGCTCGGCCGACTGGCCCGCCTATCTGCGCATGCTCGATCGCATCGATCCGAGCTACCGCACATGAGCAGGGCGGGTTCCGCTGGAATAGGGTGGGTTAGCTACTCTAGCCCCGTCATTCCGGGGCCGCGAGCGCTCGGATCGGCGCTTCGCGCCGTCCGAGTGCGAGCGGAGCCCGGAATCCATAACCACAGGCCGTGCAGTGATGAAAGTGGTTACGCTGCGGTGGCAGACATTA
>Ga0185299_10002251_pt1 | contig 30800 bp, 22 predicted proteins | sample PaiPotPPA55metaG_FD_128002 | JGI IMG/M metagenome (GOLD analysis project Ga0185299, IMG submission 128002) | Iron sulfur acid spring bacterial and archeal communities from Banff, Canada, to study Microbial Dark Matter (Phase II) - Paint Pots PPA... ...
GGGCAATCATGAATATCGGTGAGGATCTGGCTGCAGCGGGCGAGCCGAAGTTCGGAATCCCGCTGCAGTATGCCAGTGGCCACGCGGTGCGACTTGGCAGCGAGCCGCACCCCAAGGATTGATGTGGCGTAGCGCAGCAGCGACACGAGATGGTGGCTGCGGCCAAAACTCGCGGCCATAAAGGCGATGAAAAATTCCATGTCGACAGCCGACGCCGCGATGCCTTGGCTTCGACGCCAGGCATCCGCCGCATCACTCATCAGGCTTAGCCGGCTATCGAAGGCCCGCAGGCAATAACGCGCGACCACTCGTGCGATCGAGTGCAAACTATTGAAGCTGGCGATTACGAAGAGGTGGCGTTCGCGCGGCAGCATCGTCGGATAATAGTGATAGTTCGGAAACAGCTTTGGATTCTGCGCGACCATGGTTTCATCGGCGGCATCAAGCAACGGGATATTAAAATCGATCAATTGTCCGTCGAACTGCAGCCGGGACCCATACTGCGCAATCAGCGCAGTGCCGGGCTCGGGTGCCAGCATATGCAGCTGGCCCATGGTTTTACCGTCGGCTCGCAGGGCCAGGCGGCCGAGAAGATCGAGTGTCGCAGCTTGGTCAGCCGCTTCTTCCTCGGGATAGCCAGTGATGAACGAGGTCGTCGTCGCCATTCCTAACTGGGCCGCCAATGCTATGGTTGGCTCGACAAGCTCGAGATCGAGGCGCTTGCACGAGAGCGCCTGCATGCGCAGCGAGCCGGTCTCGATGCCAAAATAGATGCCGCGACATCCGGCCCCGGCCATCGCACGCAGCAATTCGTCGTCGACACAGTCGACGCGGGCAGAGCACGACCAAGTATAATTGCGGTCGCGCACCGCCTCGCAGAACTCCAGGACCTTCTTGCGGTTGACGGTGAATAGGTCGTGGGTCAGGAGGAATGCCGTAAACCCGTAGGCGACGTTCAACTGATCCATCTCGCCGACCAGCCGCTCGGTCGACTTGAGCCGATAGCGCCGCCCGAAGAACGTTGCCGTTGAACAGAAGGTGCAGCTGAACGGGCATCCTCGACCCGCTTCCAGGCATATCTTTTCGAGACCGTATTCGGCGATCGGATAGGCGTCGTATGCGGGGTGCGGCAGCGTGTCCAGATCGCCAATTAGCGGATTGCCAGGATTGCAAACAATATTGCCGCCGGCAGAACGATAGGAGACGCCCGGGAGATCACCGAAACGACGACCGTCGAGCCTTTCGAGCAGCGGCAACAGCGTATCTTCTGCCTCGTGGCGAGCGATGACATCAAAGACCTCGAACCGCTCGAGAATTTCCCGGTGCAGAATGGTCGCGTGAGGACCACCAAGCAAGATCGGCACACCCGGAAGCAGACGCTTCAGCTGGCTCGCCAATCTGATGACCAGAGCAAAGTTGCAGCCGAGTGCGGTGAAACCCACTACGTCGGGGTTGTGGCGGACAATGCTCTCGGGCAATTCCTCATACAACGACTCATCGAGCCGTAAGCGGCCGCAGGTCAACTCCCACTTCGGATTGAGCACTCCTGCGGCGTGGCCGCCCTGCCGCGCCACCGCCACCAGCGACATCAGACCGGCATGCGGTTGGAGATCGAATTCCGGCTGGCCGTGGATATCGTTGTAACCTATATTGTCCACGAAGAGCAGGCGCACGACACGTCAAACCTCGTTCGAACATAGTAGCGTTGGACTCTGGCTCGCGTGACCTTATTCACCTGTCATCGCCGAGTTTCACTTTCTCTTTTTTCTCTTTTTGTTTTCGCGACAGGCTTGGACCCGTTTACGCCTGTCTTGGGCTGCTTCTTCGACGTCTCTCTGCTTTTTCGAAATCCTATCTATCTTTTACCCAAGCAGTAGATCTTACTCCGCCACTGACCTTGTTCAGCTCATCATCGCTGACTTCCGCTTTCTCCTTCTTTATTTTCTTCTTTATTTTCGCAGGTTTGCGCTTTTTCACGCCAGTATCGGATTGCTTAGCCGGCTTCTTTGGTTCTTTCGACATGTCTACGTCGTCGTTCTTGTGTGCAGCAGACGCCGAGCCGGTGGCGCTCTCGGCTCGCAAGTAGCTTCTTTACGAAATCATATCATGTACCCGATTTCCTTCAAGCCTTGACGAAAGGTAGCTACAAGAGGTGCCTGCAACGAGCCTTGACCACGCCTTCCGCGTTACCGCCGGGAGTCAGGAGCTTCGCTGCGGTGCGGCAATTCGGCCTGGCGTTCGTCCGCTGTGGGTCATTCGCGTCGGATCGATACGCCATACGCGTGGTGGGCATGTCCGCTGTACCTCCAATCGCTTCCGAATTTGTGCGCTGCAGCGAAACGCTGACCAACGGCCGTTGCAATCGCGTCAGCAATCGTCGCCCGCATGAGCGCAGCGATACAAGGTTCGCTCTTGTCGTTTTGCTGCGTGACGAGATGAAAAGCAGGGTCCGGTGAAAATGCACCTTGCGAGGTATTTACAACGTAACGCGACTCGTGTACAAGCAGGCATCCTCGGAAATTGCGACAAGAGTCCGGCCGCGACGCTGCACCGGGCTTTTGCTTGACGCGGGCCATCGCCGGCGCGGGTTCCGCCAGAGGCGGCTACAACGAGCAGCGAAAGCGGGGCTGCGGCGTATGATTTTAGCAAACTCAACCTGCAGCTGAAAAATCGCCTGTAAATCTCCTGTTGTTTACAGGGACACCTTTTTCGCTCCATCACCGGTTGCGTGCCGTCGGCGCGCATCCATTACCTGTGGCAGGCGAAATTATCGAGGACGTGCGGGAACGCTTTCGCCGGAGTCGAGCTGGGACGCGCCGATGAGAACGACGACTACATCATCTTTCGCTGGCAGCGGTGATCGCGACGTTCGGTCATGAATCACTGGCCGTTTCCCTGTTATTTCCCTGTTATTCCCTGTTCCGGATCGTGCCTTTTCGGCAGATGTCATTGTTTATACTCACTTTTTTGCAAATTTTGGCTGTTTCCCCGCCCCCTTTACAGGGATTTACAGGCAGGGGCAGCCAGTGGGGTCCCCGTGGGGTGCCGCGTCCGCTTACGGGCGGGTGCCTGGTGCGCCAAGGATGGCACGTGCCAATGCCGATCAAGCGGCGCTGGGCTTGCGGTCGATCTTCAGACGCTTATCGAGATAAGCCCCGATGGATTGTATGAGCGGCTCGATCTTGCCATCAAAGAAATGGTTCGCTCCCGGGATCATCTTCTGCTCAATCACGATCCCTTTTTGGGTTTTGAGCTTCTCGACCAGCGTGGTGACGTCCTTATGCGGCACCACCGCATCTTTATCGCCGTGAATGATCAGACCCGAGGAGGGGCAAGGCGCCAGAAAGGTGAAGTCGTAGAGATTCGCCGGTGGCGCAATCGAAATGAAGCCTTCGATCTCGGGGCGCCGCATCAGCAACTGCATCCCGATCCAGGCGCCGAAGGAGAAGCCGGCAATCCAGCAACTGCGGGCCTCTGGATTGATCGACTGTGCCCAGTCGAGCGCGGAGGCCGAATCGGAAAGCTCTCCCTGGCCGTGGTCGAACGATCCCTGGCTTCTTCCAACGCCGCGAAAATTGAAGCGCAGCACCGAAAAGTTTCGGTGCGCGAAGGTATAGTAGAGCTGGTATATGATCTGATGGTTCATCGTCCCCCCGAACTGGGGATGCGGATGAAGAATGATCCCGATCGGGGCATTTCTCTGCCGGGCTGGATGATACCTGCCTTCGATGCGACCGGCCGCGCCGGCAAATATGACCTCGGGCATGATTACGACCTCGATTAGGGCTATGGCGACGAGGAGCCAAGCTGAGGGGCCCCGCGCATAAGGTCGCTTGACGCCAATGCGGGGTGCACGTAACTACCTAGAAGCATTCCAGATTTGTCGACGGGCACGGAAGCAGCAGTATTCCCCGGTCACTCGCAGGTGGCGTTTCTACCACGGTTACCGGGGCAAAATGCAAGGGCTTCGAGCGGGACCGATGCCCTTCCTTGGAGTGCTCCAACGAGAACTTGACTGACCCTTTGTCCATGAACGCTCGTTTGTATTTCGACTGGAACGCAACTGCGCCGCTTCGGCCGCAGGCGCGCGCGGCGGTTCTTGCCGCGCTGGACCTGGTAGGCAATGCTTCCTCGGTTCATGCCGAAGGCAGAGCAGCCCGGGCAGTGATCGAGGAGGCGCGGGAAAACGTGGCCGCGTTGGCGGGGACGCAGCCGCGCAACGTCGTCTTTACGTCGGGCGGCACGGAAGCCAACACGCTGGCTCTCGCCCCGGAAGCTGGTCCGCAAAAGGGCCTCAGCAAGCTTCTCGTCTCCGCCATCGAGCATGTATCGGTTCTCTCCGGCGGCCGGTTTCCTTCATCTCAGGTCGAGATCCTGGCGGTGGCACAAACCGGCCAGATCGATCTTCCGGCGCTTCGTCGACGGCTTGCAGCGCACGAAGGCCGGAGCTTCGTGTCGGTGATGCTGGCCAACAATGAGACCGGCATTATTCAGCCGACCGCGGAAGTAGCAGCCCTGGTCCACGGCGCAGGCGGCGTCCTGCACGTCGACGCCGTCCAGGGACCGGGAAGGATTCCGTGCGACATCAATGAGCTTGGGGCCGATCTTCTCAGCCTTTCCGGCCACAAGATCGGGGCGCCAAAGGGGGTGGGGGCATTGATCCGGCGGGACGCCAGGGTGCCTTTTCCGCCTGCCCTCATCGCCGGCGGGGGGCAGGAGCGCCGGGCTCGGGGCGGAACTGAGAATGTGCCCGGAATTGCCGGGTTTGGGGCGGCTGCCAAGGCAGCCTTGGTCAGTCTTGGCGCGGAAAGGGCTTACCTGCTTTCCCTGCGGGAGCGGCTTGAGGCCGGGCTCAAGGCGCATTCTTCTCCCGGTCTGGTGATTTTTGGCACCGAGGTAGATCGCTTGCCTAACACTACTCTGTTTGCGGTGCCGGGGATGAAGGCGGAAACGGCAGTCATTGCCCTTGATCTCGCGGGGGTGGCCGTGTCCTCCGGCGCCGCCTGCTCGTCTGGGAAGGTCCAGCGCTCCCATGTGCTCGCCGCAATGGAGGTACCGGAGGGACTTGCCCGCGGGGTGGTGCGCGTCAGTCTTGGGTGGAGCACAGGCGAAGCCGAGGTTGATGCGTTCATCCAAGCTTGGATTAGGGTGTCCGAGACATTACTTAGAGATGGGGTAGCCGACGCGGCATCAGCGGCGGCTGCCTGAAAGGATGTCGCCCAGCGCAAGACGACCCGCAGACCATAACCGACTAATCCAACCCGCGGTCCTTGAAACCGCAGCGGAGGGAAGACATGCCGGCCGTGCAGGAGACCGTCGAGAAGGTCCGCCGTCTCGACGTCGACCAATATAAGTATGGCTTCGTTACCGATATTGAATCCGAGAAGGCTCCCAAGGGTCTTTCCGAAGATATCGTCCGATTCATCTCGTTGAAGAAGAACGAGCCGGAGTGGATGCTCCGGTGGCGGCTCGATGCCTATCGGCGGTGGCTCACCATGCGTGAGCCGATGTGGTCGCGGGTAAAATACGGACCGATCGATTATCAGGACCTCTACTACTACGCAGCGCCGAAGAAAAAGTCCGGTCCAAATTCGCTTGACGAGGTGGATCCCGAGATCCTCGCGACCTATGACAAGCTTGGGATTCCGCTGCGCGAGCGGGAAGCGCTCCTTGGAGTGCAACGCCCGGAGGGGGAGGGCAGCTACGCGCGTGTGGCCGTGGATGCGGTGTTCGATTCCGTTTCCGTTGCGACCACGTTCCAGGAGGAGCTTGCCAGGGTCGGCGTTCTGTTCATGCCGATCTCCGAGGCGCTGCAGAAGCATCCTGACCTGGTCAAGAAATATCTCGGCACGGTGGTGCCGATCTCGGACAATTTCTTCGCCACTCTCAATTCGGCGGTCTTCTCCGACGGGTCCTTCGTCTATGTCCCGCCCGGCGTGCGCTGCCCGATGGAGCTGTCGACGTACTTTCGCATCAACGAGCGCAATACTGGGCAATTCGAGCGCACGCTCATCATCGCCGACAAGGGCTCCTATGTGAGCTATCTCGAAGGATGCACCGCCCCTTCGCGCGACGAGAATCAGCTGCATGCCGCGGTGGTGGAGCTGGTTGCGCTCGAGGATGCCGAGATCAAATATTCCACGATCCAGAACTGGTACCCGGGGGATCAGCAAGGACGCGGCGGCGTTTACAATTTCGTGACCAAGCGCGGCGATTGCCGCGGCGCGAATTCAAAGATCTCGTGGACGCAGCTCGAGACCGGGTCGGCCATCACCTGGAAATATCCGAGCTGCATTCTTCGCGGCGACAACTCCCGCGGTGAGTTCTACTCGATCGCCATCTCCAACGGTCATCAGCAGGTCGATTCAGGAACCAAGATGCTGCACCTCGGCAGAAACACGACCAGCCGGATAATTTCCAAGGGCATCGCGGCGGGGCATTCGCAGAATACCTATCGCGGTCTCGTCACCTCGCATCGCAGGGCAAAAGGCGCCCGCAATTTTACCAACTGTGACTCGCTCCTGATCGGAGACAAGTGCGGCGCCCACACCATCCCCTATATCGAGACGCGGAATACCTCCACCGTGTTCGAGCACGAGGCGACGACTTCGAAGATCTCGGAGGATACGCTGTTTTATTGCATGCAGCGGGGGCTTTCGGCCGAGGACGCGGTGGCGTTGGTCGTCAACGGGTTCGTCAAGGACGTGCTGCAGCAGCTTCCCATGGAATTCGCAGTCGAGGCGCAGAAGCTGATCTCGGTCAGTCTGGAAGGAAGCGTCGGGTGACGTGCTCCTCCCGGTCGCGGGCGGACCATGCCGCGCGCAAGCTGAGTGCGATACCGGACTGGACAGGTGATTTCAGCAAGGCGGGATCATGTATCTGTTGGAAGTGAGAAATCTGCACGTCGAGGTCGAGGGCAAGAAGATCCTCAACGGGCTCGAGCTTTCGGTCGGAAAAGGCGCCGTGCACGCGATCATGGGGCCGAACGGATCGGGCAAGTCGACGCTTGCCTATGTGCTTGCTGGAAAAAAGGAGTACCGGGTCACCCAGGGAGAGGTATTGCTCGACGGCGAGGACATTCTGAGCATCCCTCCGGAGGAGCGTGCAGCCAAGGGTCTGTTTCTGGCGTTTCAGTATCCCTTTGAGATCCCCGGCGTTGCGACCATGACTTTCCTGCGCACTGCGATCAATTCGCAGCGCAAGCAGCGCGGCGAGCCCGAGCTTTCCACCCCCGACTTCCTCAGGCGGGTGCGTGAGGTCGCGGGCAGGCTTGGCATCGGTCAGGACATGTTGCGGCGCGCGGTAAATGTCGGATTCTCCGGCGGCGAGAAGAAGCGCAACGAGATCCTGCAAATGGCGATGCTGGAGCCGCGGCTTTGCGTCCTCGACGAGACCGACTCTGGCCTCGACATCGATGCGCTCAAGATCGTTGCCGAAGGGGTGAACCACCTGCGCGCAGCAGAGCGCTCATTCGTCGTAATCACGCACTATCAGCGCCTGCTCAACTACATCGTTCCGGATGTGGTGCATGTGCTGTCAAGGGGCCGGATCGTGAAGACCGGCGGCAAAGACCTCGCCCTTGATCTGGAGGCGACCGGCTACGCCCAATATCGGGACGAGGCGGCGTGAGGGCACGATGAACGCCGAAGTCCGCCCTCTCAGAACTGCGGCGGAGACTGCGCTGGCAGCGAACTTCGCCGCCGCCAAGGACGGGTTGCCCGGCATGAATGCGGTCGCCGCGCTGCGCGAGGCGGCGTTTCAGCGCTTTGAGGCTGACGGTCTGCCCAGCCGGCGCATCGAGGAATGGAAGTACACGGATTTGCGGGCGCTCATGCGCGAAGCCAAGCCGCTCGCGCCGGTACCGGATGCCGCTGCGAGAGGCCGAGCAGCTCAATCGCCGACGCTGCTGGCGTCCATCGATGCGCGCCGGATCGTGTTTGTCGACGGCAGCTTCGCGCCGGAGCTTTCCGATCTCTCCAATCTCGAGCCTGGGTTGAGCATTGGCTCGATGGCCTCGGCGCTCGAGGCGGGCGACACTCGCGTTCTGGCGCGAATGCGAGCGATCTCATCGACCACCGACACGGCATTGGCGCTCAACACGGCCTTCATGCGCGACGGCGCGGTGATCGATGTGGCCGCCGAAGTTGCACTCGCGCGCCCGATCCACCTCGTCTTCGTCGCTGCGCGCAAGGAGGCGAGCGCGGTGTTCACGCGCTCTCTTGTCATGTTCGGACAAGGCGCCCGCGCCATGCTGGTCGAGAGCCACGAGGGATCGAGCGAGCAGCAGGTGAATACGGCAATCGAGCTCGACGTCGCCGACGAAGCTCACGTCGACCATGTCAAGATCACCGACGCAGGTGCGCTGCATCTTTCCACCATGATGGCGACGGTTGGTGCACATGCCCGTTTCAACGAGTTCCTGTTCACTGCCGGCGGAACCGTGGTGCGCAACCAGGTATTCGTGCGGTTTGCGGGCGCAGGGACAATCGCAGGAATTCGCGGTGCTTCCCTGCTCAGAGGAAACGAGCACGCCGACACGACGCTGCTCGTCGAGCATGTCGCCGAAGGCTGTACCAGCCGCGAGATTTTCAAATCCGTGCTCGACGGGCAGAGCCAGGGCGTGTTTCAGGGCAAGATCATCGTGCGTCCGGGAGCGCAGAAGACCGACGCCAAAATGGCGACCCATGCTCTGCTTCTGTCGGAGACCGCAGAGGCCGACAACAAGCCCGAGCTGGAGATCTTTGCTGACGATGTGCAATGCGGGCACGGCGCGACCTCCGGCGCTCTCGACGAGGATTTGTTGTTCTATCTGCGCGCGCGCGGGGTCACCCAGCCGGAGGCGGAGGCTCTGCTGATTCAGGCTTTCGTCGGCGAGGCGGTGGAAGGGATCGAGCACGCGGGCCTGCGCGACACCTTGATGGAGCAGGTGGTCAAGTGGCTCAACGCGCGCACGTAAGGCTCGGCATTTGTGCCGCGCGGCGAAACTGCGCGGCCCAGATCGGTTAGGGCGCTGTGAACATGCACCCGGGTTTGACCAACGGGGCGTACGATGTAAGCCGCCTGCGCGAGGATTTCCCTATCCTCGCTACGCGGGTCTACGGCAAGCCGCTGGTCTACCTCGATAATGCCGCCTCCGCACAGAAGCCCAGGGCGGTGCTCGATCGCGTTCAGCATGCCTACACTGCGGAATACGCCAATGTGCACCGCGGTCTGCATTATCTGGCCAACCTCGCCACCGAAGGCTACGAGAACGCGCGCGAGAAAGTGCGGGCGTTTATCAATGCAGCGCGCACGGAAGAGATCATCTTCACCCGCAACGCTACCGAGGCGATCAACCTCGTGGCATATACCTTTGGCCGGGATCGCGTCCGGGCAGGCGATGAGATCGTGCTTTCGATCATGGAGCACCACTCGAACGTGGTGCCGTGGCACTTCCTGCGCGAGCGGCAAGGTGCCGTCATCAAATGGGCTCCGGTCGACGATGACGGCAATTTCCTGCTCGACGAGTTCGAGCGGCTGCTGAGCGACCGCACCAGGATGGTTGCGATCACCCACATGTCGAACATGCTCGGCACCGTGGTCCCGGTGAAAGAGGTGGTTCGCCGCGCGCATGCGCGCGGTATTCCCGTCCTGCTCGATGGCGCCCAGGCCGGCGTTCACCTCGATGTCGACGTGCAGGACATCGGCTGCGACTTCTACGTTCTCACCGGACACAAGCTCTACGGTCCGAGCGGGATCGGTGTGCTCTACGGCAAATACGAGCACCTCGCGGCCATGCCGCCCTTTAACGGCGGCGGCGAGATGATCAGGGAAGTGTTCGAGGACCGCATCATCTATGGCGAGCCGCCGCACAAGTTCGAAGCGGGCACCCCGCCCATCGTGCAGGCGATCGGCCTCGGCGCTGCGATCGATTACGTCAATTCCATTGGCAAGTCGCGCATCAGATCGCATGAGGCCGCGTTGCTGCAATATGCGACGGAGCGGCTGCGCGAGATCAATTCGCTGCGAATCTTTGGAACGGCGCGGGACAAAGGTCCGATCATCTCGTTCGAGGTCAAGGGTGCCCATCCCCACGATGTCGCAACCATCATCGACCGCGCCGGGGTTGCCGTGCGTGCCGGTACCCATTGCGTGATGCCGCTTCTTGCCCGCTTCGGCGTGAGCGCGACTTGCCGAGCCTCGCTGGCCCTCTACAACACGCGCGAGGAGATGGACTGCCTCGTGCAGGCTCTGATCAAAGCGCGGGAGTTCTTCGCATGATCGATGACGTGAAGAATGCTTCCAATCCACTGACCGACAATACCGGGACGCAGAGTGCGCCAGCGGACGTCGGAGCGGAGACGACGATCACGCCGAACGACGCTTCCGGCTTGGGCGATACCGAGCTGGCGCGATTGACGGACGACATCATCGCCGCGCTCAAGACCGTATATGACCCTGAGATTCCCTCCGACATCTATGAGCTCGGCCTGATCTACAAAATCGACATTGCCGATGATCGGACGGTCGCGATCGAGATGACGCTCACGACGCCCAATTGTCCATCGGCACAGGAGCTGCCGAGCATGGTGGAAAATGCCGTCGCCAGCGTGCCGGGGGTGCGAGACGTCAAGCTGGAGATCGTATGGGATCCGCCCTGGGACCCGAGCCGGGTGTCCGACGAGGCGCGCGCCGTCCTCAACATGTGGTGATCCGAGCGGCAACTCTTATGAGCTCAGCGGGGGCAGCAAATTCCGCAATACCTCCCCTTGCAGGGGAAGGTATAGAGTGTTCGCCTCGCGGCCGAGCCACCGTGCAGAGCGGTAGAGAGGGGGCTGTCGGTGAATACTGCATTTGCTGATTCGCGTCTTGGCGTCCTCGACGGCTTCCGCGTGGAGATCGATCCGGGGCGGGAACGGGGCGATATCGTTCTGGATCGGCCTCCGTTCAACATCGTATCCATGCCCCAGCGCGATCAGCTCCGTCTTGTGCTCGAGGCCTTGGACGAGGATGCACGCGTGCGCATCATCGTGTTGCGCGCAGCCGGCGAGCATTTTTCCGGCGGCGGCAATATCAAGGGCTTCCTTGAGGCGACGCCTGAGCATGTCTCCAAGCTCGCCTGGAACGTCGCCGCGCCGGCGCGCTGCGCAAAGCCCGTCATAGCGGCCAATCGCGGCTATTGTTTCGGGGTCGGCTTCGAGCTTTCGCTCGCTTGCGATTTTCGCATCGTATCGGAAACCTGCCTCTACGCGCTCCCGGAGCAGCGGCTCGGCCAGATCCCCGGTTCCGGCGGATCAGCGCGGCTGCAGAAGATCATCGGCATAGCGCGTACCAAGGACATCGTCATGCGATCGCGGCGCATCTCCGCGCGGCAAGCTTGCGACTGGGGTCTCGCAACGGAATGCGTGCCGGACGACGAGCTGGAGAGCTCAACCGACGCCCTGGTCGATGAGTTGCGCGCGTTTTCTCCTCTCGCCCAGCGCACGGCAAAGAAGCTCCTCAACGACACCGAAGATTCGTCTCTCTCGGTGGCAATCGAGCTCGAAGGACACTGTTATAGCCGCCTGCGCCAGTCGGACGACTTCCGCGAAGGGGTGGAGGCATTTCACGCCAAGCGCCCGCCCAAGTTCAGAGGAATCTGAGGAGATATCATGAACGTCGCCCGTTTCCCTACGCTCGCCCACTGGGGTGCCTACACCGCCCTGGTCGAGGACGGTCGCGTTGTCGGCTGCGAGCCGTTTCCACGCGATCCGGCCCCCTCGCGCATGCTCGAAGCCATCCCCGCGATGGTGCACTCGGACCTGCGCATAAGACGGCCCGCCATTCGCGAAGGATGGCGCGAGCGTAAGGAGCGCACGGGCAACGACCGCTATTATGAAGTGTCCTGGGACGAGGCTCTCTCGACGGTGGCCGACGAGCTTGCGCAGGTCCGTGGTCGGTTCGGCCCCGCGGCGATCCTGGGCGGCTCCTACGGCTGGTCGTCGGCGGGCCGTGTTCATCACGCCCGCAGCCTGCTGCGTCGATTTCTTTTCCTCGGCGGCGGCTGCGTCGACCAGGTCGCCAACTACAGCTTTGGCGCCGCGCAATATGCCCTGCCCCGCGTCATCGGTACCTTCCAGCCCGTGGTCGGCGACATCACCGACTGGTCGTCCATCGTCAAGCATGCTCGGCTTGTGATCGCGTTCGGCGGTCTTGCGCTCAAGAATGCGCAGGTCACCTCCGGCGGAGCCGGAGTGCACAGCCTCGAGACCTGGTTGCGACGGGGGAAAGACGCGGGTATCGCGTTCGTCTCCATAAGCCCGCTCAAGTCCGACGCTCCGGATTTTCTCGGCGCCCAGTGGGTACCGATCCGGCCCAATACCGATACTGCGCTCATGCTCGCGATGGCGCACTTCCTGCTGACGCAAGAGCGCTACGATGCGCAATTCGTCTCGCGTTATTGCACCGGGTTTGAGAAGTTCCGCCGCTACCTGCTTGGACTTGACGACGATGTAGAGAAAAACGCCGATTGGGCGGCGGCGATCACCGGCGTTGCAGCCGAGACGATCCGCTCGCTTGCCGATCGGGCGGCGGCCGCGCCGACCATGATCACCTGCGCCTGGTCGTTGCAGCGCGCGCATCATGGCGAGCAGCCTTACTGGGCCGCGATCGTGCTCGCCGCGATGCTCGGCGGCATCGGCCTGCCGGGAACCGGTTTTTCCTTCGGACACGGCTCGACCAACGGCATCGGGGTGCCGCGCATGGATGTTGCCGGGCCTGAGCTCCCTTTGCCGCTCAACCCGGCGCGCTCGATGATCCCGGTGGCGCGGATTGCTGACATGCTGCTCGCTCCCGGAGAAAGCTATGAATTCAACGGTCGCCGATACACCTATCCCGACGTTCAGCTGATCTATTGGGCGGGGGGCAATCCGTTCCATCATCATCAAGACCTCAATCGGCTACGGCGCGCCTGGCAGAAACCGCAGACCGTCATCGTCCACGATGCCTGGTGGACGTCGACCGCGCGGCATGCCGACATCGTGCTTCCCGCCACGACGACGCTCGAGCGTAACGACGTTGGCGGCTCATCGCGCGACTCGTTCGTGCTTGCCATGCATCGCGCCATCGACCCTGTCGGCGGGGCATGGAACGACTTCGATATTTTCCGCGCCTTGGCGCAGCGCCTTGGCTATGAGCGCGCCTTCACCGAAGAGCGCGACGAGATGGGTTGGTGCCAACTGGTCTATGATCAGATGCGGGCCAGCGCCGCCGCAAAGGGCATAGATCTGCCAGGCTTCCAGCAGTTCTGGGCTGAGGGCTTCATCGAGCTGCCCCCGCCTGAGCGCGATTATGTGCTGTTTGAGAATTTCCGTCGCGATCCGGAGCGCCATCCCCTGAAGACCCCGTCGGGGCGCATCGAGATCGTCTCCGATGCGGTTGCCTCTTTTGATTACGCGGATTGTCCGCCGCATCCCACCTGGATACCGCCGTCGGAGTGGCTCGGGAGTCCGGCGGCGCGGCGCTGGCCGCTTCACCTCGTGACGCATCAGCCTGCGAGCCGTCTCCACAGCCAAATGGATCCGGGCCCCGTCTCGCGCGCCCACAAGATTGCCCAACGCGAGCCGGTCCGCATCAGCCCGCCTGACGCGGCGCTGCGCGACATCCAGAACGGTGACATCGTGCGCGTGTTCAACGCGCGTGGGGCTTGTCTCGCCGGGGCGGTCGTTGATCCCGACGTGATGCCGGGCGTCGCAGTCATGGCGACCGGCGCATGGTTTGATCCGCCCGAGGCAAGCGGCGAGCCCGAGCGCCACGGTAACCCCAATGTGCTCACGCTCGACGTCGGCACCTCGCCGCTTGCGCAGGGCTCGAGCGCGTTGACTGCGCTCGTCGAGATCGAGCGCTGGAATGGCCCGGCGCCCGCCGTCCGCGTCTTTGCGCCGCCGGAGCTTGCCACCGCGTAGCTGATGCCCGGTCTAAAGTTTGCGGGCTCGCATATGCGCACGACGGAGAGGCGCCGGTTCATGCGCATCAAGCTCGCTGAGAATTTCCGCGCCGTGTTCTACGCCCCGTTTTATGCCGCGCACGCGCTCGGATTCTACGCGCGCGAAGGAATCGAGCTGGAGCTCATCGGCTCTCCCGCTCCCGCAGCCGCTGCCTCGGCTCTGCTCGATGGCACAATCGACCTGACCTGGGGCGGGCCGATGCGGGTGATGAAGGCCCGCGATGCCGAGCCGGACTCGGGTCTTGTCTGCTTTTGCGAGGTCGTCACCCGCGACCCGTTCTTCCTGGTGGGCCGAAGCCAGGTCCGTGAATTTCAGCTCACTGACCTTTCCCGGCTGAAATTCGCGAAAGTTTCCGAGGTGCCGACGCCCTGGCTCTGCCTGGCGCTTGATCTGCGCGAGCAAGGCCTGGACCCAACGCGGCTCAACTGCGCACCTGACAGCACCATGCGGAACAATCTCGAGAAGCTGCGCAGCCGCGAATTGGATGTGGTGCAGATGTTCGAGCCATATGCATCGCTCGCGGTGAAGGGAGGCATCGGCGAGATCCTCTACGCCGCCAGCACGCGAGGGGAGACCTCTTATACGACGTTTCTCGCCACGCGCAGCGGCATCGGAGGCAATCGCGACGCGTTCATCGCCATGACCCGCGGCATCCAGCACATGCAGCGCTGGCTCGGGGAATACGATGCAGAGGACCTGGCACAGGTCACGGCCCGATTTTACCCCGACATTGCTCCGGATATCCTCTCGGCTGCGCTGGCGCGCTATCGCGATGCCGGGGTGTGGGGTCAGACGACAGCCGTCTCACGCAGCGGGTTTGCGCGGCTCGCGGAGAGTCTTCGTTCCGGCGGCTTCATTTCGCGCAGCCCGGTATACGAAGACTGCGTCGATCAGAGCCTGTGTTGAGAGCAACAAGATGCTCGACGTGATCATTCGCAACGGCGATGTGGTGACGCCGCAGGGCGTCGCCCGGTGCGACGTGGCCACCGCCGGCGAGAGAATCGCTGCCATCGCCGCTCCCGGGACCCTGCAGTCTGCCGCGCGGGTGATCGATGCCGCCGGACAGATCGTGATGCCGGGCGGAATCGACCCGCACGTCCATCTGCATCACGTCTGGATCAAGCCGGACGGGACGCCGCTCGTCACGGCCGGTCCCGAGCAGGTCGGGCGCGCCGCCTTGCACGGCGGAACCACCACGTTCATCGATTTCGCCTACTGGCGCGACGGCGTATCGGCGCTTGACGCGATCGAGACCCGCGACAAGGACTTCGTCGGCAAGAGCCCATGCGACTGGGCCTACCACATCATGCTGCATTCCGAGCCGCCTTCCGAATTCACTGGCCAGCTCGCAGAAGCAATCCAGGCCGGCTACCCGACGCTGAAGATATTCACCACCAATATCCTTCCCTCGCGCAGTGGGCGCATGATCGATTTCGGCGATATCTGGGAGGCGTTCCAAGTCCTGGCAAAAGAGGGCGGGCTCGGAGTCATCCATGCCGAGGATAACGACATCGTCATGCATATGTATGCCAAGCTCATACGGGAGGGGCGGGTTGACTTTGCGCACCTTGCGGAAGTCCACAACCAGCTCTCGGAAGATCTAAGCTTTCGGCGCGTGCTGCGGCTCGCCGAGAGCGTGCCGGGAACCGCGCTTTACATGATGCATGTCTCTGCCGGAACCGGGGTTTCCGCCATCGCGGAGGCGCGCGGCAAGAGCCTGCCGATCTACGGCGAGACGCTGCACCAGTATCTCATCTACTCGAGCGAGGACTACAAGCGCACCAACGGCCAGATCTATCACACCTATCCTTCGTTGAAATCGCCGCAGGACCAGCAGGCGCTTTGGCAAGGCACCGCGAACGGCGACATCCATTGCATCGCGACCGATGAGCTCTGCTGCACGCTCAAGGACAAGACGGTCGGCAAGCGCATCGATGACACGACCGGAGGCAATTCGGGCGTCGAGCCGCGCCTGGGCGTCATGTATACCGAGATGGTCGTGCGCCGCGGCTACTCGCTCACCCAGTACGTGGATCTGATCTCGACCAACGCGGCAAAGATCATGGGGCTCTATCCGCGGAAAGGAGCGATAGCGGTCGGCAGCGATGCCGATATCGCCATTCTCGATCCTACCCGTCGCGGCAAGGTTCGCGCCGTCGATCTGCATGAGACGGATTACACGCCCTGGGAAGGGCACGACATCTTCGCCTGGCCGGTCGTGACAATGCTGCGGGGCAAGGTCATGGTCGAGAACGGCCAGTATTACGGCAGCCCGAACGACGGACGTTATCTCAAGCGCAAGATCGCCGCCGAAATACACAATGGACCTGCACTTTGACTGAGCTCTGCACCGAGACCTTGCGCGAGCTGCTGGCGCAAAGCCTGACGGCTTGGCACTTGCGCGGCGAGGTCCGCAGCACCGGCAGCGGCGCGGTTTTGCTGTCCAGCAATGCAACCGGGATTCGCGTAGAGCCGGCGCCGCCCGGGTCGCCGTTCCGCTGGCAGGTGACGGTGAACGGCCACAGGCGCGCAGCGCTCTCGCTTCCCGCCGTGTTGCGCCGGGTGCGCGCAGCCCTCGATCCCGATTATGAACGGCACCAGGTGCGCATCGCGCCTGCACCCGTCATGCCTGCATGATTGGCGTCCTCGTCCTCACCGGGTTTCTCGGCAGCGGCAAGACGACGCTGCTGCGCCATCTCCTGCAACAGCCTGCATTCTCCCGCACCGCAGTCATCATCAATGAGTTCGGCGAGATTGGCCTCGATCACGACCTGGTGGAGGCGAGCACCGACAGCTTCATCGAGCTGCAGACGGGATGCCTCTGCTGCAAGGTGCGCAACGACCTCATAGAGACCCTCGACGAGATGCTGCGCCGGCGCGATCAGGGCAGCGTCCCGCCGTTTACCCGGATCGTGATCGAGACCAGCGGTCTTGCCGATCCGGCCCCAATTCTCCAGACGTTGATGACCAATGCTGCCGGCCGCCTCGTTCTGGACGGTGTGGTGACCACAGTGGACGCAGTGAATGGCGCAGCTGCGCTCGCCAGGGAACCGATCTCCCTGAAGCAGGTGGCGCTGGCAGACCGCCTGGTTCTGACCAAGTCCGATCTGGCGAACGGCGATCAGCGGCCTCTGATCGATCGGCTTGCGCAGCTCAATGCGTCGGCATCGCTCGTGACTGCGGATCACGGCAGCATCGATCCCGCTCTCCTGGAGGGCGTGGCTGTTGATCCGCATGCCCGATCTCTTGCGCTCGAGGCTTGGTTAGGAGAAGCGGCAAACGCCCGCGGACCCGCGCATGCGCGGCACGACTCTGAGATTGAGACCTATGCTGTCGTGCGCGATGCGCCTATCCACGCAATAGCGTTGACGCTCTTTCTCGAAGTGCTGGCCGAGCATTGCGGTGACAGACTCCTCCGCCTCAAAGGTATCGTCGATATTGCCGAGAGCCCGGGCCGGCCCGCGGTCATTCACGGTGTCCAGCATGTGTTTCATCCGCCAGCTTGGCTCCCGCATTGGCCCTCCGAAGATCACCGCACCAGGATTATCCTCATCACCCGCGGTATTCCGCGCCCATGGGTCGAGCTGCTGCTTGACGCGATGGAGGCGGAAGTGGTCGCGGCGGCGGGATACCTCCCCCTGAAAGGGTCATGAGCGGCCGGTTGCTGCCGCCCCGCATGAGGAATGGACTCTGTGCGCGAAAAACGCGCACTCCAAGGTGCCGGATAGCTGTAGTCATGCCATTGGCAATTTCGTATACCCATTCGTATCGTTCAGTTCTCTCGGATCCTCCGCAGGGGTTGAGACGCAGGCCACGCCATGGCCGGCGGGACGCCGTGTAAGGACACGCAAATCGGAGAAAAGCATGCAGGTTGCCAGGGACAAGCTCATTCACATCATGGCCGCCGCCGCCGTAATGGCCGCGGTCGGTTCGGCGCTGCCAGCCGCTCATGCCGCCGATGTGATCAAGATCGGTGCTCCGCTGGCGCTGACGGGTTCGCTCGCGGACGAAGGGAAAAAGCAGGACGTCGTATGGAACATGTGGCTCGACAAGGTCAACGTGGCGGGCGGAATCAACGTCGGCGGCAAGAAGATGAAAGTCGAGCTCGTCAAATATGACTATCAGTCGGACGGGCAGCGCGCCGCCCAGCTCGCCGAGAAGCTTATCAGCGACGACAAGGTCGATGTCCTGCTTTCGCCTTTCGGCTCGGGGCACACCAAGATCGTGGCCACGGTTGCCGAACGCTATCAGACCCCGGTGCTGGCATGCGCCGCATCCTCTGAGTCGGTGTTCGACCAGAGCTTCAGGCATCTGTTCGGCACCTTGTCGCCCAACGGCGGCATGACCGACGCCATGGTCGCGTTCTTCAAGAGCAAGATGCCGACGCTTAAACGCGTCGCCGTGCTGGGACGCGATGACGTGTTCCCGAAAGCCATGGCGCAGGGCACATCGGCCGCGGCCAAGAAAGCGGGGCTCGACGTGGTCTATGACCAGCTCTACGCCGTCGGCACCATGGACCACTCCGCTGCCATGTCAGCGATCAAAGCTGCCAATCCCGACTGGATCTACGTCACCGGATATACCCAGGACCTCATCCTTGCCCGCAAGCAGATGGCCGACCTCGGCGTGAAGGCGCCGATCGTGACCATGGTGGCGGGTCCCGCCTACAAGGAATACACCGACGGGCTGGGCAACCTCGCCAACGGGGTGACGAGCTCGAGCTGGTGGCACCATGCCACCAACTACAAGGGGATCGGACCATGGCCGACGACGGCCGACTTCTACAAGGAGTTCGTTGCCAAGGAGAAGAACGACCCGGATTATGTCCACGCCTCCTGCGCGGCAGCCGCCATCGTGCTCGCAAACGCCATCGAGCGCGCCGGCTCGACCGACAAGAACAAGGTGCGGGACGCGCTCGCGGCGACCAATGTGTCCACCTTCTACGGCCCGATCAAGTTCAGCGCGAACGGCATGAATGAGGTCAGGGATCTCCCCATCATCCAGGTCCAGGAAAAGAGCATCAAGGTGCTGAATCCCGCCGACATCAAGAATGGCGACCTGGTGCTCATGAAGTAAGTCTCTATTCGAACTGCGGTGGAGCTTCTGGATTCAACGGCGCAGCAAGCTCCGCAGTACCTCCCCCTGAAAGGGGAAGGTCGGCGGGCCCCGACCTGGTCGGGGCTCGCCGGGTGGGGGTCAACTCGCGGCCGCGATAATCACCAAATGCGCCCGCCGAGGGTCGGACCCCCACTCGACAGCATTTGTCCCGGCGCAAGGCCGGGGCAAATGCTGTCGACCTCCCCCTTGCAGGGGGAGGTATAGAGCCCGGCTGGCCGCCCTTGATTTCGATGGCCTATCTGCAAATCCTGGTGAACGGGGTGGTGCTCGGTGCGCTCTACACCTGCCTCGCAGTGGGCTTCTCGCTGGTGTGGGGCGTGTTGAACATCATCAACATGCTGCACGGCTCGCTCATCATTCTGGGCGGCTATCTCTCCTTCTTCGCCTGGCACAGCTTCGGCATCCATCCGCTCGTGGCGTTGCCGGCGGTTGCCATGCTGCTTTTCGCCATCGGCTATGCGACGCAATTGCTGCTGATCAATCGCGTCGTGAGCGAGCCCGTGCTCACCACCCTGACGCTGACCTTCGGCCTCGACCTGATCCTGTATAATTTCATGACCGTCTACTACACGGCCACGCCGCGGCGCGTGACGCTCGACATGGGCGCGGTCGATTTCGCGGGAATCGTAATGCCGGTGGACCGCCTGGTCGCAATGGCGCTCGCATTATTGCTCACCGGCCTGCTTTACCTCGTGTTGCGCGGCTCGCGCATCGGCCGCGCGATCGTCGCGGTGCGCATGGACCGGGAAGCGGCGGCGCTCATGGGCATTCGCGTTGACCGCATCTATGCCGTTACGTTCGGGATCGGCGCGCTGATGGCCGGCGCGACCGGCGCGGTATTCGCGATGCTCTATCCTATCACCACCAATCTCACGACGACGTTTCTGGGCAAGGCATTTGTCGTCTGCGTCATCGGCGGCCTCGGCAGCGTTCAAGGTGCATTGGTGGGCGGCATCGTGCTTGGAATTGTCGAAAGCCTGGCGGGCCAGGTGGTCGGTCCGCAGCACGCGCTCACCGTCGGTTTTGCGCTGATGTTGCTGCTGCTGTTGATCAAGCCGACCGGTCTCACCGGTATCCGGGGCTATGAATGATGTGCCGTTGGTGGCGCTGCTTTCTCTTCGTGATTTGGGTTCTGGCGCTGGCCTCGACCCCGCTCTGGGCCGGCAACTATGTGGTTCGCCTCGCCGTCACCGTTGCGATGTACACCGGATTGGCACTCTCGTGGAATTTCATCGGTGGGTTCACCGGCTATCCGTCGTTCTCGACCGCGGCTTTCTTCGGCCTCGGCAGCTATGCCGGTGCGCTGGCGCAGCGCGCGGGTGTGCCGATGATCTTCGCGTGGCTCTGCGCAACGCTGTTCGTTGGACTCTTTGCTGCCGCTCTCGGTGGCATTCTGCTGCGGCTGCGCGGGCACTACTTTGCCATCGGATCGATCGGAGTGGTGGAGGTGCTGCGGCTCCTCATCGCCTCATGGGGCAGTGTTACCGGGGGCGGCGACGGACTTAACGTCCCCTTCGTGACCGGCGGCCCGGATCTCGTCGCCCGCATCTTTCTCGCTGCCATGCTCGCGATCATGCTCGTCGTGTTCGCGACGACGGTCGTGGTCGACCGCAGTCGGCTGGGATTCGGGCTGCGCTGCATTCAGCAGAACGAGGATGCCGCCGATATGGTCGGCATCAATACCACCACATACAAGATCGCCGCCTATACGCTGTCCGCCCTGTTCTGCGGCACGATCGGTGCGGCTTACGCCTCCTGGGCCGGCTACATCGATCCCAACGAATCCTTTTCCCTTCTCATGAGCATCAAGGTGCCGGTGATGTGTCTCCTGGGCGGATCGGGAACCGTGCTCGGACCGGTCGTCGGGGCGGCTGCGTTCACGCTCCTGGAAGAGTTCTTCTGGGCCCATTTCCTCGACTACAACCGCGCCATCCTCGGCGCGGTCATCGTGGTTCTGATCTTCTTTCTGCCTGGCGGACTGTTGCGTATGCCTTACCGCGGGCTGTTTGCTCGCACCGTCCGAGCTTGGGTGCAGCCGAAGGCCGCGGCATGAGCACGCCGATTCTCGAGCTTGATCGGGTGAGCAAGGCCTTTGGCGGCATTCATGCCTTGCGCCAGATCAGCTTCGCGCTGGAGGAGGGCCAGATTGTCGCCCTGATCGGACCCAATGGGGCCGGCAAGACGACCCTCATCAATGTCATTACCGGCGTGCACCGTGTGTCCGGCGGGCGGATCGCCTTCCGCGGCAAGGACGTGACCCGGCAGCGCCCGTTCCAGGCGGCGCGCCGCGGACTGGCGCGCACCTTCCAGATCGTCCAGCCATTCCCGCGCATGAGCGTCGTCGAGAATGTGGCAGCAGGCGCGCTCTTCGGCGGCGCTCATGGGAGCATGGGGGAAGCGATGGTGGCCGCACGCGAGCAGCTCGCATTCACCGGGCTCGCCGAGTTTGCTGACCGGCCCGCCTCAGCGCTCACGCTTGCCGGACGCAAGCGGCTCGAGCTGGCGAAGAGCCTGGCCATGAAGCCGCATCTCCTGATGCTCGACGAGGTCAATGCGGGTCTTAATTCCAGCGAGATCGACGGTGCGCTCGCGCTCATTCGCACCATCGCCCGACGCGGCATCACCGTTCTCGTCATCGAGCATGTCATGAAAGTGATCTTTTCTCTCGCCGATCGCGTGCTCGTCCTGCACCACGGTGAGCTGATTGCCGACGGCGCTCCCAGGGACATTGCGGGGCAGCAGCGGGTGATCGAAGCCTATCTCGGCGAAAAATTTGCCCGGCGGATTACGAGAACCGGCGCCAATGACTGACTCGCTCCTGGCGATCGAGGGGCTGAGCGCCTCCTACGGCGACGTGCGCGTTCTGTGGGGAATCGATCTTTGCGTCGAGGCGGGCGAGATCGCCTGCATCGTGGGACCGAACGGCGCCGGCAAGAGCACGCTGCTGCGCTGCATCTCAGGCCTCCTTTCCCCGACCAATGGCCGGATCATCTACCGCGGAGACGACCTGGGCTCGCTGAGCGCCGATCGGATCATCGCCCGCGGCATTGCCCATGTCCCTGAGGGCCGGCGGCTCTTCCGCGGCATGAGCGTGCGCGACAACCTCTTGCTCGGCGCCTATCTGCGGCGTGATGGCGCGCAGGTAGCGCGCGATCTCGACTATGTGCTCGCGCTCTTTCCCATACTGCGCGAACGCCAGCGCCAGGATGCCACTACGCTATCCGGAGGCGAGCAGCAGATGTGCGCCCTGGGCCGTGGAATCATGTCGCGCCCGCAGCTGCTGCTCATCGATGAGCTCTCGCTCGGGCTTGCGCCGCGGCTCGTAGAGCGGCTCGGCGAGGCTTTGCTGGAGATCAACCGCTCCGGCATTGCCATTCTTCTGGTCGAGCAGGATGTGATGACGGCGTTCGAGCTTGCCCGCCACGCCTTTGTGATCGAGACGGGCCGGGTCACCAAGCGCGGCCCCACTGCGGCGCTCGCGGAGGATCCCGCCATCCGGCAAGCATATCTCGGGATGTAAGCCTATGATCGCAACAGCTTCCTGAAAAACCTGACGATGCGGCTCCACAGCGCCGCGCGTGCCAGCGTCGCAGCATCGAGCACCTGCTGCTCGGATTGCGCAAGAGGAGCGCCCGACAGGCGTGCTGCGAGATTGCGAGCAAATGTTTGAGTCAGATGATCGGCGACGTCCTTCACCAGGCCGGAGCGGCTGAACTGGGCAAGCGCCCCGGTGAGCAGAAATTTCACCGAGAGGACGACCCGCGATGAGCTCTCGCCCAGCGGCTTGACCGTGTAGACGATGACGGCGCGGCCGCTCGACGCGCTCCGCGCATCTCTGCCGGCGGCACGCACCACGCCGCGCAATGCGGTCTCATTGCGTTCGATCTCCACCGTTCCCGCAAACGCGCTGACCATGGGCCCAAGCTTCACGTGCATCTCCCCTTGCGCCCGGCCGTCTTGCAGCGGCGTCGTCAGGCGAGCACCTGGAATGCATCGGGCCACGGTGTCCAGATCCGTCAGGAGCCGCCACGTTTGTGCTTGCGAGCAGGGCACCGTAAACGACTCGATCAATTCCACCCCGTTGCTTTCAACCGTAGCCCATTGCTCCGCGCCGACCCTCTCCCCGCTCTGCGGGGAGAAGGTGCCGAGCCGCTCTGCGGCGATGCGGGTGAGGGGCGAGGGACGCGTCGTGGTGAGTGTGGATTCACTTTGCCCGTTGCCGGGCGGATGCGCGCCGACCGGACCCAACCGCGTGCGTACCGGGGCGGCCGCTGGCTCTGGCTGCGTCCCCTGGGCCATGACGCTACGGAGCGCCGCGACGATACCCACATACCCGGTGCAGCGGCACAGATTGCCGGACAATTCGAGCCGGATGCGCTTTTCCTCGGCCTGGGGCAGGCGGGTCACGATATCCCTGGCGCTGATCAACATGCCGGGGGTGCAGTAGCCGCATTGCAAGCCATGATGCTCCGAGAACGCCGCGCGCAGGCGCGCCATGACCGGGTCTTTCTCCAGGCCTTCGATCGTCGTCACCTCGGCGCCGTCGCATGCGACCGCGTAGGTGATGCAGGAGCGCGCGGGTGCACCGTCGATCAGAACGGTGCAGGCGCCGCAGACCCCATGCTCGCAACCGATATGCGTGCCGGTGAGGAACTGATCCTCCCGCAGGAAATCCGCGAGGTTGCGGCGCGGCTCAACCACGGCCTGGACCTTGCGCCCGTTGATGGTCAGCGACACCGTTCTCATGTCGTACACGCCTGCCTTGCCGCGCGCTGGAGCGCGACCGGAGCGAGTTGCCGCAGGTAATCGTCATTCACGCCTCTCTCGTCGAGAAGGCGCAGGACGGCTGCGTGATCGAGCCGATCCGGCAGATCGCGAGCAAACGGTCCGCGGAAAACCTTTGTGGCGTCGGCGAGCACGATCGGCGCCGTCTCGATCGCCCCGATCACCGCGCGAAAGCGCTCGCGTTGCGGGTCGTGCAGCACGCCGCCGATGGCATGGGCGTATTCGCCGGCTTTCTGCGCGAACTTGAACACGCCCCAGCGCGCGCCCCTCGACAGCTTGGGAATTCGGATTGCCCGGATCAGCTCATCCGCCCGCAGCACGGTCGTGAACGAGGACAGGATGAGATCGCCGGCCGCGACGGTGCGCGCCCCGCTTCGTCCCGTTATGAGGATCTCGGCATCGAGCAGCGGCAATATGGAAATCCAGTCAGCTGCCGGGTCCGCGTGCGCGAGGCTGCCGCCGATGGTCCCGCGGTTGCGCACCGCGCGGTAGGCGATCATCCCTGCTACATGCGGCAGAAGTCCCCTCGATGGGTCCGGTACGCGTCCATCCTCGATGTCGGCATGGGTGACGCAGGCGCCGATCTCGATGCGATCGCGCTCGTTTGCCACCTCAGCGAGCTCAGGCACCGACGTGATGTCCACTAGGAGATCCGGCTGCGCCAGCCGGAGGTTCAGCATCGGTCCGAGCGACTGGCTGCCGGCGAGCACCTTGCAGAGCAGGCTCTCGTCGCCGAGCAGCTTGATCGCCGCATCGATGCTGGTCGGCCGCGCGTAGTCGAAGGCAACCGGCTTCATCGCGCCAAGACTTCAGGCATCAGAACCTCTCCTTGTGCGAGAGGCTGTCGGTCACAAGGTCGCGCAGTACCGGCAGGTTGGGAACGGGGTCGAGCTGAATGAGACCGGGGTGCAATTTCGCGATGCAGGCATATTGCACCTCGCCATCGATCAGCATCGTGCATTCCTTGCACACATTGGCGTTGAAGCAGCTGAAGCGAATGGCGAGGTCGGGTTGCTGCCGCATGCGGATGCGCACCAGCCCGTCGAGGACGGAATCGCCGTCCTCGAATGCCACATCGAATTCCTCATAGCGGCCGTTCTCCCGGCTGGTGCCCCGCCAGATTTTCAGCCGCGCCGATCTCAACGATGACCCAGATCCAGTGGACGCGCTCACGGTGGCAAGCCTTCGAAGCTGGAGACAAGTCTGCCGTTGGCCAGCGACAACCGCTGGCTCTTCTCGTATTGCACGTTGGTCGCGGGAAAATCGTCGCGCTGATGCGCGCCGCGGCTTTCCCGGCGGTTGAGCGCGCTGAGCGCAAGCGCTTGCGCCGCAACGAGCCCGTTGCGCAGCTCGAACCATTCGACCAGGCTCGCATTGTGGGTACGCTCGCCTGACACTGCCGCGGCCGGCAGCTCGCGCTCGCGCATGCTGCAGAGACGATCCTGCGCCTCGCTCAGAGCCTGCGCGGTGCGGAACGGGCCGACCTTTTGCCACATCAGCTCCTTGACCTCGCTCATGAGCGCGCCGGGGGAGGGGCCATGCCCCGCGTTTTGCCCGCGCACTGCACGGATCAGCTCCAGCTGCGCCCCGGCGGCTTTCATATCCCAATCCGGCACCTTCCTGAGTGCGGCAGAGCGGGCGGCTCTCTCTCCCGCCCGTTCGCCGAACACCAGAGCCTCCGGCAGCGCATTGCCGGAAAGCCGATTGGCACCGTTGGCGCCGCCGGCAAGCTCTCCCGCCGCATAGAGTCCCGGCACGCAGGAAGCCATCTCGGTGTCCACTTCAACGCCGCCCATCTGATAGTGAGCAATCGGAAACACCTCGACCGGCTGGCGCGTAAGATCGATGTTGTTGCGCTTGAAGATCTCGATCACGGGACCGAGCGCTGCCTGCAGCGCGCTTTCGGGGATGTGCTGGAACGACAGATATACGCCGCCGTGCGGCGAGCCGCGGCCCGATTCGACTTCCTTGTAGATTGCGTAGGTCAAGGCATCGCGCGTCGTGCTGTAGCCCTCGCCCTGCGCTTCGCCGTACCTGTCCAGGAATTCCTCTCCCTTGCCGTTGAGCAGACGACCGCCGAGCTTCACCCGCGTGGGTTCCCAGGTGGTCGGATCGAGCCCTACCATCCGCGGCGCGAGATGCCCGTTGGGATAGAACTGCAGGAACTCGAGATCGACCAGCCGCGCGCCTGCGCGCAGCGCGATGCCCACGCCCTCGCCGGCAAGATTGTTGGGCGATGTGGTGCGCTTGAACATCTTGGTCATGCCGCCCATCGCGAGCACGACGGCGGAGGCCTTGATGACGACCGGTGCTGCCGAGCCCACGTCGAAGCCGACGGCGCCGATCGCCTCGCCGTCGCGCGTGACCACGTCAGTGAGACTCACGTTGCTCAGGCGGCGGATGTCGGGGTTGCGGCTCACCTTGTTGCGCAGCGCCGCGCAGATCGCCGCTCCCGTGCTGAGAAAATCCACATAGACGCAGCGCTTGCGGCTGTGTCCAGGCGCCAGCACCTGGTTGATCCTGCCGTTGTCCGCTCGTGCCCAATTGACCTTCCAGGTTTCGAGCTCGCGGATCCTTTTCGGGGCGCCCTCGCAGAGGAGCGCGGCGAGACCTTCGTTGCAAAGCCCGCGTCCGGCGGCGAGCGTGTCGGCAAGGTGCAGTTGCGGATCATCGGGCTCTGTCTCGCCGAGCGCAGCTGCGCAGGTCATCTGCGCCATGATGCTGGCGCCGCCCCGACCGACCACGTTCTTGTCGATCAGGATGGCTTTCGCGCCGTTGCGCGCAGCCGCGATGGCGGCGAACATCCCGGCGCCGCCGCCGCCCGCCACCAGCACATCGGTCGCCAGCTCGATAACCTCGTCCATTTTTACCTAGCTCGCAGCGTCTGCATACCTCGCCCTGAAAGGGGGAGGTATCGCGGAGTTCGCTGCGCCTTAGCGTGCATGCGCGAGAGCCTCATGCGCCGCGAGCGGTGGCCGCGCGGAGCGCGGCGAGGATGCGGCGCGGCGTCATGGGAAGCTCGCACAGCTCGACGCCACGGGACGCCAGCGCATCATTGACGGCGTTGGCAATGGCCGCACCCGGACCGATCGCGCCACCTTCCCCGACGCCTTTTTGGCCGAACTCGCTATAGGGCGATGGCGTCTCCATGTGCAGCACGCGGATGTTGGGGACCTCGGGGCAGCCTGGCAGCAGATAATCCGCAAGCGTCGACGCGAGCGGCTGGCCCTGCGCATCGAACGGCATCTCCTCATAGAGCGCCGAGCCAATCCCCTGGGCGGTCCCGCCGTGGATCTGGCCGTCCACGATCATGGGATTGATCAGCACGCCTGCGTCCTCGACCACGACGTAATTCAGGATCTCCACGCCGCCAGTCTGCGGGTCGACCGCCACCACGACGGCGTGCGCCGATCCCGTGTGCAAGCCGGTGAGGCGCTCGGGCGCATAGCCCTGCGTCACTTCGAGCCCATGCGGGTCGGTGTCGCCGGGCAGATCCGCCGGCGCGAGATAGAATGCGCGCGCGATGTCGCGCAGCGAGACGCTGCCCCGTGGGCCGAAGACGCTGCCGTCGCGCAGCGTGACCGCGCTCGCATCGGTTTGCAGCATTGCCGCGCCGATCTGCGCCACCCTGCGGGCGAGCTCCTTGCATGCGCGCGCAGTGGCGCCGCCCGCCCAGACCATGCCGCGAGAGCCCCAGGCGCCGCTCGAATAGGGCGAGAGCTCGGTGTCGCCGAGCCGCACTTGCACGTCGGCGGGGTCCAGGCCGAGACAATCCGCGGCGACCTGCGCCAGCGTCGTCTCCAGTCCCTGCCCGATGCTCTGGATGCCGGCTCTGACCTCGAGCCGGCCGTCGGGGGTGAGCCGCGCGAACGCCTGCTCGTAAAGCGCGCGCCGCTTGCCGTCGGCGGTGGTGCCGTGCGCCGTCTGCTCGGAGAAGATCGAGATGCCGAGCCCGATCAGCCGGCCGTCGGCTTCTCCGGCGCGTTGGCGCTTGCGCACCGCCGGCAAGTCGACCGCCTCGACCGCCATCTGCAGGATGCGCGGATAGTCGCCGCTGTCGAAATGCTTGTCGGTGATGTTGTCGAACGGCATCTGCTCCGGGCGCACCAGGTTTGCCTGCCGTACCTCGTGCGGCTCCTTGCCGATCTTGCGGGCAAGGGCGTCGATCATCAGCTCCATGGCATAGCAGACCCCGGGCCGCGCCACCCCGCGATAAGGCAGTTGCGGCGCCTTGTTGGTCGCCACCGCGGCTGCCTTGCAGCGATAGACCGGAAGATCGTAGGGCCCGGGAAGGATGGCGCTGACCTGGGACGGCTCGATCGCCGCTGTGAACGGATACGCCGAGTAGGCGCCGCAATCGACGGCGGCCAGGGCGTCGAATGCGAGAATCTTGCCGCTCATATCGGCATAGGCCGTCATGCGGTAGTGATGCTCGCGGCAATTGGCGTTGGCCGTGAGCTGCTCGCGCCGATCCTCAATCCAGCGCACCGGATGGCCGCAGCGCAGCGCGAGCCAAGAGAGGCAGACCTCCTCCGCTGCCAGGATGGCCTTGTAGCCGAAGCCGCCGCCCACATCGGGGGAGATGACGCGGATCTGCGCTTCGGGGATCTGCAGCACTTCGGCGAGCCCGGTGCGGACCACGTGCGGAAACTGGGTGGCGCCGTGGAGGATGAGCTGGTTCAGCCGCGCGTCCCATTGCGCGATGAATCCGCGGCACTCGATCGGCGACATCACCTGTCGCGCCGTGTGCACCTCCCGCGTTACCTTGACCGGCGCGGTTTTCGCCACCGTCTCGATATCGCCGTCGAAGCCCACCTCGACATAGAGATTGCCTTTGACCGTATCGTGCACCAGCGGAGCGCCCGGCTTGAGCGCCTCCAGCATGTCGACGACGGCGGGGAGCTCCGCGTATTCGACAGCGATCTGGGCGGCGATATCCTCGGCCTGTGCCCGGGTATCGCCGACGCAGAACGCGATCAGCTCGCCGACCTGGCGGATCTTGTCGCTGACCAGCGGTGGCTGCTCCGAAGCCTGAAATCCGGGGAGGGGTGACACCGCCCGGATCGGTCGCACATCGCTCAGATGCTCCGCCGTGAATACGCAATCGCGCAGGTGCCCGGGAATGCGAACGCTGCACAAGCGCGCATGCGCCACGGTGCTGCGCACGAAGGCCACGTCGCGCATGCGGGGAAAGCGGATGTCGCCGATGTACTGCCCGCGGCCGTGCAGGAAACGGTCATCCTCCTTGCGCCGCAACCGCGCGCCAATCGCCTGCTTGCTCAATCTCCATCCCCGTAGGGCGGGTTAGCACATCAAGTCGGCTTGTCCGACTTGATGTGCTAACCCGCCATGTTCGGCGGATTACGCTAACGCTAATCCGCCCTACAAGCTCGCAGCTGATCCCGACACCGTGCCGGTGACGCCTGCAGTCATACCCCTGCTTGCGCGTTGGGCTCAAGGCTGTGCGGCGGGATGCGTAAGGAGGCGTAGGGCGGGTTAGCACATCAAGTCGGCTTGTCCGACTTGATGGCGCAACCCGCCGCCTTCCGGCGGAAGATATCTGATTTGCCGCGGGTCGCGCAGGGTTGTATGGGAGCGCTGGTGCGGCTCCTGTGTATCGCACATCTAACTCACACAGCCGGGCCCGTAGCTCAACGGTTAGAGCCGACCGCTCATAACGGTCTGGTTGGAGGTTCGAGTCCTCCCGGGCCCACTTTGATTTTATTAGATCTTCTATTGTTTGCGCGACGCTCGCTTCCCACCGACCAGATTCGACCACAGAAACGTTTCCTCTGCTCTTGCCAGTGATCGCAGCGGCCGCCCTTCAAATAGTCGGGAGCGCGATGGCCGTAGACGCGCGCAAGGGTTTCAACGGACATCCCCAGGTATCCCGCCCCTTCCCAGACCGACAAGATGGGGCGAGGCCGCTGCAATGGCGCCAGCCCGGGTGCCGGTATAAACGCCGAGCAGGACTAGGGAATGTTGGCCTTCATCGTTTATCAGAACGTGAAAAATACCGTTTTTGTCGTCGAATGGATTTGTCACTTTGTTCTCCATAGAACTATCAGTTGCTTGGTCGTTTGCTGTTTTTTGAGCTCTATCGCAAGCACCTTGCCGATTTTTTCGGCTGGCAGCGCATCCATTATTGAATCGTGGGTGCAATCGATCTCATGAACCCGAATGCGCCCATCGACATAGGGCTTCCAGGATTCAATCGCAGGCTCGGCATGGCTATTCGCAGCCACGAAAAGCAAGACGTCGCCCTTGAATCGTTCCGGCGAGAACGTGTTTACGATACGCATGTTGCTCTCGCAGGCATTCTTCACGGCCTCGTAATCCTGCTCGGTGAGTGGCGAAAGGACATGCCCCGCGTTTCCGAAACCCTCCAACATTCCCCGCAACGTGTCGTCAGTCATTGCAGATAAAACCTCTCTTTCACGCTCCTTGTCATGGCCATTCAACAGATTCCCTCGGTCGGACGGGTAACTGTCGAGAAGGGCGAGGAGCGAAACCTCTTCGCCCATGGATTGCAGCTGAGTGGCCATTGCGTGAGCCACGAGGCCGCCAAACGACCGGCCGAGGAGGTTGTAGGGTCCAGTGGGCTGAACCTCCCGAATGATTTCCAAATAATCCGCAGCCATGCGCTTAATATTGTGGGGAATCATTTCTCGTTGAATGAGATTGCGCGCTTGTAATCCGTAGATCGGATAGCCTGATGGGATATGGCCAATGAATCTTGAGTAGGACCAACTCAATCCTGCGGCGGGGTGGATGCAGAATAGAGGTTGTAAGCTTCCACTGGATCTAATCGGCAGCAATACATCGAGATCAGACCGCGCGGCCGCCGCCGCGCCCAGCCGGGTCGCCAGAGCCTCCACCGTGGGCGCCTCGAACAGGCTGCGGATCGATATCTCCGCATCCAGGCTCGCCCGG
>Ga0185299_10002252_pt1 | contig 30787 bp, 31 predicted proteins | sample PaiPotPPA55metaG_FD_128002 | JGI IMG/M metagenome (GOLD analysis project Ga0185299, IMG submission 128002) | Iron sulfur acid spring bacterial and archeal communities from Banff, Canada, to study Microbial Dark Matter (Phase II) - Paint Pots PPA... ...
GCGCGAGGCTTCGATGTCGGGATTGCTCCCTGCGTCGCTCGTTTGGCTACCATGTCGTACGGGTAATTCACACGGTGAACTCCTTTCAGTTCACGAGATCAACCAGGCTTGCCTGGCGCACCCATAGTCTGCCAAGGCGTTTGGCAGGCAACCTATGACGGATTTTGGAAGATTCTGGTAGATTTCTGGAAGATCGTGGAAGATATTGGCCGTCTTCGCACGGATTATTCCGCTGCGAAACGCAGCAGCAAGTCTCCGGATTCGATCTGTGTCCCCGGTTTGACCAGGACCTCCGCGACCGTCCCGGCGTGCTCGGCGTAGAGCGTCGTCTCCATCTTCATGGCTTCCAGGGTGAACAGCTTCTGCCCTGCCGCGACCTTCTCGCCGGGCGCCACGGTCGCGCTGACTACCAGGCCAGGCATCGGCGCGCCCACGTGCAGAGGATTGTCCGGCTCGGCCTTGGGATGCCGCTGCAGTTTGCCGGCGAGACTGCGGTCAATAACGAGGACTTCGCGCGGCTGGCCATTGAGTTCGAAGAAGACCAGGCGATTGCCTTCCGGCTGCGGGTCGCCAATCGTGATGAACTTGATAATCAGCGTTTTGCCCGCCTCGATGTCCACGCTGATTTCTTCGCCCGGCTCCATGCCGTGGAAAAAGACGGGCGTGGGCAGCAAGCTGGTGTCCGAGTACTTCTGCTGGTGCGCCTCGAATTCCGGGAAAACGCGCGGATAGAGCAGGTAGCTGACCGTCTCGCGCTCGGTCACCGGACGTTTGAGCTGCTTCTCCAGTTGTTTCCGGGTCGCGGCAAAGTCGGCCGGCGGCAGGCTGGCGCCAGGCCGGCCGCGCATCGGCTTTCGGCCGCGCAGCACGCGCTTTTGCAGGCTCTTGGGAAAGCCGCCCGGCGGTTGGCCGAGACGGCCTTCGAAGAACTCCACGACCGACTCGGGAAACGCCAGTTCCCGGTCTCCCTCCAGCACGTCTCTCGGTGTCAGGCTGTTGCCGACCATGAACAAAGCCATGTCGCCGACCACCTTGGAAGTCGGCGTCACCTTGATGATGTCGCCGAACAGGTTATTGACTTCGGCGTACATGCGGCAGACCTCGCCCCAGCGGGATTCTAGTCCCAGGGCTTGCGCCTGCTGATAGAGGTTCGTGTATTGCCCGCCCGGCATCTCGTGGCGATAGACGTCGGCATTGGACGCCGGCGCGAACGGCCCGATCGCCGCCACGTCAAACGGCCGGTAGAAGCGGCGCACCACCTCCCAGTAATCGGCAATGGCCTGGGCCGGCGCGAAGGCAATGCCGGTGTCGCGTCCGGTGAAACGCAGGGCCTCGACAAGGGCATTGAGGCTCGGCTGACTCGTCATCCCGGAAAACGGCGCCATGGCGGCATCGACGATATCCACGCCTTCTTCGGCCGCAAGCAAGAGCGAGGCGATCTGGCTGCCCGCCGAATCGTGGGTATGGAAATGGATGGGGATGCCGACTTCCTGCTTCAGGGTGCGCACCAGGAGCTGGGCCGCATACGGCTTGCACAGCCCGGCCATGTCCTTGATCGCCAGTACGTTCGCCCCGAGCTTCTCCAACTCCTTGGCCAACTCGACGTAATACTTCAAGTCGTACTTGGGGCGGTTCAGGTCGAGGATATCGCCCGTGTAGCAGATGGCGGGCTCGCACAGCATGCCGGTGCTGCGCACCGCATCAATACCGAGGCGCAGGTTGGGCAGCCAGTTGAGGGCATCGAAGATGCGGAACAGGTCGATGCCCGCCTGGGCCGCTTCCTTGACGAACGCCTTGACCACGTTATCCGGATAGTTGGTGTAGCCAACCGCGTTCGCTGCCCGAAAGAGCATCTGGAAAAGAATGTTGGGGATGCGCTCGCGCAGGTCGGCCAGCCGATCCAATGGCGACTCCTTCAGGAAACGCATGGAAGTATCAAACGTCGCGCCGCCCCATATCTCCAGCGAGAACAGGTCCGCTTGCTGCGCCGCATAGACCGGAGCGATCTGCAGCATGTCGAACGTGCGCATGCGCGTGGCCAGCAAGGATTGATGCGCGTCGCGAAAGGTTGTGTCGGTCACGAGCAGCCGCTGTTGTTCCAGAATCCAACGCGAGAACCCTTCGGCGCCCAGCTCGTGGAATTTGTCGCGCGTGCCGGATGGCGAGTGATGGTTGGTGAGTGGTGAGTGGTGAGTGGTGAGTGATGGGACGGGCGCGGGTTGTCGATAAACGGGTTGCACACCACTCACCACCCGACCACTCACCAAATCCGGATGGCCGTTGACGATTACCTCGCCGATGTAGGTGAGCAGCTTGGTAGCTCGGTCTTGCCGGGTGGAAAGTGCAAACAGTTCCGGCGTTTCATCAAGAAAGCTTGTCGTGAAGCGGCCGGCCAGGAATTCGGGGTGCGTGACCAGGTTGAGCAGAAAGGGAATATTGGTTTTGACGCCGCGGACCCGGAACTCTTGCAGACAACGCTCCATGCGCCGGGTGGCATCGAGAAAACGCAGGCCATGCGCCGTAACCTTGACCAGCAGCGAATCGTAGAACGGCGTAATCACCGCGCCCGAGAACGCCGAGCCCGCGTCCAGGCGTATCCCCATGCCGCTGGCCGAGCGATAGTGACTGAGCCGGCCATAGTGCGGCAGGAAGTTATTAGTCGGGTCCTCGGTGGTGACCCGGCACTGGAACGCGAAGCCGCGCGTCGAGATTTTCTCTTGCGCATCGAGGCCGATTTCCGGATCGCTGAGCGGCCTCCCCTGGGCGATAAGAATCTGGCTCTTGACGATGTCGACGCCGGTGACGACTTCGGTGACCGTGTGCTCGACCTGGAGGCGCGGGTTCACTTCGATGAAATAGAAGCGGCCGCTGTCGGCATCCAGCAAAAACTCCACGGTGCTGGCGTTATCCAGGTGCACGGCCTTGCCGACCGCCAGGGCGGCGTCGAAAATTCTTTGCCGCGCTTCCGCGTCGAGATTCAGAGCGGGGGCGATCTCGACGATTTTCTGATGGCGCCGCTGCAAGGAGCAATCGCGCTCAAAAAGATGCACGAGCCGGCCATACTGGTCGCCGACCAGCTGAACCTCAATATGCCGCGCGCGCTGGAGATATTTTTCCAGAAAGACGTCTGCCACGCCGAAGGCGGCGCCCGCTTCCCGGCGCGCCTGCTCGATGGCCTCGTCAAGCTGTTCCGGGCGCAGCGCGATCCGCATGCCGCGGCCGCCACCCCCCATCGATGCTTTGACAATTACCGGAAAGCCCAGTTTGCGAGCGATGCTCCGCGCTTCAGCGTTGCTCTTCACGGGCGCATCGCTGCCCGCCAGTACGGGCACGCCGGCCTGGGTGGCGATTCGTCGCGCGGCAAGCTTGTCGCCCAGTTGCTCCAGGATTTCGGTGCGCGGCCCGATGAAAATCAGGCCCGCCTCCCGGCAAGCACGAGCGAAAGCCGGATTCTCCGACAGAAAACCGTAGCCCGGATGGATCGCATCGACCTCATGCTGCTTGGCAATGGCCACGATGCCGGCAATATCGAGGTAAGCGCGAATCGGCTCCCCGGCCTTGCCCACCCGATATGCCTCGTCCGCCTTGAAGCGGTGCAGCGCAAAGCGATCCTCGTGCGAATAGATCGCAACCGTGCGCAGGCCCAGCTCATGGGATGAACGAAATACGCGGATGGCGATCTCGCCGCGGTTGGCGACGAGAATGCGGCGAATCAGTGAGGCTTGCCCCTCCGGCATTTTTGAGGATCCTCGGTATGAAATCCGGGCGTCGGCTGAGGCTATGATAGAAAACGAGACTCGGCTCAGATAGCTAGTTCACGCAGGGGGGGCTTAATCGGTGCGTACTTGCTTCCGTCCTGCATTCGACGTGGATACAATTCGTTCATGGCTGAATCTAATTCTCCCCAGGGGTTGGAAGCATTTTTCCGACGCCGGCCATTTAGGCCTTTTGCCGTGGAACTGGTTAGCGGCAATCGCTTTACCGTTGACCGCCCCGAAGCATTGGCTATTCGCGGAGGGGTGTCGATTTATATCGATCAGGACGGCAAATATACCCTTTTCGACAATAGCGGAGTTAGCCGGATTACGGAAGCTCCTGATCAAACGTCGGCTTCCGCCTAGCGCCGGACATGCCCTGTCCGCGGAACATTCTCTTAAGATACAGGTACCCAAGCGCATTACAGTTAGACTCGCAGTCAGGCGATGAAGCGTAGACAAATCCTTTTTCTGGTGCTCCTGCTCGCCGCTACCGGTGCGGCCGTGGGGTTTTTCTGGCCGCGGCCGCGGACGCAGACGCTCGTGCTGCCCGGCGTCGTCGAGATTCAAGAAATCCGCCTGGGCTCCAAGATTGGCGGCCGCGTCAAGAGTGTTGAAGTCCTGGAAGGCGCCATCGCGGCCAAGGATCAAGCGCTGGTCACGTTTGACGTCCCCGAGCTGGAAGCCCAGCGCCAGCAGGCCGAGGCAAGGCTGCAAGCCGCCCAGTTTGAGCTGGACAAGGCCATTGCCGGGGCCCGCCCCGAGGAGAAGGAGGCGTCGCGCAAGGCGCTCGAAGCCGCCCGCGAGCGCTACAAGCGCGTCAAGGCCGGGCCGCGTATCGAGGAGATTCAGCAGGCGCGCAGCGACCTCAAGAGCGCCGAGGCCGACCTGGAGCTGGCGGTCGAGCGTTTCGATCGCGCGGAGAAGCTCCACAACAAACGCGCCATGGCGCCGGAGGACTACGAGGCGGCCCGCTCGAATCGCGATCGGCTACGCGGCGTCGTCAGCAGGACGCGGGCCTACCTCGATCAGCTTCTCAAGGGCAGCCGGGACGAGGACATCGCCGAAGCCAAGGCGCAGATGGAGCAGGCGCAGGCGAATTATGATCTCATCATGGCGGGCACGCGCACGGAGGATAAGGGCGCCGCGGAAGCCCGCCGAGCCGAGGCCTCCGGCAGGCTCCAGGAGCTGGATGCCAATCTCAAGGAGTCCGTGGTCAGCGCTCCCGAGCGCGTGGTTATCGAGGTCATGGCGGTCCGCAAAGGCGATGTCGTGACGCCGAATCAGCCCATTGTGCGCGTCTTGCGAACGGAGGACCTCTGGGTTCGCGTTTATGTGCCGGAAACGAAGCTCGGCCTGGTAAAGTTGAATCAGGACGTCACCGTGACGATTGATTCGTATCCCGACAGGGTTTTTCAGGGCAAAGTCATCCAGATTGCCTCCGAAAGCGAATTCACGCCGCGTAACGTGCAAAGCGTCGACGAGCGCCGTTTTCAGGTGTTCGGCGTCAAGGTGCGTGTGCCGAATCCGGAGGGCGTCTTCAAGTCCGGCATGGCAGCGCAAGTTACCGTGCCGTTGCAGTAAGTGAGTGGTGAGTGGGTGAGTGGTGAGTGGTAAATACGATATGGAACATGTCATCGCGGATGAGTCCTTTACTCACCACTCACCATTCACGACTCACCGCTCACCAGCCGTCATCGAAGCCCGCAACGTTACCATTCGCTTTGGAACCTTTACCGCCGTCAATCGCGCCAGCCTGACGGTTGGCCCGGGTGAAGTATTCGGTTTGTTAGGACCCAACGGCTCAGGGAAAACAACCCTGATCCGAGCGCTGTGCGGCCTCGTGCCCCTGGCCGAGGGCTCGGCCCACGTGCTCGGACAGGACGTGAACAAGGACCCGGAAAGAATCCGCGCCGCCATCGGCTACATGTCGCAGAAATTCGCGCTCTATGAAGACCTGACGGCTCAGGAGAACATGGATTTCTACGCCGGCATCTACGGCCTGTCGAGCGCCGACGCCCGCGCCCGAGAGATTGAGCTGGTTGCCCTGACCGGGCTGGAGTCTTATCTCCATCGTCGGGCGGGCCGGCTATCCGGAGGCTGGAAGCAACGGCTGGCCCTGGTTTGTGCCCTCTTGCACCGGCCGCGGCTCGTCTTTCTGGACGAACCAACGGCCGGGATCGACCCGGTCGCGCGCCGCGATCTTTGGGATTTGCTCTTTCGACTTGCCGCCGAGGGCATCACTCTTTTCGTCACGACGCATTACATGGACGAAGCCGAACGCTGCGCCCGCGTGGGCTACATATACATGTCCCGGTTGCTCGCCGTCGGAACCCCGAAGGAACTGAAGAGTCTGCCCGGCGTAACACCGCCCGGCACGCGCCGGCTGGAAATCTTCAGCGCGGATGCGGCAGGCACGCTCGAGCGCATCCGGCGTTTGCCGGGCGTCAAGCAAGCCACCATCTTCGGCCAAGCCATTTTCGTCCTGGTCGATGAAGGCGTTTCGCCTGCCGATCTTGGCCTGACGAACGAGGAAGTCCACCCCGCCGAGCCGACGCTGGAAGATGTTTTCGTCACGTTATCGCGCGCTCAGGCTGACGCAAAGTAAAGGCATTCGTGCGCTTGCAATCATCAGTCGTCTTTTGCTCCGCGAAAGCCGACTCTTATTTTCGCGCAGCGCCTGAATCCCCTTTGCTGTCCGGTGTGATCCGCTGAGCCGGCCGCGTTTGCCTTTCCCCGCGGCGTGGCCTATGCTTGCTCGACCTAAGTTTCGCATCGGTACTCTGCCCGCGAGCGCAACAATGCCCGAGGCACCACTGCCAATCAAGGAAGGATCAAAACCAGCCACTCTGGAGCTGGAGCGTCGCTTCTCGGAGCGCTACCGCTGCTGCCGGCAGCCGCCTGTCCGAGTTCTGGCCAAACCAAGTTTTCAGCCGGTCCACGCCCGCGTCCACGATATCACCACGCGCAGCATGGGACTGATTCTGGATCGTCCCTTCGACGTCGGCACGGTCCTCGCCATTCAGCTGCAAACCAAGCATGCCGGCTTTTCGGGCATCCTTTCCGGCCGCGTTCAGCATTCCACCCAGCAGGCCGACGGCACCTGGCGCGTCGGTTGCACCTTATCGCGCAGCTTGAGCGACGACGAATTCTTCGCACTCCTGTAAGTTTCTTGCAACTCTTGCTCTCGCGGCAGCGCTCATGAATAATGAGCAGATGCCCGCTTCGGTTCATCAGCCTGCCAATCGCTCATTTTTTGGGAAGAATCAATGCCCACGGTACATGACGGCATCGGCACCTGGTACTACGGCAAACGGCGCATCCACCGCTTCAAGAGCACGTGCAGTTTCTGCCAGCGCGTCGGGGAATTGCAGTCGTATGACACGACGCTCTACTTTGTCGTGTTCATGGTGCCGATCATTCCGCTGTCGCGCAAGCGCATTCTGCAACAGTGTCCTTCGTGCAGCCGCCACCGTGTCATCAGCCTGAAGAAATGGGAAGAGGGCAAGGCCAGCGATACAGCCCTGCTTCTGGAAAAGCTCAAGGCCAACCCGGACGACCGCGCTACGATTCTGGAAGGACTGGCGCTGGCCATCTCCTATCAAGATGCCGGCCTGTTCGACCAGCTTGCGGAAAGTCTCGCCGGCCATCGCCGCGACGATGCCGCCATTCAGACGCAGCTTGGCGGCGGCTACAGTTATTTTTCACGCTACGCGGAGGCGGAGGATGCGTTCCGCGCGGCGCTGGCCGTTGAAGACAAGCCGGAGGTCAGGGAAAGTCTCGCCCATGTCTTGCTGAAGCAACATCGGCCGGAAGAAGCAGCGCCTTACCTGGAGCACATCCTGGCACAGAAGCAGGTCGCTGGAATCGGCATGATCTTTCTGCTGATTGAAGGCTATCAGCAAGAAGGCATGCACGAGCAGGCTCTGGCTCTCATCGAGCGCCGCGACAAGACTTTTCCCGAGTTCGCCGACGACAAGACCTACAGGAAGCAGCGCAAGCTATCCGAGCGCTATCAGCACAGCGGCAAGAAAATCAAGTCGGCGTACCTGAGCGAATCGGGGAAGATCGGCTACCGCGAAGGCGGCTGGACCGCCCTGCTGCCGCGTGTGGTCGCACCGATCATCATTCTCGGCCTATTATGCTGGTACCTCATTGCCGCCTACACCATGGGCCAGTCGCGCAAGGTCTATCTAGTTAACGGCGCCGGCAAACCCTATCAGGTTGCCGTAAACGGTCGCGAATGGTCCTTGCGCCCGGGGCAGGCCACGGCCATTCATATACCGGAAGGAACCGTCAACCTGGAATTTCGCGACCCGCATCTGGCTGCCGGCATCCTCACTTGCGAAGTCCAGACTTCATTCCTGACGAGGCCGTTTTCGAGGCCGACTTTTGTGATCAATCCCGACCAGCTCGCCGTCCTCATCTGGCAGGAGGCCGTCTATGCGGAGACGGCGACACCGCCGCGGCAGCAACCGCAAATTCACCTGGGTGAAACGCTTTACACATTCAAGGGGATTGACTATGAGTTTGCTCCTTTCCCGCATACGTTGACGCTGAAAGGCAAGGAAGTGACCAAGACGCGCGTTTCCCTGCCGCCGATCACCAACTGGAGGCAACGGCTACAGGTGATCGGTCAACGGCGCGACGGGCCCCAAACCAGAGAGTACGCGCGCCGCTGGCTGCAGTTCGATCCCGACGATGTGGTTGCGCTTAGCTGGTTGCTCAGTCAGCTCGATGCGGAAGAGGGCCTGAGATTCCTGCGCGGACGCTTGAACGAGCGTCCCTTGCTTGTGGAATGGCACCGCCTGTACCAGAGCATGATGGAACGACTTCACCCCGAGCACGATCTGCTCCCGGAATATCGCAAGCTGGTAGCGGAAACCAATCGAGAGCCCGACGCGCTTTATCTGCTGGGCCGCGTGGAAGGCGCGGGCAAGGGTGAGGAACTGATGCGCCAGGCAGCTACGGCGAAGCCGCCATCAGCATATGCCCTTTATTCCCTCGGCTTTCGGGCCCTGGCCCAGGGCCAGTGTCCCGAGGCCGTGAAGTGGACCGAGAAAGCGATTGAGCTGGCGCCGAATAATCTCCTCAACCGTCATTACGATGCCGCGTTGTTTGCGGCGGGACAGTACGACCGGCTACTGGATCATCTGAAACCGCGTCCCGGGGACGCCGAGGAAAACCTGCAGGTTCTCATGCAGCGCCTGCAGGTTCTTGCGGCCAAGGGGGACCGGGACAAGGCCCGAGCCACTATCGAGCAAGCAGTCCAGTCCATCTCAGGACCGGACGCTCAGGCGGAACGACCGGTCGTGCGCGCCGGCATGGAAATGGTGCTCAGTTGCTGCACTAACGATGTGCAAGGGTTTCTGAAACAAGCCGCGCAAATCCCCAATATGCCGCCCTTCGAGCCGCTGCTGCTGCGCGGCAAGCTGGACGAGGCAGCCACCAAGATCATCGAGGCCAACGCCGATCAGGCGGCGCTGCAGCATGCGCTCGTTTACCTGGCAGCGCTCAAGGCGAAGAAAACAAAGCTGGCCGAGCAAGAATGGCAAAAATTTCTGGGCGCGCTCGGCAAAGGTGATCGCGAGGAGCGCCGCTTCGCCGCGATGCTTGCCACCGGCAAAGCCCCCGACCTGGAGCAGGTGCGGCAAGCGCCCATCGACCCGGAGATCAAGCGCGTGGCTGTCGCGGCCGCCGCCGCGCATTCTCCGGACAAAGCCAAGGAATTACGAGACCTGGCACGGAAACTGGATTTTCAGCGCGATCTGACTTCTCTGTGCTTGTGGGCTGTGCAAGACTGAAATGAGCATGAGTGCAGGGCTGCATAGGCAGGTTGAAAACCTTCCCTACGAAGAGCGCCGAGTCATCTGCCGGGCGGAAGACCAAAATCGGGAGGCGGCAGCGGCGGGGAACCGAAAGCTCCCTGCGGAGCGACGCCCGGCGGCGCCGGCAGCGGCGGACCCAAAGGAACAGCCGCCCCCGGGACGGGCACAGGACCGGCGGGTACGACACCGACTTGTTGCGGACCACACACTCCGCCGTACGGTGCGACCTTGGCCGGCTCCAACTTTCCCGGGCTGAAACGGTCCAGCAAATCGGCGATCGGGGCCGTGCTGCATCCCGCGATGAACACCACTGCAAGCGCCAGCCGTCTCACGGGTTGGTCCTCGGTTTGAATATGCGGATACGACGGAATCTGCGGAGTATCTTCCATAGGCACTTATGGTGACTCCGGCCTATAGCAAGTAGGCTTTTTCGGGCCAAGAGCAAGTTGGCTGGTTTTCAGGCGCTTTTGAGTCTCTGTCCGAGAGCGTCAACCAGTGCCTCCAGCACGAGCACGAGCTGCGCGCGGCGGTCGATCTGGTAGTCGCCGTCCAGGCAGCGATTGAGCAGATCGACAAGCACGTCCGGGCCGGCCCGCTTTACCAATTCCTCCATGGCGCGCCTATCTTCCGGCTCCACGAGCCTGGGTGTGCCCCCGACACTCATGGTCAGCGCGGCGTTCAGGAACTCGACGAGGAGATGAATCACTTGCGCGCCCCGGCGTCGTTGCCCGGCCGCCTCCTTGCCGGCTTCCTCGACGAAGCGCATCCACGACTGCGCCAGCCCCACAGTATCGCAGGGACTCGCCGATAAAGCTTTGATCAACGTTTGCCTGAACTCCCACAACGCGGGATCCGCCAGAGCTCGCGCCTGCCCAGGGCTGCCGCCGCTCAGTGGCACCAGCTTCTCGATCAGCTTTGCATCCTCGATACCCTGCTCGCGGAGAAGATCTGCCACCAGTTCGTCAGGCAATGGGGAAAACGGCACCACTTGACAGCGTGACAGAATGGTCGGAAGCTGACGATCCGGGCTGGTGCCGATCAACAACAGCACGGCACGAGGCGGCGGCTCCTCCAGGGTCTTGAGAAAGCAATTGGCGGCCTCTTCATTGAGATCATCGGCGTCGTCAAGGATGACAATTTTGCCCCGGCCGCGCGCGGATTTGAGGGCAAAGCCCCGGCACAATTCGCGCATGACTTCAATGGGCAGTTCCAGACTTTCTTCGGGACGCCGGGCAACGAACAGGTCAGGGTGCGTGCCGGCGGCGACCTGCAGACAGGCCGGGCACCGGTCACACGCCGCCAATCTTCCCGGAGGAGCATTTTCACATAGCAAAGCCTTGGCCAATTCGTCGGCGAACAGGCGTTTGCCGATCCCCTGAGGTCCCGTGAAAAGATAGGCATGCGCGAGCCGGTCGCGTTTCACCACACGGTCGAAGACCTCGATCCGGCGCTCATGCCCGCGAACCCGCTGCCAAGGCACGTTCGACCTCCCGGCAAATGGCTTCGTGAACGACCTCCGGCGGCTGTCCTGCGTCAATCACGCGAATGCGGTCGGGCTGCCGCTTGGCTTCCTTAAGAAAGCCGTCGCGCACCCGTGCTTGGTAGGCCGCATCGCGGCGCTCCATGCGATCCGCCGGGCCGTGGCGCCGGCTCATGGCCACGTCTGCCGGCAAGTCCAACACAAGAGTCAGGTCCGGCTCCAATCCGCCCGTTGCGAACTGGCTGGTTTGCCACAGCATTGCCGGGTCCAGCCCGCCGGCATGCCCCTGGTAAACCACGTTCGCGAGCACATAGCGATCTGCCACAACCACATGGTCTGCAGCGAGAGCCGGCCGGATAATCTCGGCCGTAAGCTGGGCCCGGCTGGCCATGAACAAAAAGGCTTCACAGGGAAGGCTCAGGTCTTGCCGGTGATGCAGAAGGAGTTCGCGGATGACGTTGCCGACAGCCGTGCCGCCAGGGTCTGTGCATTCCGTTACGCTATGGCCCTGGCCGCGCAACCATGCGGCCAGCAACCGGCACTGCGTAGTTTTGCCGGTGCCGTCCAGGCCGTCCAACGAAATGAACAAACCGCGCGGCATCTTTTACTTGGTCCAGTCCTCGAATCTCAAGCCAGGCACTTGGCCGAAGTCTCGTTGGTTGCGCGTTAACAAGGTCGCTCCCCGCGATAGCACGATCGCCGCGATTTTCAAATCCATCATGCCAATTCTGATGCGATTTTGAATCAGTTGCTCGAAGTGCTGTGCTGCTCTGGAATCAAAATCAAGAACGTCTATCTTGCGGTAATTATCCAGGTGCTTTTTCAAGCGCCTGTACGCCTCGATCTGTCGCTCGATACGACGCGCCTTGGCCATGTAAGCCATCCAGCCTCTCATCTGCTCTTCGCAGTTTATGATCGTAGTCGCGGCCGCGTTGGCGGCAATACCCTTGAGCCGCATGCGCAGACGCAGTCCCTGATCGCTGTCAGGCCATTCCAGCAGGCTAAGACGGTCGGTGTCCAGGACGACCATTGGATGCTTTCCCCTTCTTTCGCTGTTTGGGACGCAGGCTTTCTCGGTACTGTCTTCCTAAGCGCATGGCTTCTTCATAAATCGGATCGTTTAAGAATGTTCCCGCTACTTCCTTCCACCACGGACGCTCGGGGGCGGCCAACTTCTCGAAGCTTTCTTTCAGACGCATTACCTCTGCTTCCAGAGCGACCAACCGTCTTTCGATTGTTGTTTGAGTCATGCTCTCCCGCCTTTCTCCATCTCGGTCATTTCCAGTTCTATTAAGCCTAGCACTTGCCCCGGCCGCAGCGGATCATCGGGCAAGATTCGCTTCTCGGCCAGCCTTCCCGTCGCCGGCGCGGGCACATCAAAAGTCGCGCCGCCTACGACAACCTCGACCAGCCGATCCCCTTCAAAAACGGCTTCGCCAACGTCGGCGAACCAGACGCTCAGGATGGTGGAGTCGGCACCGACTTCAGGCATGATGATCTCAGCTTGCATGGAGATCCACCATTTCATCCGCGTGATAGCTCGACCGTACAAAGGGGCCGCTGGCCACCTGTTTGAAGCCCAGCGTGCGCGCGAGCACGGCGAGAGCGTCAAATTCTTCCGGCGGCACGTAACGCTTTACGGGGACATGCTTCAGAGTCGGCGCCAGGTATTGGCCGAGCGTCAGGGTGTCGCAGTTCGCCGAGCGCAGATCGGCAAGGACTTCCAGCAATTCTTCGGTCGTTTCGCCGAGCCCGAGCATCAGCCCGCTCTTGGTTGCGGTTTGGGGCGCCTGGCGTTTGACGTGGGCCAGCAGAGCGAGGCTGCGCTGATAGTCGGCCCGGCCGCGCACCTTTTTGTAGAGCCGCGGAACGGTTTCCATGTTGTGATTGTAGACCTCCGGACTCGCCTCCAGCACACGCTCGACGGCACGGCGATCTCCCAGAAAATCCGGCGTCAACACCTCAACGGCGGCCCCGGTGCGGGCGCGCACAGCCAGAATGCAATGATAGAAATGCTCCGCGCCGCCATCCGGCAGGTCGTCACGGGTTACCGAGGTGATCACCACGTGCCGGAGTCCCAGCCGATGGGATGCCTCGGCGACTCGTGCCGGCTCATCATCCTCCAATACCTCCGGCGTTCCCTTCTCCACGGAACAGAAGCCGCACGGGCGTGTGCAGACGTTCCCCAGGATCATGAAGGTCGCAGTCCGCCGAGAATAGCATTCGGGCCGATTGGGACACCGGGCATTTTCGCAGACCGTCTCGAGCTTCAGCTCGCGCAGGAGATTATGCGTAAAGGAATTCTCGTTGCCGCGCGGCAGGGCGCGCTTGAGCCACGAAGGCAGCCGGCGCGACGGGCTTGCGGTTGCGGCGGATTCCCCGCGCTCAAGAAGAGGGAGCGAGAGCATCGGAGCGTGCCTTTCGCCGAAGCGAGGGGTGGTCGTGGAACAACGATATCCTGGAGAAGCCGAAGTGATCGGCGAAATGCTCGACCAGCCGCTCGCGGACCAGCGCCGGACGCAGCGGTCCGCGCCGTTCCCGTTCGACAGAGGTCATGGTGCCGCCCGCTTCTCCGCCGATGCGCACGGCGCGAAAGAGAGATAAGTCAGGATTGATGTTCAACGCCGCGCCATAATACGACACCCAATTGCGCACCGCGACGCCGAGCGCCGCGATTGGCCGCGGGCCTACCCAGACTGCCGGCTGCCGGGCACGCGTCGCGCCGCGAATGCTGAAATCATCCAGCACCGCAACGATCAGTTGTTGCAGGCTGCTCAGGTAGTCATGAATGCCCAGCCCGAGCCGATCCAGGGGAAGGATGGGGTAAATGGCCAGTTGACCGGGCGCGTGCAGAATACAGCCGCCGCCGCGGTTGACCCAGCGCACCGGCCAGCGTCGCGCTCTTAGTTCCTCCGGCTCGAGCAGCACGTGCCGCCAACTGCCATGACGGCCAATGGTCACAAGCGGCGCATGCTCGCATAGAAGCAGCGCCCCGGAATCGCGATTGCCGGCTACTTCGTAGGCGAGGCGGCGCTGAAACGCGAGCGCAGCCTCGAAGTCGACCGCACCCAGCAGGTAGACGCTGAGCGTGCGCTCGACTCCTTCGCTGACAGGCTGAACCGAGGCCTTCGCTTGCATGTCGCGTCTCGACAACAAGGGCTCACGAACGACTGTCCGTGAGCCCGGGGGTTTTTCTCGCGGTCAATCGGCTTAGATCGACCCCCTTAATGTATCAACGCCACGCGGGGAGCGACAAGCGCAAATCCAGCACGCCCGGCCGCTCCGAAAAATAGGACTGGCATGAATAGGCAATGGAATGCGCGTATGCGCCCTGCAGCGCCCGCAATCGAAGGGATTTCGCGAAATTCACTTGAAGCGGGCCGAGCCGCCCTGAGGAGGGCTGAAGAGAAACCGGCTGCACATGCGTCGTAAATCGGCCCGTTCTAACGAGCCTGCCGGGCGGCGCGTCTGCCGCGGAAAATCCGCGCCGCTGTACCAGCGAGCAGACTGGAATTGTCGCTCGTTTGGAGTCATACTCAAGATGACATAGTCGGCGCCGGCCGGCATTTGTAACCGTTCTCCCTGGGATCGCAGTAAAGGTTCCACCCATGCAACTTCTCCGGATCTCACGCAAGGCTTCGTGGCGCTCATGGGCATTCCTTTCCGGAATGGCCGTGCTGATTTTTGCCGGTCTTTCATCGGCGGCGCCGTTTCCGCCTGATCCCGTGGACGAACTGCGCGGGGAACTCGGCTCTTCGCTCCAGGATTTGCGCTTCCGCTTTCCAGAACTGGCGCGCAAGCTGGAAGGATTGGACGCGGATAAGGAACGGCTGGCGCTGAACCAGAAACGCGAAAGCCTGCTCACGGAGAAAATCGCCGCCCTGCAGACGATTCCGCAAATGCGCCGCGCCTTGATGCTTAATGCCTGGCGCCTGGCAGAGGACCGCGACGAGATGGCGCCGGTAGATCGCAAGGTTCGCCAGGCTCTAATCGAGCGTTTTGAGAAACAGGTTCGCACCGTGCTCAAGCAAGGCAGCGTTACCGATCAGCTTGCAGTAATCAACATCATTGCGGAAATGGGGCCAACCGCGCGGAGTCCCGAGGACAAGCGCGGCATCGGCCGCGACTTTGGGCCGGACCTGGCCGAGCTCACGAAAGAGGGACATCCTGCGGCCGTGCGTGCCGCCGCGGCCCGTGCCCTGGGCCAGATTTTCCCGGACCCCAAGCTTGCTGCCAAGACTCTCGGGGACCTCCTTGCCAGGGGCGACGTTCAGGAGAGACGTGCCGCCGCGGAAGGTCTGGTGGGTCTGGTGAGTGTGGCCAATCAACTGGTAACCAGCAGCGAGGCGGCCGGAAGGGTTTACCTCTCAAAGACAGCAAAGGGAACCCAGATGGATCGAACCGAGCTGGGGGCCGCAGGCAAAATGGCGCTAGGCGTGGCTGGCAAGGGCCTGTTCGATCCGGATTCGGGCGTGCGCCGCTTATGCGCCGAAACGTTTCGGGTTGCCGCTACCGCCCTGACCAACGCCATTCCACAGCGTTCCTCGAGCGAAGGCTTGAGCCGGGGCGGTCTCGAGGTAGAGGCCATCCAGGCGGCCCGAACCGAATTGCAGCCCCTCATGGAGGCCTTCAAGGAACAGGCTGGCAATGCGGCCCGAGCCCTGACCGGCAACGATCAACAGGTGCGCTTGGTTATCGCGCGCACCGTCGAGGAGCTCGCCCAGGCGCGCAGTCTTTACGAACGCGCCCTGGGCGATCTGCCTCCTAGACCGGCGGCCGGCCCAGGCAATAATGGGGAAGGCAAGGCCGACGGCAAGCCTCTTCCTACCGCAACTCAAAAGCCTGTCCCGGAGGATCGGGACGGTGCCGTTAGCGAGGCCTTGCGGCGCACGATCTCTGCGCTGGCTAAGGCCACTTCAGATCCTTCGCCTCAGGTCCGTCTGAGTGCCATCGAAGCGCTGGAGACCATCGGTCCCGATGCCGAATCGACCGCGCCGGTGCTTGTGAAGGCCCTCAAGGACGATACTCTTTTCGTGCGTTGGGCGGCGGCTCGTGCGCTCGGCAAGGTCGGCATCCGCCACGCCGATATTGCGGTTCCTGGACTGGCCAAGCTTCTCGACGATCGGGATTTCGACGTGAATATCGCAGCGGCGCAAGCGCTGGAACGTTTTGGTCCTGCCGCCGAGGCCGCCCTGCCGCAACTGGAACATGCCCTGGCCGCCACGGACGCGGACAAACGCAAGGAAGCCTTGCGGGCCATCGAGAGCATAGGCACCGGCGCCAGCCCGGCCATCCCCGCAATTATTGAAAGGCTGAATGATCCCGATGCCCAGGTGCGGCAGCAAGCCGCCCGACTCCTGGGCCGATTCGGGCCGGAGGCGGCCCAGGCAGCAGCGGCCCTGCGCCGCGCCCTCCAGGATGCCGAGCCCGAAGTGCGCCGCGCGGCCAGCGATGCGTTGCTGAATATTGAAGGACGATAGGCTTACGGTGATTCTTCCGCGCCCGGGTCAGCAGTATCGGCTAGACCATTCAAGAGCTTCTCCGTCTGCATGTCCGAGGGTCTCCGATCCGTTTGCGCCCAGTCAAAACCTCATGCAGGGCTTTGCGCGCTGCGCCGATTTTGCCCTGCTGGACGAGCGCCTGTCCCAGGAGATGACCGGCCAGGGCTGCGCCCCAGAGAAACTGAACCTGCTGCCCTGAAGCGAGTTCCATCGCCTCGCGGGCGGAGGATTCGGCTGCATCCGCTGCGCCTTGCGCCAGGAGGATTTCGGCTTTCTCGGCAAGGAGTTCCACCAGATACAAGGCCAGTCCGCATTGACGGGCAAGCTGGACGCCCTCGGCCACTTTCCGCCCGGGTGGGACAAGATATTGGTAAAATAGATCTGTCGAGTGTCTTTTCGATAGCGCAATGCGATCGCGTCCTGAAAGGAGCATACCGATGTCCGCGACGGTTACGGTTGAAGAAGCCCAGGCCAAGTTGAGTGAACTCATTGGCAAGCTTACGCCTGGCGAAGAGATACTGATTACGCAGAATCATAAGCCCGTCGCAAAGCTGATTGGCGCACTACCCCTTGAGCGGAAACCTCGTGTTCCGGGCACCTGCCAGGGGATGATCACGCTGGCTGTCGAGGACGAAGAACATCTGAAAGATTTTGAGGAGTACATGCCGTGAGGCTGCTGCTCGACACGCATGCCTTCCTGTGGTTTATCACGGACGATCCCCAGCTGAGTCCTAACGCCAAGGCCTTGATTGCAGATCCTGCCAATGAGATCTTCGTTAGCCCGGCGACTTTATGGGAAGTCGCCATCAAGGTGAGTATCGGCAAGTATCCTATTGCAGTGCCGTATCAAACATTGATTTCTAATGGCATTGAAGACAACGCGTTCGAAATCTTACCGATTGAGCCGGAACATGCTGCGATCTTGACGACGATGCCGTTCCATCACCGTGATCCTTTCGACCGCATGCTGATAGCTCAAGCGCAAGTCGAAAACATGCCCATCGTGAGCGCCGACCTCGCACTCGACCGGTATGGCATCACGCGCCTGTGGTAGTAGGCCGGGGACAATCCGGCATGCGGTGCATGCTCGCGGCCTCCAAGAGCCGTCGCAGAGCTCGGCTGCGAATGACCTTCGGTTCTCGGATTTTCACATGCCGCAGGAGCTTGCCGGTGCCCTGGAGCAACTCCTCCGGGTCCGGCAGTTCCGCCCCGTAGTAGAAGCCAAGATTCACATCATCCTTCTGGGCCGAAACGTAGCAAAAATGCTCGGACTTCTTCTTCGGGCCGACCCCATAGCTCGCCATGCGCATCTTCGGCCAAGGCACTTCCACCACATCCGGCATGACCGCGGCAACCAAGGCCCGGAGCTCGTAAGCCAGGTCGCGCGCCCTGGGACCGGCTTTTGCTACCGCATCCTCAAACGTGCCATAGTCATCAATCGTGTGCATGGCGTGCGCCGCTTGACCAATGAGGCCAGGTGGCCCGACTCGAAGGGACAGTCGTCACCTAATCGCAGCTCAAGAACAGTCTATTAGAAACCGCATGCAGATTGCAGCCTTGTTGTCCATTGATGCCTTCCCTGAACCGCTCGATCTGGTCCCGGCTCGTGGCAGTCGGATTACCCTTCATCAAATCCGAAGTGCGCGGCCGGGCCTTCGGCGGCCTGATCCTGCTGATCGCGCTGAACGCATAAGCGAGGACGTCAAAACCTTCACGGCCATGACGCTCACCATCCTGGTGCGGCTTGTCAACGGCCTGCTGGCGCTGGTGGCATTCTCTCGCGCAGCTGGCCGACGAAGAGTAGCAGAAGGGCCGCCCCAGCCGCTGGCTGGCGCTCCTGGTGGAGAACTTTCGGATGCTCATTCGCGTGAGCCGGAACCTCGGTTTCTTCGTCACCGCGTACAACTAGAGGAAAGCGGGCCGCGTGTTCGCCTTGCACCAGGAACTTTGTGGATACAATGGATGCGTGAAACAGCAAGCTGTGCGGGGTGGGATAACGCTTCTCTTGAGAACAGGATGGGGTGGAGTGCGATGAGGATCTACGGCATCTCTCAGTCGAGCGGTGTGGAACGGCGCTTGCATATCGAAAAGGCCGCCGAGGGCGTCGTGCTCATCATTGCGGACCACGACGGCAACGTGGAACGGGCGCGGATTACGGTCCCGCCGGACAGCCTTATGGCCACGTTCATGCAGCGAGCCCCCGGCGGCATCACGCTTGAAGGCAGGTCGCCGTCTAACGAGCCAAAGAAGCTGCTCAACGTAGAAGTCCGCCGCAACGAGGTGCTGCTTAGGGTTCAGGCCGAATCAGCGGCCGGGTCGGACGTGGCGGTTGGTCTGGATGACTTCCAGGACGCCCTGGAGAAGGTTATCGGCTAAAGGATATCAAAGCGGTATCTCAATCTTCGCGAAGAAATGCCGCTGCCGATCGCCGCGGTGATAGAAATCCTCGAGAAGCGTCTCGAGATTCGGGATGTACTTGCGCGCCGGCCAGACGACGTTCTGATTGAGCGTGATCTTGATCGGCTTCTCGTAATCGAGCATTCCCTGGCCCAGCCAGATCGTCACGCGCTTGAAGCCCCGGGCCATGACGTGCACATCGTTGTCCTTCAGACGCGCCTGCAAGGTGGCCGCCCCGGTGCTGTTTCGCCAACTGCGGCTGTCGTTGGTGAAGCGGTCCTGCAGCTCTTCGCCGGTCAGCCAGTAAAAATAGTTGTCCGAGACGCGCATGCACTGAAAATCTTCGCTGGACGAAGTCAGGTTGTGTTTGCCGAGCTCGGGATAACCGGACGCCCGTTTCTTGCGGCTCATCCAGTCGAAGAGATAAGGCAGCTCGCCCGGAAACCATTCCGAGCCGCGTCCCTTGTATTGCACGAACAACGCCGGGTAGCCGTGCGACACCCATTGCTGGAATTGCTGACGATTGTCCTTGGCGCCCGGGCCGTCGAGGTCGCCGTCCAGCACGTAAAAAGGCAAGTACTGGGCGTTGGCCCAGTAAGCCCTGGCAAAATATTGCGGCCGGCCGCCCACGGGGATGACGCCGGCGAACAAATCGGGATGGGCCAGGCCGACATCGAAGGCCATGTTGCCGCCTTCTCCGAGCCCGCTCAAAAAGACGCGGTCGGAATCGACCTGGAAATGCTGCCGCAGGTCGCGCAGGACCTCGACCACGGCGCGGTGTTCCTCCTGCGTATAGCGATAGGCGCTGCGGCCGCCGTTGTCCCACTCGGGAGCGACCAGCAAGTAGCCATGCTGCGCCGCCAGCGGGCTCCAGCGTTTGAGCATGTCCTCAGGTCTCTCGCCCGCCTCGTGCAGCACGATCAGGACGGGGTAAGCCCGGCCGGGGTGATACTCGGGGGGGAGCTGCAAGAGATAAGAGGCGCCCTTGCGAATCGACCAGGGCAAGTTGGCCTGGAACTCCAGAGGCACGTCCGGCGCGTTGCGATACGCCGTGAACAGGGCCAGCGCGAAAGAGCTGCCGGAAAAAGGCAGTCCGCCCGGAAGCATGCCGTTGCCGCCGGCGCCCGCTAATTCATAGGGATCGGTTGGCGGCAAGGTTCGCACGATCTGGTCCAATTCATCAAACGCGACCACCGGCCCGGTGCGGTACTGGGTGAGCAGTCGCTGGCGGTCGCGAACGTCATTGGCGCGTTGATACTGCAAGAAAAACTGTCGCGCCTGCCACAGACGCACCGCCGATTCGACTTTCGATTCGGCGCCTGTGTTGCCGAGCAGCCAGCCGGTGATGGCCAGGGACAGGAGCTGATCGGGCGGATTGGCGGGCGTCTGGTTTCGCTCTCTGGCATATTCGGCTTGCCTGGCGTAGTTAACGAAGGTTTCCAGTCGCGGCACATTGTCGGGATTGAGCTCGGCGTTGATCGCCGCGGCCGCTTCGATGAGCAGCTGACGCGGAGCGCTGCTGTCGGTGAGCGCACCGGGAAGGCTTTCCAGGAAATGGCGGGCCTGCGTCAGGTTCTTGTTGACGGTCTCATAGGAGGCCTGGAGGGCACGGACGCGGACCAGCTGTCCTTCGTCCAGGTCTTGCTGCGGGAAGTTGGCCAGCCGCGCTTGCGCCCATTGATGGCGGCCGACTTTCTGAGCCAGTTCCACCAGATCCAGCAGCTGCCCCATGAGCATTTTTCTAAGGTTGGCGCGGTGTTTTTCGACCTTGTCCTTCTGCTCAGGCATGTCGGCAGCGATCTTATCCAGTTCTGCGAGCGCCGCCTCGTAAAGGCCTGCCTCGACCAGAAAGCGATGAATACGGAAGCGTTTGAGGGCGTCGTCCTTGCCGCCGTTTAGTTTCAAATCGGGATGGCTGGTGAGCAGATTATGGATGCTGTCTGCATCGAACTCGCTGGTGAGGTAGTGCGGCGCCCACTTGTACTTCCGTGATTGAACGAAGGCGTAATGCGGCGTCAGCGTGCTGACGTGCTGAGCGATTTCCAGGAGCGATTTGCGCGTCGGCGTACTGATTCTGGCGAGGCGGTCCCACCCGGCGTTAAAGGAAGTGAAGCTGTCATATTGCCCCGGCGGCAAGGCGTAGCTGGCGATCTTGACGATCGGGCGATTGAGGTGCAGATCGGCACTGCCCTGATCGACGTCCTTGTCCACGACGTCCTGCGCTTGTTTGTGGCTGAAGATCATGCGGCGTGCGCCGTCGTCCACCATCTTGAAACCGCCGAGTTTGCCGATCATGCCGATAAAATTGCCCTCGGCGATAACTTCCTTTTCTTCCTTGATGGTGCCTTTGAGGGTGAAACCATCTTTCATGATGATGACATGAGCATTCAGGCCGCTCCCGCACACGAATAGAGCGGCGGCCCCGGCGACAAGAAACGCCAAAGCAATGATGGTTTTCCTGCGGAGAAGACGGCGGGCATGCATCGGAAGCGCTCCCTGGTTGCAGTGCTAGTCCCGGCACCAACTGCGAAGGCCTAGCGGGTCCGATTAATCCCCCTTTGTCATTCGTGAGTGGTGAGTGGTGAGTAGTGAGTAGTGGTGCGCGGTAGGCGGCTGTCTGCCCCACTCACCACTCACCACTCACCACTCACGAATGACCCCTCCATTCTCCCATTCGCCTGCCCCCAGTCAAGTTAACTGTTGAAGCCGGCAAGGCGAAAGGCGACAATACAACTGCCGGTCTGAGGGGCGATCGCGAGCGGTCTGCCGGCCGGCTGGGGTCAAGAGTTGATAGCCAACCATGCCAATCCGCTTCCGTTGCGCGTACTGCAACCAACTTCTAGGAATTGCACGCCGCAAGGCAGGCACTGTGGTCCGTTGCCCCACGTGTGCCGGCCAGGTGGTCGTGCCGACGGTCGAGACCAACGAACCGGAGGGCCGGCCGGGAGAAGAAAAGCAGCTCATTTTCGAACGCAGCGATTTTGACGAGTTGCTAAGCCCGGAAGGCGCCGGGCCCACGCCGGCCGGGAAAAAGCCGACTCTCTTGACGTCCGGGGAAGAGCCGATCGCCATTGCCTCGGCCGCCGCGGCACCGGCAAAGACGTGGGCGCCGTCACAGCCCTCAGCCCCGGTGGAACACGTTCTTACTGCGCCGATTCCGGCACCGGCGAAGACAGCGCCGGCGGAAGGGGTGTTCATCTCGCGCGCCAGGGCGACGCTTTTGATGGTCGCCGCGATCGTGGCCATCGCCCTGGCCTTCGGAGGCGGCGTGCTGGCCGGTTACTTCTTGCGGCAGCAGCCGGATTCCGGCAACCCGGCGTCCGCATCTCCCGCAGGGCATTAGCGGTCAGCCTCGGGCAGGGCGCTTCCGCGGCCGCCGATTCCATACCTGGTCGAGACGCTGATTTAGCGAGGGCAAGTCGAGCGGCAAACCCAGGAACTGGGTGAGACTGTAATCTCCAAGCCGTAGCGCCAGGACGCCGTTGCCCTGGTCAACGATCCACACGTCCCCTTTGAAGCGTGGGTCGATCAAGGCCGGTCGAACACATCGCAGTTGAATGTTGATTGGGGGCTTGGACTCTGCCTGGCCGGTTGCGGTTCTTCTCTTCTGCTTGCCAGAAATTGTCGAAGACATGAAACCCCCCTCAGTTCCGGTTGTCGGGGAGACCGATTCCATCCAGGTCGGTTTATCAAAAGCGAATGGAATGCCATAAGCATTGGCGGACAGACGTAGGTTACTTAACCTATATCGGGGCAAAGGCTTAGGGATTCAATAGTCCCGTGCCCTGTAGTGGAAATGAGCGTCCGTTGACGTTGTTGTTTTGAACAGCGTGTACAATTGCTAGACAGTCCGACATATGTAAACGCTGCGTCTTGACTTGCTTGCCATTTCCACGTTTCATTTCAGAAATAAAATTGAGCTATCGGATTAGGAGGCAAGCGTCGTGGAGCGGGTCAGGACAATCACCGAATGGATGAGCGATCGGGGGATGAGCGTGGCTGAGCTGATCGCCGCGACGCCGCTCGATCGCAAAGTAATCAAGGCGATCATTAACGGCCAGTACACGCCGAGCCCCAAGCAGCGCGAGACGCTTGCCGCCGCGCTAGGTGTCCGACCCGAGTTGATTGCCTGGGGGCACACCGTTCAGGTGCAACATATCCACGGACACGGCCCGCAGTTTGGCAGGAGCCCATGAATGGCGTGATGGGTGCGGAGGAATGATGGAAGCAAACAAGACCGTGAACGGCCTGTGCGAAGAGCACAAACTGAGTTACAAGCAACTCGCAGAGAAATGCGGCCTGGACGAGCAGCGCGTATTGGCGATCGTGCTGGGCAGGTGGACGCCAAGCCCGTCGGAGCGGGACAAGGTTGCCGCCGCATTTGGCCTGACGCGCGAGCAGATCACCTGGGGACACAAGACGCCCATTCAGCATATTTACGGCAGCGGACCGGCGTGATTCTAATTTACGGCTTCAACTTGAGCCTGTGCCGCACTTCTCGACGGATGCGCTCGGCGCGACGCAGAGACGACAGTGCGTCTCGCTTCGTAGCAGTCTCACCCGGATACCGGTAATCAACGGCGAACGGCGTGAGAGCCGCCAGGCCGCGCCTCAGCTTCCTCAGCGAAGCGTCATGGGGCAAGAGCCGATTTAGAAGTTCTTCAAGATCATGAGTACGTGGAACGGTAAGACCATATTCCTGGAGAAGAGCCTTCAGGTATTTCTCGGCCGCTTGCTGGCTATGGAAACAAACTAAATCATGAAACGTGGGTCTTGCGGCGGCTAGCTGGCGAGCACCTTGAATGTCGGCCTCGGCTTTTCGCACCCAGCGTGCCGTCTCTCTTTTCATAGAGGACTTTCCCTTTTTCCACAATTTCACGCAAGAACCAATTGCCCTCGGCCAGGCGTTGTTTAAGGCGCCCTGGCGTTCGAACGATTAAGTCAAGCGGAAAAGGCGCCCGAATAGCTAATCGTATGCGAACTGCCTGGTGATGTTCATTCGCCGCGTTCACCACGACAAGCAAGTCGACGTCGCTGTCGCCGTGCGGGATTCCATATGCATAAGAACCAAAAAGGATAATGCGCTCGGGATCAAACTGCTCAGCAATTTCATCGGCATAACGGCGAATGGCAGTCATCGGAATGTTTGGCGACTGATAGCGACGAGGTGCGATGGCACTTGACAGATGTTTGCTTTTGCTTGCCATATTGCCATGTTAGCAACAAGGCAGTGGCGCTGGAACCTTGTTAATCCCCGCGCTGATTCACATCACCCGATCTTCCGCCCACGGATGACGCCTGCCGGTATCGAACTCTTTGTATTCTGCTTCGGTCGGATTCTGGATGGTCTTCGGATCGAAAGCCGTATTGATATTGCGCAGGAGCGGAATAACATCCGCGTCGCCGTAGCCGATGCCACGGATTTCGAAATACTCCTTGTTGACGTCGATGATGTGGAGCTTGTCTTTCCAGACGCGCACCTTTCGCAAGGAGCGCAGCTCCGAGCGCGTCCGCTTCAAAAACTCCAGGGCGGCCTCGAGGCCGCCCTGGACAAATTCGTGAACAGCCAGTGGACCGGACATGCTAGCGTAACCCGGCCAGTTCCTGTAAAACGTGCCAGTTCTCGAGACGCTCTTGCTTGGCCCATAGGAGCGTCTCCGACGGATTGCCGTCCTTGTCAAAATGCTTGGCGAAGCGGCCCTCGCTGCGGGCGAAGTCGATGAAGCTCACTTCCTCATTCGTTTTCGGGTTCTTGAACCAGTCTTCCTTGACGGCGGGGTTGCCTTGCAAGGTCAGGCGGGTCTTGATCGTGTCGCCCTTGCGTGGATCGTACACCAGCAACGGGAAGGCCCGGCTGTCCACGGCCAGACGTGCCTGGTCGCTGGCCATGTTGTCAGCCACGCCATGCTCGGGCTGGCAAGTCGTATAGCACACCACGAGCGCCGGCCCGTCGAATTCCAGGGCGCCGAGCACCGACTTGTAAAAGTGGTTGGTGTGGGCACAGGTTGTTTGCGCCACGAAAGTGCGCGGGTGCATCATGGCGATCTGGGCGATTTCCTTGCGGCGCTCCTGCTTGCCGCCGAAGGTCTTGCCGTGCACGCTCATCTTGGTGTTTTGACCGGTGAAAGTGCTCGTCGAAGCCTGGCCGCCGGTGTTGGAATAAACCTGCGTGTCCAGAACAAACAGCTTGATGTTCATGCCGCTGGCGAGGAGCCGCGACAGGGCCTGGAAACCGATGTCGAACATGGCCCCGTCGCCGCCGATGCACCAGATCGGCCGGTTCTGCCAACCCATCTGGTCCCAGCGCATGCGCACGCCGATCGCGTCTGCGGGTGCGTTCTCAAAGAGCGAATTGGTCCAGGGGACAAGGTATGGGTTGTAGGGATACGTCGATGTATACACCGTGTTGCAACCGGTGGCCGCAACAATGCCCCACTGGTCCCCGTACTTCGAGCCCGTGGCCGAGCACATCATGCGCAAAGCGGTGCCCTCGCCGCAACCCGCACACGAGCCGGCGCCGCCGACGTAGATATGCGTCTGCTCCTTGAGCATCATGTCAATGAGCAAGTTTTCGTTGATGTATTTCTCATTGCTCGGACCGATGTTCTTGAAGTAGCGGTGGGTCTTGCGCGCCTGCGTCATGACCGCATCGGTCTTCGGGATCATTTTGAGGGCGTCATCGTCGCACACGGTGACACACTCAGCACAGCCCTTGCACTTGCTGGGATCGATGATGATCTGAAACATGCCGCCCGGCAGGCCCTTCTTCTTGCCCGCGTCGTAATACTTCTTCGTCTTCGACCACTGCTTGGCGTACATCTCCCGGTCCGCTTCGGGGATCATTTTGAGCTTTTCTTCGAGCTCGGTCTCGGACAGCACCTTGCCGAGAATCGCCGTGTCGGGGCATTCCGTCACACAGTCCATGCAGGCGGTGCAGTTTTCCGGAATGTATTCGGGGATTTCCGGCGAGATGTTGCTGAAGTCGCGGAGCGTGGCGGTGCCGGCGGGGATGAGCGAGCGGGCCACGGAAAGATCCGCGGGCAAGTCCTTCTCGCCCCAGCCCTCTTCATAGCCGCGGATGATGCGCTCGTTAAAATCCAGCACGTCAAGCACCGGCAGGCTGACCATCTTGTAGGCCTGGTCCACGAGCGTGCCGTAACTGTTATTGTTGAACGGGTCGCGCTCGTTGGCTTCGTTCATCGACGCTTTGGTGGCGCCGTTGGTTGCAATCATTTCGAAGGCTCCTAAGAGTCATTAGTCATTGGTCATTCGTCATTCGCCAAGGCGAATGACGAATGACCAATGACTAATGACCATTGGTAATAAGCGATTGAGGAATCTCTTTCATATCGCTGAACCCGAGTTTCACGCAGGTGAGATTATCCTGGACGACGCGATCGCCGCGTTTGCCGAAGTACTTGCGCAGTGCTTTCTCGACGCCGGCGTACACCTGGTCGTCGGACATATGGCTTTCCTTGGTGTAGGGCGTCAGCTTGAGAAAGGCGCCCAGCAGGACGATGCCCTGCATGCGCATCTGCAGGTCTGCTTCGGATGCAACTTCGCGGGCGATCTTGACCATGTCGCAGAAGTAGATGCGGTACTTCTTGTCGCGGACGATCTTTTTTACCGATTCAGGAACGCGGGCCCACACCTCGGCCGGCTCGGCCTGCGGGGACTGCATGAAGATCGCCCCGCCTTCGATGAGTCCGTCAAGCGTGAGCGGATTCATGATCGCCGTCGGGTCGTTGATGCACAGCAAATCCACGTGCTCCAGTTCGCTGTGGATGTAGATGTGCGAGTCGGCAATGGTCAGGTAATAAGTCGTCGGCAGGCCTTTCTTCTCCGAACCGTACTTCGGATAGGCCTGCACGTCTTTGCCGAAAACGTTGCCGGCGATGGTGGCGATGACCTTGTTCGTAGTTACCGAGCCGAAGCCGCCAACCGAGTGGCCGCGCATGGAAAAGCCGCCCGTCGGCCGCAGGTCCGGGTCCTCGGCGCGCTTGAGGGCCAGCGGATGATCGATGCCGAGGCAGAAGTAATCCGGCCCGTCCTGAATCATATTGAAGAACGCGGCATTGATGTCACCAGGGCGCACATCGCGGCTGCCCAGGCCGGCCGCGCAGCTGTAAACCCGCGGGGTGCGGTCGATCCTCTCCTGGCCGTTTTGCCCGTTGATGGCGTCGCAAAACGCCGCCTTGATCTCGCGCGTCAAATGGTTGCCCGTGCTGGACAGCGGATCGTCCATGCGTTCGATGACGGTGAAGGCCTTGCAATCCTTGAGGGCCTTGACAATGTGCCGGGCCGGGAACGGCCGGAACACGAAGACATTGATGCAGCCGGCAGCGATCCCCTTTTCATCGCGCAGGTAGTCCACGGTCGCCTTGGCCGTCTCCATGTAGCAGCCCATGCCGATCAGGATGTAGTCGGCGTCCTCGCAGCGATACGGCTCCAGGAAGTCATAGCGGCGGCCGGTCTTGCGATAGAACTCGGCAAAGGCGTTTTCCAGCGCCGGCTCAATGCGGTCGTAATACCAGCGCTGGGCGATTTTGCCCTTCATGTACGAGTCCTGATTCTGCACGACGCCGGACATCATCGGATTGGCCGGGTCCATCAGGTTGACCAGTTTCTCCTTCGGGTCGCCGATGTATTCCTTCATGAACTCCGGCTCGGGCAGGCGCACGGTCTCCACGGTGTGCGTGGTGAGGAAGCCGTCCTGGACATTGAAGAACGGCGTCTGCGTCGCTTCGGCGGTACGGCGCGCGATCAGGCAAAGGTCGCCGGCCTCCTGGGCATTGCGGCCAAAAATCATGCCCCAGCCGCAGTCGGCCACGCTCATCACATCATCGTGGCCGGCGTGCACGTTGAGTCCCTGGCTGGTCAGGGCGCGGGCGCCGATGTTCATGAGCACGGGCAGGCGTTTGCCGGAAATCGTGTACAGAACCTCCTTCATGAGCACGAGGCCCTGTCCCGAGGTGAAGTTGGTCACGCGGCCGCCGGCCACGGCAAAGCCTTCGCAGACAGTGGCCGCGGAGTGCTCGCTTTCCGGCTCAAAGAAGAGCAGCGAATCGCCCCACAGATTTTTCAAGCCGTTCATAACGGCCGCGTTAAAACCGCCACCCATGGTCGTGGAACTGGTGATCGGATAGGCGCCGGCTGCCTGGGCGACATGAATCTCCACATGGACCACTGCTTCCGCGCCGTCGCAGGTGGTCGGAATGCCAGGATATTGAAACTTCGGCTGCACCGCCTCTTCTTGCGGCTTCAGCGTGCGGGTGGATTTCTTGATCGTGACTGTGCTCATCAGTTCCCTCGTTAGCGTCTCGAAAACGAAGATTGTGCGAGGAGAGGTTCCGAGATTGAGCCTGGACGGACGTTGCGTTCGCTCAGCGGGCCCCTTCAATCGCTCGACCCTGGTTGTTCCGTCAACCGGCGCTCCGGAAACGCGCGTAGGTTAAGCCTGCTACCTCTTCGGTTAGAGGAAGATTATACGACACTTTAGGCACAAAGGGAACAACAGTTACAGCGGGAGAACGGGTAGTTCTCCACGGATCGCCCAGGAACGGACTTGGCGGAGTATGGCCATCTTGGGCAAAGTTGCTGAGTCTTGTCCGCAATCGGCCCAACGCTCGCCGTCAACCAGCTTCATGCTCCTCCGGCTCGTGACTGCCATTACGTCTTCCTGGACAGGATTTTGTTGCGAAAGGCTTCCATTTCGGGCCGCAAGATGCGCTCGTAGCAATCCGGGCAGACGCCGTGGCTGAACTGGGCATCGGTGTGCGAACTGATGTAGGCCTCGACCTGCTGCCAGTAGTTTTGGTCGTCACGGATTTTCTTGCAGTAGGAGCAGATCGGCAGCAAGCCATGCAGCTGCTTGACGCGTGCCAGCGCGGTTTCGAGTTCGTCCACGCGGCGGGCCAGGCTGTGTTGCAGCGCGACGATGCGGACGCCGACTTGCAGGCGCGCCCGCAGCTCGGCCGGCTCGAAAGGCTTCGTGATGTAGTCGTCGGCGCCGGCTTCGAGACCTACCACCACGTCGTCCGGACTGTTGCGCGCCGTCAGCAGGATGATGTAGTTGGTGCGGAAGTGCGGCAATTGACGCACCGCCCGGCATACTTCGATGCCGTCCATCTCCGGCATGGTCCAATCGAGAAGGATAAGCGGCGGCGCCTCGCCGTGTGCCAGTTGTTGCCAGGCCTCCTTGCCATCGCTGGCGGCCAGGACCTCAAAGCCCCAGTCGGTGAGGGCCTCTTGCAGGAGTGAGCGCGTGGTGGAATTATCTTCGGCGATGAGCACTCTCATGCCAAGCTCCCCGGCCGCATGATGGGCCTCTTTCTGGAAACCGACGGGACTTGTCCTGCCGAAAGAGCCGGGAGACGGGTACAGGAGCCTGGGGAAGTCGCTCGGGGGCAGACCCGGCATTCGCCGAATGGCGACAGGGGCGGCCGGTGACGCAATCACTGGTCGCAAGCTCTCTTCCGCGCCCGTTTCTCGGTGTCACCTGTTAATTGATTGTAAAGGAACCAGCGGGGAAATAAAGCGAAAAATTCCACCACGCCGTCAATCAATCAGTCGCCGCGTCAAATCACCGTAAGCATCAATCCGCCGATCGCGCAGAAAGGGCCAGTTGCGGCGGATTTCCTCGATGCGCTTTAAATCGCAGGTTACGACCAGCAAGTCCTCCTTGTCGTGTGAAGCTTGGCGGAGCACGCCGCCGAAGGGATCGCTGACGAAGGAACCGCCCCAGAACTCCAGGCCGCCGTCCGGCGCGCCTTCGTGACCGACGCGATTGGCGGCGGCGACATAGACGCCGTTGGCCAGCGCGTGACTGCGTTGGATAAGCTGCCAGGCCTGATATTGGGCGGCGCCGAATTCTGTCTTCTCGCGCGGGTGCCAGCCGATGGCGGTGGGATAAAAGATGATGTCCGCTCCTTTGAGGGCCGTCAGGCGGGCGGCTTCGGGGTACCACTGATCCCAGCAAATCAGAACGCCGATGCGGCCGTGGCGCGTGTCGAAGGCCCGGAAACCGAGGTCGCCGGGTGCAAAATAATATTTCTCAAAGTAGAGCGGATCATCCGGGATATGCATCTTGCGGTACAGGCCGAGCAGGCTGCCGTCGGTGTCCAGGACTGCCGCCGTGTTGTGATAAACCCCGGCGGTGCGGCGCTCGAATAGCGAGGCCACGATCACGGTGCCGGTTTCGCGCGCGACTCGTCCGAGCCGTTCCGTGGTCGGACCGGGAACCGGCTCCGCCAGGTCGAAGGTCGATGGATCTTGACGCTGACAGAAATACTGAGAGCGAAACAGCTCTTGCAAGCAGACAATTTGTGCGCCGGCTTTCGCTGCCTGGCGGATGCGGTCGATGGCGTTTTCCAGATTGGTGGCGGGGTCGGTCTGGCAACGCATCTGCACCAGGCCAAGCGTCACGCTTTGGGCTTGTTGCGCGGACATCACGTTCCTACGGTGAAAGGAATGAGAATTATCTCGTCAGCAAATTGTAGCAGGCCGGACCAGTACGGAGTACCGGGTATTGAGAACCCAGTACTGAGTACCCAGTGCTGAGTACTGAGTACCGAGTACCGAGTACCGAGTACCGAGTACTGAGTACTGAGTACTGAGTACTGAGTACCGAGTACTTCGACTGTATGGCTTATTCCTGTTGATTAACCCTTTTTGGCGGCAGCAGGTTACGTTTCTTCCAGTGATAGAAACGCGCCTGCTCAAGGCGCTGGAGGCGGCGGGTCATGGTGCGGCGAAGACGAGCTGAGCGGTCGCATCCCAGAGCCTTATGCAAGAGCCAGGCAATGGCCCAACGAATCTGCGGAACCG
>Ga0185299_10002253_pt1 | contig 30787 bp, 17 predicted proteins | sample PaiPotPPA55metaG_FD_128002 | JGI IMG/M metagenome (GOLD analysis project Ga0185299, IMG submission 128002) | Iron sulfur acid spring bacterial and archeal communities from Banff, Canada, to study Microbial Dark Matter (Phase II) - Paint Pots PPA... ...
TCACCTTCTAGCCCTCCCGCTTCACGGTGAGGCTTGACTTTGGTCAAGCCTCACCGCTTTAATACTGCTAACACATGGGTTCCCTTCGCAGTACTTGTCGTGCCCTCGGCAGAATCGCTCTCCGCAGGTTCTTTTGTCCCCAGACCGTGATTCTCATTCTTCTGTCGGCAGTCCCGGCAATGGCGGGACAGGCTTCGACCAAGGCTGAGGGCGCGAAACCGGCCGCCGAAAACCTGCAACAGCGTTACGACGCAGCCCGGACTTTTCAGATCAGCGGTGACCCGGAACATGCGGCGGAGGAGTACAAGGCCTTTCTGGCGGAGGCGTTGCGGCAGATTGGCGATGCCAAGATCAACGAAGCGTCGCAGATTAATGAAGAGAAATTCGAGGACGCCTCCAAGCTGTTTGCCGAAGCTCTGACATTGACGCCTGAGAACTCCGACGCCACTCTCGATTATGCCGCACTGCGTATGCAAGAGGCCAAGCCGAAAGAAGCCCAGGCTCTTGCCGAGCGGGCTATTCAACTGGCCCCCGGCAACGGAAGGGCGCAGTACATGCTCGGGGCCGCACTTTATCAGCAGCAGGACTACGCAGGCGCCAAAGACCACTTGGAGAAGGCGGTAGTCGCGCAGCCCAACTTCGAAATCGGGTACCTGCTCGGCATCACATACATCAGGCTGCAGGATTTGAACCGCGCTACCCTTCTTTTCAATGAAATGACGGTCGGGCTGGGTGACACGCCTCAGATTCACGTGCTTTTTGGACGAGCTTACCGCGAAGGGGATTACTTAGATCAGGCCATCAGCGAGTTGCACAAGGCTCTGGCGAGGGATGCCAGGATCAAAGTTGCCCACTATCTTCTCGCGATGGCGTATCTGGAGCGCGATGGTGACTCTGGCTTTGGCGAGGCTGTGCCCGAACTCGAAGCGGAACTGAAGGTAAGTCCAAATGATCCCCGCACCCACTATATGGTGGGCTACATCGCGCTGAAGCGCCACGACGCCCGGCAGGCTGAACAGGAGCTGGGGCGTGCCGCGGAATTGGATCCGGAAAATCCCGACCCACTGATCAGCCTGGGACAACTGTATCTCGACGCCGTCCGCTTGCCGGAGGCAGAAAAAGCCTGCCGCCGCGCGATTGCGGTAACCAAAGATCCCGCCCGCAACGGATACCAGGTCAACCGCGCTCATTACGCTTTAGGACGAATTCTTCTGCAAACCGGGCACGAGGACGAAGGCAAGAAGGAACTGCAGATCTCCGCCGAGCTGCGTGACAAGCCGCACCCGGAGCGACGAAGCATGGGAGGAGCAGCAGATGCCGCAACCGGGGACGAGACCAAGGCTGGTGCGGCGGCTGCGGTGGCTAAGGCTGACCTTTCGCCGGCGGAGTTGAAGGCGTCATCAGCCCTCGCGGAAGAACTCAAACCGGCTATTGCAGATAGCTATAACAATCTCGGCGTCATCGCTGCCGGCAGGAAGGACTACATGGCAGCGTTCAGTTATTTCGAGAAGGCTGGCTTGTGGAATCCCGGGCTCGAGACTCTGGACCGGAATCTCGGTATGGCGGCCTTCTACGCCGATCAGTTTGACCGGGCAGTCGGGCCACTGGGCAATCACCTTGCGCGGCACCCCGAAGATTTGCGGGCGCGCGCTGCCCTTGGCCTGGCACTGTTTGGGACGCAAAACTACGCGAAAGTTGTCGAGACGCTGCAACCCATCGAAACGACGGTTGACGCGGATCCGGGCCTGTCTTATGCGTACGCCGTATCGCAAGTAAAAACTGGCGCCTACCCGCAAGGCATGGGGCGATTACACGCACTGGAAAAAGCTAACCCGAACTCGCCCGATCTTCACACATTAATGGGAGAAGCCTTCGTCGATCAGGGAGAGTACGGCCCGGCGCTGGAAGAATATCGCGCAGCTCTGGCGATCAACCCCAACCTGCAACATACGCACTTTCTCGCCGGCCTGGCGCTGATTCGGCAAGGCAATGCTGCGGAAGCCGCACAGGAATTTCGAGCGGCGCTGAAGCTTGACGCCGCGGACGTAAGCAGCAAGTATCATCTGGCATACTCGCTGATACAAATGCAGCAACCGCAGGATGCGCTTCCCCTTTTGCTCGAAGTTATAAGGCAGGATCCGAAGCACGCGGACGCCTATTATCAGCTGGGGAAACTCGAACTGCAGCAGGGCAATACGCAGGAAGCGGTTTCCAACCTGGAAGCGGGAACCCGTTTGAGTCCCGATAGCGATTACATCCACTACCAGCTTGCCCTCGCTTACCGCCGGGAATCGCGCACCGAGGATGGCGAACGCGAGATGAAGGTTTACCAGGCGCTCAAGAACCGCCGTCGAGGGCGCGATGCAGAGCAACAAAATTAGGCGGATTGTGGTTCTGCTGGCCGTCTCTGGAGCGCTTTGCCCCGCGTCCGCCGGCCCCCAAAAAGGGCCAACGAGTTCTACCTCGCCGGTTGCGGCCGCCCGGGTAGAGATCTCTCGCGGGCAGCTCGACGCTGCGGAAAAAACGCTGTGGACGGTGCTCTCCTCCGACCCGAACGCTTCCGACGCTTTAACTCTCCTGGGGATCGTTCGTGGACGTCAGAAACGCTACGCCGAAGCCGAGGCGCTGTTCCGGCGCGTGCTTCAGCTTGAGTCGAAATCGCTGGTCGCACACCGCAACCTTGCTGAAGCCCTGATCGCGCAGAATGAGCCGGAAGCTGCGCTCGAAGAATACAAAGAGGTAGTCAAGCTTGCCCCGCAGGATTATTCGGCGAAGCTTGAGCTTGCCCACTTGTATCTGGGTCGCGGAGAATTCGCCGAGGCTCTCTCCAATCTGGCCAGCATTCCAAAGGACCGCTTTCCACCCGATGCGATTCCCGCCCAGGTCGCGGCCCTGCTGGGACTGGGCCGGCGACAGGAGGCGGCGGCTCTGATCCCGCGCGCAAAACAATCGCCCGGTCTTGCCGCCGAGCTAGCGGAAGTCTTTCTGGACGGGAACGCTCCGGAATATGCGATTCAAGCGGTTGACGCGGCACTCGCCGCATCACAGCGTGCCCCGGCTCGTCTCTATTACATCAAAGGCCGGGCTTTGCAGGCGACTGGAAACCCCTCTGCCGCCCTGAGCAATCTGCAGCAAGCGCTTACTCGTGATCCGAAATCGGTGGACGCTCTCCTCGCCATCGCGGCACTTGAGGCGTCCGGGAATAAGCACGAAAAGTCGCTTGATTTTCTTAAGCGCGCTTACGCACTGCAGCCAGACTCGCCCGCTGTCTTGCGTCCCCTTGTGGTGGAAGGAATAAAAGCAGGGGAGCCCAAGACGGCACTGCGTGCTGCGCAAGCGTTGGCAGATAAAAATCCTGAGAATCTCGACGATCTCTACCTGGCTGCCGCCGCCATGTTGGAAGGCCAGGATTTCGCGACCGCTTCCGCCATCTTCGAAAAATACGTTTCGCAACGGCCCGACGACAGCAAAGGATTTCTCGGTTTGGGCATCGCGCAGCTCGCTCAGCAGCACTATCAGGAAGCCACGAAAGCGTTGGAGCGATCGCTCCAGATCGATCCCAAACTGGCAGACGCTGAGTACCAACTCGGCGTGGCCGCCGATCGACAGGCTTCCGCCGCCGAGGCCCTGCAGCATTTCGACCGGGCCGTGCAGTTGCAGCCCCGGCATGCGAAGGCCCTGGCCGGCCTGGGTGAACAGTACATGCGGGCGGGTGATCTGGAGAAGGCCCACACGGTTCTGGAGAGGTCGGTCTCCGTAAACCCTGACGATTCCAAGGCTCAATACGATCTGGCGCTGGTGCTTTCGAAATTAGGGAAGAACGAAGAGGCCAGACAGCACATGGAGCGTTCGCGCGCGCTCAAGACTGCGGAGGACTTGGGGAAGAATCCAGCCGCGGGCCCAGTCAAACCGTAAGCGATCGCGCAATTTGTAACTTTCAGATTACTTTAAGCTAAGGTCCTGAGGCGGATGCGTTATTCCTGAGACTTGGTGAACGGAATCTTCTTTTGAATGGTGCCGTCTTCGGAAATCGTATAAATGAAATCCGCAGCCAGGTTGTGGTAAGTGTCCTTCTTGCCGCTGGGCCAGGAAATCTCGATTGAGTCAATGGTGGCCTGCGAACCCAGGCCGAAGTGCAGGCGCAGATCGTTCTGTGACAAGTAGCTGGAACCGCTGCGCACTTCGTTGAATTGAACCAGACCGCCGGCGGTCACCGTTGCGCGGGCGCCGACGGCAGAGCGGTTGCTCTTCGTTCCGATAAGCTTCAGAAGGACAGCGTGGTTCGATGTCTTTGTCCGATTGATCAGAAGCGTCGGCGGTTCTCCGACATTGAGGACGAGGACGTCCACCTTACCATCGTTATTTACATCGCCGAACGCCGCGCCGCGGCGGGAGGCCGGCGGCAGGTCGGCCAGGCCGGAAACCGCGGTGACATCTTCAAAAGTGCGATCCCGGTTGTTTCGAAACAGGAGGAAGGGCTGGCGATACGGCGCTCCGCCCTTCACCAGATCCATCTGCGGATAGACGTGACCGTTGGCAGCGAAGAGGTCGAGCCAGCCGTCATTGTCCATGTCCAGGAACGAAGTACCCCAGCCTACGAGCGGATAGCTAGGTTGGCCTATGTGCGAGGCATAACTGATGTCAGTGAAGCCCTGTTTACCCCGGTTCCAGTAAAGCGCGTCGGGTTCCTCCGTAAAATTCGTGACGAAAATGTCGAACAGTCCGTCGTGGTCGATGTCCCCAAAATCCACGCCCATCGAGCCTTGTTCTCGACCCTCGGCACTCAATGCCGCGCCCGAAAGCAGGCCGATATCCTCGAATGTTCCATCATGGTTGTTGTGGTAGAGGTAGTTCGGACCGGCGTCGTTGGCGACATACAGATCGGGCCAGCCGTCGTTATCGAGGTCGCCCCAGACGCCCTGCATGCCGAAGTAATGCTTGGGGTCGTCCACGCCGGCCGCTTTCGAGACGTCCTGGAAGGTGCCATCGCCGCGATTGCGGAACAGGAAATCCGACTCGCCCGGAAGTCCCCACGGTCCGCATTGCACCATGACGCCGCGAAAACGGCAAAATTTATCGCTGCTGCCGAACTCCGGCAGCTTGTTGATGTCAATGAATACATATCTCGGCACAAACAGATCGACGCGTCCATCGCGATCGAAGTCACCCCAGGCCGCGCCGGTGCTGAATCCGCCAACCGCCACGCCAGCCTTGTCGGTTACGTCCTCAAATCGGCAGTTGCCAAGGTTGCGATAGAGTACGTTGCCGCCATACCCCGTAACATAGATGTCGTCCCAGCCATCATTGTCGAAATCGGCCACGGCAACGCCCATGCCCCATCCCTTGCGAGTCAATCCGGCTTCTTTGGTGATGTCTTTGAACTTTAGGTCGCCTTCCTGGTGGTACAGCGTAATCATCGGATCGCCACCCTGTTTGAAGCGGTCGACGGTGGATCCATTGATGGTAATGATGTCAAGCTTGCCGTCGTTATCGCAGTCGATAAAGCCGACCCCACCGCTCATGGACTCGATGACGTACCGTTTGTCGGGGGAGGAAATATGCGAGACAGTCAGGCCAGCCTGTTTGCTGACATCTTCGAATCGTGGTGTCGGAGGGGCCGAGCTCGGGCTTTGCGCCCAAGCCGTCCAACCCAGGAACAGGATCCCCAGCAACTTCATGTTACGCATGGAAATACGATATGGTAGCACGGGAGAACATCTGCCATTCCCTCGCCTACTGCGTGGAAAAGAAAGGTTTTTCTTTGCTTCCTGATTTTCGAATTCTGTTGATTCCATTCTTGTGTGCCGGGCTTAATCTTCCCGCTCACTCCCAATCCACGCCGGCGGCGGAAATCCCGCAGATTCGGTTTGCGGATGTGACCGCCGCCAGCGGCATTACTTTCGAGCACGCCGTCTCTCCCGAGAAGAAGTACCTTTACGAATCGATGTCGGGCGGCGTGCTGCTTCTGGACTACGACCAGGACGGCTGGCTTGACATCTACTTCACAAATTCGCAGAGCGTAGCGATGACGTTGGCGGGGCAAAAGGCAAAAGGCGCGCTCTATCACAACAATCACGATGGAACTTTCACCGATGTCACCGACAAAGCTGGGGTAGGCTTTCCTTGCTCCGCCATGGGGGGAGCCGTCGGAGACTACAACAACGATGGCTGGCCTGACATCGTGCTTACCTGCCAGGAGGGGTTGGTGCTGCTGCGGAACAACGGCAACGGTACATTCACCGATGTCACGAAACAGGCGCACCTGACGGATCCGCGATGGGCCACTGGAGCCGCGTTCGGTGACTACGACGGCGATGGCTTCGTCGACCTGATGATCACTCGCTACGTCGAGTTCGATCCCAAGAATCCGCCGCCGTTTGGCGTAGGAGCGACTTGTCATTATCGTGGTATCCCGGTCCAGTGCGGTCCGCGTGGAATGAAGGGACTGGCCGACAGCCTTTATCACAACAATGGAGACGGCACTTTTACCGATGTCTCTACCACGGCGGGAGTTGACGACCCTTCGCGGTACTTCGGTCTGGGAGTGATCTGGAGTGACCTTAACGATGATGGCCTTCCGGACTTGTTCGTTGCCGATGATTCGACTCCGAATTACCTTTATCGCAACGATGGCAAGGGACACTTTACCGATCTAAGTTTCATCTCGGGCACAGCGGTAAACGGTGAAGGCGCCGAAACCGCGGGCATGGGGACGGCCGCTTGCGACTACAACCACAGCGGCCGCTTCTCACTGATATTGACCACCTTCGAAGATCAGGCGGTTACTCTGTACCGAAACGATGGCGCCATGAACTTCACCGATGTTTCGTTTGCCTCCGGAATTGCTGCGCCTACGATCAAGTTTTTGAAATGGGGAATCGGCTGTGAGGATTTCGACAATGACGGTTGGCCGGACATTTTCATTGTCAACGGACACGTGTACCCGCAGGTCGATTCGTTGAGCGCCGGCGCCAAGTATCAGGAGAGAAAGATTGTGCTGCGCAACAACGGCAAAGGCTCGTTCCAGGATGTCAGTGAGCAAGCCGGCCCTGCCATCCTGCTTGCCGAAGCCAGCCGGGGCGCAGCTTTTGGGGATCTCAATAACGATGGCAAGATTGATGTGGTCATCGAAAACATTGATGGCAAGCCAATGATCCTGCGCAATACCAGTGCCGACAAGAACCATTGGTTGACGCTGCGTCTCACCGGACGGCGCAGCAACCGGCTGGCGATCGGCGCTAAAGTCAAAGTGAGCGCGGGTGCAACTGTGCAAGTGGGAGAAGTGCGTTCCGGAGGCAGCTACCTGTCGCAAAACGATTTACGTTTGCATTTTGGGCTGGGGGGCGCCACTAAGGCTGAAAGGGTCGAGGTGCGTTGGCCATCTGGCGCCACGGATATCTATCGGGACATCAGCGCCGATGATTTCTACTTGCTCGTCGAAGGCGAAACCACCGCCAAAATTGACCGCTGACGCGATGACCACACGGCGCGTTAGTCGGGAAAAGGCTCCCCGGCTTTTACGATTCGTATGCGATGATCGGTGTACTTGTAGTGCATGTCCGGGACTTCGTACTTGTGCATGTGGCACGTCACACAATCTTCTTTGCCGATTGGACATGCCCCTGCCTTGTCAGCCGCGGGTTTGCTCTGTTTGGAACTAGCGTGGCAACTGAGGCACCGACTGTCGTAGGTCCGAGTCTCACGAACCAGCGGCTGATGCGGATTGTGACAGCTAACGCACGTGAGGCGCGCATCGCCATTCCCCCAACAGCGGCTGCCCTCTAATCGATAGGGCTGGAAGCGCACGTTGGCAACACCAGTTGCGGCAATACGAATTGCGTCCCACCAAGTGGTGTGGCACGCGCCGCAGAAGTCTACGAGGTCTACCGGTTTCAGCGTTTTCGGGTTCACGATGCCGGCCACACCCGCATCGAAGTCTCCTGCCTTCATGGCGGTCACGTGCCTTGACCCCGCCCCGTGGCAGCCCTCGCAGGAGATTCCCGGCATTGCATTCGCAGGCTCAAAGTGTTTGCCGACCGTAGAGGCGGTCGTATGGCAGCCGAAACACCTCTGGGCTTCCGCGCCGGTGAGCGGACGGCTCGAAGCCTTGCTCATGGAAGTCGCCGGTTGCAGCGACTGGTTGGGAGTGACGCCAAAGGCATGCAACGTAGCGAAGTAACTGAACCGAATCTCGTGGAATGTCCCGTCCTGTTCCGACAGGTAACTTTGACCTACTTTACCGGCGCCGAACGCCCACTTTATCGGCAACAAAACACTCTTGTCTCCACTCGAGGCCGTGTAGTGGAACGTGCCGTCTGCCTCGCGAATAATCTTGTATTCGTATTCGCCTATCCGAAAACTCTGACCGGAGGCATCGCGCAAAGCGTCCGAGCTTTCCGCTGGGATCGAGGCTTTCGCCATCGAATGGAGCGACTGGCTCTTGACGATCGTCTCGTGACACTGCTCACAGGCTCGTGATCCAACATATTCATTCTTGCCCGCTCTGCCGTCCGTCGGCCACCACTTCGATTTCTCGATCCGCTCCGGGGTAGTCAGTTGTTCCTTAATCGTGGCCGGGGTCTGCGCAAAAGCCCAGAAAGCAAGCATCATTAGCACGGTAACGACAGACTGTGGCACGGAGTTACTGTGACGGTGCGACATGAGAATTCTTATGTAGCAAATGCAAGTCGAAGATATTCTTTGGAATTATCCCACGGCGCAGTACAATAACTAGCAACCCCAGGGTTACTGCCCGTGCAGAACTCCCGAGGATATTAGTTCTGGTTTCCCAGGGAGTAACGTTAGGATTGCAACCTGCGAGATGGAGGAGTCCGATGAATCGCTCGGTCCGCAATTTGCTAGTCTTCTTCTTCTGTCTGATCCCTCTGCTCGCGGCCGCTGACGACCAGCAAAAGGCACATAAGATTCTCAACAAAGTTACTGCGATGACGGCAGATCCGTCCGGGAAACGGGCGGTTAGTTTGGCGATGTCCCAGTCCTTGTCCGTCACTCGGGCGGAGCTTGTGCAGCGCCGTCAGGCGATGAACATAAAGTATGGAGATCTCTTCGTTGCGTATCAACTGGTGAAGACTGGCGCGAAAATTGACGACATCGCGGCCAAAATGAAAACGGGCAAGACGGTGTGGCAAGCCGCAGACGAGGCACATGCCGATTGGAAACAGATCGCCAGTGAAGCCAGGAAGCTGAGCGGCAAAATGGATACCAATCTCCTTGCACACTTTGCCAATAGAAAGGCTCAGACCGAACTGGACCGAGCCGATGGCTACGATCCATCTATGGATACCATCGCAGCAGATATTGACGTGAGCAAGCAGGATATCGAGGATGCTCAAGAGCGGTACGTCTTCTTGCGTGATCATACGAATGTTGGGTCCGGTTCCAACATCGACACATCCGACGAGAGGGCTGCTCGAGAGGCCCGGACCGACCCGACGAGAAACGGAGGGCCTACCGGCCCCAGCAATCCGCCTCCTGCTAATCCCGGGAAGAATTGAGATTGGCGGCCAGCCGTTTTCGCGAAGAAGAACCATTACCCGGCATGCAAACTGGTGTCCGGGCCGCCTTGATTCTGCAGTTGAGGTTTGTAGGGGAACTACTTAAGATTGCTGTGAACGCGCCGGAGAAGTCCGATGAACATCTCGGCTCGCTATTCATTCTTGTTGCTCTTCCTTCTGATTCCTTCCGTTCTGCTCGCCGCCTCTGACGAGCAACAAAAGGCGCATAAAATCCTCAGCAAAATGACTGCCATGGCGATCGATCCGGCCGGAAAGCGGGCCGTCAGTGTGGCCATGTCCCAGCACTTGTCCGTCGCCCGGGCGGAGCTGGTGCAGCGCCGTCGGGCGATGAACGTGAATTACGGAGAGCTTTTTGTCGTCTGTGAGCTGGTGAAAAGCGGCATGAAGATGGATGATTTTGCCGCAAGGGTGAAAACCGGTAAAACGGTGTGGCAAATCGCGGATGAAGAGCATGCGGACTGGAAACAGATCGGCAGTGAAGCCAAAAAGCTGAGCAGCAAAGTGGATAGCAATCTGCTTGGACACTTTGTCAATCACAAGGCTGAGGCCGAGCGAGACCGAGCGGACGGCTACAATCCATTCCTGGATACGGTAAGAGCAGATAACAACGTCAGCCAGCACGAAATAAACGATGCTCAAGAGCGGTACGTCTTCTTGCGCGATCATGCTGGGGCCGCGTATGATTCCGCCCTCGACAAATCCAGCGAGGAGGCTCTCCGAGCTGTCCGGCCCGATCCCACGAAGACCGACTCGCGTCCCGGCGCCGGTACTGTCGGCAACCCGCCACCACATTAAGATTGGAAATGCACCCTCGTCCCGCGCAGGCTGGGCGCCGAACATCCAGCTCAATTTATCGGGACTTTCCGGGAGCGCTTTGATCGCTCTTTTCCGGAATTGTTATGGGTGCCTGGACGCTGCCAATTTTGTGATTATTCCGGTCCACGGCCCCGAGGCGAAGCGTGTAGGTTCCGGGCTTCAACTCCAGTTCCTGATGGAAAGGCACACCGGTTTGCATGAACTGCTTATAGGCGCTTGGGGGAAGAGTCATTTCCATCGTGTCGGCCTTTTGCCCGGCCAGCCTGAATTCCTTGTCCCAGGCGGTCACCGCGAAATCGACCGCAGCCAGCTTCCGCCGGTCGGCGGAATCGCTGAAACTGATGTCGCGCGCGTCCACGGCATAATCGATCCGAACCACCTTGTGATCGGCGTCCGGAGGCAGCACCTGAACTTTCAGCAGCAGCGCGGTGAAATCGGGCACCGAAGGTTGCATCGCCGCCTTCATGGCAAACGCCGCCTTGTCGGTGGATAATGCCCGTTCCACGATGGCATAGTAGCCGCGTCGATAGGTTAACTGCGTGCCAGCCGTTGCCGTCTTCACCTCGATCTTGCGGTACTTGCCATTCCACTCATGGTTGCTTGGAGCGTAGGCAAGCGTGTAGTAACTTGACCCCTGCTGCACACTGCGAGACATGGCATCCTTAAGATCATTCGTGCCGTAGAAGGCGCGCCCGCCAGTCTCCCGAGCGACATCGCTCATGGCCTCGTGCGCGTCCCAAATCGCCGTCCTCTGGCGTCCATGCGCGTCGGCAATCTCATTTTGCGTATCGAGGGTCCCAAGCAAGGAGGTCGGAGTGCTGACGTCGAGTCCGGTCCCCATGCTTATCTGCCCACGAACGTCGATCGGGTAGACAGCCAACCGAGCTGTGGCGAGCAGTGCGGCGGTCTGATGGACTGGCGGCGCTTCTTTATCCAGATCGCGAATCTGATAGTTCCTCCCGTTTGGCCCGACCGTGTTTTTGAGATTGCTCGCCGGATCGAAGGGATTCAGGTCAGGCCCGAATGTGACGGGAAATTCCGCGGACAGCCATATCAGGTTCTTCCGTCCGGGATAGCCCGCGACGGCTTGAGCCAGTGCGTCTAGAGCATTCAACGTCAGGTACATGCGCTGTAGTTTCTGGTAAGAATCCTGCACTACCAGCGCTTTGCGAATGGCTTGGCCGATGGGGGCTATGGGATTGGAGTTCGACGGATTCGGTCCCATGGAGCCTGGAGCACCAATATTCTCGAGGTTAGTAGCCCCAATCTCTTCCTGCTGCTGCTGAGTCTCCGGGCTAAGGAGTAGAGACTGAGATCGCAGCAATCCCCTTGCCGCCGCCACCAGTGTCCCCGAGTCTCCCGAAAACCCTTGAATCATGCTGAGTCTTGACGTGAGCGCGAACAGCGCAATCGGCAAGCCCGGCGGCAGTTTCTCCAGAAACTGAATCATCTGCTTGCGCGCCTCGGCCTGGTCCATCCCACTGGTGTTAAGCATGTCCAGTAGAACGATGGTGACAGGCCGGTCGGATTCCGGCCTTACGAAAGCGAAGTTGGTGTATTGGTGAGGAGGAAGCTCCAGAGGCGGATAGGATTTGGCAGGGGCAGTGGCAGCCGCAGGCACCTGCACGGCGAAAGCTGTGATTTTCTGAGGCTTCTTATCTTCAAGCACAGTAAAATCGCCCGCTTTCAAGCCAGGAATGAACTGGCCATGGTGGTCGGTCACAATCACGTCAACCAGTACCAGTCGCGCGGTCGCGCGAAATACAGGAGGAGAATTGGACTGACTAGCCGGAGGCGCCGCTGAATTGCCGGAGTCTTGCGCGTTTAGCGGAATGGGAAGAATCAGCGCGACGACACAAACAACTTCAAGAAAAAGAGAAATCCCGATCCTTCTTCTCACGCTTCCCTCCGGCACAGCAGCCTGGGGGCAACCCCACGGGCGAGCGGACCTTGTGACATTGATTGTGGGCCCAAAACCGAAATCGCCACCTTGGTTGAAGGATACCGCAATTTGATACCTTGGCGAACCCCTGTTTCCAGTTATTATGTTCTGCAAGAACGATTTTCTTTGAGGTCCCAGTATGGATGGATCAAATCTCCTCAGCCGCTTCCCGTCCCTTCGAGCGACTAGCCGTACGCTGTTCGCGCTGGTCTTGCTTTGGAAGCTGTTGCCATCCATCGCCGTCGCACAAACCTGGGGGAACCCCGTCTGGAGCGATGAGTTTAACGGCGCGGCTAACAGCGCAATCGATCCGACCAAGTGGCAGTACGACACGGGGATCCTGAACGTTAACAATGAAGTGGAGTACTACTGCGCACCCGGCAGCAGCACCCCGCCTTGCGTTGCAGGAACGCCAAATGCCTATATCGACGGGCACGGGCACCTGATCATCCAGGCGATCAGGATTAATTCCAGTGGAACACCGTACAGCGGAAGTTGGACATCCGCCCGCCTGAACACCGCTAACAATCTGCAAAGCTTTCCGTATGGCCGGCTGGAATCGAGCATATCGCTCCCCATCGGTCCGGGGCTCTGGCCTGCCTTTTGGGCTCTCGGCAACAACATCAACACCGTGGGCTGGCCAACATCCGGCGAAATTGACTTCATGGAAAATGTTCCCGCCTCAGGTAACCTGGGCCCGACCGCTATTCGCTCAACACTTCACGGCGGGAATTCACCGAGCAATTGTTATTGTGGCGGAAATGGACTCGGCCAGTCGTACACTTTTCCCAGCAACGATCCCAACGGCCCCGATGTCACCACTTTCCACACTTACGGAGCGATCTGGTCTGCGAACATGGTGCAGTTCTATGTGGACGATCCGGCCAACATTTTTCTGGTTCGCACCACCAGCGACCTTCCCTCGGGCTTTACATGGGATTTCAATCACCCGTTTTTTCTGTTGCTGAATCTCGCCGTGGGTGGGACCGGAAGTTGGCCCGGACCGCCGGACAGCACTACGCCAAGTCCCGCAATCATGACTGTGGACTATGTTCGCTGGTACCAGGCATCGCCAATCAACGGGCCAACCATGAGTGGCCCTGCGATAAGCACGAAGGAGGGGAGCCCCGGCAGCAGTGCGATAAGCCTGAGTTCGACCGCTGGAACCGGCCGCGTCTATCTTTCTTGTACCACCACGGCGCCTAAGGCCAGGTGCTCCATCAACTCGGGAGATCCTTTGAATCAGTACACCGTGGACTTCAGCAAGAGCGCCAACGGCACCGCTACCGTAAACGTGACCACCACGGCCAACACTGGAGGGCTTATACCGAGTCCGGGATCGCATGAGCGCGTGTTCTTTGCAAACATGATCGCGGCGTGCGGCCTTGTTTTCGTGAGCTTCGTTCTCGTACCGGCAAAGTGGATGCGTAGTTTACGGCATAGTCTGGGCGGAGCCGGATTAATGGTGGCTTTACTGATGCACCCCGGATGCGGAGGAGGTAGCGGCAGCTCAAGCGGCGGTGGTGGCGGTGGCGCCAACAAAGGAACACCCCCGGGCAGCTATGCCGTGACAGTGAATGCCTACACGGTCAGCAACACGAGTGGGAGTCCCGATTCCACGGCAAGCGTTGTTCTCACGGTGAACTGAACCTGGCGGACTTTACCAAGAAGATTCAGCAATCAATCGAACGTGTTGTTGAGGTACAAAAAGAAAGCGCTGGATTTTGCCGCGCAGGAAGCTAAAGGACCGGCCACCTCAAAACGTTCGGCCTGAGGTTTGCATCCTCACGTCAATTCCGTTCGTCGGCACTACCTCGGAGCGCTGTTTCACAGCCCGCTTTTAACGGCGCGCTCCGGGCACTGCCTACTTTCATTGGAAGGACGACCAATTCTTGGTCCGAATCTGCGCTCATTTTGGACCACAGCACTCTGTCTTCGCGCGATGCTGCCCCTGACGACAGGCTTTTAGCCACCGTGTCAGAAACTCTCGTAAACCTTCTGGCGGCCTGATCCACAGGGCAGCCGCAGTTTTACGCCATTCGGGACGAACCAGCACGGTTAGGCCTCGGGCCCCAAGAGCGAGGAAAGCCCGCTCGTCGGTGATGTCGTCCCCGAGGTAGGCGACGGGAGCCTCCGGGCCGATTTCATCCAGGATAGTGTGCACTGCATCCCCTTTATCCCTACCTTGCATGCGCATTTCAATCCCGCCATCGAACTCCAGCAGCTCCATAGGCGCACTTTGAGCAATGGGGAGCCAGCCCAGCAAGACTCTGGCGCGAATTTCGGCCGCCTTCGCTTCATCCAGCCCGCGCCAATGGATGGCGACGGCGCCGGTCTTGAACTCAGCCCGGTGGTCCAGCCCCTGTTCCCTTAACCAACGATCTGCCTCGGCCAGTGCGCGCTGCACAGGCTCTTCCACGCGGGGCGTCTCGCAGGTTCCATCCGGTCTCAACCGCTCCGACCCATGGAGGCCCCAGATCTCGGGAGCGGGATGAACCGCAAGCAGCGGGATCACCTCGTGGGCGCTCCGACCGGTGATGATGACCATGCGGGTGCGGCCATTCGCGGTGATTTCCTGCAGAAGAGCGGTCATTCCCGGATAGGGGAAGGCCTGCTGGCGATTGAGGCAGAATGGAGCGAGGATGCCGTCATAGTCGAGCAGAAGCGCAGAAACCCGCGATAGTTCCACCGCGTTCATGAACTGCTCGACTTCGATTGGATTGACGCTGCGAGGCAACCCCATGCTCCTCATCCCCGGGCAGTGGTACTCATCCGGAGTTTCTCATTGTTTTCATCCGACGCGTCCAGGCGCAGCTCGCAGAGTTCTGCGATGAGGCTTCCGGCCCAGCGGTAGACGTTGTGTTCCCTGACCGTCTTCCGCATGCGTTGCATACGCAATTCCTTTTCCTCAGGCTCCATCTCAAGAGCGCAACGGATCGCCTCGGCCGTCTGTTCGATATCGTAGGGGTTTATCTGCAAGGCATCGCGCAACTCGTGGGCGGCGCCTGTGAAACAACTCAGGATTAGAACACCCCTTTCGTCGCGCCGGGCGGCCACGAATTCCTTCGCCACCAGATTCATGCCATCGTGCAGCGACGTGACCAGGCATAAGTCCGCGGCCCGGTAGTAGCCTTGAATTTCCTGATGGTTATGTTGCCGGTTCAGAAAGACGATGGGCTTCCATCGGTCCGTCTGGAACCGCATGTTGATACGGTTGGCTTCCGCTCCCACTTCCTCCATCAGATCGCGATAGCGTTTGAGATGGCTGCGGCTGGGAGCGCCAATCTGCACGAATGTGAACTTGCCCTGATAGGAAGGATACTTCTCCAGAAAACGCTCAATGGCCAGAAAGCGTTCCAGAATGCCCTTGGTGTAGTCGACGCGGTCTACACCCACACCCATAAAGGTAGCCTCGACGCCCAAGGCCTGCAGCAAAGCTGAACGTTCGACGTAGGAACCCGGTGTCGACTCCGGCTGTTTCACATCGGTGAAGTCCACGCTGATGGGAAACGGGCGTACCAGAGTGAGATGATCTAGACGTCTTACCGAAAAATGCTCCCAATCGACGCGTGATTCCACTACCCGGTCCACCGTATGCAGGAAGTTATTACAATGCGACTGGATGTGAAACCCTATCAGATCGGCGCCGAGCAGACCCTCCACAAGTTCGCGGCGCCACGGGGAGATGTCAAATGCCTCCGGGGTGGGCCATGGAATGTGCCAGAAGATAGCCACCTTTGCCTCGGGTCTCTTTTCCTTGATCAGACGGGGCAGCAGCGCGAAGTGGTAATCCTGCACCAGCACGATGGGCTTCTCCACGTCTCGCATCTCTTCGAGCAGGGCGTCGGCGAACTTCAGGTTCGCGGCCTGATAGTATTTCCAGTCCTCCGCTCGAAAGATCGGGCGGGTGTGCGCGATATGACAAAGAGGCCAGATTCCTTCGTTGGCAAATCCGTAGTAATAGCCGTCTTCTTCCGCCTGGTTGAGCCAGACCCGGCGCAAGCTGTAGTGGGGATCTTCCGGAGGCACGCGCAGCCGGTCGTGCTCATCCACCGTTTCGAGGTCGGCGTCGCCACTGCCATGTGCGATCCAGGTTCCGTCACAGGCGCGCAGTATGGGCTCGATCGCAGTGACCACTCCGCTGGGCGGCACCATCACTTCCACTAACTTGCCACGCCGCAGGTGCACGTATGGCTCGCGATTCGACACGACAAAAAGACGCCCGCCGTCAAGGCGTTTGCGCACGTGCACAGCCAGCCGGTCGGCGGTCCACAGAGATTCACCTGTCTCCCGCAGGTGGGCTTCGGTCTCGGCGGCGGACCGCGCCCGGCTAAGGCTTTCGGCGAAGGCGGCGACTTCCCGCACCAGGGGACGAAAGAGATCCAGATCGTTGGCGTTCTGGCGCGAAGGGATTCTCCCGGTCCGCAGGGCGTGCATCCACTGCGCCGTGCGGGCGATGGGACCGGCCATACTCCAGCGAACGATCAACAGCGTGATCAGCACGATGAGCAACGCATGGGCCAGCGTCCGCAGGAATACTTCGCGCCAAGTGTGAAGAGTCTCCGTCCGAATATAGCCCGCATCATGAACAATCCCGAGACCGCCGATCACTTCGCCGCGCGGGTGCAGAGGCAGGGCGTAGATGTGCAGCGAGGCATCGCCCATTCGCTGAAACCCGCCTGTTTCATGATTCTCGCGCAACGCTTGAGACACGACGGAAGGAACTGTGGCCAATTTGGATGCCAGCTGGGGTGTACCTGCCAGCAAATCGCCCTGCCGGCCGTAGATAGCCAGTCCCAAGAGATGCTCGCGGTTCCCGAGGTGCTGTACGATGTGCTGCAAATCTTTCAGCGAATCTTTCTCCAAGCCGCGTTCCACGCTTCCCGCAAGGCTTTGGCTCAATACCTCGGCGTGCCGCTCCAGGTCCCTGCGGAGGCTACGCTTCTCACCCAACGCCTCGTAATATGAGTACGAGAGTGAGACCAGGGTGATGCCGACGATAAGAGAAACAATGAGTCGGATGCTGACGAGCCGCATGGCACGAACCTTCCCAATGGAGCAGAAGCAGTTTATCGTACCGCAAGGGGCGGCTAGTTGGCGCGGAAAAACCCGGCATCGCAGTTGATTTTGGAGGGCGCAGCGCTTGAGCGCGGCGGTACCAACATCGTTTTGCATGCGGTGTTAGCCGCTGAGGCCACACTCTCTGCTAGAGAACCCACTCTTCCGCAGCCTGCTAGAGGGGCGACAGTTCGTCTTCGTTCTCCTCCTTCTTCGCCCGAACAAACTTCCTCTCCAGGAAACGCCGGGCCAAGTCTCTCCCCCCCATACCGAAAGCGATGGCCAAGCCGAGCATCAGGGCTCCGAAGGCGATTCCGAAGGCAACCAGCATGGTCTGTTCAGCCAGACCCAGCTCTTCAAAAACGATGGACAATACGAAAACAATAATGATGGTGCGCACAGCGAGGCTCAAGACCCGGGGTGAAGGTACGTTCGCATTTACAGCAGCCAGCAGGGCAGCGCGAGAAAAGAAACTAGCCGCCAGCAGTCCAACAAACAGGATGAAAATCGCAACGAATAGACGCGGCAAGAAAAGAAAGAATCTTGCAACGTGCTCTTGCAGGCCCAGGATCCCGAGCACACTCACACCCAGCAGAATGAAACCGATCCAGGTCACCCAAAAGACGAAGCGGCTCAACATTTCCGTCGCCGTAGGCAAGGCAGCCTTGGTGAGTAACTGCGAAGCGCCTGCGTTTTCTGAAAGCTTGTCGAACTTGATGAGCCTCAGAATGCTGCGCAGAACCGCCTTTACCACGTACGCGATCACCCAGCCCGCAAATGCCAGGATCAGCATCACGATGAGCCGGGGAAGGAAGTGCGCAAAACCTCTGGCAATCTCGTGCAGCGCCTGACTCAGTTCGTTGATAATCATTTCCCGCATAGTTGCCTCACTCTCTCGATTTCCACAACTGCAGCAGATACGGTTTCAATGTCTCGAACTCAAGGCACAAACCTTCGATACTGTTCTCGACGTCTTCCGCGGAAGCGTTGCGGTTATCCAGCAGAAACGTGAGCGCTCTGCCGCGGAAAAGCGGCGCCAAGGCCTGGATGATATGATCCCGGCTGATCACAGATTTCTGATACGAGGCGGCAAACTCGTAGACCGTCCTCGCCCATAACTCCGTAGAGTAATGAAACTCCTCTTCTCCCAGGCGAGCGATGCGCTGGAGTTCCGCCGAAGTGGAGGGGGAAAGAATGGACTGAAGGACGGATTCCAACTCGGCAACTCCGGTCGAGAACATCTCGCGCAATCGTTTCCGATTTACTCGCAGCGGATCCAGAAGCGCTTCGTGGTCGGCCCCGTTAGTGGGAGGCGGCTGGGAGCCAGTCACGTCACTCCATGCGGGAAAGTCTGGCTCCAGTGCGGAGAACAGGGCGCCGGCAGTTTGTCGCAGCGCCGGTACCAGGTTAGCGGCACTTCGCTCGATGTGAATCTTTTCTCCGAGAAAGGACTGGCAGATACGGTATCGTCCCGTGATCGCAGCCAGCGTGAAGCGGAGTTCGGCGCCGGCCCCGTCGCTGCCATCCTGCCAGGCGTTTTGTGCAAGGAAATGACTTCCGAAACGGCCGGAGAACCCGAACTCAGGCGAATACGCCTCCCGAATTCTTAACCCGTAAAGGGCGCGGGTCATCGGGTACAGCAAATTCGTTATGAGCAGCCCTTCAAACTTATGTCGGCGATATGTGGGGGTCACCAGGTCGAAGCCGTCGCTGTAAATGGGGCGCAGAAGCTTTGAGATCCATTCGGGCTCGATGTTCACGGACTCGGGCGACATCACCACACAGGCCTTGGCGCGAAGCAGTTCGGCGGCGGCTAGAATCGTCCGAAACGCAACTCCGCTCGCGGGGCTGCTCGCATACTTCGTGCTGACGGAGTGCAACGTGCGAAGGGCGTACAGTTTGGAGGCTGGGCGCGCGTCATCGATCGAGACGCCGGTGACTAGTTCGGGAGTGCCATCCCGCGACCCCCCGTCGGCATTAATGATTACTGCTCGCTCTCGCGGAAACCCGCGCAGGATGCCGCTCTGAATTGTGTGGACGATCGACCCGATAGTTTTGGCGTTATTGTGGGTGGGCAAGCCCACGAGGATATCCACTTCGCCAACGTTGATCAGTTGGCGAAGAAAATCATCCGTAAGAAAGCTCTCCTCTGCCAATTCCGCCTCCGTTCGAAGTGTTACCGCGTGCCCTGTTGCGCCCCCCGCCGACAGCGTTTGCACTATCCACGGCGGCTCAGATTCGTCGCAGTCGAAACCAGAAAAACTGATACGGCCCCATCGTCAGCAGATAGGGCAGATCGCCCACACGCGGAAATATATTCTTGCCAAACATCTCGATCGGAACATTTCCCTTGTAGCGCCGCAGATCCAGTTCGACTGCTTGCGCGGAGCTCGAAAGATTGTTGACCACCAGGACCGCCTCGTTTCCCAGCCGCCGCACATAGGCCAGTATTCTGTGGTTAGCGGGATAGAGAAACTCAATCGATCCCCGGCCAAGAACTCCGGTCGATCTGCGGACCGTTATGATGCTGCGCATCCAGTTGAGGAACGAATGTTCACTGGCGTCTTGCCTCAACACGTTCACCGCCGGATAACCATATACCGGATCCTGGATAAGGGGGGCGCACAGACGCTCTGGCTCCGCGGTGGAAAATCCCCCGTTCGTTCCCCCGTTCCACTGCATCGGAGTCCTTACTCCGTTACGGTCCCCCAGATTGATGTTATCGCCCATTCCGATTTCATCGCCGTAATAAATGACAGGAGTGCCCGGCAACGACATCAGCATCCCATTCATTAACTCGATACGCCTGCGGTCGTTGTCCAACAAAGGAGCTAATCGCCTCCGAATTCCGAGATTCAGCCGCATCGTCTTGTTTTCGGCGTACGCATCGTACATGTAATCGCGTTCCATGTCGGTCACCATTTCCAGGGTCAGTTCGTCATGGTTGCGCAGGAACAGGGACCACTGGCATGAGGGCGGGATTTCCGGGGTCTGCTGCAAGATTTCAGTGATGGGCTTGCGGTCTTCCAGCTTCAGCCCCATGAACATCCTGGGCATCAACGGAAAATGAAACGCCATGTGGAATTCATCTCCATCACCAAAGTATGGGCGAAGATCCGCGGGCCACTGATTGGCCTCCGCCAGAAGCATCCTGCCGGGGAATTGTTCATCGAGTTTTCGCCTCAGCTCCTTCAGGACAGCGTGGGTCTCCGGCAAGTTCTCACAATTTGTGCCCTCGCGTTCCACCAGGTAGGGCACGGCGTCGAGCCGAAAGGCGTCAACCCCCATCTCCAGCCAGAACTTCATCACATTCCACATTTGTTCCCGAACAGCGGGATTGTCGTAGTTGAGATCGGGCTGGTGACTGAAGAAGCGATGCCAATAGAAGGATTTCGAAATCGGATCCCAGGCCCAGTTGGACTTTTCGGTGTCAAGAAAAATGATGCGGGTTCCTTTGTAGCGGGTGTCGGTATCGCTCCAGACGTACCAGTCGCGGCGCTGATTGTGCTGCGAACTTCGCGATTCTTGAAACCATGGATGCTGATCGGATGTGTGATTCAACACCATTTCGATGATGACCCGGATTCCCCGGTCGTGGGCCGATCCCAGAAACTTCTCGAAGTCCTCTAACGTTCCGTAGCTTGAATGCACTGCGTTGTAATCCGAGATGTCATAGCCATCGTCGCGCAGGGGCGAGGGGAAGAATGGCATGAGCCATATCGCGCTGCTCCCCATTTCCCGAATGTAGTCGAGCTTCTCTTCCAGCCCTCGAAAATCACCGATGCCATCCCCGTTACTATCGTGGAAAGTGCGTACGTGCGTTTGATAGATGACCGCGTCCTTGTACCAAAGCACATCCTGATTCAGTGGCAAACCGCTTCCTCCTGGACCAAATTTCGGCACCTCCCGGCAAAAGCAGGGCGATATGCAAGTTTGGTAGTGGCTCAATTTCAAATTGAGCCACTACCGCCAGTTTATATGAATTGACCCTTCGAGAATTCTACCGATCGTAAAGCGCGACCAGGCACCGAAGTCTCGCGCTCAACTCGCCGTTCAGTGCGCCCGGACGATAACGCCACTTCCAGTTTCCGCTGACTGTACCCGGGAGGTTCATGCGCGCCGAACTGCCAAGGCCCAGCACATCCTGCAACGGGAGAATCGCAACGTCAGCGACCGAGGCCAGCACCGCCCGCATCATGACCCAGTTGATCTCAGAATCGTCGTGAAAGTTGAGGTAAGCGCGCGCAAAGTCATGTTCCTTCCGGACATCTTCAGAACTGCGTGTACTGTCGCGAGCTCCCGAACTCGACCACCAGCCCACCGTCGTGTCGTTGTCGTGCCCGCCGGTATAGGCGACCAGATCGCGGCCGTAATTGTGCGGACGAAACGATGGCCCCTGCGGATCAGTCCCGAAGGCGAATTGCAGAAGACTCATGCCGGGAAGACCGAACTGCTGCCGCAGTTTCTCCACGGACGGAGTAATGACGCCCAGATTCTCCGCCACAATCGGCAGTTCGCCAAATACATTCTGCATTGCCGACAGAAAATCTTCGCCCGGCCCTTTGACCCAGCACCCATTAATGGCGGTCGTTTCGCCGAAGGGGACCTCCCAGTAGGATTCAAAGCCACGGAAGTGATCCAGTCGCACCATATCGAAAAGCGCGAGCGACGCACGGAAGCGCTCTATCCACCACTTGTATCCGCCGGCGGCTAGCACATCCCAGCGATAAATAGGATTACCCCAAAGCTGTCCGGTGGCGCTGAAGTAATCCGGTGGCACGCCCGAGACCGCCGTGGGGCGACCCTGATCGTCGAGATAAAACAGATCGGGATGAGCCCAGACATCCGCGCTGTCGTGCGCAATATAGATTGGCATATCGCCCATGAGCCGGATACCGCGCTGCTGGCAGTAAGTCCTGAGATGCTCCCACTGCTGGAAGAATTCGAATTGCCAATACTTGTAAGCTTTCAGTTCCGACGCCAGCCTCCTCGACCAATCGCTCAGGGCCTGGGCATCTCGCTTGCGAATGTGCGCGTCCCATGAAGTCCACATCGTTCCGTGGTGGGCGTCTTTGCAGGCCATGAAGAGCGCATAGTCGTCGAGCCATGAACCGGCCCTTCCGCAAAAGTCGTCGAACGCAGCACGATCGGTGCGGGATCCATCGGCAAAGAAAACCTGCGCCGCCCGGCGTAGGGCCTCCATCCGGAACTCGATCGCGGGCCCGTAGTCCACGAAGTCTTCGGGAAACGCCGGCAAGTGAGCGCGGCTCAAATCAGACGATTGGAGCAGGCCCTGATCGCGCAAGCGCTCCAGACTCAGCAACAGCGGGTTGCCGGCAAAAGCGGAGAAGCACTGGTACGGAGAATCGCCGTATCCGGTGGGATTCAGCGGCAGCACCTGCCACAACTTCTGGCCCGCGGCGAATAGGAAGTCCGCGAACTCGTAAGCGCAAGGGCCAAGATCACCGATGCCGAAACGGCCGGGCAGAGAAGTGAAGTGGAGCAGGATTCCACTGCATCGCGGAAATTTCACTCCGTAACAATACGCAGGTCTGCGGCGTTAGAGCAAGGCGCTTGCCATGCCTCAGATCGACCGAAGGAGGAAGAAGGCGATCAAGCGGCAAACTTGAAAGTCTCGCTATGCGACCGCTATGCGGGACGGGAATTCAGCCGGGCGAGCGTGCACGACAGGTTTTTCCTGCAGCAAGAGTTCCGTAGCCTGCACGCGGCGATCGGCGTGGAACCAGCGCTGCACCACGTTGTCGCACAACAGGTTGGCCACGGAGAGAAGGCTCATCCCCTGATGGTGTGCCATCCAGCAGCGTACGATCTGGCCGCGCCGCCAGCGGAACCGGCTGCGGGAGGTCGTGTAGTCGGCCGATTCGTAAAATCCATGGGAGCCGAACCATCCGAGCATCTGCATGCGGCGCAGATTGCGCAAAGACGCGGGCGGATCCACGCTTAAAGCCAGAAATGTCGAATAAGGCGATATCACCAGCGGATTCGACTCTCGCCGCATCAGCGAAAGCTGGGGCAAACCGAAAGCCTGGTACTGGTAGTTGCCGTGTTCGTCGAGTTTGAAATAAGCCGATTCCGAGATGCCCCAGGGGACACCCCTCCGGGCTGCGTAAGCTTGCTGCGAACGCACCGCCGCTACTCGTGACCGGTCCAGAAGTGTGTTGGGGTAGGAATGCATCCACAAGGAAGGCATCAAGTACTCAAACATTGTTCCTGTCCATGAGAGCAGAGCGGGGCGGCCATGATCGAGAGTGTGCCCACGGCCCAGCAGGAACCAGCAATCCTGGGAAATGTCTTCCTTAGCGATGGCGACGAAGATGGCAATGCGGGACTCTGTGGCCAGCAGGTCATAGCATGAATTCTGCAAACGTTGCGACTGTGTATCAAAACCGACCGACATCAACTTGCGGTGGGGATCCAGCAGAAACCCGAAGTCCATGGCATCGGCCAGTTGCCCGGCCTGGGCGCCGAGGTTTCGCAAGTTCTCGGCGAGGAAAATGGCGTTGGACCGGGCTTCCGCGAGCAAGGTCTTCAAACTCTCGTAAAGAGGCCGTCGCTCCTCGGGGAGCGAAGGCAGCGTTCGATCAATGTGGGCCTGCAGCGCCCTAATCAAGTCAGGCAGTTGCTGCAGCGACACGCGGTCCGGCGAAGTCGCTTTGAGTCCCAATTCGCCTCGAAGGGGCGCGAATTCCGGCAGCCACCAAGGCTCGTATGATTGAGTCATTTGCCGGATGGTCCGCAGGCGCAGTTGCGCTTGCCGGCGGAACCAACTAGTGTCGGGGGCGCGACCGGTCTGGTCGGCAACACGGTCATTTTCGAAGTCCGTCTCGCGCAGCTCCAGGATCGAAAGCAGCCAGCTTTTGTCCTGGAAGTTGGCCTCGCATTGTGCAAGCAGTTTTCGCGGGAGTACCCTCGCCTCCGCCAGAACCCAAAGATGATCTAATAGACCCTCCGCCAAACATTGCTGGAGGAGCGGTTTGCGCAGGCAATCCAGGCACCCATGTTGCAGCGTCCAAAGCGAAGCCAGCAGATTGCCGCTGTCGACAGACGAAATAAACCATGGCGCCAATGGCGCGAGCGTCCGCGTGTCATACCAATTCAGCAGGTGGCCCCGATGCTTTTCGAGACGGGCTGCCGTTGCAAGAGTTTTCTGCGTCAAGAGCGCCATCTCGGGAACGGTCAGATATCCGAACTCAACCGCAACCTGCTGCGCGTTGAGCAGAAGACCCAGATTCGTCGGAGATATCCTCGCCGCGACTGCGGGCGGCTGCTCCTGGACATTGTCCGGGATCAGCCAGTTGTGTTCCTCGGTACAGAACTCGGCGAAATATCTCCAGGTGTAAAGAGCGGCACGGCGAAGAAATAATGTGTCTTTCTGCGAAAGGTTGTCTCCCGGCAAAGCCGGCGACTCATTGAGCCAACTGGCTACAAGTTTGCTGCCGCCCCAGAGCACAAGAAGGGGAATCGCAGCCATCAGTGAGTGCGGCCGCAGCAGCCAGACCAGCAGGCCTATGCCGATGGCAAGGAAGGGCATCCAATCGAGGTAACGGTCGATGAGAGTCGAGCGTGCGCCAAGCTCTGCTTCCGCGGCCGTCTCCCACTCCAGCAGCCGCTCCCGGGTTACGTTACGCCGCACCAGCGCCCGCACTACGGCATCGAGCGAAAGGAGCGTCTGGTGCGCCAGAAATATCAAGGTCAGCAATACCGAGAAGTTTGCCGCGTAGAACGCGGACGCCGCCTCCAGCGCAACCGTCTTCTTGCGCTCTGCGACCGCGCGCCCCAGCCCGAAGGCGAGTTCAAACCAGGACGGGATAACCGAAATCAAAATCGCGGCCACAGTCCAGCGCAGCGCACTGGCTCCAGGCGCCAGCCAGCCGAACAGAAGCAGCAGATACGTCGCCGGCTCCACCAGACTGCGCCGCAAGTTGTCGAGGATCTTCCAGCGCGAAACCAGCGAGATTGGATTCGCTACGCCCGCCCCCGATTCATCAGGCACGCGCGACGTCAGCCATTCCGCAATCTGCCAGTCCCCTCGCAGCCATCGGTGTTTTCTGCGGTTGAAAGCGCTGTAGTGGGAGGGATAGTCCTCGATCACCTCAATGTCACTGGCCAACCCCGCGCGGCCGTAGGCGCCTTCAATGAGATCGTGGCTGAGCAGCGCATTTTTCGGGAAACGCCGGTCGAGCACGTGATGCAACGTGTCGACTTCGTAGATTCCCTTACCGGTGTAACTTCCTTCCCCGTAAAGGTCCTGGTAGGCATCGGAAACCGCGCGGGTGTAGATGTCGAGGCCGGTCTCGCCCGCATAGATGGCGGCGAGCCGCGAATGTGCCGTGCTTTGTACGCTAACCGCGACGCGTGGTTGCAGAATGCCGTATCCGGCAACGACGATGTTCCCCCCCGGATCAATAATCGCCTGGTTCAGCGGATGGGCCATGGTTCCAACCATGCGGTGGGCCGCTCCACGGGGAAGCTCAGTATCAGAATCGAGCGTAACCACAAACCGCACCTTGGGCAGGACTGAGAGGTCTCCAATTTTAACCGGGAAGCTGTCGGACTCCCCGCGCAACAGCTTGTTCAGGTCGAGCAACTTGCCGCGTTTACGTTCCCAACCCATCCAGCCCATTTCGCGGGGATTGTAAGCGCGATGGCGATGCAGCAGAAAGAAGGACCCCATCTGCTTTCCGCTGTATCTTTCGTCCAGTTCGCGAATCAGGTTCGCGCACAGGTCGATCAACGGGTTGGCTTCCGGGGCCGGTTCGTCCGAGTCAGGCAGGTCGCTGACCAGCGCGAAGTGAATATTGCGGTCGTGATTGCCGAGGAAGCGAACCTCCAGGTCTTCAACCAGGCCGCGCACCTGCTTCTCATTCAGCAGAAGAGTTGGGATCGCTACCAGGGTCACACAATCGTCCGGGACTCCCCCCGAAAAGTCCAGCTTGGGCAGAATTTCCGCTGGCAGTAGAGTCGCGACCAGGTAGTGCATGAGTTGCACGGCAGACTGTGAACAGGGCACCAGTAGCATCAAAACGGAAAGCAGCAGCAGTGCCGGCGGACTGCTGGGGGAAGTCAGGAACAGCAGGATTCCCGTGATGCTGGCGAAAGTGAGTATCGCGATTCCAGTCAGAAAGAATTCGTCAGGATGGCGACGCAGTCGGCCGCGCAGACTTTCGACAAAGTCGGGCTTGAAACCGACTTTCTGACAAAGCAGAGCCCGGCCGTCGCCCGTGAGGTAGTAGCCAACATGAGATTGCCGCAACTTGGAGCGAGGATCGCGGTAGGTTTTTGTCAGGGCCTGTTGCGCCAGTAGCAGCGCCTCGCGGGCAACATCCATTTCGGACAAATCCGAGCGGCGGGCTATCTTCGATAATTTCTCCCGATAAAGGCTTCGACTTTCAAAGTCCATTCTTCCGTATGCACCCACCGGATCGCGGCGAAGGATGGAGTCGAAAAGAATCAGCGGTTCGAGGACTTCCTTCCAGGACGTCTGCGTAAGGTCACGCAAACTCCGCACGCACACGCCCAAGCCACTGGATTGGCCCGCGGGATCCTGGAGCAGGCAACGACAGCGGGCAGCGATTCTCTCCAACAGGACAAGTTTGAGAGCGGGAACTGCCGCCGACACTTCTCGCAACTCCAGGACCGCGCCCTCCTGAAATGCCTGGAAGAAAGTGATGAATGCCGTCTCGCGGAACCGATTACCGGTGAGGTCGAGAAACTTTTGCGCCAGCGCCAGCACCCTGGGTACAATCTCGTTTTTCCGCCCGCGCGCGTGCGGCAGTTCCTTCAGTGGCTTAAGTTCAGCGGCAACGCTTCTAAGTTCCGCATAAATCAGTTGGTCGTTGTCGCAGAACCAGCGTAGATCGTCCGATTCCGGGTTGAGCCTTCTTGCCGCTTCGGCGCCTGCGAACAACGGCTGGAATGCGGTTTTCAGCTTGCGGCAACGCTGGGAGAATGTGTTCGAAGCGCGAACCCCCGGCAGCCAGCCCAGCCGGGTAGCGAATTCTGTTCCCGCGCCGTGCAGATCATGAAGATCGACTGGTTCGCCGGCCGGGTCGTGCTGGTACTCCTCATCGGCGATGCTTTCGGCTTGTGAGTTGCGAATCATCCTCGTCCTATGGCCTAACGATAGCTGGCGGCCTGCAGTTCAAACATCTCGGCGTAGCGGCCGCCCAGATGAGTCAACTGTTCGTGATCTCCATCTTCGGCAATGCGGCCATTTTCCAGCACCACGATGCGGTCGGCCATGCGCACCGTGGAGAATCGATGGGAAATGAACAAGGCCATTTTACCGGCCGTCAGCTCGGCGAAGCGCTGAAAAACCTCGAATTCGCTGCGCGCGTCCAGCGCCGCAGTGGGTTCATCGAGGATCAGGATCTGGGCGTCACGCAGATAGGCTCGAGCCAGCGCGACTTTCTGCCATTCTCCGCCCGAGAGATCGACCCCACCGTCGAAACGCCGGCCCAGCATATGTTCGTACCCATACGGAAGTCTGCCCACTACCTCGTCGGCCATGCTTTTCTGGGCGGACTGGCGAATCAGCGGAAGATCATCAAGTCGCTCAATACGGCCCACCGCAATGTTCTCGCGTGCCGTCATTTCGTACCGCATGAAATCCTGGAAAATAACGCCGATCTCCCGGTAGAGATCTTCCAGGTTGTACTCTCGAAGATCGACGCCATCCAGCAGGACCTGTCCTTCGAGTGGATCGTAGAGCCTTGTGAGCAGCTTGACGATGGTTGTTTTTCCCTCGCCATTTTCCCCAATCAGCGCGACCCGTTCGCCGGGATGAAAATGAAAGTTCAATCCATTAAGAACCAGGCGGGGGCTTCCGGGATAGCGGAAAGCAACGTTGCGGAATTCGAATCCGCGAGCAATTGGCCGCGGCGCCGGCAGGGCATTGGGTTTCGACGCGATGGCTGGCCGCATCTCGAAAAAAGCGATCAGGTCAGTCAGGAACAAAGCTTGATCCGCGATAGAGGAGACGGTAGAAAAGATTTGTTGGATGTTCGAACTGGCTTGCTGAACCGCGCCGGCGAGAAACGTCAATTCTCCGATGCTGAGTACCCCGGTGATCGTTCGCCAGATCACGAATACATAGGCCGAGTAGTAACCGGCCGTTCCGACTATCGACAGGAACGAACCTGCCACCAGCCGCCGCCGCGCCAAGGCGACATCTTCATCATAGATCTGGTTGGAAAGCCGGGAGAACCTTTCCGTAAGAAAGGGGGCCAGCCCGAACAGTTTGAGTTCCTTGGCCGCCTCCTTGCTGCCGCCCAACACGCGCAGGTAGTCCAGTTGACGGCGGACTGGGGTCTGGCGGAAGTTCTTGGCATATCCCAGAAAGGCAAAATGACTTTCCCCCAGAAATGCCGGTAGCACGCCGGCGATAAGCATGAGCAGAAGCCACGGCGAAAACAGAACGATCGCGATGGAGAGGGAGACGGTAATAATCACCTGCTGCACCAGCCGTCCGATCGATTGAATCATGCCCAGCCGGTCCGTGGCCTGGACGCGGGCCCGCTCCAGGCGGTCATAGAAAACCGGGTCTTCATAAGCTGCGAGATCGAGCTGCGCCGCGTGTTTCATTACCAGCACGCTCACGTGCCGCGTATACTTGTCGGCCAGCAGGGCGTCGAGAAAATCGATGCCTCGACTCACAACGCTGCCGAAGACAGCCAGCGCGAATTCCGCCGCGACCAGCCACCACAGCCGGGCAGCGACGGCCTGATGGGTGGTGATGGCACGTACAATTCCGTCAATGATCAGCTTGGTAATCCACAGAAGGCCCAGGGGCAGAACGGAAGCGATCAAACGAAAAAAAACACCGAGAACCACGACCGTCCGGCCAGCTTCCCAAACGATTCGCAGGACGGCGGGCACATTCCTCAGAGCGGAAATGCGGTCGCGCCATCGATTCCAAGAATCCTGTTTCCCGGTCATGGGCCAGTCCTAAAGGGGTGCCTGACCTGGAAGTCTTAGTTGAGGCCCTAAGCGACGCGAACCTGCGTCAGACCAAGCGACGCCCGCTATATCGAGTGTAGTCCAATGACTTCCAGGCGACAAGATCGAACCCCCGGGCGTCGGTGAGCAGGTATGGGATGAGCCCAAAGGCTCCAGGGTTGTGCGTACCTCTACAAACCGGCATCGAGCGGAGGCGAAATGCGGCCCGACTAGTATTTCTCCAGACCGGCCCGCCGCATCCCACGCTGGGCTTCTGCGGTTTTCATGAACGTGTTCCAGACGAAGCCAGTCCGGAGATTCTCCGCCATCAGCATGGTAATACCGGTATCGATTCCGATCACATCGGAGTCGTACCAGTTGGCGAGAGGGTTAAATGCGTTGACAAACCCATACTTACTCCAGGCTGCTCCGTAACGGGTCCGAATCGATTTCAGGACGCGTAACGTGGCCTCCGGTTGGAAGGGCAGCGACCCGCCGGCGGCGCTGGGCACGACGGTGCCGTCGATCGGCCCAGTAGCTGGCGGCCCACCCCAGATCACATAGCCCCGGTTCGAGTCCGAAGCAGTGATTCCCCATAAGTCGTCGCTGTAGCCGGAATACTGCTTTCCGAGCTCCAGGCAGAAGCGCCGGTGGACCTCGGTTGCAATCACCGAATTCTGGAAGTAGTCGGCGAACTTGTCGCGCCTCCCACGAAAATCGAACCACGCCTGGGAATATTGATGCACGAACAGGGGCGCGAAGGAACCGATGTAGCGCAGGCCGTCGTATTCAAACGTGAGGCGCTTCCACGCAGTCCAGGTTTCTTCCTTCAAGGGATGGGCCGACGATCCCAGGCCCAGAAGGTACATCATCATCAGTTCGCTGTAATAGTCCCAGCGCGAAGGCAGAAAGCCGACTTCGGGCGTCCAGCCGTGGGGCAGCAGCGAGGTGTCTTCCGAGAGCCATGTCCAATCCACCCGGTTGAAGATCAAGTTTGCCAGCTCCACGACCTCCGTTTGGCGAAAGTGCTCGCGGCAGGTGAGGATTCCGCACAGCAAAATGGCCGTGTCCACCGACGAAACTTCGGAATCCCAGACTCTTTCCCCGGTGTTGATGTTGGCAAAGTGGTAGAAGAACCCGCGATGGTTCGGCAGTTTCTTCCAAAGGAATCGAAGGGCGGCCAAAACGCGTTCCAGCGCGGCGCTCCGGGAAACCAGGCCCCGTCGATCTCCAATGCAAAGAGCGGTCAAACCAAAACCGGTGGCTGCAATGCTGGCCACGATCCCTTCATCATCCGCATGGACGTGGCAACGGTCTTTCACCATCCCCGTCTTGGAGCTGGCCTGCTCCCAAAAAAAGTTGAAGTTAGCGCTCTCCAGATCGTTCAGAAACATGTCGTCTTCGGACGACAGAACCGCCAGGCCTGACAGAGTAGCTGGCCTCGGCTCGGATTGCTGGACCAGGGGCAGGGCCGACA
>Ga0185299_10002254_pt1 | contig 30776 bp, 29 predicted proteins | sample PaiPotPPA55metaG_FD_128002 | JGI IMG/M metagenome (GOLD analysis project Ga0185299, IMG submission 128002) | Iron sulfur acid spring bacterial and archeal communities from Banff, Canada, to study Microbial Dark Matter (Phase II) - Paint Pots PPA... ...
TCTCTGCGAGCATTTCCTGCGTCCAATTCAGCAGCGCTCGCGCGGCCCGAACTTGTCGGCCGGTGATCATCCATGATCACCTCCGACAGACGACCTGCGCACACCAGGAATACGACTATAATAGTCGCTTTATCTCAGATCAATGGCGTTTGGACAATGCCCCGGCGAACCTCAGGGTCGTTCCGACGTATCCCCACCCCCTGATTCGACGGTTGATGGGCGGATGTTCACAATGAAAACGGGGTCGCCAGGACCGGCGGATCAGGTCCCGCCGTAAAGGCGCTGAAGCGAGAGCGCACAGAGCCGTAGAGCCGCCGATGCACGAAAGCGGATTGGCGACAATCCGTAGAGGCGGCGCTACGGCAGCCGGTTTTTGCGGGGCGCGCGAATACGCGGTGGCGCCAGAGGAGGCGGGGTTCGCCTTCCCCGTCACGCGGAGCGCGCCTGGCCGTGTGCCATGCGAAGGCCCCGCCCGGGGTGGCCGGGCGGGGCGTTGCAGCGGGTCCGGCTTAGTCGCTGTTCGGCTTGCGGCTGCGGGACCAGATGAGGGTGTAGCCTTCGCCGTCCTCGTCGTCGAAGAGGTTGGCGTAGATCGGCGCGTTGAAGCTCGGGTCGTCCAGCTTGACCGAGAGATAGTCGCGGCCCTCGTTGGAGCGCTTCGACCAGGCGGCCCCGATCTCGGCCCGGCCGACATAGACCCGATGGCTGGGGGCGTTGTCGTTGGCCCGGTTGGTCTCGGGGACGATGCGGACCCCCTTGGTCTGGACGCTCAGGGTGACGATCTCGCCCTGGAACTCGCTGCCGGACTTCTTGAAAGAACCGATGTTGGCCATGTCACTTCTCCTTGCTGGTTTCGAGCCCGCGACCACCGCGGCCTCGATGGCGATCGGGAGGCCGGAGGCGATCGATGACGCACCCGCTCGCGGGCCGGAGCGCAGCGGAGGATGGCGGCGGAGGGACTTTCTTGCCTCGCGAGGAATGGGCGAACCGGGGTCCCCACGGGGCTTGCCCCGTGGGGTGGAAAGCCCAGGGGAAGAAAGTCTCACCGGCGCTGTTGCGGCTCAGGCGATCGAGGCGCAGCCGTCCTTCGGCTAGATCAAGCCAAGGAGAGGCCGTGTGGTCCGCGTGCCGAACAGCATCCTCGGGAGAAGACGTGGCGGACGTTGAAGGCCCTGCACAAGAGGTCCGGCTTTCCAGGCGAAGAGAAAGAAGCTCTGGCGTACAGAAAGGACGCCGTCACGATCGGATCGATCCGGACCGGCGGTGGCGCTCCCCGCAGGACATGGTTCTGTCCGACTGGGGGGCCGGGGCCGACCTATCCAAGCGCGGCAAGGGGCGCCTCATGCCCCGTCAAGCGGACGATCCAGTCATCGCGCCGATTCCACCCGATCGACGATGAGGTGCTGGCTCACCCCTCTCTGGTCGCGCCCGCCGGGGAAAGCAAAGCCGGACCTCCCGCAACCTGCCGTCCCGCGTTCGGTGGGATGAACAGCGTCATGCGCACCCAGGCCGTGCCGCCGATCAGAATAGCGCCCACCACCGCGAAGGCCTCGCGCCAGCCTTCGGCCGGCACGCCGATATGCGCGAGTCCAAGCGCCGCATGGTATCCGGCGATCGTGGCCGGCACGGCATAGAGGAGCCCGATTGCGGCGCGGAGGAGCGGCGATCGAACTGTCGCGAAAGCGATTTGTCCGATCGCAAGGGTCGCGGCGCCGGCGAGGACGGCGACAATGATCGCGCCGATCACGCCCGACCCGCTGTGGTAGGCGGCGAGCGCGGCGGTGACGCCTGCGAAGAACGGGAGCGCGTAGACGGCGAGCGTGAACAGCAGCCAGCAGAAGAAGCCGAGGCCAAAGACGCTCAGGACAATGCCGATGATGATCATGGTGGTCTCCGTGACAAAGGGTCGAACGGGCGCGCCTTCCACCACCACCACGGCGCATTGCAGAGTATAGCCGAAGACGATCGGTGGTGGCAGCGGAAATCCGGTCCGGGTCTCCGCGTCGCTTGGCGTGACCGTCGCCTCTTCGAGGTTGGAAGGGGTCGAACTCGTGGACGATGGCGGCGGGATCCGCTGTCATATTCGGCGGAGGGCAGAACGCCGAATTCGCAGTTGCCGGCCTGGAAGACGGTGATGCAGACCATCAGGTGGTGGCGAATTTCTAGGCTTGGGCGTGAGCGGTTGAGAGGGCGTGAGACATTGTTCCGGCTCCTGTCTGGAGGCGGGGACCATCCCAGCGCGACAGGCGCCCGAAATGTCAGGCCAGGGGCCGCAATCACCGCGCAGGCAAAGCCGGAGAAGCCGCACGCTCGGGTAGCGGACCCGTCACGGATTGATTGATGGCGGCAGTCCATGGGCCGGACCTAGGATCAGCGTTCCTGGGAACGGGGTGGTGCTTGCTACCCGGAGTGGGAGCTACAGACACGGGCCGGACACTGACGCTGGCTCACGTCGATGTTCCGAGATGTCGCAGAAGGGTCGACCCCGGCGGTTCCATCGCGACCCCGCGAACAGCCGGAATCGGCGCAACCCCGGCATCGGAGCACGGGTCGGCCATAGGCCGCGTCTGCCCAGAACCAACATCCGTGACGGCCACGCCGCGGGTCATCTGGCCGCTCGACGCTGCATAAGCCACGTTCTGGAGAGATCGAAGCGGCGGTCACCGAGTGGGCTCACCCGCACCGTCTCGGCGCAAGCGAATGCGATGCCATGATCTGCCGGCGCGCCGCGGCGGCCGGCATTGAAACCAGGCTCGGCAACCACAGCTACCTTGACGAAATATTCAGCGGCATATAACGATTGAGCTGCGGCTCGGCGACACGGCCTTCGAATGCCTGCTCGACCATGGCGGTGCCTCGTCCCGAACCGTGGTTTCCCAGACCGAAGGGGCATCCTTTGTCGAAGCCAACAACCGCCGAATACATACGGGGCTCGCTTTATGGACTTGCGGCCGTGAGCATGTGGGCGTCATGGATCGTGACCGTGCGGCTTGGGATAAGGACAAGCCTCACACCCTGGGACATCACGGCAATTCGTTTCGGTGTCGCTGGATTGATCTTGCTGCCGTATCTGCTGAAGAAGGGCCTTGCCATCGACCGCCTGGGGAGGTTGGGACTGGCAGCAATTATCCTTGGCGGTGGGGCACCGGTCGTGTTGGTGTCCTACGGTGGTCTGCTATTCGCACCGGCAGCACACGCGGCATGTCTGTTTACCGCCCTCATACCCCTATGTGTTGCGATCTTAGCCGCTGTCGTGCTTGGCGAGACCTTCACTGTTGCGAAGCGGATCGGGCTCGTCTTGATCGTTATTGGTGTCCTCGGCATCGTCTGGGGCGCGGGCGGCATAATCGGATCGTGGCAGAACATCGGCGACGCCATGTTCATCAGTGCGGGCATGTTGTTTGCCTGCTATACCGTGGCCATGCGGAAAGCAAGATTGGGAGGGCTTCACGCTGCTGCTATTGCTGCGGTCGGATCATTGATCACTTACGTGCCAGTGTACGCCATCCTTTCCGGGACAAGCCTGTTCAATGCGCCTTGGCGTGACCTCGCTTTGCAAGCATCTGTCCAAGGATTTCTGACGCCAGTGATTTCGCTTTTGCTTTACGGGCGCGCAGTCAGCCTTCTTGGTGCATCGAACGGCTCGGCGTTCGCGGCCCTAGCCCCCGCGATCACCGCGATCTTGGCTATTCCGATTCTCGGCGAATGGCCAGCGACGAGTGACTGGATCGCAATGCTTCTGATTTCGGGCGGTGTCTACATTGCAAGTGGAGGCCTGCTACCCGCTACGCGCCTGCGAACATCCACACTAGAGCCACGACCATCCAAAGCACGATCTGAGAGGTCGCTCATGGACGAACGCGCGCACGCCATCGCCGTGGTGCGCGGCGCCCCGAACCTGGAGATCCAAGCCATATTCAGGGCCTTGGCCGATCGGTGGAAGCGTGAGCTTCGCCTGGCCGGCGTCGTCGCTGAGGACCATGGGTTGCCCGACCGCTCGTGTCAGGCGGGATATCTGCGGAGCCTGGCGAGCGGGACCCGGTTTTCGATTTTACAAGACCAGGGCGTCGTGACAGTAGCGTGCCATCTAGACGGCGATGGCGCGCTGGCCGCCGCGGTGGCGGCGCAGCGGGACATCGCAAGCGGCTGCGACCTCGTCCTCCTCAACAAATTCGGCAAGCTGGAAGCGGAAGGGAACGGTCTTGCCGATGCGTTCCGGGCGGCGCTCGCCGCCGGTCTGCCGCTGCTTACTTCGGTGTCTCCCGCGCAAGATCGGCCGTGGCGGCAATTCGCGGATCGGGCATTTACGGTCCTCCCCGCAGACCCAGCGGCAATCGAGCAGTGGCGCCGTGCGGTTCAACCGGTGGGGCAATATGGCGGGTGAATATTGCACCGTGACCTCGGCCTACGCCGCCCACCGTACAAAGGATACCGAGACGTAAGCCAGCTCATAGGCGCCTTCTACATCTTGTGCCTGGTCGTGCTGGCCGCATGCACAGTCTCGTCGCACGATTCGATGTCATGGAAAACCGTGGCGCACGCCATCTAGTGGAATCGGGCGGCCGCCGGCTCCTTGTTTTCGGTGGTCAGTGCGATCGGATAGACGATCGGCGGATGGCTGTCTTCCGGAAATGTGCGGGCTACCTTTGTCCCCTGGTCGGCCGCGACATCGACGGCATAGACGATGCCGAGCGTCGCCTCATGGCGCGAGACGAGCAGCAAGGCGCCCCTACATTTTCGGCGTGTGCGACCGCGCCGGAAAACGGAATTCCACACGCCGAGCTTTTCCAGCGCGGCCTTGCCACATTTGCCGTTTTCGGGCAAATTGCGAGGCCGATGAGCCGCCGACCTGACGCGCGAAGCGCTCTCCGCTCAGGGCATTCGCCGCGCGAATCGGCATTGCGACCGTCAATGCTCTCGCCGATTACTGCTGGCAGCAGCGGCCGCATCCCGAGGTCGAGCTCCGCAACGGGCTGGATGCGTTCGATGCGACCGACATCCGCAGCGGCGACCAGGTTGTCGTGGTCGGCGCCTTCGTCCCGTTCCTGAAGGAACTGAAGCGGCGCAGTCAGTCCTTTCTGGTGCTGGAGCAGGATGCCGCGACATTGAAAGCGGACGAGCTGCCCTTCTTCCGCCCGGCCGAGCGAGCCGCTGAGGTTCTGCCGACAGCCGATGTCGTGCTGATAACCGGATCGATGCTCGTCAACAACACGCTCGAAGATTTGCTCGCGCTGATCCGGCCGGAAGCGCGCGTCACGATCGTCGGCCCGACGGTTGGCATGCTGCCGGACGCTTTCCTCGCCCGTGGTGCCGATGTGCTGGGCTGCGTTCGGATCACCGCACCGGACGACTTCCTCGACCTGCTGGCCGAGGGCGGCTCGGGCTATCACTTCTTCGGGCGCTCAGCGCAGAAAGTCGTACTGTGTCGCCGTCAGGCCCCGGCCGTGCTCGCCGCCAAAGTCGCCTAAGCCAAGACCTCAGGAAGCGCTCAAGACCGATCGGTGATCGGTGTTCTTGCCCTTGCTCTTCCTCCGCTTCCCGGTGGGGGACGGGCTGGCGGCGGAAGAACCCGCAATGATTGGATCGGCGAGCGCGCTCCGCAGCGCATCGATATGGCTGGCACCGGCGGCAAGCGCCGCAGCTTCGACCGCCCGATAGTGCCGCACGACGGCGGCGCCGGCCGGGGTCAATGACGCCCCGCCGCCGTGTGTGCCCCCGGCGTGCGAGGCGACCAGCGGCTCGCGGAAGCACTTATTCAAGCTGTCAACCAGCAACCAGGCGCGCCGGTACGACATGCTCATCTGCCGACCGGCCGCGGAAATCGAGCCGAGCGCGTCGATCAGCTCCAGCAACTTGACCTTGCCGGGACCAATCGCGCGATCCTCGTCGAAATCGATGCGCAAATTCAGCCGCGACATGCGTCACCACGATTGGCCTGTAGCGGGCTCGGCGGCGTCCCTCCCGATCAGGGCCGGCCCATATTAGACGACCCTCTTGGGTCAATGCACCGCCGGATTGTGCGGAGCGTAAGTGTCCGGGTTATGGACATCAAGGGCTCACGCCGGCGCGCCGCCCCGGTTCGGCGACGATACCGAACGGCTGCTTTCGGCGAAGGCTTTTGCGCGCTCTCGGCGCAGCTCCTCGATGCGCGCCCGGATCGCCGGGAAATCATCGGCGGCGCGAGAACGCGGCCCGCGGTCCAGCTCTTCCATTCGTGCGCGAATCGTCGCGAAATCATCGGCAGCCCAGGTTCGAGTCACTTTTCCTCCGGTGGTTGATGCGGCAAATCCGGGAGAGGCGACAGGCGACTGTCGATGATCTCCGATCGTCCTCAGGCGAAGTGAGGGATGACATCCGACGCGAGGAGTTCGCTAGTCTCGGCATCGTTCCTGTAGTCACTGTTGATCAACAGTTGCACGCCAGCGTCTTGGTATTGGCTGATCAAATCGATGGCCTCGGACACCGTGCCCACGAAGCCGCGTAAGGGTCCGCGAACGGCCAGTCGCTCGCGCTTCGCCGCGACCGCGGCATCGTCGCGGGCGATCAACAGGCTGATGATGTTAGTCTTCTCGATCGCGTCATAGTCGCGTTGCGCCGCGTCGCAATGACGGCGAAGTATCGCGAGCTTGTGCCGCACCATATCCGCGTCGCCGCCGACGTTGCACGCGTCTGCCAGGAGGGCGACGGCGCGCAACGTAAGCTGCTCGCCGCCGCCAGCGATCATGACCGGCGGGTGCGGCTGCTGGATCGGCTTCGGCTCCAGGATCGCATCCGCGACGTGGAAGTACCTGCCATGAAACGTCGTGCGCCTTTCGCTCCACATCGCGAGGATCAGCCGCACCGCCTCCTGCATCTGCCGAATGCGCACCGCCGGTCGCGGCGGAAATTCCCAGCCATATTGCAGGTACTCCGCTTCGTTCCAGCCTGCGCCGATGCCAAGCGTCAACCGTCCGCGACTGATCAGGTCGACGCCGGCCGCGACCTTTGCCAGATGCGCCGGGTTACGGAACGCGACCGATGTGGCGAGCGTCGCCAGACGAATGCGGCTGGTGACGGAGGCCAATGCCGCCAATACGGTCCAGCCTTCCATGAAGGGCTCGTCAGGCGCGCCGACGCCGCCGATCTGGATCAGATGGTCCATCACCGAAAACCAGACGAACCCGTGGTTTTCCGCCCATAGCGCTTTCGCCTTCACCCCCTCGAATGCCTCGGCCGGATCGGCGCCGAACAGCCATGAAGGGTTATGAATGCCAAACTTCATTGGTCACTCCTGCTCTAACGAGACCAAGGCCGTCTCCACTGCTGCCTCAGACGTCATGAAAAGACCGGGATGTTTCGCAATTCCGCGATGAGACGTGGAGGCGCAACGTCAGCCCGGGCATTTAGCGACGCGGTCCATGCTCGTCCGCAACTAGCCCGCAATCCGGGCTTGCCGGATCGCCTGCCAGACCTTGAACGGCGTCGCCGGCATATCGATGTGCCGGATGCCGTATTCGGAGAGCGCGTCGACGACGGCGTTCATCACCGCCGGCAGCGCGCCGGCGCACCCGGCCTCGCCGCAGCCCTTGGCGCCCAGCGGGTTGGTCTTCGCCGGCACCGGGTGACTGCCGATATCGAACATCACCGCGTCAGAGGCGCGCGGCAGCGCATAATCGGTGAACGATCCGGTCAGGAATTGGCCATCCTCATCAAAGACAACGCGTTCCATCAACGCCTGCCCGATGCCCTGCACGACCCCGCCATGCGCCTGCCCCTCGACCAGCAGCGGGTTCACGATCACCCCGAAATCGTTGACCATCGTGTATTTGACGATGGCGACGACACCGGTCTCCGGGTCGATTTCGACCTCGGCGATGTGACAGCCGTTCGGAAAGGCCGATGGCGTGCTTTCCATGATGTGCTGCACGTCCAGCGAATCCGGCACGTCCTCGGGCAGCTCTATTCCGCCGCGCAACACCTCCGCCAGCTCCATGATCCCAACATAGCGGTCGGTGCCTGCGATGACGAACCGACCATCCTCGAAGTCGATATCGGCGACTGCGGCTTCGAGCACCTGCGCTGCGATCTGCCGGCCCTTCTCGATGACCTTGTCGGCCGCCTGAAGGATCGCCGTACCGCTTGCCATCAACGATTTCGAGCCGCCGGTGCCGCCGCCGGCGATCAGTTCGTCGCTATCGCCCTGCAACAGGCGGATGCGCTCGAACGGGATGCCGAGGGTCTGGTGCAGGATTTGCGCGAACGGCGTCCAGTGACCCTGACCGTAATCGAGCGTGCCGGTGATGATCGTCACGTCGCCGTTGGGCTCGAAGCGAATGCCGCCCATTTCCTGAGACGGCGGGCCAGTCACTTCAAGGTAATCGCCGATGCCGCGGCCGCGCAGGAGGCCGCGCTTGCGGCTCTCCGCTCGGCGAACGGCAAACCCGTCCCAGTCGGCGCGCACCAGCGCGTCGTTCAGCACTGCGGTGAACTCGCCGCTGTCGTAGTTGGTGCCGTTCGGCGCCTTGTGCGGCATCGCGCCTTCCGGGATGTGATTGCGGCGGCGCAGCGCGATCTTGTCGAGGCCCATCTCGGCCGCGGCCGTGTCGACCAGCCGCTCCATGTAATAGTTGCCCTCGGGCCGCCCGGCGCCGCGATAGGCGCCGACCGGCTGGGTGTTGGTGACGACGATCTTGGTTGCGACCTCGATGAGCGGCGTCTTATAGACGCCAATCGTGTTCTTGACCGCGTTGGCGGTCGGCGGGATCGGCGTGCCGCGCCCGACATAGGCGCCGAGATTGCCGTAGCCGCTGACCCTGACGGCGAGAAAATTCCCCTCGGCATCGAGCGCGAGCTCGGCGGTCATCTCGTGGTCGCGGCCGTGGCTGTCGGAGACGAAGCTCTCCGAGCGCTCGTCGGTCCACTTGACCGGCCGCCCCAATTCCCGCGCCGCATGGAACAGCGCGAGGTATTCGGGATAGACCTGCGACTTCATGCCGAACGAACCGCCGACATTGCCGGTCAGCACGCGCACCTTGTCGCGCTCGGCCCCAAGGATGTTGGCGAGCCCATCGCGCAGGCCGAACACGCCCTGACAGCCGACCCGCAGCGTCCAATGCGCGTTTGCGGCGTCGTATTCTGCGATCGCGGAGCGCGGCTCCATCGGGCAGACGACGATGCGGTTGCTCGGGATCTCGAGCCGGGTCACATGTGCCGCCGCGGCGAAGGCGGCCGCGACCTTCTCGGCGTCGCCATAATGGAACTCCGCCGCGACATTCCCGGGTACGCCGTCATGCAATTGCGGCGCGCCGGGGGCGGCGGCCTCGCTCGCTCGGGTCACCGCCGGCAGCGGCTCGATGTCGAGCAGCACCGCCTCGGCCGCATCCTTCGCCTCGGCCACCGTCTCGGCGACGACGATGGCGACCGGGTCGCCTACATAACGCACCTTGTCGGTGGTCAGCGCCGGGCAGGACGGCCGGTGCATCGGGCTGCCGTCCGCGGTCGGGATCGCCATGCCGAGCGGCATGTTCTTGATGCCCGCGCCGGTCAGGTCAGGACCGGTAAAGATGCCGAGCACGCCCGGCATTTGCGATGCGTCGGCGGTGTCGATGCCATTGATGATGCCGTGCGCATGACGGCTGCGTACGATTACCGCACAGGCTTGGCCGGGGAGGTTGAGATCGTCGGTATAGCGGCCCTCGCCGCGCAGCAGCATCGGGTCCTCGTTGCGCGGCACCGGCTGGCCGATGCCAAATTTGGTCAGGGCAAGCTGGTCGAGACTGACGTCACCATCCATCACAAAACCTCGATCGTAAGGGGCATCAAAATCAGCGGTCCGGCGCCCGCCATCCCGTCGGCAACGTCACGGGCGCAAAGCCGTATCGCGCAAAGAGCTGCTGCCCGTCAGGTGACAGGATGAACAAGGCCAAATCGGCGGCGCGCGGATCGGCGCCTTTCAGCACCGCGAGGCCGTATTCCGGACCGGTCGCGATCTCGCGCGGCGGTTCGACAAATTGCAATTCGGGCAGCACCGCCGATAGCCGGTTGCGGCCGCTGCAATAGCCGATCATCACGTCGATCTGCCCCGATGACAGGGCCGCGGCTATCGGGCCCCTGCCGCCGATCGGGTCGTTGTTGGTCGGTCCGCCGACGATCTTGTCGGCCTTCTTGTCGAGCGTCTCGTAGCTGCCCAGGGCGCCTCGTGTCGGCCCGACGAAACATCGCCCAGGTATAGTCGCCGGCCGGATCGGCCTTCGGCGTCGAGGTGCCGAGCTTGACCGACGGATCGAGCAGCCGGTCGAAAAAATTCGCCGTCGTCAGTCCGACCTTCGGCAGCGCGATGCCGCACAGTGCGTTGCGCATGAACATCGCGACCCGGGTAGCGCGGCCGTCGGTTAGAAGTTTGAGCGGATGCCCCATATCGGCCGAGGCGAATAGATCGGCCGGCTCGCCCTTCTCGATCCGCTCGCGCAACAGGCCGGAGGGACCGAAGGCGGGGATGACTTCTGTTCCCGTGGCCTGGCGATAGCGCGTGCCGATTTCACCGATGACTTCGCGCAGGCTACCGGCAGCCAGCACGTGCAACGCGTCCGCTTGCGCCGCCGCGCCCCAGGCAACCCACACGACCGCGACGATCAGGGTCCAGACACGCATCGCGCGGTCAAGCTTCGCTGCCGCTCAACGCCGCGCTTTTCACCGCGGCGCAGAACGGCGCCAGACCGCCGCTGCGCAGCGGCATAAAGGGCTTGCTCGACTGACGACACAGCCGCTTGATCCGCGACATCGCGGCATGGCTGATGCAGTCGACCGGGAACAGCACCGCGTCTGCGCGGCTGACGAGGCCCGGCAGCAGGCCGCCACGCTCCTCCATCCCGCCGTCGTGATGCAGCAACACGGCACCCCGGCGCTCGGCCAAGGCGCGGATATGCGCGATCTGCGCCGGCCACCCGCCGACGTAAAGCAGCGTCAGCCCGATCCATTCGGTGCTCTGTTCGGCCGCCTCCGCGGTCTCATCTGCCACGGAGAGACTTGCCTCGATTGCCGCAAGCTCGTGGCGAAGCGCGCCTTCCCGCTGCTCGCCGAGCAGGCGAGAATTACGCTCGGCCGCCAGAGCGGTACGGGCCTCCGCCAGTTGCTGCTGGATTACCGTTCGGCGAGCGTCGCAGCGGGTAAGCCGCGCCTTCAAATCGCCGGCGAGCGCCTCCCAGCCGGCCTCGTCCGCTGCCGCGGCCTGGTCAGACGCTCTGTCGCTCCCGACGTGGATCCGTGCTTCCAGGGCGCGCTGCAACTCGCGGATCGTCGTGTCGCGCGACACGATCGCATCGCGCAGTTGGCGCTGCTGCCGCTCGACCTTGGCCTGCAATTCGGCGTTCTCGGCCTCGAGTGTGCGCAGGCGCCGGATATCCGCGCGATTGGCGGCGCCAACCAGATGCGACAGCATGTGGACTTCGGCAAAGATCTCGCGCACCAGCGTATCGTTCGTCGCCGGATGGGTCAGTGCCGCCCAATAGGCTCCGGGGACCTCGCCGCGCTGCATCGCGTCCTGCCACAGCGCACGAACCTCGGGTGCGGTTTTTGCGCGGTCGAATTGATTGATCGCGAGGCGGTGCCGCCGATCCAGCGCCTTGTGCAGCAGCTTTCCGCCATCCCGATGACTTCCGGCGATCAGCACCCCGCTCGCATGTAGATCATGCTCGCTGGCGGCAGCGGCCTCCTGGTGGGCGAGCTTCAGCAAAACCTGCCGCAACTCGCCGGTCGACAGGCAGGTGCCGATGATCGAGCAATGCAACTTGCCATCGAAATCCCAAATTCTCCGCCGGCCCCGCTTCGCCGGCGCGAGAAGCCGCTGGACCCGCATCGACAATTCGTCCGGCGCCATCGGCGACATGGTCGCCGACCGAAGCGAGAGCGGGTCAAACCTTTCGGCCGGCCGGGGCTGCGACAGAAGGAGGTCAGGACCAATGGTTCGTTCTGACAAGGATTGATCAGACATCGGTGATCCAGCGTTGATCGTAATTTCCCATCGAATATAACGATTCTGGCAGGGATCGTCTCAACAGCCAAGGCAATGCCCTATACCGCGAGAGCGAGTTAATCGTCAGACGCAGCGCGCCGGCGCCGGCCGCATTGATTTACGCTTTCGTGCCAAGCGCGCCTTCGCTGACCAGCACCTCATGCGCCGCCCGGAACGCGTCGAGCCCGGCCGGGATGCCGCAATAGGCCGTGGCATGCAGCAGCGCCGCCTTGATCTGCTCGACGGTGACTCCGTTGTTGAGCGCGCCCTTCACATGCAATTTGATTTCGGGTGCCCGGTTCAAGGCGGTCAGCATGGCGAGGTTCATCAGGCTGCGCGTCTTGCGGTCGAGTGTTTCGTCACCCCAGGCCCAACCCCAGGCCCAGGCCGTCGTTGCCCGCTGAAACGACATCATGAATTCATCCGCCCGCGCCATCGAGGCGTCGACATATTCCGGACCCAGCACCTCGCGCCGGATCGGCATACCTTTCTGGAATAGGGCCTCGTCCTCAGCCATGTTTTGCTCCCTCTCGCAGCCAGGTCGCGAGAGCACAAGCCCCCGTGACCTGGATTGTGTCACAGGCCGGCTTGGCTGATGAACTTGGTGTTCAGGTAGCCTTCGATCGCTTCCAACCCGCCTTCCGACCCATAGCCGCTGTCCTTGACGCCGCCGAACGGCACCTCCGGCAGCGCAAGCCCGTGATGGTTGATCGAGATCATGCCGGTCTCGACCGCGGCGGCGACCGCCTGTGCGGTCTTCGCCGAACGGGTATAGGCGTAGGCCGCGAGGCCGTAGGGCAGCCGATTGGCCTCCTTGACCACGTCGTCGAAGCTCTCGAACGGGGAGATGACGGCAACCGGGCCGAACGGCTCCTCGTTCATGATGCGCGAGTCCATCGGCACATCGGTCAACACGGTCGGCTCGAAGAAATTGCCTTTGTTGCCGATGCGGTGCCCGCCGGCCTTGAGGCTCGCGCCCTTCTGCACCGCGTCCCCGATGAAGGCTTCCATTGCGGTAATCCGGCGCGGATTCGCCATCGGTCCCATCTGGGTGCTGCTTTCCATGCCGTCGCCGATGCGGGCGGCCTGCACCGCTTCGGTGAACTTGCCGCCGAACTGGTCGTAGACCGCCTCCTGCACCAAAAGCCTCGTCGGCGATACGCAGACCTGCCCGGCATTGCGCAGCTTGTTGGTCGAGAGCAGACGGCTCGCGAGGTCGACATCGGCGTCGTCGAAGACGATCGATGGCGCGTGTCCGCCCAGTTCCATCGTCACCCGCTTCATATGCGCGCCGGCGATTGCCGCCAGCTGCTTGCCCACCGCGGTCGAGCCGGTGAACGACATCTTGCGGATGATCGGATGCGGGATCAGGTACTCGGAAATCTCTGACGGCACGCCGTAGACTAGGTTGATCACCCCGGCCGGAACGCCGGCGTCGGCGAAACAGCGGATCAATTCGGCGGGCGATGCCGGCGTTTCCTCCGGCGCCTTGACGATGATCGAGCAGCCGGCGGCGAGCGCGCACGAAAGCTTGCGCACGACCTGGTTGATCGGGAAATTCCACGGTGTAAACGCCGCGACCGGGCCGACCGGCTCCTTGACGACCAGCTGGTAGACACCCTCGGCCCGCGCCGGGATCACCCGGCCGTAGGCGCGGCGCGCTTCCTCGGCGAACCAGTCGATGACATCGGCGCCGGCTAGTGTTTCGCCTTTGGAGTCGCCTAGCGGCTTGCCCTGTTCGAGCGTTAAGAGCGGGGCGATCGCGTCAACCCGCTCGCGCAGCAGGTTGGCCGCCTTGCGCATGACTTTCGAGCGGTCGAACGCCGAGATCTTGCGCCAGGCCCGGAAGCCTTTGTCGGCGGCTTCGAGCGCGTGGTCGAGATCGCTCCGGTCCGCATGGGCGACCGTGCCGATCGGCTCACCGGTCGCCGGATTGACGACAGGAATGGTGCGGCCTGCGGCCGCCTTGGTCCAGGCGCCGTCGATGAACAGCAATACGTCGGAATACATGGCCGAAATCCTTACAGGGCGAGGTGGGAGACGTGCTTGGCGACCGTGTAGCATTCGAGCCCTTCGGTGCCGCCTTCGCGGCCATAACCCGAATCCTTGACGCCGCCGAAAGGGGTCTCGGCGAACGACGCGGTCAGATGATTGATCGACAGATTGCCGACTTCGACCCGCTCGGCGAGCTGGTCGACATTGCGCGCCGACCGGGTGAAGGCATAGGCCGCGAGCCCGTAGGGCAATGAATTGGCCTTCTCGATTGCCTCGTCGAGCGTCTTGACCGGGCTCAGCAGAGCCAGCGGGCCGAATGGCTCCTCGTTCATAGCGCGGGCATCGTCGGGCACGTCGGCGAGCACGGTCAGCTCGTGGAAATAGCCGCGATTGCCGATCCGGCTGCCGCCGGCGACGACCCGGGCGCCTTTGCTCTTGGCATCGGCGATCAGCGTCTCCATCGCCGCGAGCCGGCGGTCGTTGGCGACCGGCCCCATCTGGGTAGCCGGATCGAGACCGTCGCCGACTTTGATCTGCTTCGCCTTCTCGCCGAACGTCGCGGTGAAGCGCTCGTAGATCGCCTCCTGCACGAAGAAGCGGGTCGGCGAGATGCAGACCTGGCCGGAATTGCGTGACTTTGTAACCGCGGAGATCGCGGCACTGGCCTCGGGATCGGCGTCGTCGCAAACGATCACCGGCGCGTGCCCACCCAGTTCCATGATCACCGGCTTCATGTGCTCGCCGGCCATCGCCGACAGGTGTTTTCCAACGGGTATCGAGCCGGTGAAGGTGACCAGCCGTACCGTCGGCTGCGGGATCAGGTATTCGGAGATATCGGATGGCACGCCGAACACCAGGTTCAAGACGCCCGGCGGCAACCCGGCATCGGCGAAGGCGCGCACCAGCCCGACCGCGCCGGCCGGGGTTTCCTCAGATGCTTTCAAGATGATCGCGCAGCCCGACGACAGGGCCCCCGCGACCTTGCGTGCCGGCGACGACATCGGGAAGTTCCACGGCGCGAGCGCCGCGACAACGCCGATCGGCTGACGCAACACGGTGTTGCGCATGCCGGGCTCGCTCGGGATCACCCGGCCATAGACGCGGCGGCCTTCGGTCGCGTCCCAATCGATGATGTCGCAGCCGCGCAGGATTTCAAGCTTGGCCTGGGCGAGCGGCTTCCCCTGTTCGAGGGTCATCGCCACCGCGTCTTCGTCGGCGCGCTCGCGGCAGATTTGAGCGGCGCGCTGGATGATCTCGGCACGCTTGGCGGGCGAGGTATTGCGCCATACGCGGAAACCCTCCTCGGCCGCGGCCAGCGCATCGTCGAGATCGGCGCGGGTCGCGTGCGGCACCGTGCCGAGGATGCTTTCGTCCGCGGGGTTGATCACCGGCGCGCCATCGCGGCTGCGCCACTCGCCGCCGACATACAGCTTCAACTCAGGATATAAGGTCATGTCACTCTCTCCCGGATATCGAAACGACCTAGCACGCCCGCAGGCCCACTCGCAATATATCTTCGGATATAGCGATGCGGCGAACGATCCCGGCGAGCGCCCGCCCGCCGGGATCAATTCGGCAAGATCAGGCGGTCTTGATCCAGACCGCCTTGACGTTGAGATACTCTTCCATCTGCTGGATGCCGGATTCGCGGCCGTAGCCGCTCATCTTGTAACCCCCGAAGGGCACCGCCGGGTCCATTGCCTGGTAGCAGTTGATCCACACCGACCCGGCGCGCAGCCCCTTGGCGAGGCGGTGTGCCTTCGACACATCGCGCGTCCACACGCCGCTGCCGAGACCGAAGCTGGTGGCGTTGCCGCGGGTGATGACCTCCTCGACATCGGTGAACGGGATCGCCGAAATCACCGGGCCGAAGATCTCTTCCTGGGCGATGCGCATGTTGTCGTTGACGTCGGCGAACACGGTCGGCGGCACGAAGAAGCCCTTGGCATAGGCGCCCTCGGTCAGCGCTTGACCGCCGGTCACAGGGCGCGCGCCCTCCTGGCGGCCGGTCGACAGGTAGCCGGTGACGCGCTCGTATTGCTGCTCGGAGACCAGCGGGCCGATCTGCGTGTCCGGGTCCATCCCGTTGCCAACTTTCAGCGACTTGCCGAAATCGGCGACCCGGCCGACGAACTCGTCATAGACCTTCCGCTCGACGAAGAGCCGCGTGCCGGCGCTGCAAATCTGGCCGGAATTGGCGAAGACCGCCATGGCGGCGCCGGGCACCGCGGTTTCGAGATCGGCGTCGGCGAAGACGATATCCGGCGACTTGCCGCCCAATTCGAGCGACACGCGCTTAAGGTTGAATGCCGAGGCGCGGACGATCGATTGGCCGGTCAAATGCGAGCCGGTGAACGCGACCTTGTCGACGCCGGGATGCTCGGCGAGCGCGGCGCCGGCGGTCTCGCCGTAGCCGGGGACGATGTTGACGACGCCGGGCGGGACGCCGGCATCCATCAGCAGCTCGCCGAGCCGCAGCGGGGTCAGCGGCGCTTCCTCGGCCGGCTTCAAGACGACCGTGCAGCCGGTCGCCAGCGCCGGCCCGATCTTCCAGATGCAGGCGCCAAGCGGGCCGTTCCACGGGATGATCGCGCCGACGACGCCGATCGGCTCCTTCAAGGTATAGGAGAAGATTTCGCCCGGCAGCGAGTTCTCGATCGTCTCGCCGTGGATCGAGGTCGCCATGCCGGCGTACCACCGCAGCATGCCGAGGACGCGCTGCTTGGTGGCGCGGGTGCGCGCGACCGGCGCGCCCATGTCGATCGTGTCGAGCATCGAGAGCTCGTCATAATTCTTCTCGACAATCTCGGCGATCTTCAGCAGCAGCGCCTGGCGCTCGTAGGGCCTGAACTTCGACCACGACCCCTCAAAGGCGCGGCGGGCGGCGGCGACGGCGCGGTCGATGTCCTCCTTGTCGCCCTCGGCGACCATCGCCAGCAGGTCGCCGTTCGCCGGATTGCGGCTCTCGAACGTCTTGCCCGTAGCAGCGAGGACCCATTCGCCGTTGATCAGCATCCGCTTGACCGCGGCGCCGGTGGTGAACGGGTGGCGGTAGGCCTCGATGGTTTGCGGCATAGCCATGTGGTTTACTCCTTCGCTATATTTTATTAAATATAACGAGCGGCCGCCGGTGAGTCGACCCCGCACTTTCGGGAGACGTGGCGCAGTCACGCGGACAGGCGTCGGCCTGCCGCCGTCTCTTGCTACGCGGCTGCGTACCCGGAGCCGGCTTCTAGGCGGTGGCACCGACGCTGTAAGAATGCGCGCCGGCGCCGGCCAGCTTGCCGCCGTCGACGATCAGATATTCCTCACGGATCGGACGGCCTTCGAACCAGCATTCGAGAATTTCCCGCGTTCCGGCGGCGTAGCGAGCCTGGGCTGACAGCGATGCGCCGGAGGTATGCGGGGTCATGCCGTGGTGCGGCATCGTCCGCCAGGGATGATCCGGGGGCGCAGGCTGAGGGTACCAGACATCGCCGGCATATCCGGCCAGCTGACCGCTCTGCAACGCTCGGACCACGGCGTCGCGGTCGCAAATCCGCCCGTGCGCGGTGTTCACCAGATATGCGCCGCGCTTCATCTTCCCGATCAGGTCGTCGTTGAACAGGCGCTCAATCAAAGTTATGGATCGGACGATCGACGTTTTCGATCACGACAAGCGGCGGTTCAGCGGAACCCCGCGCCCGGCAGCATGCCGGTCAGGTCGTCGATCATCGCGCCGAGATCGAGACGTGCGGCGAGGTTCAACAGGGCTTGCGCGACGGGCGCTAACGGGTCGCGGTCCGACGCGACAAGCCCGATCAGGTGAGAGGCGTCAGGATCGGTTAACGGGATCGCGGCCAACCCGTCGCGCTCGCCCGACAGCAGCAAAAACGTGTGCGGCACGACGGTCGACCAGTGGCCGAAACGCAAATGCGACCACAGCGTAACCAGAGAGTTGGTCTCGACCGTGGCGTGGATTTCGACGCCGGCCTCGCGAAAATGCATGTCGAGTATCCGCCGGTTCTGCATGTCGGGCGTTAGGAGGCAGAGCGGCAATCCGGCCGCCTCGGACCACGACACCGTGCTGCGCTTGCCGAGCGGACCGTTACGTCGCGTCAACAGAACGTAGCGCTCGTGGTAGAGGGGCAAGTGCCGGACCCGCGCGAGCGGTTCATTATCGAGATAGGTGAGGCCGCCATCGAGCTCGAACTCGTCGAGACCGCGCTGGATCGCGATCGAGGTCAGCGAGATGACATGCAGGTCGGTGCGCGGGTGGCGCTCGGCGAATGGCGCGGTCAACAACGGAACGATCGGGAGCGTCACCGGGATCGCGCCAAGCCGAAGCCGTCCGACCAGCCCCTCCCGCATCTCGCTCAGCGCCTGTTGAAGGCTGGTGTAGTCGGTCAGCACCCGTTGCGCCCAGGCCAGGATCCGCTCGCCCTCCGCCGTCAGACCGACAAACCGCTGCCCGCGCTCGGCGATCAGAACCCCCAGGCTCTCTTCAAGTTGCTTGATCCCGGCGGAGAGCGTCGGCTGGGTCACATTGCAGACCGCCGCCGCCCGCGCGAAATGCCGCTCGCGGGCCAGGGCTGTTAGATACTGGAGATGGCGAATGACCATCATCCGTCGTTCGCGCCGTGTTCCGGCTTCAGGTCAATGAGCGGCGTGCCATCGAGGCAATCGAGCCCGCGCACCTGCAAAGTCGTGCCGTCAATCGACAGGAGGTCCACGATTGAGGAGGCGATCGGGTTCGGCCGCACCGGTGACCGCAGCGCGAAGGTGCCGCGGGTCTCCTTTTGAAAGGGCGTCTGCAAGACCAGGTCACGCCGAGCCCGGTGCATCCAATAGAGAACCTGGATGCGCTGGTTGCCGGCGAGCGCGGTCAAGCCCTCGCGCCAGCGCTCGTCGATGACGAGCGTGCAGACCGGCCCGTCCGGGCTGCCGCGCTTCGGGCATTCCTGCCGGGTGTGCCACGGGGTCCGGATCACCCCGATGAAATAGAGGCCGGCGTCCGTCTGCGCTGGCAGCTCGACCGCCACTTCGCCGGAACGCAGCTCGCTTTCGCTCATACCGAGACGATGGCAGGGATCATCGGGTCAAGTCCAGAACGGAACGGGCGGAGCCGCATCTCCGCCCGCCTTCCCACCCCCGAGGCTACAGCGCGGCGGTGATCGCCTTGGTCTCGGTGTAGTTGTGGAACACCTCCTCGCCCATCTCGCGACCCCAGCCCGACTGCTTGTAGCCGCCGAACGGCACTGACGCGTCGAACACGTTGTGGCAGTTGATCCACACCGTGCCCGAGCGGATGCGTTGGGCGAGCTTGTGCGCGGTGCCGCCGTTGCGGGTCCAGACGCTCGCAGCGAGGCCGTAGATCGTGTCGTTGGCCTGCTTGGCGATGCGATCGAGATCATCGTCGTCGAACGGCTGAGCGCACACCACCGGCCCGAAGATTTCCTCGGTGATGATCTTCATGTCGGGCTTGGTGTTCTCGAACACCGTCGGCGCAACGAAATAGCCGAGATTGCCGACCCGCTCGCCGCCGATCGCGACCTTCGCGCCGGATTCGCGGCCGGATTTGATGTAGCCGGTGACCCGTTCGAACTGCTCGCTGGACACGAGCGGCCCCATCTCGGTGGTGGGATCAAGGCCCGGTCCGACCTTGATCTTGCCGGCGATGTCGGCGACCCCCGCGACGACGCGATCGTAGACCGATTTGTGCACGAAGAGCCGCGACCCGGCACAGCAGCATTGCCCGTGGTTGAAGAAAATCGCGCTGGCCGCTCCGGCGATCGCCGCATCGATATCGGCGTCGGGCAAGATGATCGCGGGCGACTTGCCGCCGAGCTCAAGCGACACCTTTTTCAGATTGCCGGCAGCGGCCTGGACGATCAGCTTGCCAACTTCGGTCGAGCCGGTGAAGGCGACCTTGTCAACATCCGGATGCGCCGCGAGCGCTGCCCCGGCGGTCTCGCCGAACCCGGTCAGGATGTTAACGACGCCGGGCGGGAAGCCGGCCTCGACGATCAGCTCGGCGAGCCGCAGCGCGGTCATCGGCGTCTGCTCTGCAGCTTTGAGAACGACCGTGCAGCCCGCCGCCAGCGCCGGCGCGATCTTCCACGCCGCCATCAGTAGTGGAAAATTCCACGGGATGATCTGGCCGACGACGCCGACCGGCTCCTTGACCGTATAGGACAGAAATTGGCCGGGCAGCGACCAGGGGATCGTCCTGCCGCTGATCTTGGTCGCCCAGCCGCCCATATAACGAAAGATGTCGACCGCCAGCGGCAGATCGGCGACGCGCGCCACCGCATACGGCTTGCCATTGTCGATCGACTCCAGCTCGGCCAGCTCTTCGAGATCACGCTCGATCAGATCGGCGAGCCGCCACAGCATCCGACCCTTCTCGGATGGGCTGACCTTGGCCCAGCGCCCGTCGTCGAAGGCGCGCCGCGCCGCGGCGACCGCGAGATCGACATCCGCCTTGTCCGCTTCCGGCACGTTGGCGATCACCGCTCCAGAGGCCGGATTGTACACTTCGAAGGTCTTGCCGGAGGCAGCCCCCACCATCTTGCCGTCTATCAACATCTGCGGCGTCCGCCCCAGATACCCGGCCGCGTGGCGCAGCCGCGGATCGAGTTCGAGCGTATCCATCGTGCATTCCTCCCGGCGTTTGCGGCGCATCCCGGAACGGGAAACGGCGGTGCGGGCGCTTGCCAGAAACCGACCGCTGCGCCACTATCGCTATATCCAATCACATATAGCGTAATCGCGCCATATCCTGCTGCATATAGCGCCCCGCGAAAAAGGGCAGAACCGATGTCAGTGACCGAGGAAGTCCAGCCGCAAGCCAAGCTGCGTCACGCCCGGATGCTGATCGGCGGCGCTTGGGTCGACGCCATGTCGGGCGCGACGCTGAGTGTTGAGAACCCGGCGAAGCGCCAGCCGATCGCCTCGATCGCGCGGGGCGATGCAGCCGATGTCAATGGTGCTGTCGAGGCTGCGGCACAGGCCTTTCCGGCGTGGAGCAAGATCGCGCCGCGCGACCGGGGACGCCTTCTGCTACGCGTCGCCGAGGCGATGGAGGCGCGATGCGAGGAATTGGCACGCACGATCGCGCTCGAAACCGGCAACGCGCTGCGCACCCAGGCACGCGGCGAGGCGAGGCTCAGCGCCGACATCTTCCGCTATTTCGGCGGCCTCGCCGGGGAGCTGAAGGGCGAGACGATCCCGCTTGGCGAGCAGGTCCTGAGCTATACGCGGCACGAACCGCTCGGCGTCGTTGGCGCAATCATTCCGTGGAACGCGCCGGTATTGCTCGGCGCGCTGAAGATCGCCCCGGCTTTATGCGCCGGCAACACGCTGGTGCTAAAGGCCGCCGAGGACGCACCGCTCGGCGTCTTGATGATGGCCGAGATCTGCCAGGAATTCCTGCCGGCGGGAGTCCTCAACGTGCTGACCGGTCTCGGCGAGGAATGCGGCGCCCCGCTGGCGCAGCACCCAATGGTCCGCAAGCTGTCCTTCGCCGGCTCTACCGAGGTCGGCAAGATCATCATGCGCGCCGCAGCCGAACGCATCGTGCCGGTGTCCCTGGAGCTCGGCGGCAAGAGCCCGTCGATCGTCTATCCCGACGCCGACGAGGATTGGGTCGTCGACGGCGTTATCGCCGGCATGCGTTTCACCCGGCAGAGCCAGTCCTGCACCGCGGGATCGCGCCTGTTCCTGCATGCCAACATCTTCGACAGCTTCCTCGACAAACTCCGCATCAAGACCCAGGCGCTTACGCTTGGCGATCCGCTCGACGAGTCAACCGATATCGGCAGCATCATCAGCGACAAACAGTTTCGCAAAGTCTGCGCCTATGTCGATGAGGGCCTGAAGCGCAAGGACGCGCGGCTTGTATTCGGCGGGCTGCCGCCGACGGAGGGACCGTTGAGCGAGGGGTACTTCGCGATCCCGACCGTGTTTGCCGACAATTCCAACGACTGGCGGCTGGCACGCGAGGAGATCTTCGGTCCGGTGCTGGTTGCGATCCCGTGGCATGACGAGGCCGACGCAATCCGCATGGCCAATGACAGCCATTACGGGCTCGCCGCGTATGTCTGGACCCATGACATCGGCAGCGGACTGCGCACCGCGCATGCGATCGAGTCGGGCTGGGTGCAGGTCAACCAAGGCCTCGGTCAGCTTCCCGGCCACTCCTACGGCGGGTACAAACAGAGCGGCATCGGCCGGGAGTTCTCGTTGGAAGGCATGCTCGACAGCTTTACACAGCGCAAGAACGTGACGGTGAACCTCGACACGCCGCGCCGGCAATAGGAGGTAAGCATGCCGCAGCACCCTGCATTGAGCGAAGGCCGCGTTGCCGTTATTACCGGTGGCGCGAGCGGCATCGGGCTTGCTGCCGCAAAGCGGTTCGCGGCGATGGGATTGCGGGTTTGTCTCGCCGATCTCGCTAGCGATGACCTCGAAAGCGCGGCGGAACAAGTCGCGGCGCTCGCCCCAAACAAGTTCGTCGACGTACTGACGGTGCCGACCGATGTCAGCCGGATCGATGCGGTCCAGCACTTGAAAGGGCGCGTCTACAGCGTGTTCGGCGAAGTGGCGGTGCTGATGAACAATGCAGGCACCTCGCCGGGCGGAGGCCCTTGGGACCATTATGATCGCTGGCAGCGCGTGCTCGCAGTCAACCTCTGGGGCGTCATCAACGGCGTCCACGCCTTCACGCAAGCCATGATCGACCAGAAAACGCCATGCGCGATCGTCAATACCGGGTCGAAACAGGGCATTACCTGTCCGCCGGGCGACACCGCCTACAACATCACCAAGGCGGGGGTGAAGGTGCTGACCGAGGGCCTTGCGCATGCGCTGCGCAACATCGAGGGGTGCCAGGTCACGGCCCACCTGCTGGTCCCCGGTTCGACCTTTACCGGCATGACCGCACGCGGCCGCATCGAGAAACCGGCGGGCTCCTGGACGCCCGACCAGGTCATTGACATGCTGATCAAGCGGATGGCGGCCGGCGACTTCTACATCATCTGCCCCGACAACGATGTCACTCGCGATGTCGATAACCGGCGTATCCTGTGGGCGGCCGAGGACATCATCCGCAACCGGCCAGCTCTGTCGCGCTGGCATCCGGATTACGCCGACGAATTTGCTGCATTTTTGACCCAGGAAGCGCCATTCCGGCGCTGATCTCCGACGGAGGCTGCAATGGCCGATATGCCGAAGCGAGAGCTTGGACGAACCGGGCTTCGGGTCACGATGCTCGGCTATGGGGCGATGGAGCTGCGCGGTGCTCCGCGCGCCCGCGACATCATCGAGAGCCAAGCCGAGACGATCCTCAACGCAGTTCTCGATGCCGGGATCAACTATATCGACACCTCGATCGACTATGGGCTCAGCGAGGAGCGGATCGGCCGCTATATCGCGCATCGCCGCGACGATTATTACCTTGCCAGAAAATGCGGCTGCCTGGGCGGCGCGCCGCCGGCGCCGCGCGGCGAGCGCAACCCGCATGTCTTCACCCGCGACAACATAGTCGCCGGGGTCGAGCAGAGCCTTCGCTGCATGAAGACGGATCATCTCCATGTCGTGCAGTTTCACAGCTCGCCATCGCAGCGGACGCTCGACGAAAACGGCGCGGTCGAGGCGCTGCTCGAACTCAAGGCCGCCGGCAAGGTGCAGTTCATCGGCATGTCGAGCACCTTTCCCCATCTCAAAGACCACGTCGCGATGGGCGTCTTCGATGTCTTTCAGATCCCTTATTCGGCCGTCGAACGCGAGCACGAGGACGCGATCACCGCTGCGTCCGACGCGGGGGCCGGCATCGTAATCCGCGGCGGCGCAGCCAAAGGCGCGCCCGCGCCGGACAAGCAGACCGGCATGCAGTGGGACCGTTGGCGGTAGACAGGTCTGGATGAGTTGCTCCGGGGGATGCCTCCGGTCGAGTTCATCTTGCGGTTCACCTTCAGCCACCCGGAATGGACACGACCATCGTCGGCACCGTGAACCCGGCTCATCTCGAAGCCAATCTCGCGGTGCTGCGCAAGGGGCCGCTGCCGCCTGACGTCTATGCCGAAGCAAAACGCCGCCTCGCTGCCGCCGGCTTCGCGCCGCAGACCCTGTAAGGAACTGCGCCGATGAGCTTCAAGATCCTGTTGCTGGCACCCGATGCCGATCCCTCTTGGCCCGAGAAGATCCGGCGCGTGGTGCCGGGCATCATCGTCAACGCGTACAGCGATCCGCAGGACGCCCTCGACGACATCGCCGATGCCGACGCCGCCTACGGTACCGTTCCACCCGAACTCCTCGCTCGCGCCAGGAAGCTGCGTTGGATCTGTGCGGCCCGTGCCGGGCTCGGCGGCACGTGGTTCTACGACGCGCTGGTCAAGAGTGACGTCGTCGTCACCAACATGCGCGGCAGCTATAACGAGCACCTTGCGACCCATGCCGTCGCGTTCCTCCTCGCGTTTGCCCGCCGCTTCGATCACTACCTGCCGCAAAAGCGCTGGCAGAGAGGGCCCAAGATGATCGACCTGCCGGCGCAGACGGTGCTGGTCGTCGGCGTCGGAGGCGCCGGAGGCGATGCCAGCAACCTATGCGCCGCGCTCGGCATGCGGGTTCTCGGCATCGACCCGCGGGTGACCGAACCGCCGCCCGGGATGAGCGATCTCGCAGCCCCCGAGCGGCTGGAGGAGCGCTTGGGTGAAGCCGATTTCGGGATCCTGACCACGCCCGAGACACCGGATACGGTGGGCATGTTCAACGCTCGGCTGTTCGCGCTGATGAGGCCCGGCTCGTATTTTATAAATATCGCGCGCGGCCGCTGCGTCGTGACCGAAGATCTTATCGCCGCCCTTCGTTCCGGCCGTCTGGCCGGCGCCGGGCTCGATGTCGCCGACCCGGAGCCGTTGCCGCCCGACAATCCGCTCTGGGCGATGCCCAATGTGCTGATCACCCCGCACGTCGCGATCTACGGCACCCCGTATCGCGACAAGTGGGAGGCCATGCTGATCGAGAACTGCCGCCGTTTTGCCGCCGGACAGCCGCTGCTGAATGTTGTCGACAAGGCGAAGTGGTTCTGATGCTGGGCGATCCATCTTCCATCAAATATCGTCATCGCCAGGGAGCCCGGGTGAGCCATGGAATACGTGAAGCTCGGCCATACCGGCCTGGACGTGTCGCGCATCTGCCTCGGCTGCATGAGCTACGGTGGCGGCAACCGGGGCAATCACGCCTGGTCGCTCGGCGAGGAGGAGAGTAGGCCCTTCATCAAGAAGGCGCTCGAAGCCGGCATCAACTTTTTCGATACCGCGAACCGTTATTCGCTCGGCAACAGCGAGGAGATCCTCGGCCGCGCCATCAAGAATTTCGGCGGTCGCGACGAGGTCGTCATTGCCACCAAGGTGTACGGCCGCATGCGCCCCGGCCCAAACGGCGCCGGGCTGTCGCGGAAGGCGATCTTCGCCGAGATCGACGCCAGCCTGCGCCGGCTCCAGATGGATTAGGTCGACCTCTACCAGATCCACCGCTTTGACCACGACACGCCGATCGAGGAAACGCTCGAGGCGCTGCACGACGTCGTGAAGGCCGGCAAGGCACGCTATATCGGTGCCTCGTCGACGCACGCCTGGCAGTTCGCCCGCGCCCTCGGCATCGCCGAGCGCCACGGTTGGACCCGTTTCGTCAGCATGCAGAACCTCGTCAACCTGCTCTATCGCGAGGAGGAGCGCGAGATGCTGCCGCTGTGCGAAGCCGAAGGCATCGGCGTCATCCCGTGGAGCCCGCAGGCGCGCGGCAAGCTGAGCCGTGACTGGGACCATACCAGCATCCGTACCGAGACCGATGAGGCGATGACCCGGCTCTTCGCTCACACGCAAGATGCCGACAAGAAGGTAGTCGACCGCGTCGCGGAAGTAGCCAAAGCGCGCGGCATCCCGCGCGCGCAGGTGGCGCTCGCGTGGCTTTTATCAAAGCCGGTCATCACCGCGCCGATCGTTGGCGCCACCAAGCTCCATCATCTCGACGATGCTCTCGCCTCGGTGAACGTGAAGCTGTCGGCCGAGGAAATTGCAGCACTTGAGGAGCCTTACGTACCGCACGAAGTCGTCGGCTTTGTCTGATATCGTTTCTCCGTGCCGATAGGCGGCTAGAGGGAACCATGACCGCCCACTTCTCAACCCGCTGCCCGAATTCCGATTATCTCGGCTTCGAAGCGTCGCCCGAAGCCATCGTCGCGGCCGCGAAAAAGGCCGAGGAGGTCGGCTTCGACGCCATCTTCGTCAATGATCACATCATCGTCGGCGCTGACGCCCGCTCGGAGCCGTGGACCAATGTCTACGACCCGATTGTCGCGATGTCGTTCGTCGCCGCGCACACCTCCCGCATCGGCGTCGGCGTCTCGGTGCTGATCATGCCGTACCGCAATCCGATCGCCACCGCAAAAGCGCTGGCGACGGTCGACCTCATGTCGGGCGGCCGGCTGACCGTCGGCGTCGGGGTCGGCTGGAATGAGGCCGAGTTCGCGGCCCTCGGCGTGCCGTTCCACGAGCGCGGCGCCCGCACGAACGAGTACCTGCGCTTATGGCAGTCCTGCTGGGCGCCTGGCCAAGTGTCGTTTTCCGGCAAGTTCTTTTCGTTTGCCGATATGTTCGTCAATCCCAAGCCCTTGCAGCAACCACACCCGCCGATCTGGATTGGCGGGACGAGCGACGGCGCGCTGCGGCGTGCGGCACGGTTCGCCACGGTATGGCAGCCGACGCCGCTGCCGATAGCCCGGCTGGTCGAGCGGCAGGCCGCGTTGCGCAAGGCGTGTGAGGTTGCCGGCCGCAAACCGATCGCGACGCGCATGAGCTTCCGCGTCGAATTCAGCACGATCACTGGCAACGCGCCGCCGGCCGGCAACGAACGGCCGACGGGACACGGCACGCCCGCCGAGGTCGCTGCTGATCTACTGCGCTACCGCGAAGCGGCGGACCTCGATGCCTTCCAGATCAACTTCCACGACAACCGCAACCTCGACCAGCTCCTCCAATCGATGCAGTGCTTCATGCGGGACGTCGCGCCGGTGGTATCCGGTGATTAGGCTGATTGAGACCACCGAATTCCTCGCGGCTCGACCGCCGCGATCCGATGGTTCTGATATCGGCCGGCGGGGTGGGTGATGCCGAGAGCAATCATCGGAAAAGGGCTGCGGTTTTCGTTGCGCCATGCGCCGTGCGCGCATATCTGCCGGTACTGCCTGATCTCGGAATCGAGAAAGCGCAGCGCACTCCCATTTTCCCGCTTTGAGCAATTGGTCCATCGCTTCCACGATTGGAAGGCGGCGAGCCACCGCGAGGATTTTAGCATCGGAATATTTGTGGGTCCGTCTTTTGATTACGACTTGGAGACCTTAGCCGGTGTCGCGAGACTGCACGCCAGGCGCGGGGCGAAGTTCCAGATCCTCAATCTCGGCGGCCTCCGTATTCGGCGCGGAGATGAATTGATCGCATGGCTGGAGGAACGCCGAGCGGCCGGGATCACCGGCTTCCATACGTCGCTAGCGGGTTGCGGCGAAACCCACGACCGGTGGAACGGTCGCGCTGGCGATTTTGATTACCAGATTTCGATCCTACGATTGGCTGGCGAGCGCGGGATGGTGCGGAGTGAGAGACTGTTCCTGACACAAAATACCCTGCCGATTTTCGACCGCCTGCTCGACATTCTCGACAGCACTCCAGGCGAAGTGAGAAGTCGCGTCGCAAGTCCGTTCTTTTATGCCGGACTGGCAAAGAGATATGAAAACGAACGTCTCACAGAGGATGACCGGGAGAAGCTGCCCGAACGGATCAATCAAATCCGACCGGCGAGGTTCGATAACTGGCTGTCGGAGCGAGAATGGATTCCGGTGATGCTGGAAACCGCGACCCGGCCACGAAAGTTGCTGCTAAAAATTGACGTCGATGAGACGAATATCGAGCACTTGGAAAACACCTCCTGCGAGGAGATTTTTGCTGAGCGTGAGCGCCAATATCAGGGCAGCTACCGTAGGGTTCCCCCGCTCGATGAGCTTTGCTCGCGCTACGGCGATCCAACCAGCCGCAAAATTTACATGATGAGCCGCGATGTTGAAGGCAAGTGGATGGATATGCACGAATGCGAGACAGGCACCAAGACCCCGATTGATTGACTGATAGTCGGGCTGAGAAGCGAGACAATGAAGGTAATTTCGCTCGTCACCTGGATTGTGGCCGCCCATGCCTCAAGCTATCAGATCATCTTTGACACGAGAGCATTATGTGGGCGACCTCGCGCACGGTGGTGAAGCACAAGGGCGCCCCGCACCCGACCGTCATCGCCTGCACGCTTCTTGCCGTATCAGAACCTGTTCGATCTCGGCCCCACCCTATCCGATGCGGCCGGCGCCGTGCCGCTCAATCACCCACACTGCGCCAAATTCTGCGTTCTCGGCGGTGCCGCCTATAGCCGCGGATACGAGGGCTTGCTGTGGCCCTATAGGCTCCACGCTGACATTCAGAACCAATTCTGTTTACCTGACTGATCCTGCGCGGAACGGCCGCTTTCCCCCACCTGAGATAGCGGGGCTGATACTCGGCAATGGCCGAAATGGGGTCAAGATGGGGCGGTCGTCACCCGTGCCGTGAGGATCGGCTTTGGGCCGAGGGCAAACGTGGCTCGGGTTCGCAGCCAGCGGCGCTCACGCGCCGCCGCTGCCGAACTTCCAGACCGGGATGCCGAGGTTCTTGGCCTTGTCGGCGAGGTTGCCCTGAATGCCGGTGCCGGGGAAGACCATGACACCGATCGGCAGCACATCGAGCATCTGGTCGTTACGCTTAAATGGCGCGGCCTTGGCGTGTCGTGTCCAGTCGGGCTTGAAGGCGATCTGCGGCACCTTGCGGTGATCGGCCCAGCAGGCGGCGATGCGTTCGGCGCCCTTCGGTGATCCGCCGTGCAGCAGCACCATGTCGGGATGCTTGGCGTGGACCTTGTCGAGCCTGTCCCAGATCAGGCGATGATCGTTGAAGTCGAGCCCGCCGGTGAAGGCGATCTTGGGGCCGGCCGGCAGCAGCACCTCGTTTTCGGCCCGGCGCTTGGCGGCGAGGAAATCGCGGCTGTCGATCATGGCCGAGGTCAGCGTGCGGTGGTTTACCATCGACCCTGAGCGCGGCCGCCAGGCCGAATGGGTGTGGCGCTCGAACTGCTCGGCCGCCTGGTCGCGGAAGAATTCCATGCTGTTCCTGCGCTCGATCAGCGTCTGGCCTTCGGCGGTGAGGCCCTCGAGTTCGACCGAGCGGATTTCGGAGCCGTCCTGTTCCCGCTGGCTGCGCTTTTGCGCCTGCTCGTTGTCGTCGAGCTCGCGCTCGATCCGGTCGGCCGCACGATGGAAGAGATTGACGGTCGACCAGAGCAGATCTTCGAGGTCGGGTTCGAGGCGAGTGTCGCCCAAGGCGACGACAAGGGCGTCAAAGATGTCGGCGACGGCGCCGGCGACGACCTGGGCTTCGGGCAGCGGTCTCGGGTCGGGTTCGTCCTGGAAGGGGCGATAGCCGTAGAGCTGGAGTTCGGCGAGGACGTGATCGGTCGGGGATGAGGTGTGCGGCGGTTCAAAGTCGGTGTCGTCGTGTTCGGTCGTCATGGGGTGCTTCCCTTCGTCGGATCGGCCGCGCCCATCGCGGCCTTCATGGCGACGAAAGGCGGCGGGCGGACCGAACCTGCACCGCGGAGCGAAGCGAGCGGCCGAAGCGAAGCGGAGGATGGCGGGGGCCGGCTATTTTGCCTCGCGATGTAAAGGCGGCCCACTGGATTAAGAGGGGCCGCCGACGGAAAATAGTCGGCCATCCGCCATTGCCGGGCCGGGCCGTTTGCTGCCCCGATCGCCCTCTCAGAAGGCCGTTGGCGCGATCCTCTCCGACAACACGGGGAAGCACTACGATCCGATGCGACATGAGACACGCGCCGCAGCGGACCTCATGTCTCCGTTCCGGTTCATGGCGGCAGTTCCATGAAACGAGCGACGTCCTCGGGAGCGATCTGCACCCGCAACCCGGCCCGCAGCGCATCGATGCCGAGCGTCCTGAGATCCTCGTTGAAGTCCCCCAGCCTTGGCGACAGGGTTATCGCCTCGATCCCGGCCTCGTTCGATCGGTCGATCAGGCTCGCCATCGCGCTGTCCCCGGCCGGGTCGTCATCGCGGGCGATGTAGAGGCGGCGCAGCGTTGCTGGAAACAGGATGGCGGCGAGATGCGCGGCCGAGAGCGCGGCCACCATCGGCATGGTGGATATGACGCACCGGAACGATAGCATGGTTTCGATGCCTTCGCCGGCCGCCATGACATCATGCGCCACATCGAAACGGACGGCGTTACCGAGGAGATGGCCCATCGCCCGCCTCGGCGTGTCGATCGGCGCCTTGTCCCGCCCTGACCCGTCGAGCCAGGTGCGATGCGCTCCGGTGATTTGGCCGGCAAGGTCGGTGACGGCTGCGATCATCGCGGGCCAGGTCTCGGTCGGCGATTGCCAATCAGGCCGGTAGTAGCAGCGTGGGTGGAATCGGAGGCTACCGGTTCCGTGCAAGGCCGTAATGCCGCGTTTGCGCAAATACGCTTCGACGACCGTGCCCGAAATCGTCTGCGACATGGCGAAAAGACGCCGTGCCGACTCCGGCGATCCTGACGGTGCGGAAGATACAAGCCGCCCATGGTCTGGCTCCGGCTCCGGTCTTGGCATGGCGAGAAAGCGCCGGGCTTCGTCGGCGACGTCGTGGAAGTCGACAAGGCCACAGCTTTCGCGGATGACGTCGAGGCGC
>Ga0185299_10002258_pt1 | contig 30739 bp, 26 predicted proteins | sample PaiPotPPA55metaG_FD_128002 | JGI IMG/M metagenome (GOLD analysis project Ga0185299, IMG submission 128002) | Iron sulfur acid spring bacterial and archeal communities from Banff, Canada, to study Microbial Dark Matter (Phase II) - Paint Pots PPA... ...
TTTGTGAATGAGGTGCTGCACGGCGCGGACGTTGGGGCAGCTGTAGAGCATGAATGTCACTTCAGCGCAGTTCTCAACATAGTCGTCCACCATGGACGTCGGCTGCAGAATCTCGTGATGGAAAGCGGCAAGCTTTCCATCTTGGTCGGCGCCCAACTGGATGCGCTGCCGCGTAAAGGGGCGGTGCCCAACGGCGGTGAACATCATGCTGCGGGGCACGGACACTTTTACTGGGCGGCCGAGTCTTTTCGAGGCCATCGCGGCCATCCAGGAATGAGGCCAGGGGAATAATTTGGATCCGAAGCCGGAGCCGATGAAGCGCGATATGACTTGCACCGATTCACGCTGCAGATTGAGCACCTCGGCGGCGACGTTGCGATGATTCACGACACCTTGGGAAGTCTCGTACAGCGTCAATTTATCTTTGCTCCACGTGGCGATGGTGGCGTGCATTTCCATCGGGTTGTGCGTTTCCACCGGAGTTTCGTAGGTTACGTCGAGCTTCACGGGTGCGCTGGACAGCGCGCTTTCCACGTCGCCGCGTTCGTTTTTAATTGCCGGCGGATCCTTGGGCGTTAATTCCGCGGTGGAAATATCGGGAGTTCGAGCGTCGTACTTCACCACTACACGACCGGCGGCTGCCTGTGCGCGTTCGAAGGTGTCCGCGACCACTAGCGCCACGAATTGGCCGTAGTAATAAACCTGATCATCTTCAAAGGGCGGGCGCGATTCTCCCGGACGGCTGCTTTCTTCAAAGCTATTGGCGGGACGGAATAATTTTTCGGTGTTGCCGTGGTGCAGAACCGCCAGAACGCCTGGCATTTTTTCCGCTTCGCTGCTATCGATGCGCGCAATTTTTCCGGAGCCAATGGTGCTGCCGACTCCCACACCCCAAGCCATATTTTCCAGGGGGTACTCAACACCGTAGGGCGCGGCGCCGGTGACCTTCAGGATGCCGTCAACGCGCGTAATATCTTTGCCAATGACTGTGCTTTGTTCCGCCACGCGAACTCCTCTAAGCCTGTGTAACCGTCTGCAATGCTCTGACTAAGGTGCGTTTTGCCAATTCAATCTTGAAAGTATTGTCTTGGCGGCCCTTAGCGCCGCGAAGCGCTTCTTCCGCTGCACGGCGAAAATTTCGGTCAGTGGCTTGCGCGCCAGCCAATTCCTGTTCGGCTTCAGGCGCGCGCCAGGGGATGGTCCCCACGCCACCCATGGCCACCTGAGCTTTGCGAATTTTTCGGCCGTCGAGTTCCACAATTACGGCCGCGGACGCCAAGGCAAATTCATAGGAAGCGCGGTCTCTGCGTTTCAAGTAATGCGACTTGGCGTTTTGCGCGGGAGGAGGCAGGGTGACGTGTGTGATGATTTCGCCCGCACCCAGAACATTTTCGTGTTCCGGAGTTGTTCCAGGCAGCAAATAGAATTTCGTAATGGGGATACTGCGATTTCCTTTTGGACCGGTGACAAAGATTGTGGCGCCCAAAGCCATCATGGCGACGGCCATGTCGGAAGGATGCGTGGCGATGCAGTGTTGGGAGGTGCCGAGCACAGCGTGGATGCGGTTGTAGCCGTTCATCGCGGAGCATCCCGAGCCAGGATTTCTTTTATTGCAGGCATAATTTACGTCGCGGAAGTAGTAGCAACGGGTGCGCTGGAGGAGATTGCCGCCGGTGGTAGCCATATTGCGGAGTTGCGGAGAAGCGCCGGAAAGAAGCGCCTGGGACAGCACGGGGTACCGCCGCTGCACCTGCTCGTCATGTGCGAGGTCGCTGTTGCGAACCATCGCGCCAATTTTCAATCCGCCATCGCCTTCCGGTTCAACGCGGTCGAGCGGCAGCCCGTTAATATCGACGAGCATCTTGGGACGCTCGACGTCCAGCTTCATCAGGTCGACCAGCGTCGTTCCGCCAGCGACGAATTTAGCGCCGGTGGGGGCGACGCTGGACACTGCCTGGCTTACATCGTTAGCTTTCGTATATTGAAAGTCGTACACGCTGAACCTCTTCCAGTTACAGCAACTTTTTGCTAAAGCCGCTTAAGCTCCGCCGCGGACGCTGCGCACCGCGGCAACGATATTGGTGTAGGCGCCGCACCGGCAGATATTGCCGCTCATACATTCGCGTATCGCGTCGTCGTCCTTGCCGCAGGGCTCTTTGAGCAGCGCCACCGCGGACATAATCTGGCCGGACGTGCAATAGCCGCATTGAAATGCGTCGTGCTCCAGGAAAGCCGCTTGCACGGGGTGCAGTTCGCCATTTTTTGCCAGGCCTTCGACGGTGGTTATTTCATCGCCCTGATGCATGATCGCGAAGGTGAGGCACGAATTGACGCGCCGTCCATTGACGTGAACGGTGCAAGCACCGCATTGCCCGTGGTCGCAGCCTTTTTTCGTTCCAAAAAGGCCGAGATTTTCGCGCAGAGCATCCAGCAGGGTGACGCGCGGTTCGATTTGTAAATTTTTTGTCTGTCCGTTGATTTTCAGCGAAACCGGCGCGGTGCCAGCGGATGTGGGCGCCTCGGCAACATCGGTCGTCGGTTGATGCACCTGTTGTGCGTCCAGTTCCCCAACCTGGAGAAGTGGGGCAGCGGTGGTGGCCATACCGACGGTGGCGATATTTCCGAGGAAGGTGCGCCTGGATAGCTGCGAGGGAGGCTTAGTGCTTGAATCGATTTTTCCGGTTTTCGCCGGCTCGTCTGGGGAATTTTCTTTCAATGTACCCTCAGTGAGAAATAGAGTTCTGCGGAACCCATTTGCAAGGTTATTTATGTGCGCAGGAGGCATAGCAGCGCAATGCAGCAAAAACCTTAGAGCGGCGGGTATCAAAAAAAAGAAAGCGAATCGCTTCGAACCCGCTGGATCGCCCAATCGCCGTTTTGACCGGAACAAGCCAACAAAACGGGCACCCATTTACTGGCGGGGTTGACCATTTAACCCTAAATTCCGACCATTCACCGCAACCCGCTGGTACTCGTAGGTGTTACCAGTCAAACTATAGGAGGTCAAAGACTTAGTGGTTTGCAGCTTTAGACCCTAGCGTTGTAGGTAGTACTTTTTGAGCCCGGGGGCAATCGGTCGTAGCTGTTCGAACGATTGAATGGGCTTAATCCCTAATAGCAATTGCGAAAGTGGAGGGTAGAAGTTTATGCCGAATCGAGTAGCAACGCAGATTTTCAGATCGATGGATTGGGTCCTGTGCAAAACTGCCGGGATCACCTTCAACACGATCCAACATTTCAACAAGCGCAATCCGAACCCATCCGTAACTCCTCAATGGTCGGATAAGCCGCTGCTCAAATCCTGGGAGAAGACCAAGCCCACGCTTGGGTTCCCACGGCAGACCGATTCGCTCTGTCCCGCTTGCGTGAAGGAAGCGCGCGAAGCCATCATCGCGGGTAAAAAGGATTGGCGCGATTTGATGAGCGAGAAGGTCGGCGAGATCAAGGCGCAGATCATCGAGCGCGATGGCCAGGTTTGGATGGTAAAAGACTGCCCGCAGCACGGCCATTACGAAGACATGATGGCCATCGATTCCAAATGGCTGAACTGGATCGAGAAGCAATATCCCGGCCGCGATATTCCCGCGCACAATGACGAGGACCTGCACAAGCACGGCTCCAGCACGGTGCGTTACGGCCGCGGCTCGGTGCTCACCGTGGACCTCACCAATCGCTGCAACATGATGTGCGACCCGTGCTTCATGGACGCCAACCAGGTCGGTTACGTGCATGAGTTGGGCTGGGACGAAATTCAGGAAATTCTCGACAATGCGTTGAAAATCAAGCCGCGCCGGCAGATGTCGGTGCAGTTCAGCGGCGGCGAACCGACCATGAGCCCGTACTTTTTGGAGGCGGTGTCTTACGCGCGCAAGATTGGCTACAACAGCGTGCAGGCGGCCACCAACGGGATCGAATTCGCCAAGAGCAAGGAGTTCTGCAAGAAAGCTTTTGATGCGGGCATGCGTTACGCGTACCTGCAATTCGACGGCATCGGCAACGACGCCAACGGCCATCGCCAGATCGGCAACCTGTTTGACGTGAAGCTGCGCGCCATTGAGAACATGCACGAAGCCGGCATCGAAATCGTTCTGGTGGTGACCATCGTCAACAACGTGAACAACGATCAGGTTGGCACGGTGGTGAAGTTCGCGATGGAAAATCCCAAGAAAATCGCGTTCGTCAGCTTCCAGCCGGTTTCGTTCACTGGCCGCGATGAAGACATTACGCCGGAACGCCGCTTGCGCCAGCGCTACACGCTCTCGCACTTGGCTAAGGATGTCAGCGCGCAAGTGGGCAAGGTTGAGCCGACGCGCGACTGGTTCCCTATTTCCTTCATCAGCACCTTCGCGGGATTCTCCGACATGGTGAAAGGCCAGGATTCGCAGTGGGGCTCGCTCTCCTGCGGCTGCCACCCGAATTGCGGGGTGGGCACTGCGCTGATGATCAACAAGGCAACCAAGGAATGGGCGCCCGTTCCGCGTTTCCTGGATGCCGTGCAGCTGACCAAGGACGTTACCGACATTACCGACGCGGCGCGCGGCAAGAACTTCTCCAACTTCATGATGGCCATGGCGCTGTTGAAGAATTACAAACCGTTCCAGGGGCCCAAAGGTTTGAAACTTTATGATTTGTTCAAGAAATTTGACAAGACCTGGGCGCTGACGAAGGGCTCAGAAAAGAAATACGGCCGCACTTCACCTGAGCGTACTTATGAAGACGCCATGAAGCGGCGGCAGACCGATCCGTGGAACTTCCTGTTCATCGCGGGAATGTGGTTCCAGGATTTGTTCAACTATGATTTCCGCCGCACCGAAATGTGCATCATTCCCTACGCCACGCAGCAAGGTGAGATTTCCTTCTGCGCTTACAACACCGGCGTGGGCTGGCGGCAGATCATCGAAAACATGCACAAGAACGCGACCGTGGCCCAGTGGTACAAGGAACACGGCAAGCACGAGATTTACGCCAAGGGCAAGGCCGTCAACCTGAACTCGTTCGAACACTCGTTGATCATTGACGCCGATGACGCCGCGCGCGTTCGCCACCTGGAACACGACATCCCCTTGACCGCCTCGGAAGAGGATCGCATTCGCCGCAAGAAGGCTATTCAGGAACAAGCTAAAGTGCGCGCGATTTACGAAGAACTGGTGCTCAAGAAGCCGCAACCGACGGTGGTACAGATTGGCAGCGTGTCGGATATCGCTAAGGCAGTGCCTGCAAACTTCAAGCCCGTTACTATTGCTCCTGCGAGTGGCAATGGCAATGGGCACTCTGCTCCTGCAGCGCAGGTGAAGGAAACACCGGCGGAGGCAGTTGCGGGCGACTAAACAACCACTTCAAATTAATTTTTCGCGCTGCCCCGGGTTTTTTCCGGGGCGGTTTTTTTTGGGGATACGTCGATACGCGGGTGGAGTAGCGAGGTTGACTTCGGCTTGTTTAAACCGCGGCGATCACTTCAATTTCGACTAGCGCATCTTTCGGGAGGCGCGCCACCTGTACGGCGGAGCGCGCGGGCGGCGCAGCGCTGAAGTAGCGCGCGTAAACTTCGTTCATGGCCGCGAAGTCGTTCATGTCTTTCAGGAAAACCGTGGTCTTCACCACGTGATGAAAATTCGAGCCGCCGGCTTCCAAAATAGCTTTCACATTTTCCAGGACTCGCTGGGTCTGCTGGGCCGCGTCGGTGCCAGTGATTTCCGAGGTGGCGGGGTCAAAGGCCACCTGGCCGGAGATAAATAAAAATCCGTTGGCGCGCACTCCTTGTGAATAGGGCCCAATGGGTTTCGGCCCTCGCTCGGTAAGAACTATATCTTTCATGGCGTACTCTCCTTCAAAGTTGTGTTTTTCTGCGCGGAGGTATTTTCATATTTCGCGCGAAAATCTGCCGGGACTCCGGGATGCTTCATCCACAGGCGCACGAACGCAGCGGTGTTTGCATGGGCTTCCTGGTCAAAAGCGGCGATCAAATCGTCAAGATTGAAGCCGCTGTTGCGCCGGGCGTCCAACATATGGCGCACGGCCTTGCGAAATGTTTCCGGGCCGTAACGGTCCTGGAGCGCATAGAAGAACAGGAAACTTTTCGCGTACAAAGCAGCGGCATCCTCTTTCACTGACGGCGAAGTGTTTTTTGGGACGAGCGCCAGGGCGCGGCGAATGGTTTCCATGCGCGCAGTCGCGCCATTCAGCGCCTCGTCACCGACGGCTGCGGCGAAAGCCGGAAAAGCGGACAGCGGCGGATCTTGTTCGTAAAATCCCGGATTTTGGCCATAACCTAACCAACTGGCCGCCAAGGCGGGCGCCGTTGCCAACGCCATTTTCTTCAGGCCGGGACCGGGATCGATCATGGCGCTATCGAGCGAGATCATTTCGCCGCTGCGGACTTCGTCTTTCGCGCCAAGCACTTGGACGTTCAGAGGATTTCGCTCGGTGAAGCAGCCCGGTGTCACCGGACACTCCGCGAGCCACAGCGGTGGACCATTCTTACCTTGCGAATGGTGCCTTCCCAAAAAACCTGTTGGCGGTTCGGGGGCGGAGCGCGCTCCAAAAACCGAGTTGTAATTCGCCAGAGTTTTTACCAGCGAATCGCTGACTGCGCGAATATCGCCGGGGTCTTGCTGTTTGTGAGTCCATAGATAAATCTTTTGCCTGTCGGAGCCGATTTGCTTGGTGACATAGCGGCCGGCAATCACGTAAGGATAAAGGTCCACGATGCGCTGCCGGGCTTGAATGGTGGTTTCTTCCCCGTGCTTGGAAGTTTTTATTTTGTCGCCGCTGGTATGAACGACAAAATCTTTGGGCACCTGTACGGTGAGATTCCATTTGTCGGGCGGCGCACCGCCAGTGGCGAAAACTCCTCGGGCGGGCAAAAGTTCCGGGGCCCAGCCTTGGGCGGGTAGGAAGAAGGCATCGGGGGTGAAGCCCAGGTGAGACTCGCCTGGCCCGGGTGTCTCCAAATTTATCGCAATATGCAAGCCGTGCCGAGCGGAGACTGGCCATGGCTGCGGTAATTTTACAAGGGTGTTGCGCGGGTAGTTGGGGGATGGCTCGGAGTCGAGCGCTTGCCCGTCCCAGGTCAACTCGACGTTTGAGGTTTTGAACCGGCGTTTTCCGGGCAACCGTAACTCCAATGCGGATAGTGGCTGTGTCCCGTTATTGGTGAGTTCGTAGCTAGACTTTATCGCGATGTGCGGAGGCGGGCCGGGCTCAAAATGCACATCGATGTCTTGTTTGTTGATGATGTATCCGGGACCGAAAGATGAGGTGCATCCGGCGACAAAACTCAAGCTGGTAACTAAAAGAAGAAATGGCAGTGCGCGAAGGTTAGAGGGGAGGTTCAACGCTTCGATTGTAGCGAGGATTCAAGTCCCGCAAAAGGCGGTTCGCGTGCGTGATTATGTGAGCCGCGCCATTTTGGCGTCAACGTAAAACTGATCAGCGTCTGCGGCCACGGATACGAACAAACCCGGTGCCGTAATGATTTCGCGCCGTCTCGCGTGCGCGCACTTCTTTCTCCGCCTGGTCGTCGTCCATTCCGCGGTCGATGCGTTGAAGAATCTCGTTCTCGGTGAGGTCGGTATTTTTTAAGCGGGCAATTTCCGGGGTGGAAAGCGTCGGCTGGTCGCGGAGGCGGCGTTGCAACACCGTTTGCACCATGGAATCCGACAAGCCAATCAGGCGCAGCGTAACGGCATCGCCGCTAATGGTGTCAAGCTTTTCGAGGCGTGCGATTTGCAGAATCTGGGGCTCGCCGAAACCCGCGCCAGCGAGGCTGGTAACCGGGTCAACGCTTGTAAAAGGATGTTGATGCTGGTGAGCGTTGCTCACCAGCGTGATGCAGGTGTAATCCGTGATTCCCGCCTGCTTGGCAGTCACGAGCTGCAGAATTTCAGAATCGGAGATATCCAATTTCTTCAATTGCTCGATACTGTTTGAAGACATTCCGGCGTTCACCAGCGGCCGATAATCGTTTAAGAGGTGTTGGTTGCAGCCGCTTGAAAACAGCAACGTGCAGGCCATGACTATCGCGAGGAGCGACAAGGTATTCGGCAAGGTTCGAATGTGCGCGCGCCACAAGGGCGAATTGCGATGAGTAGTCATGATTCGATTGTATCGGGCGCATCAGTACGAATTGGGAGGTGTGTAGTGGGCGATACCCGTCTAAAGGACAGGTAGGTGTGCAGGGCTTGACCAAGCATAAAATTAGAAGATTTCAGGTGGTTTGATAAACGCGCTCAACGCCGTAAACCGCGGCAATCTTGCGAATATTTACGAGGATGGTTTCCAGTTGGCGGCGGTCCACGATTTCCAGGCTGGCATCAATGCGCGCATTTACGCCATCGGGGCGGCTGACCAGGTTGCGGATGTTCGAACCGGCTCCGCTGATCACCGTGGTAATGTCGGCAAGCAATCCAGCGCGATCGCGCGCACGAATCTGCAGCTCCACAGGGAAGGTTGCGGCATTCTCGCCACCCCATTCGACCGCGATGCGACGCTCCGTTTGGTAAAGCAGATTCTGCACGTTGGGGCATGTGCGTGTATGCACCGCGACACCGCGGCCGCGCGTGATGTATCCGACGATTTCATCACCAGGAATGGGGTTGCAGCACTTTGCGCGATAGACCAACAAATCGTCGTGCCCTTTGACGATGAGCGGCGCCTCACCAAAACCCAGCATGCGTTTGACGGTTTTAACCAGCGTGGGCTTGGCATCGGGGGCTTCAATTTGGGCGGCCTTGGCCGGCTCGCCAAGCACGCGGGTCAGAATCTGGCGCGCAGAATATTTTCCAAAGCCCACCGCGGCGTACAAATCGTCAATTTTTGAGAGGCCGTGATCGGTAGCCACCTTCAACATGTCGGCTTCCGGAATTTTCTTCAGGCTGCGATCGAAGTGGCGCGCTTCATTTTCAAGAAGCTTGCGCCCCATCTCCGTGGCTTCCTCGCGCTCTTCGAGGTTGATCCAATGGCGAATTTTGCTTTTGGCGTGCGTGCTTTTTACGAAGCTCAGCCAATCGCGATTGGGGTGGTGGCCTTTTTGGGTGAGTATTTCAACGACGTCGCCGCTGGTGATTTCGTGACGCAGCGAGACCATCTGGCCGTTTACTTTGGCTCCGGTACATTGATGGCCAACTTCAGTGTGCACGGCGTAGGCGAAATCCACCGGGGTGGCGCCGCGCGGCAGCTCCAGCACGCGGCCCTTGGGAGTGAAGGCATAAACTTCCACCGGGGCGAAATCGACTTTCAAAGTTGATAAGAAATCGCCGGGCTCTTCCAGCTCCTGCGACCACTCGATCAACTGCCGCATCCAGGTGAGGCGCTGGTTCTCTTCCTCCGAGCCGGGCTTTCCGCCTTTATATTTCCAATGGGCGGCCACGCCTTCTTCCGCGATGCGATGCATTTCCTGCGTTCGAATCTGCACTTCCAGCGGCTGGCCGCCATGCAGCACGGTGGTGTGCAACGATTGATAAAGATTGGGGCGCGCCATGGCGATGTAATCCTTGAATCGGCCAGGCACGGGATGCCAGATGTGATGCACTACTCCGAGAGCCGCATAGCAATTGCGCTCGCTGTCGGTGATGACGCGTACGGCCAGCAAGTCATATACCTGTTCCAGTTCCCGTTCGTGACGCACCAGTTTGCGGTGCAGCGAATAAAGTCCTTTCGCGCGCGCTTCCAGCTCCGCGGGGATGCCGCTCTCGACTAATTTTGTCTGGATGGTCTGCTGCACTTCTTCCAGGAATTTACGATGGATATCAGCCTTGTCAGCTACTTCCTTCTGCAGCCTCAAGAAAGATTCCGGCTCCAGGTAGCGGAAGGATAGATCCTCGAGTTCGTTGCGGACGTTGCCCATCCCCAGGCGATGAGCAATGGGAGCGTAAATATCCAAAGTTTCACGGGAGATGCGCTCCTGCTTGGCATTTTCAAGATATTCAAGCGTGCGCATGTTGTGCAGGCGGTCAGCCAGCTTCACCAGTACGACACGCACGTCGTTCACCATGGCCAGCAACATTTTGCGGATGTTTTCGACCTGGCGAGTTTCGGGCGCCATCATGTTCAGCCGGCTGATCTTGGTCACCCCTTCCACCAGGCGCGCGACTTCCGGCCCGAAGCGCTCTTCGATGCGCGACAGCGGGAATTCCGTGTCTTCAACTACGTCATGGAGCAGCGCGGCGGTTAAAGTTGTAGCATCCAGCCGCATATCGGCGAGGATGTGGGCAACTTCAAGAAGGTGAGTTAAATAGGGGTCGCCGGAACTGCGTAACTGGTCGCGGTGGCGTTCGGCGGCAATTTCGTAGGCGCGCCGCACTACCCAGGGATCTTCGGAGGGGCGATTCTTGCGCAGCTTGGCCAGCAGTTCCTCGAGGCGCGCGTCGAGCTGCCGCTCGGTACGGTCGCGGTGGAAGTGTAGCGGCAGATTGTTCGACGACGACGGCATAACCTGTTAGATGACCTCTGGGATCGTTCAGTTACAATATCGTTCTTTTACGCTATTGTAGCGCAGGACGGCCCGGTACGACGAGCGCCCGGAATCCCGAAATTCTTTTCGGCCGTAGTACCGTTGTAGGGTGTGCTTGATGAACGGAGAAAACCCGCACCCTTTGAAAATCACAAAGGCATGCGGCGCCCGCTCGTACGTGGGTAAGTGATTACGCGGTGATATACTCCGCCGGTCCCTGCTTTCAAAACCAATTCAAAAAAATCCCGAAGGATACGCCACCCGCCTTCTCGGTTAGCTACGATCTATAAATCGGGCAGTTTGTCCGCAAGTTCGCTTGCCAATTTACTGACGTCGGTTGCATCGCTGAAATTTTTCAGTTCGTGAGCCGTCGATCCCGCCTCGATGCCTAAGCGCTGACAAATCTTGTGCTGCATTTGCAGCATGGCGGTCAATTCCTGCTCCGCCAGCATTCCCACTTGGAGATCCAGATGGGAGCGTCTGTCTGCTTGCCTGGTCATACGATTTTGGCTGATGAGCACGAAGATGGTCAGCAGCACGCTTTCTGAAGAGATCACCAGAGCTAATATCCCAAAAGGAAAAGGGTCGAAAGGTTTCACTCCCGGAATTACCTTCAAGTTGATGGCGCTCCAGGTCAGGACCAGGAGGACCTGGAGCATCAGGAATGAAACGCTGCCGATAAATTTGGCAACCGCGTCGCCCACGCGTTCCGCGGTGGTGCGGCGATGCAGCGCTTCATGCTCAAGCTTTACGATGGCATCGATGTTTAACTGCGTGGGATGCGCAGCTTTGCTACTGCTTGGAGTTTTGATGACCATGGAATACCTCAGGCGGCTACCACAATTAAAAGTTTACCGAAAACGGCTTGCCGAATGAAAAAAGAGCAGTGGTGAGAATGCCCTTCGGAGATTTTCCAGCCAATACCGCCAGCATTCCTCTGGTATTCTTTGCGGCATGTAATTTAAGGAGAGTGTGATGACGCACCAACTTGAAACCGATGTGAACGGCCAACTCACCGAAACAGATCAAGACTCGATGGGTCGCCGCGAATTCCTGCGAACTTCGTCACTGGCCGCTGTAGCTAGCGCTGCGACGTTCGCCTGGCCACACCGCTCCTCCGCAGCGGCGGCTGACCTTGACGCTATCAACGCCGAAATCACCAAGCGTCACGACGAAAGCGTGAAGCGCCTGCAGACCTGGATTCGCCAACCGTCCATCGCCGCGGAAAATCGTGGCATGAACGAAGGTTGCGAACTCACCATGAACATGCTGCGGGAAGCCGGTTTCGGTCAGGTAAGCAAAGTATCGACGGATGGGCAACCCGGCATTTTCGCGACGCTCGATGCAGGCGCGCCGCGAACTGTGGGCCTGTATTTCATGTACGACGTAAAACAGGCAGACCCCGCGGAGTGGTCTTCTCCGCCGTTCGATGCCGCTTTGGTGGACAAACCGGGCTTGGGCAAAGTTATTGTTGGCCGCGGAGCAGTGAATCAGAAAGGCCCGGAAGCCACGTTCCTCGCGGCTTTGGACGCGATTCGCGGCGCCGGCAAAAAGCTGCCCGTCAATTTTGTTTTTGTCGCGGAAGGCGAAGAAGAGATCGGGTCGCCACATTTTCCGCAAATTGTTGGGCGTCCCGAGGTGCAAGCCGCCTTGCGCAAATGCACTGGGATATTCATGCCATTCGCGGCGCAGGGGCTCGCTGGCGACGTCACCATGTACCTGGGCGCAAAAGGTGTGGTTGAACTCGAATTAACTTCCAGCGGCGAGAAATGGGGACGCGGCCCGCGTAAAGACATCCACTCCAGCAATAAAGCCAGGGTGGACAGTCCGGCGTGGCATCTGGTCGAGGCTCTGGCCACGCTGGTATCACCCGACGGAAACGATCCATTGATTGAAGGCTTCGCTGCCAAAGCTCGCCCACTTTCCGCTGCGGACAAGCAAATGGTCGCGGAAGCGGCAAAACGCTTGAGCGAGGCGGAGGCCAAGAAACTTCTGGGAGTTGAGCGGTGGGTTCACGATGTCGATTGGCAAGAAGCTCTGGAGTTACTCACTTCTCGCCCGACTGTAAATATCGAAGGGCTGGTCGGTGGGTACACCGGCCCGGGCGGGAAGACGATTTTGCCTGGCAAAGCTATCGCCAAGATGGATCTGCGGCTGGTGCCAGACATGACTGCCGCAGAAGCGCTGGCCTCGCTGAAGGCGCACCTCGCCAAGCACGGCTTCGCAGATATCGACGTGCACATGAGCGGAGGTTACGATCCCACGACTACTGCGGGAGATGCGCAGATTATCCGTGCCTCCGCCGCGGTATACCGCAAAAATGGAATCGATCCGGTGCTGTTACCCAGGCTGGCGGGTTCGTGGCCCGGGTACGTGTTTACAGGCAATCCGCTTCGCCTGCCAGCCGGGCATTTTGGACTTGGCCACGGAAGTGGCGCTCACGCGCCCGACGAATATTATGTGATCGAATCGACCAACCCAAAATTACAAGGCATGGATGGAGCCGCGAAATCGCACGTGGAGTTTCTATACGAATTGGCGTCCATCGCCTAGCCTTGCAGAGAATAAAAAAGGGGCATTCGTGAGAACGCCCCTTTTGGAAATTTTCCTGGCGACGCCGCCAGTATTTTTTGTACTAGCTATAGCTAGGAAGTCTGCTGCGGTTGCTCCGCACGCTTCTGCTTGATTTCTTTCACCTTTTCTACCAGGTCGTCAGCTTGTTTCTGGTAGCTGGCGCGTTCGTCGGCGCTTGCTGCCATGTCAGCCTTGCGGCGATAAAGCAAATTCAAATAAGCCATGGCGTCATCGTAATCCGGGCGGAGTTGAATGGCCTTCTGCAGCGACGCGATTCCCTCGTCTACCAGTTGCCCATACTTGTCCACGAACTGGGTACGGACGGTGGCCGGCAAGGCATCGGTTTCTTTGATCTGCTTATTAATATGGTCTTTGTTGTACTCCGTGCGCATCTCTGCGTTTCCGCGAAATGCCAGCGTCCAATCAATTACGCCGATCCAGTAATACGGCTCGGGATCGGTAGGCTTCAGATCGATATGCTTCTGATGGTAAGTCTTGGACTCCTGAAACTTTTGCGGATTGAAAGGCTGGCCGCTCATCTGAAACAGAATGGAGCCGATGCCGTCGATGGCGCTCAAATTGTTGGGATCTTTTTCCAGCACGCCTTTGAATTCGTTGATGGCGGCATTGCCGCGCTGGACGTTTTCTTCCGACGGCGCGCCGGGAATGTATTGGCTGGCGTACGCGGTCGCGAGATACAAACGGGCGTTCAGCAGCGAGGGATCGAGGTCTTTAGCTTGCTTGAAGTCCTCGACGGCGACATCGTACTGGCCATTTTTGAAGCTGGCGACACCTTTGTTGAGCAGGTCGCGAGCCCTGAGTTTGTTGCACCCCGAACCCGCCGCTACCACTACCGCCAGCATCGCTAGCGACAAACCACGGCGAGCGATGCGAACCGATGAAGCATAAGTCATCGAATCATCCATCCCTGTAAGGCGCGAACTAAAAGGTTCGCGCTAGGATTCACGTCCGCCCTGCGAGGGGCATTTTCTGCTTGGTAATTTACTGACCGGCTTCCAGCTTGGCCGTAATCAATCCAACTTTGTCGATGCCGGATCCGCGCATGATGTCGATGGCCCGCGCGACGTCCATGAACAGTACATCGTTCTCGCCTTTGACGAAAGCTACTTTCTCGGCGCGGTCCTTAAATATCTGTTCCATGCGGGGACCCAGCCCGTCCCAGGTAACATCCTCACTATTGATTTTCAGCTTGCCGTTCTGCGCAACCTGCACCACCACGGTTTTGTCATTCAGTTCCTGATTTTGGTCCTTGTTGGGGTTGGGTTGCGGAACGAGCGCATCCAGTCCCTTCGGCGTTAAAGGCGTGATGACCATGAAAATGATTAACAGCACCAGCAAAATATCGATCAGCGGAACGACGTTCATTTCCGCCATCGCACCACCCTTACTTTCACCAACGCTCATGCCCATTGCAGATCTCCTGTTTGTTTCCGAAACGACCTGAACCTTCATCTCGAAGGTTCAGGAGCGTCAAATACTCTAGATTAAACCGACGGCTTCCCGCTTGGAGGAGGCGGCGGAGTTTCGCGGTTCTGCCTTCTCTCCGTTAGCAAGCCGAGCTGATCCACGCCAGCGGATCGAATCTCGTCCACCACTGCGACGACATCTCCGTACTTAGCGCGGGCGTCACTTCGAACGTAAACGGTCTTGTCGAGCCGGTTCGCGAGACGATCCTTTACCTGGCCGGTGATGTCTTCCTTACTGATGGCCGTGTTTCCCAGGTAAATCTTGCCGTCGCGAGTTACCGCCACGATGACCGCGTCATCTTTGTCCGCATCTTGCATGTCTCGCGGGGTGTTGGCGGTGACCATATCCACGGAGACGCCCTTGGTTAACATGGGCGTGACCACCATGAAGATGATCAGCAACACCAACATGATGTCCGCCATGGGAATTACGTTTGGCGAGGACATCTGCGCCCCGACTGTGGGTTTATAAGCCATGGACGGTTACTTCCTGGCGCCGCGGCGCAAAATGAAGTAGTTGATCAACTCCATCGAGGAGTTGTCCATTTCGACGTCGAAAGCTTCGACTTTATTGGTGAAGTAGTTGTAGGCCCACACCGCGGGCACGGCAACCAGCAAACCGAATGCAGTGGTGACCAATGCTTCAGCGATACCGCCGGCTACCGCCGACAGACCGGTGGCCTTGCTGCTCTCGATGCCTTTGAAGGCGTTCAAAATTCCGACCACCGTGCCGAACAGTCCCACGAATGGAGCCGTGGAACCGATGGTGGCCAGCGCCGAGAGGCCGCGCTTCATTTCGGCGTGCACGATAGCGATGGAGCGCTCGAGGCCGCGCTTGGCAGCTTCCACCACGTCAGCGTCGGATACTTGCTGCGAAGCGGATTGAAACTCGGAGAGGCCGGTGGCCACAACCTTGGCGATGTGGCTCTTCTTGTTGCGTTCCGCGATGGCGATAGCTTCATCCAGTTTGCCTTCCTTCAAGGCTCCGGCAACTTGCTGAACGAAGACACGCGACTGCTTGCGTGCCGCGCTATACATCAACGCGCGATCGATCATCACACCGAAAGAATAAACGGACAGAACAAACAAAATCCCTACTACAACCCTGGGCAGGGTGCTCATCGTGGACCACATGCTCTGCAAGCTCCACGTGCTCGTGGTGGCGGATTGCAGGAATATGGCCGCGTTTACAAACAAAGTGGCTACCATTCGTATGCTCCTTAAGAGTGTTTGCTAAAAACCTTTCTACTCGGCCCGAAACGCCTGCCCCATGACGGGCGCCGCGCACCGCACCGCACCGTACGGATCTGGAACCTTACAAACCTGTTACTGGTTGAGAGAGAAAATCACATCGATGGTGGTATCCACTTCGACGGCCTCACCGTTCAAAGTGGTTGCTTGATACTTCCATTGCCGCACGGCGTCCAGCGCTGCCTGCACCAAAAGCGGGTGACCGGAAATTACTTCCAACTGCTCGACCGTACCGTTTTTGGCGATGATGGCGTGCAGCCTTACCGTGCCGGAAATACGTGTCTGGCGCGCGAGTGGCGGATACAGCGGCTGAACTTTGTTCATCAATTTGGCCGCCTGTACCTGGCCGCCTTGGCGGATACGCTGCTGAGCCGGCTTCGGTGGAGGAGGCGCTGCGCCTACGCCGCCAATGACGCCGCCGATAACGCCGCCCATCTGGCCGCCAGCAACGCCGCCAACTACTCCGCCCTGCATGCCGGACATATCCGGGGCGTCTTCCTTAATAATCTTGATGTCCTTCGGGATGACCTTCGGAGTGACCAGTTTCCCGGCATCCATCAAGTGCACTTGCGGCTTAACGTGCACGACTTGCGCGATGGGAGGCGGCGGGGGAGGCGGTGGCGGAGGAGGCGCGACCAGCAAGGTTGCCATCATGGTCTTAGGCAATGCCTCCGTATAAATTAGCGGTATCAAGATTAAGACCGCCAGAAAAGCCACCTGGAAAATCATGGACAGTACGACTGTCCAGGGCTTATTCGTTTTACTTGGATTTGGACTTGAGACGACCATCTCGTCAAACATGGGTTCCTACCTCCTCCCGGCAGGCGCGAGACGCCCTGGGGCGCCCGTACTTGCGCGGGTTTTACTGCCGGCTGCAGATCCGGTACTTGTTGCAAGACGACCTTGACCTCGCCAGCGATTCCACGCGACCACCATAGGTGCGGCGATGCCAAAACTGGAGTACGTTCCTACCACAATCCCGACCACTAAGGCAAAGGAGAAAGCGCGCAGCACTTGCCCGCCCATCAGAAATAAAACCAGCACGGTGAGAAACGTCAATCCGCTGGTCAAAAGGGTTCGTGACAGTGTCTGGTTGATGGACTTGTTCACCACGTCAGCAAATGATTCGCGCCGCAACAAACGGTTGTTCTCGCGGATGCGATCGAAAATCACAATGGTGTCATTCATCGAATATCCAACCAGAGTCAGCATGGCCGCGATAACCGTCAGGGAAATTTCAAAATGCAGCAGCGACAAAAACCCAATCGTGATTAAGACGTCGTGAAAAACCGCGAGGACGGCCGCAGCTCCGTACACCCATTCGAAGCGGAAGGCAATATATACCAGCATGCCTGCTAAAGCATAGAGGGTAACCAGAACCGCCTGGCGCCTCAACTCACTGCCTACCTTGGGCCCCACTATCTCGACGTTGCGAATGGCAAATGCGCCCAGATTGTAATTCTCTTTCAGCGCGCTAAGTCCCGCGGGCGTTACGCCATTTACGGCGGAAAGATCGTCGAAGTTGGTCAGCACGCCATTCTTATTGCGATCGCGATAATCCAGAATTCTCTTGGCCAGTTGAGAATAACGGTCGCCCGCGTTGGTGGTCAGCAGCAGCGGATCGCGTTGCGTCAGAAATGCGGTAAGGGAAGCGGGGGTCGCGGCGTTGAAATCCGGTTTACCTGCGCTGGAGGTTCCGTAAATGGTGTTCAGGGCGTTGATGATTTGCGTCTTGCTGAGGTCCAGAGCCTGATCGCCTTGCCCTTTTTGTTCCAAGCTGATTACCACTTCGTTGGCATTGGGATTGGCGATGTCGCTAATGCTTTGAATCTCACTGTTGCCCAGGCCTTGTGCGGCGAGGCCGGAGCGCAGACGGTCAATGTTCGGCGGCTGTGCGAAGCGCACATCCACGTTGGTGCCGCCCTTAAAATCCAAGCCGTAGCGAATGCCGCCGTGGGAAACAATTGAAACGATACCCGCAAGCAGCAGCAGTCCGCTGAGCGAGTAGAAATACTTGGCCTTGCCCATCCAGTCGATATTGGGCTGTTTGAAGAGCTCGATCATGCCCGTTAGGCTTCCCTTTCTTAGACTCCAAAGGGTTCCCGTTTGTTCCCGGTGCGGTAGGGTTACTCAACGTCGAACGGAGTCTTTACCATAACCGTCGTGTTTTGTATCCAGCGAACCGTGTATTAACAGGTCCTAGTACAGCCTAAAGCCTGCTTAAATGCTGAGTTCTGCTTGCCGGTCCATCTTTGATAAGTGGTATTGAAAGATCGTTTTAGATACGAAGATCGCGGTAAACACGTTGGCGATCAAGCCGATGGTCAGGGTAATGGCAAAGCCGCGGATCGGGCCGGTGCCAAACAGGAAAAGGAAGAAAGCGGAAACCACCGTGGTGACGTGCGTGTCGATGATGGTCAGGAAGGCTTTCGCAAAGCCGGACTCGACGGCCGCAGCGGCGGACTTTCCGTTACGCAACTCTTCGCGGATGCGTTCGAAAACCAGAACGTTGGAATCCACGCCCATACCTATGGTCAAGATTACGCCAGCGATGCCTGGCAAGGTGAGAACTGCGCCAGCCAGCGCCAGAACTGCGAGCAAAATGATCAGGTTCAAGATAAGAGCTAGAACCGCATTCAAGCCTGACCAGCGGTAATAGAAAAGCATGAAAATCATGACTACCAAAAGGCTGAGGACCGACGCTTGCACGCCGTGCCGTATGGAATCGGCGCCCAACGATGGGCCGACAGTACGCTCTTCGAGATATTTGATGGATGCCGGCAAAGCGCCGGCGCGCAGCACCAACGCGAGGTCGTGCGCGGATTCCTGGCTGAAATTTCCCTCGATCATTCCGGAATCATCGATGCGGCCATTGATCACTGGCGCGGAGTAGACGCGATGTTCCAGGACGATAGCCATCTGGCGGCCCTTATTGGCCTCGGTGAACGGGCCAAATCGTTTCGCGGCATCGCCGGACAACGTAAAGTTCACTTCAAATTGGCCCGGATTATTGGTGTTGCGATTCTCCGTAGCGCTGCGCAAGTCGCGCCCGGTGACCACCGGCGCGCGGCTCAAGAGATACCAGCTCTCTCCGGTTTCGGGCGTGCCGGAGGCGCTGCGCCGTTCAGAGTTGCCGGGGACCAATTCGGTGTTGGGAGGCAGAACGCCGCCGTGTTTGGCCAGCGCATCGGATTCCGAGGTATATGAGGATGGATCCTCGACCAGCTTCAATTCCAGCTGACCGCCAGCCTGAATCACGGCTTTGGCTCGCGTTGGGTCGCCTTCGCCAGGAAGTTGCACGAGAATCTCATTGTCCTTGCGGCCGTGCAGCTGAATAGTGGGCTCGGTCAAACCCAGCGCGTTGATACGGCGCTCGATCGTTTCGAGCGATTGCTGCATGGTTTGTTCCTGGATCTGCGCGATGGCGGCGGACCGTAACGTGAGCAGGTAGCCCGAAGGATCGCCGGCAGCGGGAGACAGGTCCCAGACATTGCTGTATTGCGCGGTGACGATGTCGCGGAAGGTGGAAAGCTGCGCGGGATCGATGTTACGCACCAGAATGTGGGTGTCGTCCACGCGGCGGATTTCGTCGTAGTGAATATCCTTGGCGCGCAGTTGCCCGATAAGCCGGTCGACGGTCTGGTCCGTTTCCTGGGCAATGGCTTCCTGCACCTGCACTTGAAGAATCAAGTGCGTGCCGCCCTGGAGGTCCAGGCCGAGCCTGATCTGGTGGCTGAAATTATCTTTTATGTCTTGTAGCGAGGTAGGAAATTTCGGCGTGCCAATCAGCACGTAAATGCAGACGAGGATGACAGCAACGATGAACAGCGCTTTCCACTTCAGATTGGGATTCATGATTAAAAGATCAGGAGCATGGCCGGGTGGCGGCAAAAATTAGTTTGCATCCGTTATTTTGCATCTTCCGGCGTCTCCACCTGCGCAATCGCAGACCTGGCGACGCGAATTTTAACTTGCGGGTCCGAGGCGATTTTCAGAATTACAGTGTCGCCATCAAGGCCGTTAATAGTGCCATAGATGCCGCCACTGGTGATTACGCGGTCACCCGCTTTGACGGCGGAAAGCATTTCCTGCACTTTCTTGCGCTGCCGCTGTTGCGGCATGATGACCATGAAATACATGATCGCGAACATCAATCCCAGTGGGATCAGGAAACTGGAGAAGCCCGACGCCGGGGCTGCCTGAAAAAATGTAGCCACAATCATGATGATCTGTGAAACCGATCCCTTCTTTTAGGGCGCCACCCTAGCGAAAACCGCAAGGATGCGCCACCCAACATACAAAACCTGAGCCACCCAACGTGCAAGCCTGCTTCAGCCCGGAAAGCGGCACCCAGCATACCTTAAAAAAACAGGGAAAAACTTCCCTGGGGCAAGTTCCCCGCGTCCATCCCCGCCATTATCTTGGATATTAGCGGCCGCGATGCGACTGCCCGCGGCCATCTTCGGCGCCGGAATTAAGCGCTCCCAATTAAGCGCCTCGGTTCACCACTCAGGCCGGACCAGCCACATAGCAGGCCTGCATCTCTGCTGAGAATTTTGCGAGGTTCCCGAACTCGATAGCCTCGCGGATTTGCCGCATGATGTCAAGGTAAAAGTGGATATTGTGGTGGGTCGCCAGGATCGATGCGGTGATTTCTCCGGCGGCAAAAAGATGGCGCAAGTACGCGCGGGTATAGCGTTTGCAAACGCTGCAGCTGCATTGCGGATCGATCGGCCGGGTGTCCGCGGCGTAGCGCGCATTTTTGATCAGCACGCGGCCTTCGCTGGTATACAAACAAGCGTGGCGCGCCGCCCGCGTGGGTAAGACGCAGTCCATCATATCGATGCCCAGCGCTACGCAATCGGCGAGTTGCTCGGGTTTGCCTACGCCCATCAAATATCGCGGACGATCGGCAGGCAATAATGCGGTTACCTCACTGGTCATTTCGCAGGTTATGGAGTGAGGCTCGCCCACCGCCAGTCCGCCCACCGCGTATCCAGGGAAATCCAGGTCCAGCAATTGGCGGGCGCTCTCGCGCCTTAAATCCGCGAACGTCGCGCCCTGGACGATTCCGAATTGCCACTGCTTTACGCAGGGGTACAAATTTTCGTGGGCCAAAAAATGTAGGCGCGCTTGTTTGGCCCAGTGCGTCGTGCGAACTAAGGCGGCTTCCGCTTTTTCTCGCGGCGCGGGCGTCTCGATGCATTCATCCAGCACCATGGCGATGTCTGAACCCAATGCGAGTTGCACCTCGACCGCTTTTTCTGGAGTAAGTAAATGTTCGGAGCCATCGAGGTGAGATCGAAACGTGACTCCTTCATCGGTGATTTTGCGCAGCGCGGAGAGACTGAATACCTGGTAGCCGCCGGAGTCCGTCAGAATGGCCCGTTGCCAGGACATAAACTGGTGCAGGCCGCCGAGCTTGCGAATCAGTTCGTGGCCGGGGCGCAGATACAGATGATAAGTGTTGGCCAGAATGATCTGAACGCCGAGTTCTTCGAGCGCTTCGTGCGTCAGCGCCTTGATGGTTGCAGCGGTTCCCACCGGCATGAATGCCGGGGTTTCAATCTGTCCGTGCGGAGTAGTCAGGAGTCCGTGGCGGGCGCCGGTTGCATCGGTCTTTTTTACTTCAAAAGAAAAATTCACTTACGCAGTTTAGCAGCAGCAGCTGCTAAAACATTGCCCACGCCACTTTGCCCAAGAGCCAAACGGCCCACATGCCGAACACCGTGAGGAAGGCTCCCGTCGGTTTAATTTTCTTTCGGTTCGCGGCGGAAAAACCGATGGCCACCAGCGACATCGTCCATATCCAGAACAACTCCAGCGATTGGCCTAACGCTTCAAGCCACTTCGGCGCGTCGTCCGGCAAAAAGGCCGCCAGGCTGCTGGCCAGAAAATGTTCGGGGTCCACATCGCCGCGAGGTTTAATGAGCAGAATGATAATTGCCAGAAAACTGCTGATGATCAAGGGAACGAACGCGTGCGAAACGATGCCGAAAGCGCTCTTAAAGGTCAACGCAGCTCCGGTAAAAAGATTGAACGCGCCCCAATACACCAATGTCATCAGCAATACAAAAATCGGTGTGAAGATCACGCCAAAGGCGAAGGCGACCTTGGGTCCGTACGGCACCTGCTTTTCCAGTATGTTGTCTTTTTGGTCTTGCGGCATTTGATCGAATCGCGAATTCTTGCTCATTTGGCGCTCAAAAAAGCTGCGCCAGTCCGTTTTCTGGGCCAGCAGCCCCGAGACGATAATCGCTCAACACGCAAAGCGCGATGAACGGCACCGCCCACGTGGGGCGCCGCGCAATTTCCGCAAATGTGCACGGGGGATTAACGATCACGCCAGTCATCCGACCTAGCGCACCGATTTCATGCTGGCTTGTGGGCTGGCTTTCGGGCACAGCTAATGGGTTGGTTGACATGATGCTCCTGCTGCGATGCAAGCGCCCCAGACCCTTCGCAGGACCGCGCCAAGCGTGGAGGAACCCGCAATGGGAATTGATTAAACCTGGCCGATGTACAAATTACGCCGAAAACCGCAATAAATTACCAGCAACGAAAGATTTATCCTACCGGAAGCGTGGGGACCGCGGACAGGAGTTCGCGAGTGTATTCGTGGGTTGGGTGATGTAACACCTGTTCCGCTTCGCCCACCTCGACGAATTTCCCTCCACGCATCACCGCGATGCGGGTCGCGAGCTGCGCCACGACAGGAAGGCTATGCGAGATAAAAACATAGGTGAGGTTAAACTCCGACTGCAATTCTCTTAACAGCAGCAACACCTGCGCGCCCACCGAAACGTCCAGCGCGGATACGGGCTCGTCGGCCACAATCAATTTGGGCCGCAGAATCAGTGCGCGGGCAATTCCGATTCTTTGCCGCTGGCCGCCGGAAAACTCGTGCGGGTAGCGACGCAGCGCGTCAGGTTGTAGTCCTACACGCTCTAGAATTGCTGACGTGCGCGCAGCGCGCTCGGCTTTGGAAAGCTTTGGCTCATGGATGGCCAGGGGTTCGCCGACTATTTCTCCGACACGCATGCGAGGATCGAGCGAAGCAAACGGATCTTGAAAGATCATCTGCATCTCGCGACGCTGCGCGCGTAGTTCCGTAGCAGACAGCGCAAGCAGGTCGCGTCCTGCAAAGATGAGTTGGCCGCCATCCGGCTCTATCAAACGCAAAAGCATACGCGCCAGCGTGGTCTTGCCGCAGCCGCTTTCGCCCACGACTGCAAACGTTTCGCCCTGAGTGACCTCGAAGCTGATGTGATCCACAGCGATAAAGCGCTCATGCTCGGAAGCGCGTTTGAAGGGGCCTCCGCTGCGGCTGTAACTTTTTGACAGTTCTCGCACAGTGAGAAACTTAGAAATGAAATTCTCCAGTCATTCACCCAGCGCTATCGCTTCCAGCCCACTCCTTGGGTTCAGTACAAACTTCATTGCTTCAGAGCAGCTTCCTTTGCGACCAGAATGCAGCGCGCTACCTGGTGATGTCCCGCATCGCGCAGCTCCGGCACGGCCAGCCGGCATTCAGGCAGCCGCACCGGGCAACGCGGTTCGAAGGAACATCCCGGCGGAAGCTCGGTAAGTTGCGGCACAATTCCAGGAATCGGCGAAAGCCTGCCGCGTTCCAGCGTTGGCGACGCAGCGATCAGTCCTTGCGTGTACGGGTGCCGCGGCGTGCGAAGCACATCGCCGACTCGGCCTTGTTCGATGATGCGGCCGGCGTACATCACCGCCACTCGCTCAGCCACACGCGCCACCACACCCAGATCGTGAGTGATAAATAACAAGCCCAGGCCAAGCCTGCGCCGCAGCCCGTCCAGCAATTCGAGAATTTGCTTTTGCACGGTTACATCCAGCGCGGTGGTGGGCTCGTCGGCGATCAACAAGCGCGGCTTGGTCAGTGGCGTGCCGGGCTTGCGTAATTCCAGCGGGATGACTTCCTGCTCCGAATCGCTCACGCCCGCGGCGATGGCCATGGCGATCATCACTCTTTGCCGCAACCCGCCCGATAACTGGTGCGGAAATTGATTGGCGCGAACCGATGGCTCCGGCACGGCGGCCAGGCGCAGCGCTTCGAGCACCCAATAATTAATCTTCTCTTCGGTCATGTTCGGAAAATGCGCCGCGATCGCTTCGGCAATTTGCGCTCCCACGCGCATCACCGGATTCAGCGAGGTCATTGGCTCCTGAAAGATCATCGCTACATCGAGGCCGCGCAGCCGCCGCCAGCGCGCTTCATCTAAAAGCGTCAGGTTTTCTGGCACGGAATTGACGGGCGAAAGGATGGCCTCGCCGCTCACCCGCGCTCCCGGCGGCAACAAACCCATCAGTGACAGCGCCATCATGGTCTTGCCGCTACCCGACTCCCCAACGAGACCTAGCGATTCGCCCGCGCCAATGCGCAAAGACACTTCATTGACGGGGCGCACCCAACCTCGCGCGGTGGGCAAATCCACAGTAAGCCCGCGAACATCGAGCAATTCACTCATACTTTGAAACTTATCCACCCTCGCGCCATCATAGACACGAAAATCAAATCGCGGAACACAAAAACTCCGAGTTATTTCCAGCATTTATTATTTCCAATATTTTATTGATATAGAAAGCGGCTAGCGTTTGTTGACTGGGATAACGAATTTCAGCGCTGTGTGCGTGGACGAAAAGCCCATAACTTTTATGTGCTTCAGCCCCGCCTTACGCCCCGCGGATAGGACATCACCTTCGGTAATATCCTGCTGGGCTTTGGGATAAATAATCCACAGCGCGACCGGCCCCTCCATTGCCTTGGCGATTTTTGTGACCTGGGCAAGCTGTTTCTTGGTATCGATCTTCAAAAAAATGGAATCATAATCCTTCGGCAATCCGTCTTTCGCAGGCGTCACTAACGCTTTTGTGCTTTGTAACTCTCTAACAAATTCTTCATCCTGCTGTTCGAAACCGATTAATGAAACTCTCGTTCCGGGTTTAATACCAAGTTTTTCGATCCTGGATTTCGGATGCAGAATCTTTTCGCGCCATTTCGCCGCGGTAGACGCGCCTAATTCGAATATGGCCACTCCTTCGGCGCTTTGTACCCGTAAGTCATCGCCCACAACTTTTACGCATTGAATCCTCGCGAACGGAATCTTCAACCGAAAATCGCCACGAAAAATAATTTCGCTGGTCTCCAGCAGCGCTTTGCCCTGCGATTCGTGCTTGCCAAAGCGCACCCGGCATTTCAGTTCGGTGCCCATAAACCTCCTCTCCATTCGCGAGAACAATCAAGAATCAATATTTCAATTTTCAATTCACGTGATGCGCAGCTTTCACGCTGCCCGAATCGCCGCAATAGTAAACTATTCAGTCCTATGGCTACAGCCATCACCAACCGCGTCGACTGGACGCTCATCTGGGCCCAACGCGGCTTCCGCTACTTCTTCACCGCCATGTTTATTTCGCTTTTTGGTGGCGGCATGAATTTTGCCGGCGTGAGCTGGTACATCATGGCTGCAACGCATTCCACCGTGAAAGTCAGCCTGCAGGTGATCGTGGTCACTTTGCCGGGCTTGTTCATTCCGTTTATCGGCGGCGTTCTGATCGATCGCTTCGACCGCCGCTACCTTGGCGTGGCGCTCGATCTGGCGCGCGGCGTAACGGTATTGGCGACAGCATACATCGCCTGGCATGGCCATCTCGCTCTTTGGCATTTGTACCTGATGACCCTGGTTACCGGCGTGGCCTCTGCCATGTATTGGGCCACCGTCAATGCGCTGGTTCAGGAGGTTATTCCGCCGAGCCAATTCACGGCGGCCAACGCCGCGGTGCTTATCGGCGTGCAGAGCGGCCTGCTTATTGCTGGAGCCTTCGTGGGTTTTACTTACGACCGCGCGGGCATCGCGGGCATTCTGGCGATCGACGGCTTCACGTACTTTGTCTCCGCCTATTGTCTTTACAAAGTTCGACGCGGCTACGTTTCGCCCCGCGAGCATCAAAAATATCGCGAATATTCCGAGGCCACGGAAGCCACCGCTGAAGCGCTCTCAACGGGAGAAAATCCGGAAGTGGCCGAGGCGGGAATTTCGCTCGCCATGTACGCTGATCTGCGCGAAGGTTTTCAATACCTGAAGCAGCAGCCGCTGGTGCGCGCGCTGGGCATCACACACTCGATCCTGATGGCCGGAGTGGTCAGCGCCAACGTGGTCCTCGTGGCGCTCACCAGCGATGTGCTTCATGCCGGCGCGCGCGGCCTGGGCTATCTAGAATCAGGATGGGCGGCGGGCGCGATTATCGGCGGATTGATCGCCACGCAATTGCGCGAAGAGTTGCGGCTCGCGCTGTACGTCGCGGCATTTGCAGGACTCGCGCTCGGACACATGGCCGCGCCGTTCATCGCCTTTCTTCTGGCCGCGTCACTGTTGCAAGGCTTGTTTGGATTTTGTCGTGCGTTCGGCGGAGTGGTGGCGCAGTCCGCGCTCATGTCCATCGTGCCGCGACATTTTATGGGCCGGACGCAGTCGGCCATGGCTATCGTGACTACCGCCGTGCAACTGGCGATGTGCGTGGCGCTCGGATGGATCGCGGAAAGAGCGGGCATCATCGCGGGCTATACTTTGCTGGCATTGCTTTACGCGGCCGCGACGCTTACGGCTTTTCACGCGCGGCAACTGCTCAGGGTCGCTGCGGCGGAATCCTAGAAATTTCGCGGTTATATTTGCGGCAGGAATTTTGCGGAGGTCACTATCTATGGAAATCACTACTATCGGCCCGTTTCTAAAATATTTCGATAATGTCCGCGAACGCACCATGCGCGTTGCCGCATGCATTCCACCAGGCAAAATTGATTGGAGCTATGCGCCGGGAAAATTTACGCTGGGCGATCTTTTGCGCCACATCGCCGTCACCGAACGCTATATGTTCGCGGAAAATGTGCAGAATCACGAAAGCCGCTACACCAGTCACGGACCTGAGTTGGCAGCCGATTACGATAGCGTGATCGGACTGATGAAGCGTCTGCACGCCGAATCGTTGGCGATTTTTGCCAAGCTGAGCGATGAAGATTTGAAGCGTAAATGCAAAACGCCGGGCGCCGTCAAAATTCAAACCGCCAAATGGCTGCGCGCCATGGTTGAACACGAAGTGCATCACCGCGGCCAAATTTATCTTTATCTGGGTTTACTTGGGGTGCCCACGCCGCCGCTCTACGGCCTCACTTCGGAAGAAGTGCGCGCGGTCGGCCAGGCAGGTTAACTTTTTGCATTCTTTTAATTTGGGCTGCCCACAAAAAAACGCCCCCGACATCGAAGGCGTTTTTCTCTAACGATTCACTTCGCTACTTCTATAGATAATCCCTGGAAGGCCCTTCCAAAAACGCACGCAGCTTTCGCGAACGCGAAGGGTGCCGCAACTTGCGCAAGGCCTTAGCCTCGATCTGCCGGATGCGTTCGCGCGTGACAGCGAACGACTGCCCGACTTCTTCGAGGGTGTGCTCGCTGCCATCGTCCAGCCCAAAGCGCATCTTGATGACTTTTTCTTCGCGAGGCGTCAGCGTCTTCAAGACTGAAGAGGTCTGTTCCTTCAAATTCAAGTTGATCACCGCATCCGACGGCGAAACTACGGCCTTGTCTTCGATGAAATCGCCGAGATGCGAATCCTCTTCTTCTCCAATGGGCGTCTCCAGCGAAATGGGTTCCTGCGCAATCTTCAAAATCTTACGCACCTTGGAAACCGGAATGTCCATACGCTTGGCGATTTCTTCGCTAGTCGGTTCGCGTCCGAGTTCCTGCACCAATTGCCTGCTGGTGCGAACCAGTTTGTTGATCGTTTCGATCATGTGCACGGGAATGCGGATGGTGCGCGCCTGGTCGGCGATGGCGCGGGTAATGGCCTGGCGAATCCACCACGTCGCGTAGGTGGAGAACTTGTAGCCGCGGCGCCACTCAAACTTATCGACCGCTTTCATCAAACCGATGTTGCCTTCCTGAATCAGGTCGAGAAATTGCAATCCGCGGTTGGTATATTTTTTGGCGATGGAAACCACCAAGCGAAGGTTGGCTTCAATCAATTCTTTCTTTGCCTGGTCGGCTTCTGCTTCACCGCGATGGATGAAGGTGAGAGTGCGCTTCAGTTCAGTCAGCCCAACTTCGCTGGCCTCTTCAATGTCCTTCAGCTCGCCGCGCCGGTTGCGCAATTCCTTGCGCGCCTCGAAAGCCACGTCACCTTTCGCGACATCCGCGCGACGCTCCAGCCGGCCGGCCTCGCGCTCCAGCGACTGCAGCCGCTCGACGGTGCCACGCATTTTGTCGATCAGCCGCTTTTTTTCAAAGGGATTAAAAACGATGGCGCGAATGGCCACGGAAATTTCCACGCGGGTGCGCGCTACTTCCCACTTGGCGCGAACATACGGTCTCTTTTTGGACTTCGGGGTATTGTCGAGCTTCACCGCTTGCTTCAAGGCCTGCTCGTACAACTTGGCAATCTTGTCGATGTACTTCAGGGTTTGCTTGGTCTTGTTGGCGATTTTCTCTTCGGTTAGCTCTTCGTCGTCAAACACGACGATTTCTTTGATGGAGCGCGCGCCTTTGCGCAAATCCTCGCCTACGGCGATCAATTCCTTAATCACAATCGGCGAACGGGTGATCGACTTCATGACCACCAGTTGACCGCGCTCAATGCGCTTGGCGATGGTCACTTCGCCTTCGCGCGTCAACAGCGGCACGGTACCCATTTCGCGCAAGTACATACGCACCGGGTCGTTGGTCTTTTCGAGCGAGCCGGGAGTCAGATCGAGGTCGCCGTCTTCGCTGTGACCTCCTTCTTTCTCCACCACCACAACATCGTGGTCGGCGCCAGGTTCGGCGGACACTTCGACCGCTCGTGCCGCTTTGGCCGATGCGGCATCTTCGTAAATTTCGATGCCATTGCGCTCGAACGTCGTTAGAAGATCGTCAATCTCTTCCGAAGAATGCACTTCAGCCGGAAGCGAATCGTTCACTTCGTCATACAACAAGTAACCGCGCTCTTTGCCTACCGCAATGAGCTGGCGTACCGCATCATATTTTTCTTCAAGACCTGCTACAGCCACGAATACCTCCCGCGGTATCGGAAACCAAAATTTGTCATTTCTTTGTTAAATCTGCCGAGGTGGAGCTTGACGCAAGCTCCGGCGCACGCCCCTGAATTTCATTCGAATTGTTCGTGAATGCCACCGCGCCGTAACACTTGCTTGCCGCTGAATCGCGTGGGTTGCCCAAATTCCCGCACAATCAAGAACCAGCTACGCCTGTAAATACATCTATAAGATGCAGTTAAGGACCAAACAGTTACGCGCGAAAGCCCTACCACGCTACACATTTAACTCTAGCCCCGTCAATCTATTAATCGTTGGAAAACATAGGATATCTCTTGGCGCGCCGGGCTTCCAACGAAAATTGCCGGTAGGCCCTCAATTGGTCACCGCCCGGCAGCCAGGCGCCTCATCAATTCCTGCTTTCTCTCGAGCAGAGTACGCATCTCCGCGGAAGCCGGATTGGCCTCAATACTGCGTTGCACATCGGCCAAAGCTCGCTCGGTTTGGCGATTTTGCAATGATTCGAGGCAGCTTTCCGCTTCTTCCCAGGTGAGTTCGCTGGACTCTTCGAAAAGTATCTCGAAGAGCATCCGGCGGTCTCGTTCTTCCAAGCTGGCGGCAATCTCGGTGGTTTCTATCGGTGCGCCCGCCAGATTTGCGGCGATGAGCGCGGTAAACACCTTTTCCGTTTCAAGGCCGGCGCACAATCCCGAATCGCTTAGTCGCTGTGCAAGTTCACGCCGAAAACTGTCGGCTTCCGCGAGCATGCGGATCAAGCGGCGCTCTGCCGGCTTGGCCGCGCGGCCGACCAGCTCCGGGGCCACTTTTAAGCCGCTGCGCCGTTCCGCGGCTGCTTTGCTCAAAGCTGCGCGCAACACCGGCTCTTCGAGCCGCAATTGCTGCGCGATGCGGGTGGCCCATTCGGAACGCAAAAGGCGATTCGGGATCTTCTGCACGTAGGGCAAAAGAAAATTCACCGCGCGTAATTTGCCTTCGCCAGTGGAAAGGTCCATGTGGCGGGCGCGCCCGATCAAATAGTCCACATACGGCGGCGCATCTTTTAGTAATTTGGTGTAGGCCTCCACTCCCATTTCGCGAATGTAAAGGTCGGGGTCGGCATTTTTCGAATACTTGGTGCCATCTCCGGCGGTTAAGTTCATTGAGGGGAGAGCCAGTACGCGCACTTCAAAATCATTTTCGAGCAGTAAAGAGATGGAGCGTTCCGTGGCGAGTTGTCCCGCGGTGTCGGGATCGTAATTGACGATGACGCGCTTGGTGAAGCGCGAGAGAAGTTTGATCTGCGGCTCCGCTAAGCTGGTTCCGCAGCTGGCCACTACATTGCTGATGTCCGCACGCGCCACGGCGATAGCATCCATGTAGCCTTCCACCAGCACGGCGAAATCGGCTCGCCGCAGGGCTTCCTTCGCGCGGTCCAGGTGATATAAAACGTTGCTCTTCGAATAAATTGAAGTTTCCGGGGAGTTCAAATATTTTGGCTGGTCGTCTCCCAGCGCGCGGCAACCGAACGCGATGATCTTTCCCGATTCATTGGCGATCGGGAAAGTGATTCTCCGGCGGAAGCGGTCGTACATTCTGGCGCCGCCGCTTTGGTCGCGTGATACGAGGCCTGATTCAATCAGCAACGGCTCTTTGTATTTTGACTTCAGAAATCGCAGCAATGCATCGCCACCGCTCGGGGCATAGCCAATCCCAAAGCGCGCGATGGCATCCTTATCCAGGCCGCGATCTTCGAGATATGCTCGCGCGGCTCTGCCTTCCAGCGTGCCGCCGAGTTGCTGAACGAAAAATGCCTGCGCTTCGCGGTGCATTTCCACCAGCAAGGTGCGCTGGTGATTTTCCTTGCGTTCTTCGGGCGAACTGACCTTCGTGCGCGGAATGGCGATTCCACATTTTTCCGCGACGATG
>Ga0185299_10002260_pt1 | contig 30715 bp, 25 predicted proteins | sample PaiPotPPA55metaG_FD_128002 | JGI IMG/M metagenome (GOLD analysis project Ga0185299, IMG submission 128002) | Iron sulfur acid spring bacterial and archeal communities from Banff, Canada, to study Microbial Dark Matter (Phase II) - Paint Pots PPA... ...
CCACTTTGCCCGCCGTCTGGCCGGCGGACAACTGCAGGAGAGCCAGGGCCCTCAACACAACCCGCACCTGCTGGATTCCTCCCTGCAGCAGGCCGCGCAACTCCTTCTCATCCTTTTTGCTTAGTTGAACACGTAGACGACGGTAGGTCCGCACGTCCAATTATATGCTGAAACATTCTGGAAGTGAAATGTTTAATAGTAACTTCTTCAGGCGGTCAAAGACCTAGATAAACGTTTGTGGTCCTTTACGCCGCGTGATCTATCGGCCGCGTCTTCAGTAAATCCATGCGCTCCCTCAATTTGGGAATCACCGCGCACAGCACATCTTCAACCCGCTCCGCCGGCAGGAACTGCATCTCCTTGCGAACGCCTTCCGGCAGATCGCGAAGATCCTTCTGATTGGCCTTCGGCAAAATCACCGTCAGAATCCCGGCCCGCCGCGCCGCCAGAACTTTTTCCTTGATGCCGCCGATCGGCAGCACCAGTCCGGTCAGCGTCACTTCGCCGGTCATGGCGATGTCGCTCCGCGCCGGCAACTTCGTGTACAGCGACGTTAACGCGCTGGCCATCGTCACGCCCGCCGAAGGTCCGTCCTTTGGGATGGCGCCGGCCGGAACGTGCACGTGCACACCGGCGTTCTTGAACAGCGCTGGATCGATGCCGAAGTCACCCGCGTGCGCCCATATGTAACTCTGCGCCGCTTTGACCGACTCCTGCATCACTTCGCCGAGCTGTCCAGTCAGTGTCAGGCCTTTCCCATCCGGAAGCAGCGTGGCCTCGATATAGAGCACATCGCCGCCAGTTTCGGTCCAGGCCAGGCCGGTCGCAACACCAGGAGGAAGATTGCGCCGCGCCTCTTCCTGATTGAAGGGTTCTGGTCCAAGCATGTCGGCCAGATCGTCCGGTTTCAACGTGACCGGTTCGGTATTGCCCTCCGCAAAACGCAGCGCGACTTTGCGCGTCACAGTGCCGATGGCCCGCTCCAGTCTTCTGAGACCGGCCTCACGTGTATAGCCCGAGATAATATGCTTCACCGTCTCATCCGGTAGCGTGCACTGCTCCGACGTTAGCCCGGTTTCTTTGAGCTGTTTCGGAATCAGGTACCGCTTGGCGATTTCCAGCTTCTCTTCTTCGCTGTAGCCGGCCAGCCGTAGAATCTCCATACGATCCAGCAGCGGGCGCGGAATCGTGTCCAGCGCATTGGCCGTGGTCACGAACAGCACCTTCGACAGGTCGAACGGAAGATCGAGATAGTTGTCCCGGAAAGTCTTGTTCTGCTCCGGATCCAGGATCTCGAGCAAAGCGTGGGCCGGATCGCCACGGAAGTCGTGACCCAGCTTGTCCACTTCGTCGAGCATCAACACCGGATTGTTCGCCCCAGCCCGCCGCATCGCCTGGATGACTCGGCCCGGTAATGCGCCGATGTAAGTCCGGCGATGACCACGCAGCTCGGCCTCATCATGCAGACCGCCCAAGCTCATCCGCTCAAATTTGCGGTTAAGAGCGCGCGCGATCGATTGGCCCAGTGACGTCTTCCCGACGCCCGGAGGCCCAACGAAGCATAGGATCGGCGCCTTGGCATGTGGATTCAACTTCAACACGCCCAGATGTTCGAGAATCCGCTCCTTCACGTCCTTCAAACCGAAGTGGTCTTCGTCCAGCACTTGCCGGGCGCGCGCGATGTCGAGCGAATCCTCGCTGCTCTTCCGCCAAGGCAGCTCCAGCACGTAGTCCAGATAGGTCCGGATGACATTGTAATCTGGCGCTCCCGGAGGCAGCTTCTCCAGCCGATCCAGTTCGCGCTTGGCTTCCTTCAGGATCTCTTCGGGCAAGTCCGCCTTTTCGAGCCGCTCGCGAAGCTGCTCAGCCTCGGCCTGCTCGCCGCCCTTTTCACCAAGTTCCTGCTGAATGGCGCGCATCTGCTGCCGCAACAGGTAATCCCGCTGCTCTTTGCTCATCTCCGTGCGCGCTTCGGTATTGATCTTGTTCCGAAGCTCCAGCACCTGCACCTCATGCGTAAGATACCGATGCAGCATCCGCAGAGTTTCCACCCGGCTGGGTGCTTCGAGCAACGATTGCGCCTTCTCAGCGTCCATGCTGAACATGGAGGCCAGGACGAACGACAAGCGCATCGGATCTTCGTTGGCGGCCAACAACCCCCGCAATTCCTGCGGAGCGTTCGGCTGCGCTAAAGTGAGCGCTTCGCCCGCCAGCTCGATCAAGGCCCCTTGCAGTGCCTCGACTTCCGGACCCTTATCTTCCGGCAGCGCCAGCGGCGTCACCCGCGCCCTCAAAAAGGGCTCCGAGTTATCCAGCTTCGATAGCGCCACGCGCTCCATGCCCAGCACCAACAGCTCAATGTGACCCTCGTTGGCGCGATTCATCTTGCGAATTACCGCCTTGGTGCCGATGCTGTAAAGATCTTCTTGAGTCGGCACATCGACGTCGGCGTCGCGCTGCGTAAAGACGACAATCTCCTTCGATTCGGTGGCGAGCGCAGCCTCGACCGCGGCAATCGATCCCGCACGACCCGCCGACAGGGGCATCATCAGGTACGGGAACAGCACGGCATTCTTCAAAGGCAATACCGGCAGCGTATAGACAACAGATTGGTCAGACATATTCATTTCCTTCGGTGACCATCCTCACCAGCAACAAGCCATTTCGCGCCTCGATCGTCACTCGCGCCTTCGCGAGATGGACCGGCATTTCCAGCGAACGCTCGAACCGGTTATAGGAGATCTCCATTGCGTAATAACTGCAGCCTTCCTCCACAATCGTGTCGCGGCGAACACCGCTTACCGTCACGCGCCGGCCGCTGACGCTGACAGTTACATCTTCCGGCCGAACGCCCGCCAGGTCGAGTTTTAGCAACCAGCCATCCCGCGTTTGATAAACATCGGCGGATGGTTCCCAGGGCGCCGTCAGCTCCGACAGGAACAAAGGCCAGAATCTACTGCGATTACTCATAATGGCTCTATGGGTTTGATGCTCGTCGAGACAAAAAGAAGCAGGCCCACTTAAAGGACCTGCTTCTCGGAGACTCAACTTTACGAACGTTTACTTGTTCGGAACCACCACGAAGCGCGTGCCCTGCTGGGTTCTCACCAACAGCAGAGTCGAGTCCTTCGAGGCCCCGGCACGTACAGCACTGTTGAACTCCGCCACAGTATTAACCGGCTTATGGTTCACTTGGACGATCACAGCGCCCTGTTCCAGACCGGCTGCCGCTGCTGGCGCATCGCTGTCCACGTCCGTAATGACGACACCCGTAGTTCCTTCGGGCAGTTGCAGCTGCTGCCGGAGGTCCGAGTTCAGCCCTTGGACCGAGACGCCCCGCAGAGCGCCTTTTTCTCCGGTTCCGGGGAGGTTATTGTCTTGCCCCTTGCCGTTGCCTTCTGCCTCCAGGTTGTATTCGCCCAGAGCCACCGGGAGGTCCAGATTCTGCCCGTTTCGTGCGACTTTCAGATGCACGGTCGTGCCCGGTGCAAACCCAGCCACCGCCAGCCGGAACGTGTTCACATCCTCAACCGGATTGCCGTTTATGGCAGTGATCACATCGCCGACCTTCATGCCCGCCTTCTCGGCCGGGCTGTTGGCCGTTACTTGAGCGACCGCTACGCCATGACCATTCGGCATACCGAACGCCTTCGCCATATCGGGTGTCAGCTCTTGCGGCAGGATTCCCATGTATCCACGGCTAACCTTGCCCTTCTTCAGGATCTGATCCATTATGTTGCGCGCCATGTTGGCCGGTATCGCAAAACCGATTCCCTGGTTCCCGCCGGTCTCACCGGACAGAATCGCGGTGTTGATCCCTACCAGTTCGCCCTTGGTGTCGATTAGCGCTCCGCCCGAGTTGCCCCGGTTGATGGCTGCATCGGTCTGGATGAAATCTTCAAAGCGCTCGATCCCCAGGCCGCCGCGCCCCTTGGCGCTGATGATGCCCATCGTTACCGTTTGACCGAGGCCAAACGGCTCGCCGATCGCTAGAACCACATCGCCCACTTCGGCATGCGCGGAATCCGCGAAGGGCAAAGTTGGCAGACCACGCTTGTCAATCTTCAAGACTGCCACGTCGGAATATTTGTCAGCGCCGACGACTTTGGCCGGATATTCTTCTTTATTAGCGAACGACACCTTCACGTCGGTGGCGCCTTCCACCACGTGATTATTCGTCAGAATGTAGCCATCCGGGCTGACCACTACGCCCGAGCCCAAACTCGTCTCACGCTGCGAGCGAGGCTGCTGCTGTTGGGGCATGCGGCCGCCGAAAAACTGACGGAAAAATGGATCGTCGAACATGCCGTTACCGGAGCCTCCCTGCTCCTTCACGACCTTCGACGAGGAGATGTTCACCACCGCGGGCATTGCGCGCTTGACCACCGGAGCAAAGCTGACCAGCGGCCCCTGCTCGGTAGTAGCGGCATGCGCCGTATCGATGAACATTGGAACATTGCGAGAATGGATTGTCACGCCCAGCGCGCCAACCAACATCGCAATCACTGCAATCAAAACAACCGTGGATGTACGGATGTGACCTTTCATAGTTTTTATGCTTCCTTTAGAGCCGCTTCACGCTCACGGCTCGCGATTTTAGATTCAAACTTCAGGTTTCCGGACTGGTCGAGGTCAACCAAAACACGGTGTCCGTCACGAATCTCGCCGCCCAGAATCATGCGCGCCATTGGCGTTTCAATTTCGCGCTGAATAGCCCGTTTCAACGGTCGGGCGCCGTAATTTGGATCGTAGCCCGTGCGAACCAAATGCTCGCGAGCCCGATCCGTCAATTCCAATTCAATATGCCGGTCCGCTAGCCGCTGGCGCAGCCCGTTTAGCTGGATCTCGACAATCTGTTTGAGATGCTCTTCCGACAACGCGTGGAACACGATGATTTCGTCCACCCGGTTCAGGAATTCCGGACGGAAATGATGGCGCAGCTCATCCAGCACCGTTCCTTTCATCCGGTCGAAGCCCTCGCCCGCGAATGCGCCCCGGTATTCCAGGATTCTAGGGCTGCCGATATTGGACGTCATGATCACAATCGTATTTTTGAAGTCCACCGTGCGACCCTGCCCATCCGTAAGACGCCCATCGTCAAGGATTTGGAGCAACACGTTGAACACGTCAGAGTGTGCTTTTTCGATTTCGTCGAAAAGGACCACACAATATGGACGACGTCGCACGGACTCCGTTAGTTGCCCCCCTTCTTCGTAACCCACGTAACCTGGGGGGGCGCCAATCATCCGGGCCACGGTATGTTTTTCCTGGTACTCGGACATATCGATGCGAATCATGGCCTTTTCGTCATCGAACAGGAACTCCGCCAGGGCGCGCGCGAGCTCGGTTTTGCCCACTCCGGTCGGCCCTAAGAATATGAAACTGCCGATCGGACGGTTAGGATCCTTTAACCCCGAGCGCGCGCGCATGACCGCTTCGCTCACGGCTTTGACCGCTTCGTCCTGACCTATAACTCTCTGGTGCAACTCCTCTTCCAAATGGAGCAGCTTCCGCATTTCGCCTTCGAGCAGCTTCGAGACCGGAACTCCCGTCCAGCGGCTGACCACCTCGGCGATGTCTTCCTCATCCACCTCTTCTTTCAGCAGCCGCTTCGTGGATTGCTTTTCCGCCAGGCGCAACTCCTCGGCCCGCAGCTTTCGCTCCAGTTCGGTGAGCGTGCCGTATTTCAATTCGGCCGCCTTGTTCAGGTCATATTGCCGCTCGGCCTTCTCGATCTCGATCTTGACCTGCTCGAGTTGCTCGCGTAGCGCTCGCAGCCGCTGCACGCCTTGTTTTTCGGCCTGCCACTGGGCCTTTAGAGCATCCGCCTCGGATTTCAAATTGGCCAGTTCTTTCTCGATCTTCTCCAACCGGTCCTTGGAGGCCGCATCAGATTCCTTTTTGAGCGCTTCGCGTTCGATCTCAAGCTGCATGGTCCGCCGCATGATCTCGTCCAAGTCCGCCGGCATGGAGTCGATCTCGGTGCGCAGCTTGGCGGCTGCTTCGTCCACCAGGTCGATGGCCTTATCGGGCAGAAAGCGATCGCTGATGTACCGATTGGAAAGAACGGCGGCGGCCACCAGCGCCGAATCCTTGATCCGCACGCCGTGGTGCACTTCGTACCGCTCGCGCAGCCCTCGCAGGATGGAGATGGTGTCCTCCACGCTGGGCTGATCCACAAATACCGTCTGGAACCGGCGCTCCAGCGCGGCGTCCTTCTCGATATATTTCCGGTATTCGTCCAGCGTAGTCGCGCCGATGCAATGCAGCTCGCCGCGCGCCAGCATGGGCTTTAGGAGGTTACCGGCGTCCATAGAGCCTTCCGCTTTGCCCGCGCCCACCACGGTATGCAACTCGTCGATGAACAGGATCACCTGGCCTTCCGAAGTTTGCACTTCTTTCAAGACGGCTTTCAGCCGCTCCTCGAATTCGCCCCGGAACTTCGCGCCCGCGATCAGCGCGCCCATATCGAGCGAAACTACCCGTTTGTCCTTTAACCCCTCCGGCACGTCGCCGCGAACGATGCGTCCGGCCAAGCCTTCGACAATGGCGGTCTTTCCGACGCCCGGCTCGCCGATCAGCACCGGATTGTTCTTGGTTCTCCGCGATAGCACCTGGATCACGCGCCGGATCTCTTCATCGCGCCCAATCACCGGATCCAGCTTATTCTGCGCGGCCAGTTGCGTCAGATCCCGGCCGTATTTTTCCAAAGCCTCATAGGTCGACTCGGGATTCTGGCTGGTCACCCGCTGGCTGCCTCGCACTTCCTGCAGGGCTCGCATCAAGCGCTCCCGCGTCACGCCGAATTCGCGGAAGATTTTGCCCGTGGCCCCGGAGTCAGCCGTGGCGGCCAACAAAACGTGCTCTATCGACGTGAACTCGTCCTTGAGCCACTTGGCCTCTTCCTCGGCCTGGGTCAGCAGCTTCGTAAGCCGCGTGGTGACGTAAACCTGATCCGGTCCCCCCGAAGTGCCGGAGACCTTGGGTAGCCGGTCGACCTCTTGCTGGAAGCGGCTGCGGAGGCTGTCCACCTTGACGTCAGCTTTGTTCAGGATAGAAGGGGCCAAGCCTCCCTGCTGCTCCAGCAAGGCGAGCATCAGATGCTCAGTATCCACCTGTTGGTTTCCATGGCTGCTGGCGAGGGACTGTGCGGCGCGCACGGCCTCTTGCAGTTTTTCGGTGAAGCGGTTGAAATCCACGGGGACCTACTCTCTGAGACGCTAGATCTTAGCGTTCGGTTATCAACTAATATAAGCATATCATCAGTACCCACTTTCTGCAAGGGGCCGTGGCTTAACCATTCCTTCATATAAACCAATGATTATAAGTAGCTTATCAATATGCTTAGGGTTATCTCTAGCTAGCCGCTGCCCAAGGGAGTATAGTGCCTAATAAGATGTTTTTCGCGGAAGGGCGTGCATTCCGGTGCGCGGCGTTATGCTTCCTGGGCGTCCGGCTCGTTGCGGCCGAGGCGACGCTTCGCGGCCGGGTGGTCGACGAAGCCAGCGCCCCGGTCTCCGGCGCCGAAATCTCGATTCGGCTTGCCGGTCCCTCTAAAGGCTCTAACCCGGCCATCCAGGCCACCGCGGACCCAACCGGCGCCTTTCAAGCGGCCCTTTCGCGGCCAGGAAGCTACTTGGTTACCGTGGCACAGACCGACTTCTTCCCACTTACGAACCGCCCCCTGGACATTCGCGAAGGCCCCAACGAGGTCTTGCTGACTTTGAATCATGTGCGGAACACGTCCGAGTCGGTCGACGTGAAGTCCGCGCCCTCTCCCATCGACGTCGATCAGACCGACTCCGAGCGCCGGCTGAGCGGCAAGGAGATCTTCGATGTTCCATATCCTTCTACGCATGATCTGCGCAACGCCATGCCCCTGATGCCAGGAGTGGTGCAAGGCCGCACGGGGGATCTGCATTTCGACGGCGGTTCGGAGAACCAGGTGCAATACAATCTGGACGGCTTCAACATTAGCGACCCGCTTACCGGCACGTTCAACACCCATCTCAGCGCCGATAGCGTGCGATCCATGGAGTTCTTGAACAGCCGCTATTCGCCCGAGTATGGCAAAGGCTCCTCCGGCGTCCTGGCCATCCATACCGAAACAGGAGACGATACTTTCCGCTACTCCGGCACCAATTTCGTCCCGGGCGTCGATACCAGCGGAGGCCTGCACATCGGCGCCTACACGCCCCGCTTAAATTTTTCCGGACCCATAGTCAAAGATCGCGCCTGGTTCTCTGACAGCACTGACGGGAGCTATAACCAGCTGTACGTTCCTGGCCTGCCCAGCGGGCAAAACATGCGGACCAGTTACGGCGGCAGCAACCTGCTGCACACTCAGGTCAATCTAACGCCGTCGAACATCATCTTTACCGACTTTCTGGTCAATATCAACGTCAATCCCAACGCCAACCTGGGCGCGCTCGATCCGATTGCCACCACTGTGGATTTGCGCAACCGCGAGTGGTTCATCAGCGCCAAGGATCAGGTTTATCTCACGCGCGGAACGTTGCTCGAGTTCGGCTTCTCGGACCTCCGCACCTTCTCCCGCGAGGTTCCCCAAGGAGACGCGCTGTATATTTTCACCCCCAATGGGCGCCAGGGGAACTATTATCTCGACACCACCCAGATGTCTCAAAGAAAACAGGCCTTGGCGAACCTCTTTCTTCCGTCCTTTCATTGGCTGGGAACGCATCAGTTCAAAACCGGCCTTGATCTGGATCGTCTGGACTACACGCAAGACACTCGCCGCACTGGTTTCGAAAACGTCGGGCTCACAAACAACGTCCTCCGGCGGGTGACTTTTGCGGGAAGCGGCGTACTATCACGCCCCAGCCTCGAATCTTCGTCCTACCTTGTGGACACCTGGAAGATCAAACCCAATCTCGTCGTGGAGCTAGGCCTGCGACAGGATTGGGACGAGTTGGTGCGCCGGACCGTACTGGCGCCACGGGTCTCTTTCTCATACGCGCCCTTCGGCTGGAAGAACACGAAGCTCTCGGGAGGCTACGCCGTCCTCTACGATCCCACCACGCCTCAGCTGTTCAGCCGTCCTCAAGACCAGTATTCGCTGACCACCCTCTACAATCCCGATGGCACCGTTCAGAGCGGTCCGGCCGCTACCGTGTTCACCATCGATCCGCGCGGCTTGCAGATGCCGCGCTACCAGAACTGGAGTTTTGGTTTGGAGCAGATGCTGCCCGACAGAATTCTTCTGCGCGTCAATCTACTGCGGCGGCGAGGTAAGCACGGGTTCACCTATGTGAATATCCTAAATCCGAATGCTCCGCCGCCTCCTGAATTCGTCCAGCTTTATCAGACTACGCAGTTTGAAGGTATCTACCAGCTCGAGAATCTTGGCACGCAACAGTACGATTCGGCCGAGATCGCGCTGCATCAGTCTTTCGGCAAGGGATACGAGTGGATGGCCAGCTACACCCGCTCGCGCGCTTATTCCAACGCCGTGGCCGACGTCACAGTGGACCAGCCCATGTTGATCTCGAGCAATGCCGGCCCCTTGGCTTGGGATTCGCCCAATCGTTTTCTGACCTGGGGTTATTTACCGACCAAGTTCAAGAATTGGGCGGTCGCTTATCTTTTCGAGACGCGGACCGGATTCCCGTTCTCGGTGCAGGATGAAATCGGCCGCGTGCTGGGAGCGCCGAATTCCGATCGCTTTCCACAGTACCTCAACCTGAATCTGCACCTGGAGTGGACCACGCATCTTTTCGGCTACCGGTTCGCATTGCGCGGCGGGTTGAACAATATCACGGATCACAAGAACTACACGGTAGTGAACAATGTCTTCGGCTCGCCGAACTTCCTGACGTTTTATGGCTCCACGGGACGGCATTTCGTGGTGCGTTTGCGCTGGCTCGGTCGCCAGAAGACATAATTTCTAAACCCCGACGGTCACCGCTCATTTCTGAGCCGTGACCATCAGGGAGGGTCGGCAATCATTCGCGTGGGTCTAAACTGGTTGCACGGGTCTCATTTTCTTCCCAGGATCGCGAGCCCGAGAAGGCCGGAGCCAATCAGCAAGAAGGTTGCGGCTTCGGGTACGTCCGGCGGCGGGGGCCCTTGAGTATTGGCGGTGCCATACGTGAAATTATCAAGGAAAGCTTCCGAGCCTCCGGGCAAAGGTGATGGAAGCGTGAAAGTCACGGACGAGATCGGCGTGTCCGAAGTAACTCCCCAGAACGTAGGCGGTGCGGTTGCGCTGGTAGTCACATTGAACGGCGTTCCGAGAACTGTGACGGTAAAACTTAGACCATTGCCGTTCGCGGCGGTAAACAGGTTGGTGCCAAAGGCTGTGACCGGAGTCAAGAAATTGACTCTGATAAAGGCACCGCCGCCGGGGTACACCTGTTCCATCAGCGCCTCGTTTGTGCCGAAGTTGCCGTTAGCGAGACTGTAATTGGTGGTGTCTATAACTTGAAGCGAGTACGGGTTTGAATATCCGATAAAATCCACATCACCGAGAACCAGGCCGGTGCCGTTGCTGTAGTCTCCGGCCATGCCGGTGAAGTTAATCGTCGGATCCACAATCGTGGCCGCGCCTTGCCACGCTAGCAAGCTAGTGTACGTAGTGAGTGTTGTCGAATACGCGGGCGTGACGTTCCAGGCCAGCGCTGCCAGAGCGAAAAGAATCAGTACTCGAAATTTTCTCAACATTAAGTTTCTCCGTTTGCATAACTCCATCCGGCGATGGAATATACCTGCGAGATACGACTCTTCAGGCAGTCAGTTTTCACTGCATCAAGATATTTGCAGATTGAAACTGGTAAGTGCGAACGAAGTGTGACTGCTCTCCAGTGAAGTGAAAGATCGTGAGAATTTTTCGCGCAAGCCTATTCCGTGGCGCTAGAGCCTATTCCACGGGGCAATCACGCTCTCGCGTTTAGAACTATTTGAGCGACGCTGCCACCTTGGCGCCATATTCCTTCGCCTTGGCGAGAATCAGCTTTTCGTCCAGCCTCAGCGACCGGCGTTCCCGTACGATCGGTTTTCCGTTCACCATCACGTCCTCGACATCCGATCCCTTGAGTGCATAGACGATTTGAGAATAGACGTTGTAGAGCGGCACGGCATGGGGCCGGTCCAGCCGCAGCGTGATCAGATCCGCGCGCTTACCGGCTTCCAGAGACCCGGTCTGCTTGTCCAGCCCCGCGACGCGCGCGCCAACGATGGTCGCCATGGCGATGGCCTGCTCGGCATTCAACGCCGTGGGGTCGCCCGTGGTCACCTTCTGCAGGTCAGCCGCGAGGTTCATCTCTTCCATCATGTCGAAATCGTTGTTGCTCCCCGCCGGGCCATCGGTGCCGAGCCCCACGGGAATTCCGAGCCCGAGCAGCTTCATCACCGGTGCGACTCCGCTGGCGAGCTTCATGTTGCTGGAAGGACAGTGGGCGATTCCAGTGCCGCGCGCCTTCAGGATCTTCATATCCGCGTCGTCCAGCCACACGCCATGCGCGGCGATGGTCGGGCCATTGAGCACGCCCAAAGTATCCAGCAGCCGCGTGGGGCTCATCCCGCGTGTCCGCAGCGCGTCGTCATTTTCAACCTTGGTCTCGGAAAGATGGATGATCACCGGCACGCCGTATTTATCCGCGAGCTGGCGCGCGGCCCTGAGATCGCGGTCCTCGTTGGTAAAGATAGCGTGCGGCGCAGGAGCGGGCACGATTAGCGGATCGTTCTTGTATTGCTGGATGAATTTCTCCGTGAATTGAAGCGCATCTTGGGGCGTGGCTGAATCGGGACTCTTGAACTTTAGAATCGTTTCGCCCAGAACGCCGCGCATTCCCGCTTCTTTGGTGGCCTGCGCGACGCGATCCTCGAAATAATACATGTCGACGAACGTGGTGGTGCCCGACAACATCATTTCGAGACACGCCAGCCGCGTACCCCAGAGAACAAAATCCGCTGTGACGTTCTTGGCCTCGGCCGGGAAGATATATTTCTCGAGCCAGTCCTGCAAACGCAGGTCGTCGGCGATGCCCCGCAGCAGCGACATGGCCGCGTGCGTATGGGTGTTGATGAGTCCGGGCATGAGGATAGCTTCGGGGCGATCGAGATGCCGCGCCGCTTGAAACTGGCGGGTGATATCCCCGCGCTTTCCGACACCTATGATGCGGTCGCCGCGGATCGCCACCGCGCCGTCGTCGATCAGACGATGCTGGGCGTCCATGGTGACCACATAGCGGGCGCTGTAAATCCAGTCGGCGGGCTCGCCAAACGCACTAACGGCGAGCGCACATAGAATCACACAGGCAGGAATGCCTGTGCCATGTTTATCAAAGGAACGACGCATCGAATGGCCTCGGAAACAGTTCCTTCAAACGAAAAGTTTCGGTCTTACCTTGCAAATTTACCAGCGTCAGCTCGGCGTCTCCGCAAAACTCCCAAAGAATTTGCCGGCACGCCCCGCAAGGTGGTGTAAGGACGTCGGTATCGGCCGCCACCGCGATCCGTTTAAACTTGCGCGCGCCTTCCGAAATAGCCTTGAACACCGCCACCCGTTCGGCGCAGATGGTCAGCCCGTAGGTTGCGTTCTCGACGTTGCACCCGGTGAAAATGCGCCCGGTCTCGTCTTCGATCGCGGCCCCCACCTTAAATTTAGACAGAGGCGCGTGGGCGTTATCTCTAACCGCCAAGGCCGCTTCCAGCAGCTTGTTCATAACCGTGGCGCCACCGCTTTCAAGAACGCCACCAGCGTGTCGCGCACTCGCCTCCCGGTCTCGAGCACCTCTTCGTGATTGATTTTCTGCGGCAGGATGCCCGCCGCCATGTTGGTCACGCAGGAAATCGCCAGCACGCGCATCCCCAGATGATTGGCCACGATGACCTCAGGAACCGTGGACATGCCCACCAGATCCGCGCCGATGATGCGCAGGTACCGGATCTCGGCCGGTGTTTCATAACTGGGCCCGGTGACGGCCGCGTACACACCCTCCGACATCGGAATTCCCAATTCGCCCGCCACCTGATGCGCAATGGCGCGATAAGCAGCCGAATACGCATCCGTCATATCGGGAAACCGCGGCCCGGCAGAATCGTCGTTAGGACCGATCAGCGGATTCGACCCCTGCAAGTTAATGTGATCGGAGATCAGCACCAACGCGCCCGCCGAATAAGACAGATTGATGCCGCCGGCGGCGTTGGTAAAGATGATCGACCGCACGCCCAGCCGGTGCAGCACCCGCACTCCCATGGTCACCTCGTTCGGCGAGTAGCCTTCGTACAGATGACTGCGGCCGGCCATCACAACGATCTCCAGCCCGTCGATCTTGCCAAACACGAGCTTGCCCGCATGACCCATCGCGGTCGAGACCGGCCAGTCCGGAATCCCGGCGTAGGGGATCTCGAGCGGGTGAGAGAGTTCCTCGGCGAAAGCACCCAATCCGCTGCCCAGCACCACCGCCACTCGCGGTTCGCGGCTTGTTTGCGAGCGAATATAATCGACCGCGGCCTGCATTACAGCAGCATGCCGGCGATGCAGGCTGACATGAAATTCGCCATGGTTCCGGCGGCCACGGCTTTCAATCCGAGCCGTGCGAGGTCCGATTTGCGGGTAGGAGCCAGCGCGCCGATCCCGCCGATCTGGATCGCTATCGAGCTGAAGTTCGCAAAGCCGCACAACGCATAAGTCGCGATGGTGAAAGACCGTGGATCGAGATGATCCTTCATGGGCCCGAGCTGTTGAAAAGCAATAAATTCGTTAAGCACCAGGCGCGTGCCCAACAGGTCCCCGATCGACGCGCAGTCGTTGTACTTCACGCCCAACAGCCAGGCGACGGGAGCAAAAACATATCCGAAAATCTCCTGCAGAGTGATATGGAAATAACTCAGGATGCCGTTGCACATCGCGATCAGAGCGATAAACGCGATCAACATGGCGGCGATGTTCAGCGCCAGATGCAGGCCGTCTCCGGCGCCGCGGGCGGCCGCGTCAATCACATTGATTCCAGGTTTCTCCACCGTGATCTTGACGTTGCCCGCCGTGGCTGGCTTGTCCACTTCCGGCATCAGGATCTTGGCAAGCATGATGGTGGCCGGAGCGGTCATGATCACCGCTGTCAGCAGGTGCCGGATTTCGACGTGCGCCATTAGTACATACGCGGCCATCACCGCACCCGAGACGTGCGCCATCCCGCTGGTCATGACAGTGAACAGCTCGCTCTCGGTCAGCCCGGCCAGAAAGGGCCGGATGGTGAGCGGAGCTTCGGTCTGGCCCATGAAAATGCTGGCGGCCACGTTGGTCGATTCCGCGCCGCTGGCGCCCATCACTCGCTGCATCACCACCGCCATCGCGCGCACAAACACTTGCATCACGCCGAAATAGTAGAGGATCGCGAACAGGCTCGAAATGAAGATGACGATCGGCAGCACTTGAAAAGCGAAAACCACCGGCTGGCTTCCCCCGAGTTGATCACCGAAAACGAATTTGCTCCCGGCCTGCGAGTATCCGATCAGCGCGTTTACTTTATCGCTGGCCATCTGGAATGCCGACGAGGCCGGCGTGCGCAATACGATAAAGGCGAAGGTGAGCTGCAGGGCCACACCCCAGAGAATCAGCCCGGGGCGAATGGCGCGTTTGTGTTTGGAAAAGAGGATGCAGACCGCCAGGATCGCGAGAATGCCGAGGATCCCGGTGTACCGCTCCATTCCCGGATCAGCTTACCACTTCCAGGATCAGCTCACGTTCCTCGGGCGGCGTGGCGGAAATTCGGAACGCGTCCTCGATCTCCTGAGCGGCTTCTTCCAGATTGTCTTCGCGCGTGTAATAGAGCCGGCACAGCACCGCGCCCGCCTCGATCTTTTGACCGGTCTTTACTTCCAGGATCACACCCACTGCCGGATCGATGGTGTCTTCCTTGGTGTTCCGTCCCGCGCCGATCATCGAAGATGCCATCCCGATGTCCTCGGCATCGATCGCGCTGACGTATCCGGCTCGCGGCGAGGCAATCTCGCGCACGCCGGTAGCGTTAGGCAACAGCTCGAACCGATCCAGGACGTTCGGATTGCCACCCTGCGCCTCGATGACGTCTTTAAACTTTCGATAGCCCGAGCCGTCCAGCAGCTTTGACTGGGCCACTTCGCGCGCCTCATCGAGGGTCGGAGCGATTTTGGCCAGGAAGATCATGCGCGCGGCCAGCTCGAGTGAGATGCGTGTCAGATCCGTTGGCCCGGCATTCTGGAGAGTCTGCGAAACTTCCATCACTTCCAGCGCATTGCCTACGGCGTAGCCCAAAGGCTGGTTCATGTCGGTGATCAGCGCCTGCACACGCTTGTCCATTCGGCGTCCGATGCCCACCATCATCTGCGCCAGCCGGCGCGCATCCACCTGCCGTTTCATGAATGCGCCGTTACCCACTTTGACGTCCAACACGATCGCGTCCAGACCCACCGCCAGCTTCTTCGACATGATGGACGAAGCGATCAGCGGAATGGACTCTACCGTCGACGTGGCATCCCGCAGCGAATACAGCTTGCCGTCGGCCGGCGCCACCTCGGGAGTCTGACCAATGAAAGCCAAGCCGTGTTTCTTGAGCTGCTCGCGAAATTCATCGATGGTCAAATCGGTGCGGAAACCCGGAATGGCTTCCAGCTTATCGAGCGTCCCGCCGGTGTGGCCCAAACCGCGTCCTGAAATCATCGGTACTATTACGCCGGCCGAGGCCGCCAGAGGCGCAGAGATCAGGCTGGTCTTGTCTCCCACGCCACCAGTGGAGTGTTTATCCACTTTGATGCCAGGAATGGAACTGAGATCAACCAACTCTCCGGAACGGATTATGCATTCGGTCAGCGCGCTGACCTCCCGATCTGACATTCCCGAGAAGAACACGGCCATCAGAAAAGCAGACATCTGATAGTCCGGAATTTCATTCCGGTTGTAGCCGTCCACTAGAGTCGCGATTTCTTCCGGCGATAATTCTTCACCATCTCGTTTTCGGTGGATCAAGTCGACAGTTCGCATTATGAGGTTTCAGCGTAACATCTTATGTAGTTGAAAGTAAAGGATTGTGCAGCCAAGGATGCATTGGAGTGCCACGAACCAGGCGTCCAGCAGGCGCGTCCATATATTTGTGACCGCCGTCCGGCTGATGGTTCCCGTTCTGCTGTCTGTCGTGAACGCATTCTCCTCGCCCCCGCTCACACCGGAAGCAACCCGCGCGTTCGATCGCTATGTCGAGTCGGCCGAAGCCGCCATGACTCAGGATGTTCCTCGCTTTCCTGACGTTGCCAAACTGCGGGGTGGGGAAGTCCGGATCGATTCTGCCGGCCCGTCCGAAGACGTCGAAATCGTGGGCGGAATGATTCAAGATTGGCGAGGCGTCATGTTCATCCCCAAGGCCACCATCCAGAAAGTCAAAGCGGTTCTTCAGGATTACGAGAACTATAAACGGTTCTACAAGCCGGAAGTAATCGAGTCCAAACAACTCGCGCATCAAGGCGACGAGTACGACATCTTCCTGCGCCTCCTCAAGAGACAGGCATGGGTAACCGTGGTGCTGAACACCGAGTACCACGTCCGTTTCAGCCAGCCCAATCCCCGGCACATGTTTGTCGTCTCCCGCTCCACGCGAATCGCCGAGGTCGTGGATCCTGACCGCTCCCTGACGAAAGAAGAACCGCTCGGCCGCGACTCCGGATTTCTCTGGCGCCTGAACTCGTACTGGCGATTTGAGGAGACCGATGGTGGCGTCTATGCCGAATGCCGGGCCATCTCGCTATCACGCGACCTGCCGCCTGGCTTGGGATGGATGATCAAAGGTTTCGTAAGTAAGTTCCCCAAGGAATCCATGCAGAACACCCTGCGCGGAACCAAGGCCGCAATCGAAGCCCGACTGTAGCGCACGCACTCCTGTCTGCCGCGTCGGCCAGGGGCTTCCTCTATGGCCCTGCTTATCGCGGGACAAGGCCGCCCGTCCTGGATGCCCGTCGTCAACACTCGCCAACTCTTTGGCTCCGGCATGCCGTTGTGGGGGTGTTTTCCAGCCCAGCCCGACGTTGGTTGCTCCTTGCCTTCCGGGGGATTACGCTTTGCGGAGGGGGCGAAACTGGCAAAGAAAAAGACCGAAAAGGTGGAAATGTTTGCTTTCAAAGGCTCGAAAAGAGTCAGAACGATGTATACTCGTTCGTGCCATGGGGCCAAAACGGAAATCCCATGTAAAAGAAATGGAAATCCCAGCGAAAGAAATGTAAATTCGGCAATAGAACATGTTGAGCTGGATGCAGACGATGAAGAGAGCTCCAACAGGCCAGGCAGGAAGGCCCATAAAGAGTCGATTCCGGCCGGGTTTGATCGGCTCAGATCCGGAATCTTCATGGCGAGCGTTTACTCGCGGCTCAGGCTGAAAAAGAGAACTTCCAGCAATTCAATTTCAATTTTTCACGAGGAGAAGGAAATGGCAGATTTTGTTAAATGGCGTTCGGCTTTTGCTGTAGTGGCCCTTCTGCTCGGCATCGGAACCTCAGCTTACGCACAAAATACACCGTTCACGTGTACCGCGAACGCCGGCGTGCCGCCCTTCGTCCGTGCGGAAGGTATCGCAGAGCTGGTCGGCGATTTGATTTTGAACTGCACCGGTGGAACGTTTACACCGGCCGGGCAGAATATTCCGCAGTCCAGCGTTACGATCTCTTTGAACACCAACATAACTAGCAGAACCTACGCTGGTAATCTTTCGGAAGCTATCTTGACCATCGACGAGCCGTTTCCTTCGCTGAGCGAGACGCCCACTCCGGCTAGCGCGGGGGCAGCCACAGGCTCTGCGACTAACCAATTGGGTTGCCAGGCGATCAACAGCTCCAACTGCGCGATCGTCAGCGTGGGCGGTGGTGTGGGCGCCACCGGCTCCTACAACGGAACTGCGGGTCACTTCAACGTCTTCCAGGGCATGCAGAGCGGCCCCGGCCAAGTGGTTTGGGTGGGCGTACCAATTGATGCTCCGGCTGCCAACACGCGCGTGATCCGTATCACGAACGTTCGCGCGAATGCTTGCCTGCTCGGCGTATCCTCCACTGTGATTCCGACCCAGATCTCGATGTTCATCGCGGTCAACGGATTCACCATTAATCAGCCGCAACAGACTGTGGCCTTCGCTCAGTCTGGTCTGTTTGCGACCAACAAGACGGCCAACTACTTCCAAGGCTTGAACATCAACGGGACTTTGTTGAGTTCCACGGCTGCGCCTGGCCAGGTCGGATCGATCGCCGTAACCGCGACGGAAGGCTTCGCCTCCTCCTTCAAGGTTCGTAACTATGCTCAGCTATTTACTGCCGGCGTCTCGAATGCTACGAACGGATTGTCTCCTAGTACGGTTGGGTTTCAAAACGTGCTTGGCTTCCCATATAACACAGAGTCGGGCTTCGTTTCGAGCACGCCAGGCATTTCGCCGAACGGTAGCGGAACGGGGGCTATTGGCTTGGCTGACCAGGGGACGCAAATATCGTTCTCTGTCACCAACGTCGGAGCCGGTGTCAACATATTCGCGCCGGCTTGGGTCTCGCTCGTCCCAGCCGGTGGGGGCGCCGCGACTGGCCTCGCTGTGCTCAGCGGTGCCACCTTCAGTGGTAGTGTCGCTCCGCTAGTTCAAGTGACCGTCACCGGCAATACGGCTGCGGTCACCTACGAGGTCTGGTACTCCAACCCTCACGTGATCGAGTCCCTGAGTCTTAGTGTCTCCGTGGCAGCGATCTCGAACCCCGGCCAGAACCTGCCGGCTACGGGTGTTAGCCAGATAGCCATCAACCTCGCGCCAATCAGCACGGTACAGACAACCTCGACGACCGATCCGGTTCAGCGCTTCTGCAACGTAGCGACGCCGAAGACATTCTTCAGCATTACTGCCGGTAGTGTCGCGATTTCCCTGAGCGCCACCAAGCTTCAATTCGGCTACTCCGGCCAGCAGATCACCAGCCCGCAGACCGTCGCGCTGAACTTTAATCCGTCGGCCGCGGTTGCCTGGACGGCGTCCTCGAATCAATCGAACATCACGGTCAGCCCGGCCTCGGGCGCGGGCAACGCGATCCTTCAGATCACTGCCAGTCCTGGGATGAGCGGGATGATCACGGTCACGGCGGGAGGCGCGACGAACTCGCCGCAGCAAATTCAGGTGACCCTCACCACCGTCTATTCGGCCCCGCCCTACGGCAGCTTCGATACGCCGGTGAACAATACCACGAGCGTCGCTGGCGCGGTCCCGGTGACCGGCTGGGCGCTGGACAGCATTCAAGCTACCAACGTGGGCATCTGGCGCGAACCAGTAATAGGCGAGACAGCCCAGGCCAACGGGCTGGTGTTCATCGGCAACGCCATTTTTGTGGCCGGTGCGAGGCCGGACGTGCAGGCCACCTATCCGAATTCGCCCTTCAACTATCGCGCTGGCTGGGGGTATATGTTGCTTACCAACTTCCTGCCCAACGCGAGCGGATCGGGCGCTTCGGGCAGTGGGACGTACAAGCTGCACGCCATCATAACCAATGCAAGCGGTCAGAACTTGGATCTGGGCGCTCACACGATAACAGTGGACAACGTGCATGCCGCAAAACCGTTCGGGACCATCGATACACCTGCGCAAGGCGGCACGGTAGCAGGGAATGCCTATGTGAACTTCGGCTGGGCGCTGACGCAGAATCCTTACGTCATCCCCATGGACGGATCGATCATTACTGTGATTTTGGACGGCGTTCCGGTCGGGCATCCGGCCTACAATCAGTATCGCAGCGACGTTGCAAATCTGTTTCCGGGCCTCGCAAACAGCAATGGCGCGGTGGGCTTCTTCTACATCGATACCACCACGCTCGCCAATGGAGTTCACACCATCAGTTGGAATGTATTCGACAACGCCGGGCGCGGCGATGGGATCGGGAGCCGATACATCACGGTGGCAAACACGGGGGGCGGAAACGTGCCGGCGCCGGACGAGCCGATCGATTCAGCAAACAACAGCATGGTGATGCTCCGGCGCGACTTCGGCCTCAACCAAGAACCAGCCCAGATCGCGGCGGACGAAAGGGGCGTGTATTCCGTTTCCATGGAGGAGCTTGATCGGATCGAGCTGCAAGTTGGCGCGACGAGGGGCTATCTGCTGATGAACGGCGAGCACCGTTCGTTGCCCGTTGGTTCGACGTTGAAGGGCGGGATATTCTATTGGCACGCTGGACTAGGCTTTTTGGGCGGTTATCCACTCGTCTTCGACCGGCCGGATGGATCGCAAATTCAAGTGCATGTCCATGTCCAACCAAAGAATTATTCACACGTCAACAAGCAGTAGCTTCATCGGTGAATGGCTGCCACTGCATGGCTATTTAATCTCCGGTATCGGATACCGGTATTCCCCCCGGAAAATCTCGCCAAACAGATCCAGGATCTGCTGGTGAACCAGCCCGTTATCGGCCAACAGGTGCGGACCGCGCAGCCTCACCGGCCCGCCCTGCATGTCCGAACACTTGCCGCCCGCTTCGGTGATCAGCAGGATGCCCGCGGCCATGTCCCAGGGATTGAGGCCAAATTCCCAAAATCCATCCAGACGCCCGCTGGCGACATAAGCCAGATCGAGAGCTGCGGAACCAGCCCGCCGAACTCCGTGCGTCACCATTGCGAGCTGGTAGTAGAAGTGAACGTTGACATTCTGATGGCGCTTCTGGCTAGGAAATCCGGTCGCTACCAGCGTGTCTTCGATTTTGCTCACCTTTGACACGCGGATGCGCCGGTTGTTCAAATAGGCCCCGGATCCGCGCTCGGCGGTGAACATTTCGTTCCGTTCGGGATCGAAGATCACGCCCGCGATCAACTCCCCCGACTGCTCCAGCGCGATGGTGACGTTGTACATCGGAAAGCCGTGCGCGAAATTTGTGGTTCCATCCAGCGGATCGACGTACCAGCAGTATTCGGACTTGCCAGCATGGCCGCCGCCTTCCTCAGCCACGATCGAGTGCGCAGGAAAATGGGCGCGCAATCTCTCAACGACAAGTTGTTCGGATGCGCGGTCGGCCTCGGTCACCAGGTCGTGCTCGCCCTTCAGCTCGAACGTGACACGGCGCTCGAAGTACTTAGCGAGCAGCGCTCCGGCTTCGCGCGCGATTTCGACGCTGGTCTCAAGGTAGGAAGGCATCGGAATAGGGTGGTTATCGGCCCCTTACTCCGGCTCTTCGTACAGATACTTAATATCGTGTTTGAACAAAAACAGGTTGGGCTCGCCGTCGCGCGTGAGCCGGATGAAGTTGGCGTCGTAAAACTCGATGATCCCCGTCACTTCTTCATTGCTGCTGAGACGGATGCGAACCGGGATTTCGTGATCGATCAGGTATCGCAGATACTTTACTTCCTCAAAGGTCTGCTCTGGAGCCTTAGTCTTTGCCTTGCTCATTCAATTATTCGTTTTAGCGCCCCGATCGCCTGCCGCCCTCGCTAGATTCCCCATAATAGCCGTTGCGCGTAATGACCCGCAAATTCGGGCCTTGCACGCTGACCCTTAATGTATGGAAGCGATCCTTAGTGGGCGGGACGTCTTTAGGATAGAAGCCGAGGAGATATTGCGTCCTCAGCTCGCGCAAGATATCGGAGAAGGCGCGATCCAGCTCCGCCCCCAGGCTTGGCAGGAAGACCCGCCCTCCGGTGCCGGCCGCGAGCGTAGTTAACGCGTTCTCGCCCCCCACGTTGCGTCCAGCGTCGTTGGTGATCGGCACCACCAGGACCGGGTAGAGCAGTGTATCGGCGAGCTGCGCCGCCTCGAGCGCCTGATGGAAATCTTTGACGCTGGTAGTGTCGCCGCCATCGGTGACGATCACCATGACGTGCCGGCCATCGCGAAGCTCCAGCTCTCGCGAAGCAAGGTAAATGGCATCGTACAGCGACGTTCCGCCTTCCGATTTGAGCTGTTTCAACTGCTGATCCACTCGCGCAAAGCGCCGGGTGTAGCTGCTGACCAGGTTCACTTGCCAATTGAAGCTGTACAGCGCCACTGTGTCGTTCGGGTTTCCTTCGCCGAGCAGAGCCCTCAGAAATTTGCTGACCGAATCCAGCTCATAGCGCAGCTGGATACCCGTGGACGCGCTGGTGTCCACCAGGACCGCCACTGACAACGGTTGCTCGGTCTGCCGTTCAAACACCGCGATGTCCTGCTTGACGCCGTTATCGAAGATCGTGAAATCGTTCTTGTTGAGCGACCCGAATAACTGGCCATTAGCGTCTTTCACGGTAACCAGCATCCGCACCAGCCGTACATTCACGCGGATGACGGTATCCGGCTGGGCGCTCGCCGGCACGGCCGCTAACAGGGCGGCAAGAAGAAAATAAACGGCTTGACGGATCACTTTTTGAGGACCGATTCGTCCCACTCCCCTTCAAGCCAGATTTCTCCGTCGGCAAAATGCTCCTTTTTCCATATAGGTACGATCCGCTTCAGCCGGTTGATGCCTTCCAGCGCAGCGTCGAAGGCTGGCTTGCGATGCGGCGCCGTCACAATAACCGCCACGCTCGTCTCGCCGATTTCCATGCGACCCAAACGGTGAACCATCGCGATGCGTCCAATTGCATGCGCGCGCGCGATCTCACGACCGATCTCGGCCATCATCTTCACCGCCATCGCTTCGTAGCATTCATAGTCCAGGAACTCGGTACGGCGCCCTTTGGTATTGTTCCGCACCACGCCTTCGAAGTTCACCACCGCGCCGTCTTCGCCCCTCAGCAGTTGCCTGGTGACGCCGGCGGTGTCGATTGGCTCGCGCGTGAGAGCAAAGAAATAACCCTGTTCGGCGTCGAAAATCTGCTGCGTGTAGCGTCCCGAACCGCCGCTCACGGGCGGCAGAAACGCTATCTCGTCGCCATCGCCGATGACGGCCGACCGGTCGCTGAATTGATGATTCCGAGCCAATACGATGCTGGATTTGAGCTCGCCCAGCCTTGGAAACTGGCGAGCGTAGCGCTCGAAGACGCAGCCGAGGCAGGAGCCCGCTTCGATTTCGATCTCCTCCTCCGCGCGGCCTACAATATCCCGCAACATACCGAAAAATAGGACTTTCACGCGCACTTTTAGTCATAGTAACAGACGGTCCGCCGGAAAACGCGTTTCAGACAAAACCTTCGGCACAGTTGTAGACTGCGATTATCTCCATGCCATCGTCCAATTCTTTGGAGCGGCTGCTCGACCGGCTCGAAGCCGCCAAACGTCAGTTCGGCTCCAAAGACGCCACCACCGCCGAGATCCTCACTTCCTTAGACCGCCGGCGGTTCCCCGACGCCCGGTCGCTCATCCGCGTTCACGAGGCCTTGTTATTCTTCCGTGCTTATCCTTCCAACGCTCGGATTTTGCGCTTAACCGAGCATCTGCTCGCGTCGTTTCCCCACCGGATTGCGCTCCTCCGCCGCAGCGGAGCCGATCTCGAGCCATTTGAGCAACCCGACGTTTCCGGCATCTCCGGCACCGGCTTGTCGGCCGTTTTTACTTATGACATGGCCCGCTGGCTGGCACACCATCACCCCGACAGCTTCGACATCGACTGGGAAGGCTCTGATGAATCTCTTCTCGGGCCGCTGCTGGCTCGTCTCCATCCGTTTTATGCCGAAGATGCATTGGTGGAGGCGAACATTCCTTTCCTCGATTGGTTTCGCGCGGCCAAGGGTAAAGCGAAGGGCTCGGACCTCCGCTGGCTGATGTCGCGCCTGGAAAAAGTCCAACTCCCCAAAGACGTCATCTCCGATCTTTACGCGCATGCCGAACTCGCACTCCGATGGGACCTCGGCAACGGGCCGACCACTCGTACCAACTTGCGGCTGCCTGCCGTGCGGAGATTCTTCTACCACACCGCCCCACTGCTTCGCCGCGCCGATGTGTCGCTCGATACCGAGCTGAAATCGCCGCCGCTCTCCCTCACGAAACTCGGCCGCGCTCGCGGCCAACAGATGCTGGACCTCGCCCGCGATACCTCCGCCATGCGCTTCCGCGAACTCCATGGCTTTACCTATGGCGATCCGTCGAATGTCTACCGCGCCGAGCTGGGCCGAGGTGTCGAGGTCTTCGTCTCGGGCGTTCTGCCGGAACACCGCCTGCCGGTGCGAACCTATCACGCCGGTATGTTCTTCAAGAACGCGGTCCCCATCGGTTACATCGAAACGCTTACTTATCTCAAGCAGATGGAGGTCGGCTTCAACCTCTATTACACCTTCCGAGAGGGCGAGACGGCCTGGCTCTACGCGCGCCTGCTGCGGCTTTTTCACCAACTGCTCGGCGTCACCCTTTTCATCGTCGATCCTTATCAGCTCGGCCTTCACAACGATGAAGCCATCGAATCCGGCGCCTTCTGGTTTTATCGAAAGCTCGGTTTTCGTCCGGAAGACGCCGAGGTCGCCAAGATCTTGGACAAAGAAGAAAAGAAGCTTCGGGCCCAGCCCGATTACCGCACCCCCACTCGCACCCTTCGCCGCCTGGCCGCCGGCTGGATGGTCTACGGTTCTGGCGATCGCGTCGACGTCCGTCGCAAAATTAGGGACGGTGCCCTCTAATTTCGGCTACGATAAATGCCGTGGAACGATCTGAGGCCGCCGTTCAGCCCGCGCCCGATCCTACCTGGGAAAATCTCAAGGACGACGAACTACTCACCTGGCGCATCTGCGATCTCGGTGTCCGGATCGAAGGTAGCGAGCTCGAAACCCGCGTCAATCAGCTGAATGAAGAACTCGCCGCGCGCGGCCTCGCGTTTCGGCCGGCCTGCTACCTGGGCGACGAGTGGTTCTCTCCCGCGGGCGTCCCCGCCATCGCAATTCCGTTTTACCTCGCCCATCCCCGCTTGAAAGCCCTCGAACTTCGCCAGATGCTGGAGGTCGAAGGCGGAACGCCCGAATGGTGCCAGCAGCTCCTACGGCACGAGTGCGGACACGCCATCGATCACGCCTATCGCCTCTCCTCGCGCGACGATTGGCGCCGCGCCTTCGGAAGCCCCGAGAAGGAGTATTCGCCCGAAACCTACCAGCCTCGTCCCTACAGCAAGGGTTTCGTCCGCCATCTCCCCAATTGGTACGCGCAGGCTCATCCCGATGAAGACTTCGCCGAAACCTTCGCGGTCTGGCTCTCCATGCCTCCCGAAGAGTGGCGCAAACAATATCGCGGTTGGAAAGCCCTCGAAAAACTCGAATTCGTTCACTCGCTGATGGAGGAGATCAAAGGCAAATCGCCCAAGGTCAAGCACGGCCGCCGCATTTCCGACGCCAGCAAACTCAGACGAACCCTCGCTCGCCACTACGCGGAGCGAAGAAAACTCTACGCCGAGGAGTTCCCCGACTTTTACGATGCCGACCTGCGCGTTATATTTGGGAATGGTGAACCGAACGGAGAATCAGCCGCGCGGGTGATGCGTAAGAATCGTAGCGCCCTGGTCGGTTCCATCGTCCGCTGGACGGGACAGCGCAAGTATACCGTTGATATGTTGGTGCGCAAGTTCATTCAGCGCTGCCAGCAGCTCGGGCTGACCACGCCTCCGCCGCCCGATCAAGCACGCGTATCGTTCGAGCTGGCGGCCTATCTCGCCGCGCTGGTCACTAATTATCTCCATACTGGACGGTTCAAGAGGTCTGTGTAAGAGTGAAAGTTCTTGTCGTTTTCGATATTTCACGCCGCGCCGCCGCCGGCGAAACTTTTTCCCCGCGCGAATTAAAGGAGCAGGAAGACAAAGAGACCGAAGCCGACGTCCTGGCCTGTCTGAAGCGATTGGGACACGAGGTGGAAACCCTTGCCGTCTTTGACGACGTCCTGCCCATTGTCGAAAAGATCAAATCCTTCGCACCCGAAGTGGTCTTCAACCTCACCGAGTCATTCCATTCCGACCGCGCGCATGAGGCCAATATCCCGGCCTTGCTCGAACTGATGAAGGTTCGCTACACCGGAGCGCGCCCGGAAGGCTTGATGCTGTGCAAGGACAAAGCGCTGGCCAAGAAGATCTTGGCTTATCACCGGGTGCGTGTTCCGCACTTCGTCATCTCGCCCGAGCAGCGGCCGTTGAAACGGCTCCGTCGCTTCGTCTATCCCGCCTTCGTCAAACCGGTGGGCGAGGAATCTTCGGACGGGATTAGCAAAGCCTCGTTCGCCAAGAGCGAGGAGGAAGCTCTCGAGCGGGCCCGTTTCGTTCACGAAAAATTTCATTGCGACGCCCTCATTGAGGAGTACATCGATGGACGCGAGCTCTACCTCAGCGTCATGGGCAATCGGAAATTGAACGTCTTTCCGCCGCGCGAGATCTTCTTCAACCAGGTTCCTGACGACGAACCCAAGTTCGCGACATTTAAAGCCAAATGGGACGACGCCTACCGGAAAAAGTGGGGCATCCGCAATGGAGCGGCCAGCGAACTTCCCGAAGGCTTGGAAGAGAAACTCGCGCGCCTGGCTCGCAAGGTTTATCGAGTGCTGAAAATCCGCGGCCTCGGCAGGATCGATGTCCGTTTGACCCCCACCGGTGAGATCGCCATCATCGAAGCCAACCCCAATCCTTCCCTGGCCCAAGATGACGACTTCGCTCAAGCGGCCTCCGCAGCCGGGCTCGAATACGATGTGTTGATCCAGAAGATTCTGGATACTGCTTATGCATGAAGCATTTAGCCGCCCTTAGTCAAATTGTTCTGGTCCCCACATCGCCAAGGTAATAAGGTCTAATTCCTACTAACCTAAAATAAAATGCTGAGCGCTATCACCCGCCTCTAAGCACATAATTCAAACAGGAGGAGTGCCTAGTGAAAACAGCGAATCAAATCCTGTTGCGCCTTCGAATTTGGCAGCTCGAAATCCGGCAGCTCGAAATTTGGAAGGATACCCGCGGGCAGGATCTCATCGAATACGCGCTCATGGCCGGCTTCGTCGCTGTTGCGGCGGGCGCGATCATGCCGAATGTTGCCAGCAGTATCAGTACTATTTTTTCGCAGATTAGCTCGGTGCTGTCGAGCGCCTCAACGCAAAGCTGATCGGCGGATGATTTCAACGATGTCTTGTGTCCATCTTTAGGGCGGTCTCCTTGTCCGCCCTTTTCTTTTTTCCACCTCAAAACCCTTAGACCTCGGAACCCTTAGAATGGTGTTTTGAGAGCATTCGTTCCTCTCTTCAAGAACCCCCATCTCGTTACCATCGCGGCCAATTACTGGCCTCGTCCGGTGGATACTCTACGTTTCCCCGTGGAAGTTAAACTCTTTGACACCGAGCCCGGCGTGCGGGTTCTCGTCCATTCGCAGAGGCCCCCCAGCCCGCCTGTCGCCGAAGTAATCGTGGTTCACGGCCTGGAAGGCTCCAGTCAGGCAGGCTATGCTCAAAGCCTCTCCCACCAACTACTCCATGCCGGATGGGCGGCCCACCGTTTCAACATGCGCAGCTGCGGGGGCACGGAACATCTCAGCGGCCGCGGCCTGTATCACTCCGGTCAAACATCCGACCTGCTGGCCGTAATCCGCCAGATCAAGGCCGGCGCGCCGGTCTTCCTCGCCGGCTTCTCGCTCGGAGGCAATGTGGTTCTCAAACTGGCCGGCGAATTGGGTGAGAGAGCCCCCGAACTAATCGCCGGCGTGATAGCCGTCTCCACGCCCATCGATCTCGCCGCCTGTGCCAGAAAGTTGGCGAGTCCATCCAATTTTGTTTACTCCAGGCGTTTTCTTCGCCGTTTGAAGCAGCGCATCCGCCTCAAGGCGCAAACTGCCCCGGGGCTGTTCGCCCTGGACCAGCTCGACGGCGTCAAAAGCGTTTATGAATTCGACGATAAATTCACGGCGCCAGCTTTCGGATTCGGCACCGCGGACAATTATTACGCCAGTCAATCCTCAAATCAGTACCTAGAGAGAATCCAGGTGCCGGCTCTGTTAGTGCACGCCAAAGACGATCCTCTGGTCCCGTTTGAAACTTATAACCACCCCGCATTCACGCTAAATCCCAATTTGCAATTGCTGGCCCCGGAGCATGGCGGTCACGTGGGGTTCATCTCGAAGACGCCGCCCCGCTTTTGGCTAGACCATGTACTCTTAGACTGGATGAGTGAAGTGCGGAACAAAGCCGCGGCTAATTTCGTCTCTTAAAGCGATGGCCCAAACTGCGTCTTTTCGGGAAGCGGCGGCCGTGGCGGCCGATTCACTGCGCTCCAGCAAGCTTCGCAGCTTCCTGACTCTGCTAGGCATCATCCTCGCCACCACTACCTTGATTGCGGTCATGTCCATTATCCATGGCATGGATCTCTACATCGCCAATAGCGTTTCCAGCATGGGCGCCGACGGCTTTCGCATCGTCAGGATCGCCTTTATCGGAAATTTCGATCCCAAGAAATACGTTGAGTTGCAGAAGAAGAACCCGCAGCTCAGCCCGGCCGAATTTGACTATATCAAGAGCAAAGTTACGCTCACAAAAGAGCTCGGCATGGTGGCGGGCCGCGGCGTCAGCGTATCCCTGGGAACCCAGACTTTGAGCAATGTCGGGCTCAATGGTGGCACCGCCAACTGGATCATGCTGGGCAACACCCAGCTCGCTGCCGGCCGGTATTTCACTGAGATTGAGGACAGCCACCACGCTGCCGTCGCGGTGCTGGGCGCCGACGTGAAGAACAATCTGTTCGGCGATTCCAACGCAGTCGGTAAGACTATCAAAATTGAAGGACGGCCTTTCACCGTGATCGGCGTCGCAGTTGCCAAGGGCAGCGTCTTTGGTCAATCGCAGGACGCTTTCGTCGACATTCCGGTCGGAACCTATTTCCAGATCTACAGCGCACGCCAAGGCATCGCCTACGCGGCCAGAGCGCTCGATCAAACCGTGTTGGAGCAATCCAAGGACGAGATCCGAATGCTGCTGCGGGCCCACCGCCACCTGCGGCCCGGCCAGGACGATAATTTCTCGGTCATCTCCTCGGACGCACTGGTTGGCGCCTGGGACCGCCTGACGGGCGCGATCGCGGGAACGGCCGTAGCGGTGGTCTCAGTCTTCATGGTCGTGGGCGGTGTTGTAATCATGAATATTATGCTGGCTGCCGTGACCGAGCGCACGCATGAGATTGGTATCCGCAAATCGGTGGGCGCGCGCCGGCAGGACATCCTTAACCAGTTTCTGGTGGAATCGTCCATGCTCGCTGGCATCGGTGGCCTGATTGGCGTTACTTTTGCCTGGCTGGTCGCTGTCCTGGTCCGCACCGCCACTCCAGTGCCGATGGCGGTTCCGATTTCGGCGGTGCTCCTTGGCGTCACGCTCTCGGTCGCCGTGGGACTCTTCTTTGGCATCTATCCCGCGCAACGGGCATCCAAGCTCGACCCCATCGAAGCCTTGCGGGTGGAACGATGACCAGCGTGGAGTTGTTCTCCGCCGTCGGCTTGGCGCTCAACACTGTGCGCGAGCATAAGCTGCGCTCCTTCCTCACGGTGCTGGGCGTGATCATTGGCACCGGCACCATCATCGGCGTCGGATCCATTATCGCCGGACTGGATGGCGCGATCACCAACGTGCTCCGTAGTTTCGGAACTAACACCGCCATCGTCTTCAAATTCCCGATCGGATTCAATAGCGTCAGTGCCGAGGAAGTGAAGCGCAAGCCGATCAACTATGAGGACGGTGTGGCTATCGCCGAGCGCTGCCCGGACGTGCAGCTAGTGAGTCCCTATCTTTTTCCCGGCAACATCGGAAGGGGGCCGAACATCAGTGTGGCCCGCTACAAAGGCAACGAGTTGTATCAGGTTCAAATTGGTGGTACTGATCCCTCCTACGCCGAAGGCGGTCAGGCTGAAATGAAGGAAGGGCGATTCTTTAGCGAGATCGAGAACGAGCACCGCATGCCCGTCGTCGCGGTCGGTGAGGATGTCCCACGGGCGTTGATGGCCGGCGAAGATCCGCTTGGCAAGTGGATTGACATCAATGGGCACAAGTTCGAAATCGTCGGAGTGATGCTGCGGCCGGCGGCTTCGTTTCCCGGCCAGGATGACACGCGCCTGCTGCTTCCTTATTTCAGCATGCATAAGATGTTCCCCGCCGCTCGGGAGAACATGCTCGTGGTGGTCGCGAAACCAGGCAAGCTGCCGGCGGCGATCGATGAAGTGCGAGTCGTCATGAGAATTCAGCGCCATGTTCCACCCAGCAAGCCCGATAGTTTTTTCATCTCTACTTCCGAACAGATGGTGGAACAGTTCCACAATGTCACCGCCATGGTCGCGCTGGTCATGGTTGTGTTGAGCTCGATCGGCCTGCTGGTGGGCGGAATCGGCGTCATGAACATCATGCTGGTTTCAGTGACGGAGCGTACCCGTGAAATTGGAATTCGCAAGGCCATCGGCGCCACTCGGGCCGACATCGTCCTCCAGTTCCTTACCGAAGCTGTGGTGCTAACAGGATTGGGCGGGCTGATCGGGATGACATTCGGATGGTCAATCTCCTTCATCTGCCGAATGGTATTTCCGAGTTTGCCGACCGCTGTCCCCATGTGGGCCGCCGCGCTAGGCGTGGTGGTGTCGGTCGCCGTCGGCCTCTTCTTCGGAATCTGGCCTGCCAACAAAGCCGCCCGCCTGGATCCTGTAGTCGCCCTCCGCTACGAATAATTACCGCCCGGAGCAAAGCGCTAAAATGGAACCTATGAATTATTGGCTCTGAGCAGGAATGTGTGGAAGGCCGCATTTTAGGCTGCTTTCCTGAAGACGACAAATTCGGTCTTGGTCGCCGCCATCCGTTGCGCTTTCAGCAGGAGGTAATGGAGGTTCTTGTAGCCCCGG
>Ga0185299_10002262_pt1 | contig 30707 bp, 32 predicted proteins | sample PaiPotPPA55metaG_FD_128002 | JGI IMG/M metagenome (GOLD analysis project Ga0185299, IMG submission 128002) | Iron sulfur acid spring bacterial and archeal communities from Banff, Canada, to study Microbial Dark Matter (Phase II) - Paint Pots PPA... ...
AGACTGGCGTGGCAAAACGTTCGCCAGCATCCGCAAGAGCATCCTTGAGGCCGACCGGGAGCTCATCGAGGAATGGAAGTGGATGGGAAGCCCAGTGTGGTCTCGTGACGGAATCATCGCGGTCGGCAACGCCCACAAAGATAAGGTGAAGCTTACCTTTTCCCACGGGGCGAGCCTCCCAGATCCTGACAAGCTGTTCAACGCGGGCCTCCAAGGCAACACGTGGCGAGCGATCGATTTATTCGAGGGCGATAAGATTAATGAGCGCGCTCTGAAAAATCTCATCCGTGCCGCCGTTGATTACAATCACATCAAATTGAAGAGCAAAGCGCCTGCGGGGACTCGACCGAAAGTACATAAACGTAAAAAGTGATGTAACCTAAGCGGCCGTGCGAATCAGTACCGTGAAAACGCCCTTGTATTGAGTGGTCTGGCCAACTCCTGTGTCGGCAACTTTTCCCTAATCCGATTCCGGAAGGGGCAGACACTCTGGTCAACGGAACTGCACTTCGATCTCCGATCTACATTGAGGCCCGAGATATGGCTGTTACCAAAATCGTGTCAGAATCCAACGTTTTCATTTCATTGAGGATAGCTTCGAGCGAAAAGCAGATTCCCCGATTTGTTGGAAACGTTAGTGGTTAGAAGTGATGGGTGGAGTTGTTGGAGTCGAGTTTCGTGCGCCCAAGGCAGGCGCGCTACCAGGCTGCGCTACGCCCCGACATGAAGTAACATTTCAGTACCAACAAGCCCGACAAGCCTTCGGTGAAATCTCCAGTCGAGATCCAAAATGTGCCATGGCAAAGTGGGGCGTGGCGATGTCGCACTAGCATGGTTTGTGGGGCAACGGCGATATGACTGGCGGGCGAGAGGCCCTCCAGAAGGCATGGGAGATCGCGCGCGCCAATCGGGAGACCACGGCTCGCGAAATAGCCTACATCGACGCTTTGGCTGAAATTTACCGTGATGACGGCAAGCAGTCGCGCAGCCCCGGTTTTTTCCCAGGTTCGTGAACACAGCGTGGCCAGCAAATAGCGATGTGCAAGTCACCAAGGGCGATGGGCAAGCACTTCACGACCCGGATAACTGACGTTCTGATTAGTGCGGCTAGGGCCTGCGTCAATTTCGGCCGCAACCTTCTCTACGCAACGTTCCCAGGCCGCGCGACTGCGCTACCCACCCAACTAAGAGCATAATGTTTCCAGTCACTCAAACAGTAATCCAACTCCATGACAATGGACGATTCCATTCAGAAGGCCATCCGGATCGGCGAGAGGAACAAAGAAATCATCGAGCTCGCTCAAAATTGGTGCGGGCACTTGGAGGTGCGCCAGTCGGGTGGCGTAGGACTTGTAGAATAGAGACAGGACTGCCGATTGGAATGCGGTCGTTCCAGACCCTAATCTAGCCCTCCTATAATCAGCCAGATAGATGAGTTTGATTATCACAAATGATGTGATAGAATTGAATCGTCATAGGAGATCGAATGCAGCCAAATACACTAAGAGACGCGAGAAATCGGCGCGAATGGACAGAAACACAAGCTGCCCAGCGGCTGGGGATGTCGCAGTCTTACCTAGCGATGCTGGAAGCTGGGCAGAGAAGGATGACACCTCGGCTTGCACGTAAGTTCAAGGCTGTTTACGGACTAAGCCCGACAGCACTGCCAACTCCCGATTTGTTTCATCCTCGCATGGACGTCAGCGGTGAGGAGTTTGCGAGCATGGTATCCGCATTGGGCTATCCGGGTTTTGCCTATATGAAGTCCCGAACGCGAGAGAGAAATCCAGCCGAGGTCCTTCTTGAAGCATTGAAGCAGGACAATCTCGAGCCCCGTGTAGTAGAGGCTCTTCCTTGGCTTTTGCTGCATTATTGGGACATGGATAAAGCATGGCTGGTAAGGCAAGCCAAACTGAACAATCTGCAGAATCGTCTGGGTTTTGTCGCTAGCTTGGCAAAGCAGGTTTCTAAGCGACCGACGCCAACGAATGAAGGTCGAGATCGCGTACTTGAGCAGCTTGGCAACCTGCTAGAAGAAAGTCGACTGGTGCGCGAGGACACGTTCGTTAAAAGGGTGAACACAGACGTTGAACGGGAATGGTTGAGAAAAAATCGGTCGGAGGAAGCAAAGCACTGGAATCTACTGACGAATTGGCGACCAGAACATCTTCAATATGTCCTCTAACACTGAACAAGATCCTCCTTTGCCGTGGAGCGCATTTCTCGATGAACTAGATCAGGCTATATCGGAGCCTATCGAACTTCATTGTATAGGTGGTTTTGTTGTCAGCCTCCTCTATGGTCTTGCGCGGCCCACCGGTGACGTTGATTATGTTGCTGCGATTCCGTGCTATCGCATAGAAGAATTGGAACAGCTCGCAGGGAGAGGATCAAACCTCGCCGCAAAGTACGAGGTTCACCTACAGCATGTCACCGTGGCAACCATGCCGGAAGACTATGAGTCACGGTTGAAAGAAATGTTTCCTGGACGGCTCAAGAAGCTGAAGATTTTTGCACCTGATGCATACGATTTGGTTCTGTCTAAACTCGAGCGGAACAGCCCAAAGGATCAAGGCGATGTCGAATATCTCGCAAAAGCAGCACCGCTGGATCCCGAGATCCTGCGGGACCGATACGAAAAAGAATTACGCCCAAACCTGATGGCGAGAGAAAGCTGGCACGACGGCACTCTAGAGATGTGGATAGGTTCCTACTTTTCAACCCACGGGTGAGAGGGCCTGATGCTATTAGCGCGATCGGCATCGGAGAATACTTCTTGAAGACTTAGGCGTGGCCCTGGCGCGAATTCGACTGGCCGCATGGGCGTGTCTCAAAAGACCAGTGCGGGCGCTTCGGATCACGGGCGCGATATTGCCCGATTACCATTCGAGCGCCTGGCAGTACGTCTCCCTTGCTCACTTGGTTCGCTTAAAACACCATGGTAGAGGAGCAGAAAGGGATCTGGGACTCTGCTCCTACTCTACCCAATGACGCCCCTTCTAGACGTCCAAAATCTCCGTGTTTCGTACACTGCGCGGAGTGGGCAGTGCTTAACAGCGCTGGCCAATGTGAGTTTTGCGCTGCAGCCCGGAGAAACGCTCGGAGTACTTGGAGAGTCTGGCTCGGGCAAGAGCACGCTTGCGGTTGCGCTGCTGCGTTTGCTCCCCGCTAACGGAAGAATCGAACGAGGCGCTCTTCATTTTGAAGGGCAGGACCTCCTGCGAACCGCACCGCGCGAACTGGAGAAGATTCGCGGAGGCCGCCTTGCGCTGATTTTTCAGGAACCATCATTGGCGCTACACCCGGCCATTCGGGTTGCAGATCAAATTGGTGATGTGATTGCGGCGCATAAGTCTTTTGCCCGGCGGGCCGTGCGGGAGCAGGCGCGGCAAATCCTGGCGGCCGTTTTTCCAACTGAAGCGGAACGAATCGCCGATTCGTATCCGCACCAACTGAGTGGGGGGCAGCGGGCCCGGGTATTGATTGCGCAAGCGATATCGTGCGGGCCGTCACTCATTGTGGCTGACGAACCAACTGCTGCTCTCGATCCGGAAACGCAACAGGAAATTCTTACGCTTTTTCGGGCTCTCCGTCAGAAGTTTAATCTCTCGATGATCTGGATCACGCACAATCCGCTGTTGTTGGAGGGATTCGCGGATCGCGTGCTGATCTTGTATGCCGGCCGAGTGGTTGAAAAAGGCACGACGAGCAGCGTGCTTTCGTCTCCGCGCCATCCGTACACGCAAGCGCTGCTGCGGTGTTTGCCACCGAGGATTGAAGAAGGCGTCGCGAGTCACAAGGAATATCTTCCGGCGATTCCCGGGGAATCGATTGTTTCGGCTGCCGCTTCGGAAGGATGCCGTTGCCTGTTTGAGCCTCGCTGCGCGGAGCGAATGGTTGTCTGCACGGAACGCGAGCCGGAGATGGTTCAGCTCAGCAGTACGCACGGAGCTTCGTGTTTCAAGCATGCTGGTTAGTAAAAGTTGAGAGGCAAGCCGTTGGAACCATTGATCCGAGCGGAAAACGTCGTGAAACGATACAAGAGCGGCGGTGCGTTCGGGTCCAGGCAGGAGGTTCGCGCTCTGGCGGGTGTGACATTTTCTATTTTGCCCCGGACCACGCTCGCAGTGGTGGGTCCATCGGGTTCAGGAAAAAGTACGCTGGCATTGTGCCTGGCCTGCCTCGAGCCTGTGAGTTCTGGACAAATCTGGTTCGAGAGGAGGGAAGTTACGGCTCTTGATGCGAAGCAGCAACGCGCCCTGCGGCCGAGTATCCAGATGGTTTTCCAGGATCCCGCGAATTCGCTCAATCCACGAATGAGCGCGCTGGAACTGGTGTCGGAGCCGCTGAATATTCAGAACCGCTTCGACAAACGGGAGAGGCGCGATAGGGCTTACGATTTGCTGCAACGAGTTGGTCTGCCGCGAGAAAAAGCGGCGCAGCGATCAGATGAGTTCAGCGGCGGACAGCGCCAGCGCATCGCGATAGCGCGCGCGCTGGCGCTGGAGCCGAAACTCCTAATTTTGGACGAGGCGCTGTCCGCACTGGACTGTTCGGTTCAGGCGCAAGTGGCCAATCTTTTGATTGAACTGCAGGCCTCGCTCGGATTGACGTACCTGTTCATCAGCCACGATCTCGCGATGGCAGCCCACCTGGCCGACGAAATCGCGGTGATGGAGCGCGGCCAGATCGTGGAGATGGGAGCCGCCGGGAGTGTCGTGAACATGCCACAGCACGCGGTCACGCGGCGATTACTTCTTGCTGCACCCGGCGTCAGCAACGCGGCGCTTGAACCGCAGGCAGTTTGATGAATTACCTTTTGCGCAGGCTGCTTCAAGGAGCGCTCCTCCTCTTCGGAGTGTCGTTCCTTACGTTTCTTTTTTCCACACTGGCGCCAGGAAATTACCTCGATGAGATGCGGCTGAATCCACAAATTTCTTCAGCGACATTGGCAGCCTTGCGCTCGCAGTACCAGCTTGATCGCCCGCTGCCAATCCGTTATGCGCGATGGATGAATTCGATTGCGCATGGTGAACTGGGCTACTCATTCGCCTACAACAGTCCGGTTGCGCCGCTGGTGTGGATTCGCGCACGAAACACTCTGCTGCTCACGATAACGGCCACGCTGCTCGCGTGGGGCCTGGCCCTGCCACTGGGAATCTGGAGCGCGGAGAGCCGCGGGCGCTTGCCAGACCGTGCGCTTTCCTCGGCTACAGCTACATTATTGGTGATCCCGGATCTCGCGCTCGGGCTTGGCTTGCTGATTCTGACAGCGCGGAGTGGATGGTTCGCGACTGGTGGGCTCGTCTCCGTTGGCTTTGAGAATTTGTCGCCGATTGGAAAACTACGTGATCTGGCAATGCACATGGCATTGCCGGCGACTGCACTCGTGTTATCGGCTTTGCCGATTCTGACTCGGCACATACGCGCTGCTATGGGAGAAGTGCTTGGCGCTCCTCATATGAGAGCGGCGGCCGCTCACGGCATTCCACGTCGAAAGTTGCTTTATAAGTACGCGCTTCGCGCTGCGGCGAATCCGCTGATTGCTCTGTTCGGTTTCAGCGTCGGTACACTCTTGAGCGGCTCTTTGTTGATGGAAATCATAATGAGCTGGCCGGGAATTGGCCCGCTTTTACTGGAGGCCATACTGGCTCGCGATCTGTACGTGGTGATTGGCGGAGTGCTGTTCTCCACGGTTTTTCTTGTCGCCGGGAATTTTCTGGCAGACGTACTGCTGTATTGGGCTGATCCGCGGATTCGTACTATGGCGGGAGCCCGATGATGCAACGGCGCCAGATTCTTCGCTGGCTTCTGGTGCTGGGCGGGCTGCACGCGATGATGGCCTGCGCAGGATTTTTTGCTCCTTACGATCCCGTGCAACAGGATCGAGAACATCCTTACTTGCCGCCTATGAAAGTTCACGTTGTGGATCAGCCCGGTCATCTACATCTTCGGCCGTTTTTTTATGCGGCTCGCGTCCGGGAAGGATCGTTCGACCAATTTGAGGAGGACACTGGCAAGGCATTCCCACTGCGCTTCTTTGTGGCCGGCGCGCGGTACCGATTGCTTGGTTTCCTGCCGTGTCGCGTGCACTTGTTCGGCACCGAAGGCACTCGGCTGTACTTGCTAGGGAGTGACGGCTTTGGTCGCGATCAGTTTTCACGAATCCTGTATGGAGGGCAGGTCTCATTGCTTTCGGGTTTGCTCGGTGCGGGATTCACGCTGTTTATGGGTGCCGTAATCGGCGCGGTCGCAGGTTTTTATGGTGGATGGCGAGATGTCCTACTGATGCGGCTCGCCGAGCTATTCCTCGCGCTACCGTGGTTATACCTGCTCTTTGCCCTGCGGGCATTTTTGCCGCTCGCGGTCTCTCCGCTAAAAGCGTTCCTTCTTGTGATTGTTGTCCTGGCAACGGTCGGATGGGCGCGGCCGGCGCGACTCGTGCGTGGAGTAGTGTTGAGTGCGAAGGAGCGCGATTTTGTGCGCGCCGCGCGGGGATTTGGTGCCAGCAACGGATACCTGCTGCGGCGTCACATTGTGCCGGAAACATCCGGTGTGATTTTGACCCAGGCAGCCATTCTGATACCGCAATTCGTGCTGGCGGAAATGACCTTGTCTTTTCTCGGGCTCGGCATACCGGAGCCGGCACCGAGTTGGGGGAATCTGCTGGCGAGTCTGCAGCAATACAGTGTGCTGGTGTCTTACTGGTGGATGTACCTGCCAGCGGTGGCGATCGTACCGTTCTTTGTCGGATACCAAGGCTTTGCGAATGCATTGAACCTGGATGTCGCGACGGAGAAGATAAAAGGAAAGCGTGGAGTCCCATCATGAGACAGGAAAGAGCTATTTCCCCGCGTACTTGGATCGGCGACGCACTTCTCCTGGCTTGCGCCACATCGCTGCTGCCTGCCGTTGCCATTTCACAACAATCGAATGTCAATCGAGAAGTGCTTAGCGTCCCGGGAGCAATCGGACGGGCTGGCGGGCGCGCCGTGGTATCGCTGCGCGCCGAGCCAAAGACTTTGAACCCACTGACGGCGGTGGATGCGCCATCGCGCGAAGTGATCGGCACCATGCAAGCGGACTTGGTCCACATCAATCGCACAACGCAGATGACGGAAGCGGCCCTGGCGAAATCCTGGAAAGTCTCTCCGGATGGCCTGCAATACACCGTGGTGCTTCGGAAAGGGCTGCGCTTTTCCGACGGGCAGCCGCTGGACGCCGATGATGTCATCTTCACCATGCGCGTTTATCTCGACCAGAGCGTGCACGCCACGCAGCGAGACCTGCTGATCGTCGGAGGGAAGCCGATCACCGCGCGAAAGCTGGACGGGGGCACGATCGTTTTTCAACTGGCGAAGCCGTACGCTGCGGGCGAGCGGCTCTTTGACGGGTTGGACATATTGCCAAGGCATTTGCTGGAGAAACCTTACCAGGAAGGAAAGCTGGCTCAGGCCGGGACACTTGCGACGCCCGCGAATCAGTGGGCGGGAGCAGGGCCTTATCGTTTGAAGGAGTACACGCCCGGACAGAAGCTGGTGGTGGAACGGAATCCGTTTTACTGGAAAACGGACACCACCGGTAAGAACCTGCCGTATCTGGACGAGTTGGTATTTCTTTTCGTGCCCAGTGCGGATGCCCAGGTGTTGAGGTTTCAATCGGGAGAGACGGACATGATCAGCCGGCTGGGCGCTGAGAATTTTTCCGTGCTCTCGCGACAACAGCGTGGCTTCACCATGACCGATGCCGGCCCCGGCCTCGAGTACAATTTTCTGTTTTTCAATTTGAATGACCTTGGAGAAAAAGCTGCCCCGGAGATAACGCAAAAGTCAAAATGGTTCCGCGACGTAAAATTTCGCCAGGCGATTTCCGCAGCTGTCGACCGTGAGGCGATCGTGCGACTGATCTACCAGGGAAGGGGAGCCGCGTTGTGGGGACCGGTGACGCCAGGAAATCGGCGCTGGGTAAATGCATCCATTCCGCATCCCGCGAGGTCGCTTGAGCAGGCGCGTACCCTCCTCAAAGAGGCTGGCTTTTCCTGGAAGACCGGCCCGAACGGCGAGTCGAGTCTGGTGGATTCCGCGGGCAATACCGTGGAATTTTCGATCCTGACGAGTTCTTCAAATGCGGACCGCACGAAGATGGCGGCCATCATCCAGGACGATCTGAAGGAATTGGGCATGCACGTTCAGGTCGTTCCGCTGGAGTTCCGTTCGCTGATCGATCGCGTGACACAAACCAAGGAATACGACGCTTGCGTTTTGGGACTGGCAAGTTTTGACGCCGATCCAAATTCCGATCTCAACGTTTGGCTCTCGAACGGCGGAACGCATTTATGGAATCCTTCGCAGGTGCATCCGGCAACGCGCTGGGAGGCGGAGATTGACGGGCTGATGGGGCAACAACTCGCCGCACCCAGCTTCGAACAGCGGAAAAAACTTTACGACCACGTGCAGCAAATTCTCGCCGAGTACCAGCCAATGATTTTTCTGGCCAGCCCAAACATTCTGGCGGGCGCCAAGAATGCCATCGGGAATTTTCATCCGGCTGTTCTCGAACCGTACGTTCTCTGGAACGTGGAGCAACTTTATTTGCGGAACGAACCGATGAACGCCTCGCGATGAGCTCTGTGATTACCAGATCGGCCGCAAAGCCCTCGGGCGTCTGGAGCGACACCCGCCTGGTAAAGGAATGCCTTTCTGGAAACGAAGAAGCCTGGTCGCTGCTGATCGAAAAGTACAAAGCGCTGATCTATTCCATTCCCGTCAAGTACCGACTTCCCGCGGATGAAATCGCCGATGTATTCCAGGCCACGTGCATGGAATTGCTCGCCCGGTTGCCTGAGTTGCGCGAGCCTCGGGCCCTGCCTAAATGGTTGATGCAAGTGGCGCATCATCAGTGTTATCGCTGGAAGCAGCAACAAAGGCGGACGGTCAGTCGCGATGCGGAGCCCGGCCTGCCCGTGCCGGAGACGCCGGCCATTGCCGAGAGCCTGATTCAACAAACGCAGGAAGAACAGATACTGCGCGAGGCGACGGCGGCGCTAACACCGCAGTGCCGGCGCCTGGTAGAGCTCCTGTTTTTCGAGACGCCGGCGCGACCGTATGCGGAGGTCGCCGCGGAGCTCGGGCTTTCGGTCGGCTCCATCGGATTCACTCGGCAGAAATGCATGCAGAGATTGCGCCGGTATCTTGATCAATTGGGTTTTCGCTAATGCCCTCGGCCAGAAAAAAAACCTCCAAGGAAGAATTGTTTTTGCAGCTGGCAGGGCTGGGCAGCGATGTGGCTCTCCGGCAATTTCTATTGCACCACAAGACACTTCTGCGCGGTGAAGTGGTCAAACAGCTGGCTGATCTGGTTGTCGAGAAAATCCGGGTGGACACAAAGCAGGCGTTGTCGCTGGCCGACGCGGCGTTGGCGATCGCTCGAAAGTTGCGCCGGAAGGAAGACGTGGCGCTGGGGCTGCGGGCGCGAGCCAACGCGCTTTATGCCAGTGGCGATAACCGTGCGGCCGTCGAGCATCACCAGAAGGCTATTGAACTGTACGAATCCCTGAAAATCTGGAAAGAAGCCGGGCGCACGCTGAGCAGTTCCATCCAGCCCTTGATCCTGCTGGGAGAATACGACCGGGCGTTCCAGGCTTCGGAGCGCGCGAGGAAAATTTTCACGCAACTCGGCGAGCCCCGCCGCATTGCGAGTCTCGAGAATAATGTCGGGAATATTTTCCATCGCCAGGACCGATTCGAAGAGGCTCTGGCGCACTACGAGCGGGCTCATCAGGCGCTCTCCGGGTATCAGGATTGGGAGCGCGTGGCTATCACCCTGCACAACATGGCCATGTGCCTGATCAGCTTGAATGATTTTCCCCGTTCGCTCGATTGCTATCAAAAATCTCGCGAGCTGTCAGTGCGTTACGACATGCCGCTGTTGCGCGACCAGGCAGACTACAACATCGCGTATCTGTACTACTTCCGCGGCGAATACAGCCGGGCCATCGAGATGCTTTTTGCCACGCGGCGGGCTTGCGAGTTGAGTGGCGACGCCTACCATCTCGCGCTCTGCCACATGGACCTCTCAGAAATTTATCTCGAACTAAATTTGAGTGAAGAAGCGCGGGAAATGGCACAAGAAGCTTTTCAGCGGTTCGAGAAACTGGGTATGGGTTACGAAGCCGCAAAGTCGCTGGCGAACGAAGCCATCGCTCACGGGCAACAGGGGAAAATCGTGCAGGCGCTGAAACTATTTACGAGGGCCCGCCAATTATTTGCGCGCGAAAAGAATCAGGTATGGCCCTGGCTTCTGGATTTATACCAGGGCCTGCTGCTCTTCCACGAAGGACGCTATTTCGAAGCGCGCAGGCTTTGCACGGGAGCGGCAGCTTTCTTCGATCAAACGATCGTGCCGAGCAGGGCTGCCTTGGCTCACCTGCTGCTCGCACGCATCGCGCTGCAGGTTGGGGAGCTTCAATTGGCAGCCGAGGAGACCGAAGCTGCCATCGCTAAAATGAAAGGTCTGCAGACGCCAGTGCTTGCATACCAAGCGCACCTGATGCGCGGGCAACTCGCACATGGCCGTGGTGATCGCGGGGCCGCTCTGCAAGGCTATCGAGAGGCCTGCAACTCCCTCGAAACCATGCGCAGCCGCTTGCACTCCGAAGAATTGAAAATCTCCTTCGTGAAAAATCGCTTGCAAGTGTTCGAGGCCCTGGTCGAACTGTACTTGAGCGGGCAGCCGGGAGAGATTTCCGCCGCGGAAGCCTTCGGCTGGATCGAGGCGGCAAAGTCCCGCAGCATGACGGAAATGATTTTTCAGAGCGGCCAGACCTTGCCCCTGGGCGATGCGGGCCAAAGCGAGCTGGTACGGCGAATCCGCGATTTACGAGAAGAGCTAAACTGGTATTACCACCGGATCGAACAAGAGCAATTGCGCCCAGAGGAGAGCTCGCACAAGCGATTGCAGCAATTGCAGGAAAAAGCGGTGTCGCAAGAGAAGGAACTACTGCGCACGCTTCGAGAATTGCCGGTCCATGAGCGGGCGAACGCAACTCTCGAAAGACCTTCGGATTTTTCACTGCAACGGTTGCAAGCCGCCGTGCCGGGGGACGCCGCACTGGTCGAATATTATTCAACCGGGGAGCAGCTGATTGCGGCGGTCGTTACGCGGGAAAATATTGAGATTATTCCTGTTTCGCTGGTGTCGCGGGTTCTTCATTACCTGCATCTCTTCCGATTTCAGATTTCGAAATTTCGAATGGGAACGGCCTACGCACAGAAGTTCGAACGGCCGATGATGCAGGCGACGCAAAGTCATTTGGAAGCCCTGCACTCGGAGCTTGTGGCCCCGCTGGAGGGGCACCTCAACGCAAAGCACCTGATCTTTGTGCCCCATGGCGCGCTGCATTTTCTGCCGTTTCACGTCTTGCGGAACGCCGATCGATATTTATGCGATTCCTACACGATCTCTTACGCACCCAGCGCGACAGTGTTCGCCCTCTGCCAGGAGAAAACCGGCAAGGATCTGCGCAATTCTCTGGTGCTGGGAATTCCGGACGAACGAGCGCCAGAGATTCTGGCCGAGGTAAAGTCCGTTGCGTCGCTGCTCCCGTTTCCGGAACTGTTCCTCGGCGGGGAGGCTACGACCGAGGTGCTTCGCCAGCGAGGATCGACGAGTAACCTTCTGCATATCGCCACGCACGGTTCTTACCGGCAGGACAATCCGATGTTTTCCAGCATTCGCATGGGAGATGGTTACTTGAATTTGTACGATCTTTACCAGATGCGGTTGCCGTCGAAACTCGTGACCCTGAGTGGATGTGCAACCGGGATGAACTTTGTGTCGGCCGGCGATGAACTCCTCGGGCTTCAGCGCGGTCTGTTCTGCGCTGGTGCCAGTTCCTTGCTCTTGTCTTTGTGGGACGTGCACGACCAGAGCACAGCAAAACTCATGGAAGCGTTCTATAAGAACTACATTGCCGGCCAGGAATTAGCCGCCGCGTTGCAAGCGGCCATGCAGCAGATTCGTGAAGAACATCCCCACCCGTACTTCTGGGCGCCCTTCGTGTTGGCCGGTAAAATCACTGAAACTAATAAACTTAATTAGTTTTAGACTGCCTATATCTTTTGCCCCTCCACTGTCCCTTATGGCATGGGTGAAGTTACATACACCCATCCGCCGGGGGCGGAGGAGACAGCGACGGGGGAACGCAATGAAGCATTTTACGACAGAGGAATGGATTGATTTTGTGAACCAGATGACACCGCACAAGAAGCAGGAAACGATGCGCAAGCATCTGGGAAGCGGTTGCAAGGGATGCGAGGAGAGATTTGCGCTTTGGCGGAAAGTTCGCAGCACGGCGGCCTCGGAGGCCAATTACCAGCCGCCGGCGGATGCCGTCCGCTTCGTGAAAGCGGCGTACGCGCCAGCCAGCATTGGCGGTCAAGAGGAAGAAGCGAAGTCCCTGGTAGAAGTATTGTTTGACAGCTTTTTGCAGCCGGCAGTTGCCGGAGCTAGGTCAAGGGCCACAGGAGCAAGACAAATGTTGTACCGCGCGGATTCGTTTCAGATCGATCTACAGATTGAGCCCAAGCCGGGAAGCAACCATGTGGTCGTCACCGGCCAGATGATGGACGTCAGCACTCCGGAAATCGTGAGTCGCGGAGTGCAGATCAAACTCTCGAATTTTCGCGAAAACGTGATTCACACGGTGACGAATGAATTTGGCGAGTTTCGCTGCGAAATGGACAACTCGGGTGATCTGGAACTGTCCCTTCCAGGGCGAGCCGGGAAGCCCATTAGCATTTCGCTGCGCAACGTACTCGGCGACTGGCCCGAGGGCAGAGCATGAAGCCGGGCAGGGGTTCGAGTTTATCTCCGTTTGTCGAAATGGTACGCACGTACCAGGGGCAAATAGTTCCATCGGTTGATATAGAAAGCACACTCGTACCATTGGCGAGAATGGATGAATTCCCCAGACTAGCGGAACACAGTTTCACGGTCGCGGAGTAAACGAACGGCAGGAGAATTGAGAATTCTAGAAGGGACCACTCTATGAAGCGCACTCTCCAAGCCCTAGTAATCCTGGCCCTGATGGCCACCGCTGGTGTCCGTCCGGCGGCAGCACAAAATCGCTACATTGTTCGAACGAATGGGGGGCTGAGCTCTGTCCTCAGGCTGTGCTTGAGTGCGAACTGCCAGGTGCAAGGATCGCTGGATGGCCAGGTCGGCCAGACGTTTCTGGTTACTTCCTCGGGAAACCTGCTTACTACTCTCCTGAACGGGACGTTGAATCTGCTGGAAAGCTTGCTGGGGATTCAGAGTGTGGAAGCGGACCGCCTCTTGCCGATTCCACTGAAGCCGCTCAATACGATACCGCCAGGGCTTAACGACAACGCTCCGGTAAACTATTACGGTACGGTAGTGTGGCATGGCTACGCCGCACAGCCCGCTGTGCAGATCACCAGGCTAGGCGATGCGCAGCGCGGATTTAATGTCAGCGGCACGGGAATCGTCGCCGTCATCGATACTGGCGTCGATACCTCACACCCTGTTCTTGTTCCCGTGCTGCTCCCTGGTTACGACTTCACCCGGAATCAACCCGGCGCCTCCGAGTGGCTGGATGTGCCGCAGTTGCAGAGCGGAAATACCGTCCAGGGCAGCGAAGATCAGCAGCCCGTGATTGTCCAGCAATCGAGCGCTGCCATCCTGGATCAGTCTTCGGCTGCAATTCTGGATGGTGGCCCCTATTCCGCGTTTGGTCACGGAACGATGACCACGGGATTGGTTCACCTGGCCGCGCCGAAAGCCGAGATTCTGCCGCTGAAGGCCTTCACTTCGAATGGCACTGGATACCTTTCCAACATCGTCGCGGCTTTGTATTACGCCGTGCAGCACCAAGCCAATGTGGTGAATATGAGCTTCGATGTTTCCAGCCCGTCTTCGGCGCTTACTCAGGCAGTTGCATATGCGAACCAGAAGGGTGTGGTTCTGGTGGCAGCAGCGGGAAATGAAAGCACTAGCGCAGCTGTCTATCCTGCGGCACTCAAAGGCAATGTAATGGGCATCGCTTCAACCACCGATTGGGATCAGCGCTCTTCCTTTTCGAATTACGGTTCGACGGACGTGTGGATTGCGGCGCCCGGCGAGTACATCATTAGCACCTTCCCCGGCGGGACGTATGCGAGCGCGTCCGGGACGTCCTTCAGTTCGCCGCTGGTTGCTGGCACTGCGGCTTTGCTCTTGCAAGCCAAGCCTTCCCTCCACCAAGCGGATGCGGCCAATGCATTTTCGCATGCGATCCGTCTCACACCGGACCTGAATCATGGCCGGCTGGACGTCTATCAGGCGCTTTCGGCGTGGGTAAACAGTTCGAGTTCCACCCCGACGAACCAGGGCACCTGCTTGTTGTTTTGTAACTAGCCTGCGAGACGAACTCGGAGTTATTGGCAACCACCGTGATGAATACCATTGTCCAATGCGCAACGGAAACATTGCGAATCAAGCAGGTTGAAGAGCGCTTCTCGGCCCTGCGCAGTTCAGTGATCTGTTCGTTCAACCAACTGTTGGACCTGAAGGACCTGAATACCGGCGTGCACAGCACACGCCTTGCAGAATGGGGCATGCGCGTCGGGCAAGAGCTCGGCCTCTCGGAAGAACAATTGCAGAACCTCGAAGTAGCCGCGCTGCTCCACGACATCGGTAAAGTGGGGATTCCCGATGCGATTCTGCGTAAGCCCGGAAAGCTGGACGCCGAGGAATACGCGCTGATGAAGAGGCATCCGGAGTATGGGTGGGCGGTGCTGCGCTCGCTACCTGGATTTGAACGCGCTGCACTCGACATCCTTCATCACCACGAGAATTATGGTGGAACGGGCTATCCAGCCGGGCTAAAGGAAACAGAAATCCCGGTGGTGTCGCGCATCGTCTCGGTAATCGATGCTTTCGACGCCATGGTTTCTTCGCGCCCCTATCGAAACGGGCTTCCCCCGGAGGAGGCAATCCGCCGTCTGATCGAGTCGAGCGGTGCGCAGTTTGATCCGGTTGTGGTGCAGTGTTTTCTGACATTTGCGGAAGCGGAAATGAACACGGTGTTTGCCGCCGCCGGCACTACCGTCTCCTCGGCTCTCTAGCCCCATTCCGTTCGCTGGTGCCCGACCGCTGACTGATACGGATGCGCGACAATACTTGAAGTCGTGGAAACTTCGATAGGGACGACGCAAGTGTTGTTGGTCTTCATTGTGGAGAAGTTGGCGAGTCGGTCCGCGCGCCCGCCACTCTAGCAATTTGTTGAAAAATTCCAGCGACCCGCCTACAGTCAGCTTAGTTTGATCGTGCGATGCCACTTTTCGTTGACGGAGCCCCGTTTTGGTCGCTGAGGCGAAGCCTGATTTCTCGGGCGAATACGTGCTGAACCCACGCGCGAGTACGCTCGGCGTGGGCACAGATGCCGTCCGGAGCGCTGTCGTGCGCATCGAGCACCGCGAGCCGATGGTTCGCTGTCAGGCGACGTTCGCCTTCGACGGCAAGACGTTCGAGTACTCGCTCGAGCGCGTATCGGATGGACACGAAGTCGTCGACCAGCAGGAACCCACGACTGTGTCGAGCCTGCATTGGGAGGGAAACGCTCTCGTGTTCATGGACCGGACCAAGGGGCCAGACTCTGAACTGACGATTTCGTGGCGCTACGAATTGCTCGAGGATCGGCGGCACCTTAGAGCCGTTGAACATGTCCGGGGAGACGGGCGAGACCAAGACAATGTCTGGATATTCGAGCGGCGGTGAGCGGCAGGGCGAAACGCCAGCATGCGTTGTGGCACCAGCCCTTCGGCCTGCTCATGCGCCACGACTTTGTTTGGTCCGTGCGGCGGAGCACAGTCCGCACTAAGTATGCGAATTCGCGGGGCGTTTTTTGCCATGAAGAGTAAGAAAGATTGGCGACAGGCTGCCGAAAGAACGGGCAGGGCTCGGATCGAAGGCGGGATGGTGGCGAAAGTCGTCGCATGGAAGGGTTTGGGGGGCTCGAATTACTGCGGCGCGAGCGGTGGATGCATTGGTCGACTTGTTGGATCTTTCGGTGCGCGAGTTTTTTCCAGCGTGGCCCAACTGGGGCGTCGTCCCGCAATCCGTTGAAGAAAACTTTGATCTCGCTCAACGCGAATCCCATCTCGCCGGCAAAGCGGATGAGGAGCACGCGGTCGAGTGCATCCGCGGGTACCGCCGCTGGCCGCCCGCACGGTGGAGCGCGGGGAGCAATTCACGTCTTTCGCCGTAACGGATCGCGGAAGTATTTAGCCCCGAACGGCCGGCGAGTTCGCCTGTCTTCATTTCGTTCCCTCCCGCTAGGCCCTGTATATAGATGCTTGACTTAAAGCTGACTTTAAGTTGTAGCATTTTTGCAACGGGACGTGGCAGGTCTCACGGGAGGAACATCATGACAGTGCCGCGAGAACGAAACGGGAGAAAGCGGACGCAGCGTGTAGCGGTTGTGGGGCTTGCGGCGTTGCTTTCGAGTGGCACGCTGGTGCAAGCGTCACCGCAAGGAACCACGACCAAGGAAAAGGAGAAACAGGTGTCGACGACGCAAAACAAATTCTACTGCAACATTAAAGCTCTAAATCCGGCGGAGCGCGAGCGCCACAGGCAATTGACCGACAAGCTGATCGCGGCGCGGAGGGAGATCGCGGAGACGGGAAAGGGTTACGAATTTCAGTACAGTCCATCGAATGTCTCGATCGGTGAGCTGGCCGACTGGGTGGCGGCTGAAGGCAAGTGCTGTCCCTTTTTTGATTTTCATATTGACCTCGAGCGCGAGGGCAGCCTGCTCTGTCTTCGGTTGACGGGCGAGGAAGGGATTAAACCGTTCATCCGGTCAGAGTTTCAGGTGCCCGCAAAATAACAACTGGGCGGAAAGTGCCAGCCTGTCGGTTGAACTTCCGCTCTTCCACCGTTTGTGCTGTAAGCCCAATTTTGCGATTGCGACAGGCCAGCAGTATTTCGCTACTTTTGTTGGAGCTCTTTCAGTTTGTTCGCTGCGTTCTGATTTTCGGGATCGAGCTCGATTGATTTGCGATAGTTGGCAATGGCCTGTTCTTTTTGACCGTCCTTCGCATAGGCCTCGGCCAAGCTGTCATGGACGTTGCCTGACTTGGGATATTCTTCGACATTCAGTTTGAAGATGGCGATGGCGTCGGCATTCCGGTCCTTTTCAAGGAGCATGTAGCCGAGGCGATCGAGGGCTCGTTCGTCGAAATTATAACCATTGGGATTGGTGCGCTTAAGTTCGCGGTATTGAGCAACGGCAGCATCGGCGCCACGATTCACCAAGATCTCGCCGAGGTCAGGGACCAGTGAGCGTTTTGGCGCGGCTGGCTCTCGGCCATAGAGGATGGCGCGAATGCCCTTGGCCATTTCGCCCAGGTCTGCACCCGGGGTGTTGTTGAAGATGACGACGAGGTCGTGATCGCCGACGAGGCGCTGTTCTAGGGTGTTGAAACCGTTGATGCCGCCTCCATGGGAGATCATGGTTTGTCCGCCACCCGGCTCATCGGCAGGGATGACGCGAATGTCCCAACCGTATCCATAATTTTCTAGATTCGGTGTGAAGAGCTTGTGCTTGAGATCGTTGCGCACAAGTTTGTCGGTGTACAGAGCCTGGTCCCACTTATAGAGATCTTCGACGGTGGAATAGAGGGAACCCGCGGCATAGGGCAGCGCCATATCGAGATAAGGGGCGTTCACAGCGCTGGCCAATTCCTGTTGGTAGCCCGAGGCGCGCTTGGGAAGGATATCGGCATAGTGGTCGTAGCCGGAGTCTTTCATTCCCAGTGGGACGAGAATTTTTTCCTTCAAGAGCGCTTCGTAGGTTTTTCCTGTAACACGCTCGAGAATCGCTCCGAGAAGGAAAAATCCGGAATTGTCGTAGCGGAACTTCGTGCCGGGCTCGAACTGCAAGTCGCCGCTGCAGAATTTTTTTACAAAATCATCGACGGCGTAGTAGTTGCGCGAAACGTCGGCAAAGAATTTGGGATCGTCGGTGTAGCTGGGGATACCGGACGTGTGACTGAGCAATTGGCTGATGGTAACTTTTGAACCGGTTTCTTGGCGATAGTAGCGGAGATAATCGGAGATATGACCGTCGAGCTTGATGGAGCCGTTGGCCACCTGCTGCATGATCAGCATAGAAGTGAATTGCTTGGTGATGGAGCCAAGGCGAAACTTCACGTCCGGCGTGTTAGGGATATTCCACTCGCGATTGGCCAGGCCATAACCTTTTTTGAAAATGACCTTGTCGTGCTCAGAGACCAGCACGGTGCCCGTAAATGAGCAGCAGTCTGCATACTGCGTCATGAACTTGTCAATTTTGGCCGCGTTGTCGGGCGTGTCCGCGGTGCAAGCGGACGGAATCTGCAACAGGAGAGTCAAAAGGAGAACGCGCAAGATCAATTTTTTCACAGTGGTCCTCACATCTAGAGGTGGCCTTGCTTCGTCGAGGCAGATTGTACATCCGGGACGTCGCCAGTGTAGCTAGGCATCGCTCAGGGAGCCCGCCTTCGGGGCTTCGAATTCGATGACCACCGCCCAGAGAGCCGCATTCGATCCTGATTTGGGGCAAGTGGAGGTGCGCCTCCATACCGAATTTCTAGACGATTCTAGTGGGAAAGTATTCTAGCTTTAGGCATCGCGCCTGCCCCCCACGCAGTCACACTGTATAGAATGCATTGAGCCTGCAGCTTGCATGCTGTCAATTGCGAAACTCCTTCCGAAGAAGAATAAATAGGCGATACAATTTGTCGAATGTACGAACTGCACACTGCGGTGGGCAATTTCCTGCAAAACTCGCCGTTTCCTGGTGCAGAAATCCTTCTCGACCAGGCATGCGGTGGACCCGGCCAGATCCGTCTTTACGGTGATGACGTCCAAGGTGAAGCCCGGTGCCTGACGTACGCGGATGCCGCTATTCTGTTTGGAGGCGAGGTTAAGGTCATCATCGAAATGGATTACTCCAACGTTAGGCCGAACGCGATCTGTGGAAAACTCCTCAGCACGGCGATAAGCACCTATTACAAGAGCGGACCCCATAAGATCCCCTTTTCAGATTCCATGCTCTTTGTTCAAGTGATCCAGCACGCGACAGGCGATTCCCAAACAAACAAACTTCAACAGTGCAGCTACCTGGAATCCGAGATCAATCGGCTTCTGAAGGCTGCGCGGAGTCGGATCGCGTGTTACTCCATCCACTACGGAAAGCCAGAGGACTTCACGGCCGAAGGCAGTCATGGTGAATCACTTCGGACCGAGCTTTCCTCTTTCCTAGGCATCGTCTGAGTCTTATCCACGCTCGTGCAGATTCCTGCTGAACTCGTTGAGGCTAGCGTGTTTCCTTTCTGGGTCGTTCTTTTTTTTGCTCGAGCCGTGAAAATTGTGCGTCTGTTTTAAGCCATGAGCGACGAACGATTCTCCTTCCTTTGGCTCCGCGTTCCGAAGATTGCGAACTTCCGCTGCAGACCGATGAGCATCGCGGGATGGCTGAGGATGTCTGGTTCGATCGTGTGGGCCGACCGTCTTTTACACAAGACTGGCCGCCTCTGATGAATAATCGCTGGCCATGGGGATCGACCCTTGGTCCGATTTTGCCGCCACCCCTAACCCCTACCGCGAAAGCAGGAGCCGCGAAGCTGCCGGGAGCAGGAATTAGTCCGCAGCGTGCCCGAGAAAGACTAGCTTTCTCCAAGGCTTGGAGTACCGCCTTGATGTCGAAACACATCCTACCGCCCGCCGGTTTGGGCAACGACACCTTGTGCAAAAGAGGGGACGCCAAGGTCCGAAACGCAACCTTACGCTTTCTAAGCCTAGGAGTCCGTCCGAGAATTCATCCCGAGCGTATGTGCATCCCGACAGTCAGCGAGTCTCCATGCTGAACGAAGTCAAGAGAAGACACGAAGGGTCCGAAATATGTGAGAGAGGTCCCATCATGGACATTGCTCTAGCAACATCGGCGCTACGAGAGCAAGCGCGGGGTAAGAGGTTGGACCAAGCTGCGATCAGCGAGCTATATCCGGCGGGTTACATGGGAATCAATTTGCAATCGTCAGGGAAAAAGCTGCTTTCGACAGTCATAACCGAGAAAGGCAAGCAACTCTTGGAACTTTGCAAGGTGCCGCGCTCTGCTATGTTTTTCGCTTTCTGCTATTTTCAGCCCTAAACTTTACCCACGACGCCTTTGTTGCCTTCGAAATTTTCGCTCTCGCAGCAGCGGATAACACTCGCTTCTTGACTTGCGTCAAAATAACTTCGCTGCAAGCAATTACGCTGCCCGATGGCACGAAGAAAGAGCATACCTCCATCAGCGAGATGCGGGTCACGCAACTTGTCGAAGGTCCTTTAGATCCTGCCTTGCTTACTTCGCCATCCGGATTTCGCCAGGTCGAACACATCGAGCGTAACCCGCCTGCTAATCTCCCGAGTCCATGGAGTATCGCCTGGACCCGATACAAAGCAAGCGTCGCTCGCCTTTTCCAGTGAATCTTCATGGATGCTCGAAACTCTGCGTGGTGAAGTAGTCTGTACAGAAAAGCGAACGATACCGGGCTCTCCCTTGCGGCGCGAGTGCGCGTGGGACTTTCTGGCCATCCGCGATAACCGAATCCCTAAAACCTATTTTGGTACGGTAGGGGAGGGAATAGGAAAGGCCAGCCCTTTTGCTCCGATATAGCCAGCTATGAGTTTCTTCGAATCCAACGATATCGTGTCTGGCGTCGTATGTCGGAGTATAGATACGAACAACCCATTTTTCCGGTGGGCACTCCACCCGATAGAGGTACTCGATGTCCTGGTGGACATGCTGCGTGACGTAGACGTTGACTCGGTAACAGCCGAGATAGGGCTTTATGGTGCCGTCATGCAGCGGCTCCCCGCCAATGCTCTCCTGAACACCATTCCAATTCGTGGGCAGTCGGAATTGTCTGACGAACTCGGCGGCGGCCCATTCCGGATGGTCCAAACGCGGGCCGTATGGCCGATGATCTTTCTTGCCGAGTGAAAGAAGCGGTGGCTTAAAAGGCAGGGGTAGTGTGGCCATCCTTTGTCGGATGGTCAGCACTCTACATGGTAGAGTACTTTGCTTTGTGAAGCTTATTGGAAACTATCGTTCAGAAGTACGGAGCTTTTTCAGAGCCATCGCAGCCGAGTGCGACCGGCCCCAGTGGCACATCGCGTCCAGCAAGGGCCGTAGAGACTTTCCGAGCGGAGTAACGGTGTATACCACTCGCGGCGGCCGGTCCGGGTACACGGTACGTTCAACGATTCCCGTGGACTGCAGATCGCGAAGTTGCTGAGCAAGCGTTCGCTGCGTGATCCCGGTAATGCGACGCTTCAGTTCGGAGAACCTCTTAGGGCCCTGAAAAATTTGTTCAAGAACGGCGGCTTTCCAGCGTCCACCGACGATACGTGCAGTGGCCTCTACCGGACAGAGTTCTGGGCGTTTTGTCATAAAATAGACTCAGTTACACATTGTATACCATGTACGGTCTCAGGGGCATGTATTTCCATATAACCGCGCCCATCCGTTCTTCATCTATCTGGCCACGGAAGATATCGACGCAGGATTTGTAAGCGCACGGTAGGCTTCGAGCACCAATCGTCAAATTTTCCAACTGCAGGACGTGGAAAGGACTGGGGAGAAACAGATGCAGCTGGCAACAATAAGTGCATGGAAGAATAACAACCACCGCATCGCGCCCCCGCAGCTTATGTTGGCGATCGGGCTGATGAGTTTAGCCGCCCTGAATGCCGGGTGCTCCAGTTCGGCCAAAACCAAGGCTCCAGCACCGGCGGAAGTGAATGTGGCGGAAGTTATCTGCAAGCAAATCGGCGACAGTGACGAGTTCACGGGACGCCTGGAAGCCGTGCACGCGGTGGAAGTACGTCCGCGGGTTTCCGGCTATCTGCAGAGCGTGCATTTCAAGGAAGGCGAGATCGTTCGAGAAGGCGACCTGTTGTTTCAGATCGATCCGCGACCGTTCCAGGCGGAAGTGGACCGTCTAAAGGGCGAACTGTCGCAGGCGAAGGCGCAGCGCTCCCGAGCGCAAAGCGATTTTGAGCGCGCCGAACACCTTCATAACAACGATGGCATGTCCGCAGAGGAGTATGACCGGCGTGCGGCCGTTCGCAACGAGGCGGAAGCGCGCATCGCTTCCACGGAAGCGGCGCTTCGCGGCGCGGAATTGAATCTAGAGTTCACGCGCGTCACGGCTCCAATTACGGGTCGAGTGGGGCGAGCGGAGATCACCGAAGGCAATTTGGTCGAGGGTGGCGCGGGGCAGATCAAGCCACTGACCACTCTGGTTTCGCTTGATCCGATTTATGTCTACTTCGATGTCGACGAGCAGACGTATCTCAAGTATGCGCGCGTCACGCAAACCAGCGGGGCACGTTCGCACGAGCTGCGTGGGTCGGCTCTTTTAGGCCTGGCGGACGAAGACGGATTCCCACACACCGGTCAAGTGAGCTTTGTGGACAACCAGGTCAGCCCCTCTACGGGAACCATACGTTTGCGGGCTACGTTTGCGAACAAGAATTTGGCTCTTACACCAGGGCTCTTTGCTCGGATTCGATTACAGGGAGGCGGCGTGTACGGTGGCTGCCTGGCAAAAGATGAGGCGGTCGTTACGGACTTGAATCAGAAATACGTTTTTGTCCTCGGCAAAAACAATACAGTCGCTTATCGTCCGGTGAAACTTGGTCCGATGACGGAGGGATTGCGCGTAGTGCGGGATGGTTTGCATGACGGCGACATTATCGTCGTAAGTGGTTTGCAGCGCGTGCGTCCCGGATCTGCCGTGACACCAAGAAGAGTTTCCATGACCACGAGCCAGCTCAACTCATCGACTGACTCATCGACGCAGTCCGCCCTCGTAAATCGTGAAGAAAAATCGCGCGCGCCGAAAGCACGGGAATAGTGCAGGATCTCCATGAATATCTCTGATTTTTTTATCAAGCGGCCGATTTTCGCCGCGGTGATCTCCATCATCATCTTTGTGATTGGAGCGCTTGCATATTTTCGTCTTCCTTTGAGCGAGTATCCCGAAGTCGTACCTCCTACTGTAGTCGTACGCACAAGTTACCCCGGTGCGAATCCGACCGTCATTGCCGACACGGTGGCTTCGCCGCTGGAACAGCAGATCAATGGTGTCGAAGGCATGCTGTACATGTTTTCGCAAGCCACAGCCGACGGGGTGATGACTCTGACCGTCACGTTCGGATTGGGTACGGACCTGGACAAAGCGCAGGTCCAGGTGCAGAACCGTGTATCGCAAGCGCTGCCGCGATTGCCGCAAGAGGTTCAGCGCCTTGGTGTAACCACGGAAAAAACGTCGCCGGATTTGCTGATGGTTGTGCACATGGTATCGCCGGACAACCGTTACGACATGTTATATCTAGCGAACCTAGCCATTCTGCAAGTGAAAGACGAGTTGGGCCGTCTGCCTGGTGTCGGCAACGTACAGGTTTTCGGCGCTGGCGATTTCAGTATGCGCGTATGGCTCAACCCCAATCAATTGGCCTCGCACAATTTGACGGCCAGCGACGTGGTTCAGGCCATTCGCGAGCAAAACGTGCAAGTGGCGGCGGGCGTGCTTGGTGCTCCGCCAACAAATACGGGAAGTACCGCGTTTCAATTGCTGGTGAACACGCAGGGGCGGCTTACGACAGAGGAAGAATTCGGCAACATTATTGTGCGCGCTGCCAAAGATGGGCAGATTACACGCATCCGCGACCTGGGCCACGTCGAACTGGGTTCCAGCACCTATGCACTGCGAAGTCTGTTGGACAACAAGCCTGCCGCGGCTCTTCCGATCTCGCAGCGGCCTGGTTCGAACGCACTCCAAACCTCGCTACAGGTGCGCGAGACGATGGAACGTCTTAAAAAGTCCTTCCCGGAGGGAGTGGACTATAGGATCGTCTATGACCCTACAGTTTTCGTACGCGAATCGATTCAAGCAGTCGGTCACACGTTTATCGAAGCGCTGATTCTGGTCGTGCTGGTAGTGCTGGTGTTCCTCCAGACTTGGCGGGCGTCCGTCATTCCGCTGCTGGCGCTTCCCGTTTCGCTGGTGGGAACGTTCGCCATCATGCTGCTGCTCGGCTTTTCCCTGAACACGCTGTCTCTGTTCGGGCTGGTGCTGGCAATCGGAATCGTCGTGGATGACGCAATCGTGGTCGTTGAGAACGTCGAGCGAAACATCGCACTGGGATACGAACCGCACGAAGCTACGCGCCGTGCCATGCAAGAGGTCAGCGGACCGATCGTAGCGATTGCTTTGGTGTTGTGTGCGGTTTTCGTTCCCACGGCATTTATCGTGGGACTCTCCGGCGAATTCTACAAACAGTTCGCCCTGACGATTGCCATCTCAACGGTAATTTCCGCGTTTAACTCGCTCACGCTGAGTCCGGCGCTCGCGGCACTCTTGCTGAAGTCGCACGACGCCAAAAAGGATCGCTTCACGCGTGCCATCGATTTTGTCTTCGGCTGGTTTTTCAAGCGATTCAACCGGTTCTTTGGTCAGGCGTCGGGCGGCTATGGAAAGCTGGTAACGCACACGCTGCGCTCCGGCGTGATCGCTGTGGTGGTCTATGCCGGATTGATTGGGCTCACCATTCTCGGTTTCGCGCACGTGCCCACGGGATTCGTTCCCACGCAGGATAAGGGGTACCTGGTGTCGTTAGCGCAATTGCCGAATGGCGCGACACTCGATCGCACCGAAGATGTAATTCGCAGAATGTCCGACATTGCCTTGAAACATCCGGGAGTGCAGAACGCGGTCGCATTTCCCGGTCTCTCGATCAACGGCTTCACCAACAGCCCGAATTCCGGAATAGTGTTCGCTACATTGAAACCTTCAGAGGAACGAAAGTCTAGGGAGCTTTCCGCGAATGCCATCGCGGCGGATTTGAACAAGCAATATGGTTCCATCCAGGAAGCATTTATCGCAATTTTCCCTCCGCCGCCTGTTCAGGGGCTGGGCACGGTGGCCGGGTTCAAACTGTACATTGAAGACCGGGCTGGCTTGGGCTTGGAGTCGCTCTACACGGAGACGACTGCGACCCTGCAGACAGGCAACCAGACACCGGGGTTGGCCGGTGTGTTTTCTAGCTTCGATATCAACGTCCCGCAAATTGATTCGCATGTGGACCGAGAAAAGGCCAAGACTTACGGAATTCCACTCGGCGACGTTTTTGACACCATGCAGGTCTACTTAGGTTCGCTTTACGTAAACGACTTCAACCGTTTCGGCAGAACCTACCAGGTGAATGTCCAGGCAGAGTCGCCGTACAGGCTGCAGCCCGAGGACATCAGTCACCTTAGGACACGAAACCTTGCCGGAGAAATGATTCCGTTGGGATCGGTGGTCAAGATTAAATCGATCTACGGACCAGACCGCGTCATGCACTACAACGGATTTCCGGCGGCTGAAATCAACGGAGCGGCTGCGCCGGGATACAGCACGGGCCAATCGGAAACCGCCATGGCTAAGGTGCTCAGCGATCAATTGCCAAACGGAATGAAATACGAATGGACTGAGCTCACTTACCAGAAGATTCTCGCTGGCAACACCATGGTTTATATTTTTCCACTCTCCGTTTTTCTCGTGTACCTGGTGCTTGCCGCTCAGTACGAAAGCTGGTCTTTGCCTCTCGTAATCATCCTGATTGTTCCGATGACTTTGTTTTCTGCCATCGCGGGGGTTTGGCTGTCACAGGGCGACAATAACGTCTTCACCCAGATCAGTTTGATCGTTCTTGTCGGATTGGCCTGTAAGAACGCCATCCTTATTGTGGAGTTTGCGAGAGAAAAGCAATTGCAGGAAGGCCTGAACCGCATTGACGCGGTGCTGGAAGCGTGCCGGCTGCGTTTGCGGCCGATCTTAATGACTTCTCTCGCCTTCACGATGGGCGTCATTCCTCTGGTGCTGTCGACCGGAGCCGGATCAGAAATGCGACGTGCCATTGGAGTTGCTGTTTTTTTCGGAATGCTTGGCGTCACGGGGTTTGGCTTGGTGTTGACCCCAGTTTTCTACGTAGTGGTTCAGCGAATCGTGGAGGGGCGCGAAATCAAGAAATCACCTGCGAGCGCGGGACTGACGCCCAGCGCTTCGGCCCCCAGCCCTTCGGCAGGAGACTAGAAACGTGTCCATGCGCCTGTTCCACTACTTGCTGTTTTTCGCCGCCATGCTGGGCGTAAGCGGCTGCGCGGTTGGCCCGCACTACAAGGCGCCACAGCCCGCGGCGGTGACCTACCATGCGGCCGATCCGCAACTCGTGACTGAAGCGCCGTTCGATCCGCGCTGGTGGAAACAATTCGAGGATCCGGTTCTCGATTCGCTGGTGCAAAGATCGCTTACGGCTAACACCGATATTCGCATCGCGCGTGCGCGTCTTGCGGAATCACGCGCCGTCTTTGATGAACGGAAGCTCGATCGCTATCCAACGGTTCCCGGCGATGCGAGTTACAGCTATGCAAGACAGCAGATCCCGGGATTTTTTGACGATCCGGCCACCACAAATACGTTCCGCTCAGGTTTCGACGCCTCCTGGGAAATCGACTTATTCGGACGGGTTCGGCATGGCGTAGCAGCCGCCAGAAGCGACAACCAAGCGGTCGAGGCGGATTTGCACGACGTAGAGGTGAGCGTCGTGGCCGAACTGGCGCGCAACTATTTTGAGTTGCGCGGAGCGCAGTGGCGTCTTGAAGTGGCAGAACGCAGTTTGAAGAATCAGCGAGAAACACTGCGATTGACGCAGCTCCGTCGCGACGCAGGCGTAGGGGAAGAGCAAGATGTAGCCAGCGCCGCAGCGCGCGTCGCGGCTATCGACGCGACGATACCGCTGCTCGAATTTGAAACGAAACGGGCAGAATATAGGCTTGCGGTGCTCACGGGAACGCGACCAGGCGAGCTTTCTGCAGATCTTTCTCCGCGGAACTACGCTCCCATCGACAAGGCCTTGCCTATCGGGAACGCCTCCGACTTACTGAGGCGCCGGCCGGATGTTCGAGCGGCGGAGCGCCGCCTTTCGGCGGCCACCGAACGTCAGGGAGTTGCGGTTGCCCAGCTATTTCCAGAAGTCAGCGTTTCAGCGTTCGTTGGATTTCTGGCTGGGCGGGGGAGTCTTTTCTTCACCTCGCGATCGTTTGCGTCGACGGCTTCACCCAGCGTGACTTGGTCGGCCTTCGACCTGGGTCGTGCGCGTGCCCGCGTGCGCGCTTCGAACGCCGCCACCGACGAAGCTCTCGCGTCCTATGATGAAACCGTGCTGCGCGTTCTCGAAGAAACGGAAAATTCCTTCTCCAACTACCACGCACAGCAAGAACGGCTGGTAAAGCTGAACACGCAGGCGCAAGAGAGCAAACGGGCAGCCGAAATCGCGAGGCTGCGTTACCGCGAGGGAGTAATCGATTTCCTGTCACTGCTAGACGCCGAGCGCACCCAGCTTCAGGCCGAGGACGCGGTCGCCGAAAGCGAGCGAGACGTCTATGTCGCGGTGATTGCCATATACAAGGCACTCGGTGGAGTACCAAGCTGATCTGTACGCGGCGAGGCGACTGATATTCGCTTTCGCGAAGAAGGCCGCAAATGCGTGAGTGCAGGGAAAAAAGGGGCTCTTGCTACACAGCGCGAGCTTCCTTCCACTTCAATAATGGCAGCTCCAGGTTGCCGGCTTGCTTCAGATAGGCTTCGGCGTAGGTTGCTGCTTTCAGTTTGCCCTGCTCAATTGTGTCGACACATTCCGAAGGCGCAATCCAGTTTTTGGCGTTGACGTTGTAAACAGAGGCCTGTACTCCCTGCGCATTTTGTTCCGAGAAGAGGCGCAGATGCTCGGAACCGACTTTGACTTCTGCACAAACGCCTTCATCCAACATGGAAGACTCCCAAGCATATTCAGAGAGATGGTTTCTGCGATGGTCGCATGTGGTGCCCACCGCGTCCATGTTCTTTTCTCCGCATGTGCTCACGCTGCAAGACTAGTGCAAATTGCGAACAGGAATACGGGGCGGAAAGCCCCTGGGCCACGGCCTCATAGCAATGTTGCGGCCGTGACTTCGACGGTGTGGGATAGGCCGTCCATGTCTTGTATCCTTACGCGGCAACAACGAGCTGGCATGGAAGCAAAATATCATATTCGCTTTTTGTTCGCCATTCCTCAGTGCTAGATCGCGAGTTCATGCTAGCGATTGGCAGTGCCTCGAAGCGCGTTACAGACTGGACAGAAGATGACCGGCAACGATCCTTATGATTTGCAGCGTTTTGTGGACGCACAGAGTGGTTGTTTCGAGCAAGCGTGCAGGGAATTAAGCGAGGGCTATAAACAAAGCCATTGGATGTGGTTCATCTTCCCTCAGCTCAAAGGATTTGGGCGCAGCGCCATGGCGAAGCGATATGCAATCTCATCAAGGCAGGAAGCCGAAGCGTATTTGAGAAATCCGATCCTCGGGTCGCGTCTGAGGCATTGCACTCAACTTGTGATGCTCGTGGAAGGGCGTTCGATCGAACAGATTTTTGAAGGCCCAGATGACCTGAAGTTCCGATCTTCAATGACCTTGTTCGCGAATACCGCCGCCGAAAATAAGATCTTTAAAGACGCTCTGCAGAAATACTTTGCAGGAAAGCCCGACCCCTTGACGATTGAACGACTATAAGTGTTTGGAGATGCGCGTGAGCTATCTGCATCCGTTTTGTTCCCACTTATCTTTGGCCTTGGCGTCACCCTTTGTTTGCCACTGCATGTTGCTTGGGCTGTCGGCACCACCCCAGGCAAGAGGAATTTTGTGATCCACAACGTAGCCCTTTCTTCCATGTGGATAGCCAGAATCACGCATGAATTGGTCCTTCGCGGCTGCACTCCGATGGATTTTGCTCTTGTGACTTTTTTTGCCGGTGTGAGACGACGGGCGGGAACGCGTGCCGCTCGAGTGGTGTCCTCCGCCACCATGCTGGGCAAAGGTGGGAAAAGCCAGTGCGGCGAATAGAAACAGCAATGCAAGAAAGCGCTACACGGGCTTGGGCTCCTGGACGCGGTTAAAGACTTGTCGGTGATACTCGTTTGTCGAATCCCATTTTGTCAATGTGTTTTCCGGGTTGGGACGCCCACTTGCCTCATGCATAAGAGACAAGGCATGTCAGAAGCAAAAAAATGACGCCCTCCTGGTCGAACTTGATTTGACCGGCGTTCTCGGACCTCATCGTTCACGGCGGCATCGTTGGGATTTCGTCGTATCTGGGGTCTGATAGCGTCTTTCACAGAGTTGCCTCTAGGTACTCTTTTAGAGGTCGTTCTTTTTCTTGAATAGCGCCAACGGCAGCGAGACAATTTGGGTGGTGCGGACAATTATGAAAGCCAAATTATTGCTGGCTACTTTTCTGCTTTCGGCGACCTTTGCTCCGACTATTTGTACCCCTCAACAAAAGTCTGAGTCTACGTCGAAAATACTAGCACTCGAAAATAAATGGAATGAGGCTTACAAGCAGGGGGACGTTGCGACCATGAATTCGTTGCTGGCAGACGATTTCATCATCACCGTAGAAGACGGCACGACCTTTAGTAAGGCCGGTTACATAGCGCACTCGGCAGATTCCGACAATCGCGTCCTGATTTCAGAGATGTCCGATCTCAAAGTCCGGATGCATGGCAAGAACGAAGCCGCTTGTGCGGCGGTAGTGACGGGGGCGTATCACGAAAAGGGGACTTCGAAGGGCAAGCCGTATGAATACCATGACCGGCTCACCGACATGTGGATGATGATTGATGGTCGATGGCAGGTCATTGCCTCGCATTACGCTATCCCTGCCAAATGACAAGGGTAAAGCCGCACCGCAGGTGAATTAGCGCAATAAAGCAGACCGGTTTTCTCACAGACTCTCGGTACAAAGCTGTTCCTCAGATACGCAATAGAGACAGGGAGAGTCATGCCCGCGGCCCTGTTCACAAGTCCTTAGTCCCGGAGGACGAGAGCGACTTGGTGCTCTCGAAGCAGATCGGGGAGGCTGGCGTCGAGCCAAATTTTGTTTCGAATCTCAACTGCAAATCTTCGCTCGGCGGGCAGCTTTTTCAGGAATGGGACCAGCACTGCGAGAAAATCCGTCTGTCTTGGAAGTTTCCAGCGGTCGAAAAAAGGAAACTGAAAGACCATCGGACCTAGCTTGTGCCCGAGAATGATGATCTGCGGAATCTTGGCCGGGAATACGAAGTCCTCGGGAGTTCGATCCACCCAGTTATTGACTGTGCGGGCAGAAGGGCACGCCTAGAACGTGGAGTCCAGTTCGATCATTATGAAAGTGTTTCGCGTAGAACGCCAGGTAGTCGGCGGATCGCATTCTCTTCGGAAAGAACGATCCGTCCCAGCCCGCAGCTGTGAACGATGAGGTCCCGAGAAGGATCGAAGGATGGTTCACGCGGGAGAGTATAGCGAACCCGAGTAGCATAGCGCTTGGCTCGAGGCTGACTTCCGGTTTGCGTTAGTGCTTAATCGGACGCGCGTTTTGGCAGAGCACTAAAGCTGGGCATGTAGCTCCGCGCGCGTTCGATTAAGCGGCTAGGAGCGTGTCCAAGAATTGACTTTTTTTGAGCTGATCCTCGGCGCGAAGGCGCCGTATAGGGCTATGGGGTACAGTGTGCGTACCCTAACGATGGAACCGCTCCTATGGTTGGCATTCTCGAGA
>Ga0185299_10002263_pt1 | contig 30699 bp, 24 predicted proteins | sample PaiPotPPA55metaG_FD_128002 | JGI IMG/M metagenome (GOLD analysis project Ga0185299, IMG submission 128002) | Iron sulfur acid spring bacterial and archeal communities from Banff, Canada, to study Microbial Dark Matter (Phase II) - Paint Pots PPA... ...
CCCGATGCATCGAGCACGGTGGTGACATCGGCGGTTGTGCGAGCCAGGCCGCCCAGCGATCCGCGGGTCGCCATGCTGCGAATGTAAATTCCCGGGTCGGCGAAATGTTCCTGCATGCGGATGCGGTCGCCGAGAATTGCTCCGCCGGTGTACGGACTCGTGGGGTCTACCGCGACAATTCCTACGGTGTGATTCTGCTTGCGATAGAAGCGCGCCAAGTGGTCAACCAGCGTGCTCTTCCCTGCTCCCGGCGCGCCCGTCAACCCCATCACGCGGGCCCGCCCACTATGCGGGAAGAGAGCCTTCAGAAGATCGGACCATCCCGGGGCGCGGTTCTCGACCACAGAAATCGCACGTGCCAGAGTGCGCACGTCGCCCGCGCGCAAAGGCTCGATCCATGCTTCGATATTCAATGACTGAATGTCGCTAGTTTGATCCGCAGTGTCCAAGCGAACAGTGTAAAGCACGGGTGGAGTCTGCGAAACGTCGGCGCCAGCATTGATTAGTTTAGGTGATTAATATGATGACTAGTACCTGACGACGTTACAGGTGGGACAGGACCACCGCTCGCCAGTACCGGCGACCAAAGGAACGGAACAGAAAGGACAGATCGTGTCGGCGGCGGGCGGTATCGACCTGAGTTTTCTTCGAAGCGAAAAGGGCGTGCCCGATCGAAGCAGGCGCAGGAAAACAAGAACCGCTCCCACCGGCGCTGCAATCCGAATCACCCAGCTGATCATGGCAAATCCCGAGTCAACCGGCACCGTCCAAAAGGCGACGGAGATGGTCATCAGGGAATAAAGCGTGGTCCACTTTAGCAGGCGGCGTCTTCTGGAGTGCGGTTTGCGGCCACAGACGCTGCACACCCAGTGTCGCCAAAAGCCAACGGGCAAAACTGGAATCCAGTAGAAGTGTCCTACATCGAAGCTACGTATGGCGATGGATCGTCGCGGCGCTTTGCACGAGAGGCAGTAATCATTGCGAAACGCAACTGGCTTCCGTCGATAATAGTAGGCGCCGCGAACGATGCGCATGGGTTCGTCGATGCTTGCGGCAGAATAGTAGCCCAGTTCTCGAAAAACTCAACAACTTTTGGATCTTCAGTTAGTAAAGATGCAATGTGGGCTGGGCTGAGACCTAATCCTTCAGCAACTGCCTTGCAATCACCAATCGCTGAATCTCGCTCGTGCCCTCGCCGATGGTGCACAGTTTCACGTCGCGGTAGAACTTTTCCGCGGGATAGTCTTTGATGAAACCGTAGCCGCCATGAATCTGCACACCTTCGTTGGCGCACCGCACGGCGACTTCGCTGGCATAGAGCTTCGCCATGGACGATTCCTGCGTGGTCTTCATGCCTGCGTCTTTCATTGACGCGGCGCGCATGGTGAGCAGCATGGCGGCGTCGATCTCGGTGGCCATGTCGGCCAGCTTCCACTGGATCGCCTGAAAATCGCTGATGGCCTTGCCGAATTGTTTGCGCTGTTTCGAATATTTCAAGGCCGCTTCGTAGGCGCCCTCCGCCATGCCCAGGGACAGGGCCGCGATCGAGATGCGTCCACCGTCGAGCACGCGCATGGCGTCGGGGAATCCTTGCCCTTCGCCACCCAGCAGGTTCTCCGCAGGGATTACACAATCTTCGAAGATCAGCTCGGCCGTGTCGCTTGCCCGCAGTCCCAGCTTGTTTTCCTTCTTGCCGGGACGAAAGCCCCTGGTATCTTTCTCGACGACGAACGCGGAGATTCCATGCGTGTGCGCGGCACGATCGGTCACCGCAAGCACGACGATAACGTCGGCATAATGACCGTTGGTGCAGAAAGTCTTGGTGCCGTTCAGCACCCAGTTGTTTCCTCTTCGTACCGCCGTCATGCGCGCACTGCCTGCGTCCGATCCCGACGACGGCTCAGTCAATCCCCAGGCGCCGATGAATTCTCCGGTCGCCAGCTTGCTGACGTATTTCTTTTTCTGCGCCTCGTTGCCGGCAAGAAAAATATGGTTCGAACACAACGATGTGTGCGCCGCCACAATAATTCCCACCGAGCCATCCACGCGCGAGAGTTCCTCAATCGCGGTGACGTATTCCACATAGCCCATGCCGGCGCCCCCATATTCAGCCGGAAAAACCATTCCCAACATTCCGAGTTTTCCCAACTCTTTGATGGTGGCGAGCGGGAACTCGCCAGCCTCGTCCCATCTCATGACGTTGGGCTTGATCTCGCGCTCGGCAAAATCGCGGACGCTTTTCTTCAATTGCAACTGCTCTTCGTTCAGTTGGAAATCCAAGGTTCCTCCGGCAAACGAGGGCGCCGACATCGTAACCGTGCGGTTCGGCCCCCGATTTCGATTAGAACATAGCGTTGGAGCGGCTAAAAAGTTACCTGCGGGATAAAACCGAGAAACGCAATTCACCGCGCCGTTACTGGGGTTTCCGCGAGACGCGAGGCTTCACCCAACCGACCGGATGGTTTGGGAATATCCGCGTCGGGGCATACCTGAGGCTTTGGCAGTAAGTCAACTGGCGCGAGAAAAGCCTGGAAGACTTCGTTAGAAAGCAATCTTCCGCGCGCCGTGAGCTTGACGCAATCGCCGGACTCCTCCAGCAGTTTGTCCGCAATCAGTTGCCCGATCGCTGGTCTTAGATTTTCGACAATTTGCTGGCCGAAGCTTGCGGCGATCTGGTGTAGACTCACACCCCGGTTTAAGCGCAACCCCAGAAAAAAATTCTCTTCCAGCGCGGCCGTCTGCGAGACCAGAGCGCTGTCGGAGAGCGAGCCGGCAACGTATTTTTCCAGCACATCCGGGGCCGCAAAGCGTACCGCTTCGGCGTCCGGCAACGCGGAGGCCAGCATCGAGTGCGCGTCCACTCCGAAGCCGAGATACGGCTGCCGCGTCCAGTACTTGAGATTGTGGCGCGAATGCGAACCTGCGCGCGCGAAATTCGAGATTTCATATTGCGTAATGTCGGCCGCTTCCAGCCGCTCGCAGGCTGCGAGATAGAAATCCGCAGTCGCCTCTTCGTCCGGCACGAAGTGAGCGTGATAGCGCGTTCCCCCTGCGATTACCTCGCGGCCCAGTCGAGAATCCTCGTCCACTTCAAGCATGTAGACGCTGACGTGTGGAACTCCGGTGGCAAGAGTCTCTTCCAACGACTCCTGCCAGGTTGCGGCCGTCTGGTGCGGGAGCCCAGCGATCAAATCGATATTGATGTTGTGAATCCCCGCCCCCCGCAGTCGAGCAATGTCGTCCAGCACCGTGGAACGCTTGTGCAACCGCCCGACCGCCGCCGCCTCGACGTCGACGAATGACTGCACACCGAGGCTGACGCGATTCACGCCACAGGTTAACAATGTGTCGATCACGTCAGCCGAAAGCGTTCCCGGCGCGCACTCAACCGTAACTTCCGCGTCCGGGCTAACTTGAAACTGTTTCCGGACTGCGTCAAATACGCGTCCTAGTTGAGAAGCATCGAGTACGGTGGGTGTACCGCCGCCAAGATAGATCGTGTCCACCTCGTGGTCGAACTGGCCGCCCATATTTTTCGCAATTTGCGATGCATTGGCCACGTCGGCGCAGACGCGATCCACATAGCGCTCAAAAATGGCGCGGGAAAACACATCGGACGCGAAGTTGCAGTAGCTACACTTGGTCCGGCAAAAGGGGACAGAAATGTATAGGCCCAGCACCATGTTCTGATTATCCCACCCTCCAGCATTTTGCCTCGTGTTTCGCCGCCATTGTCGTCGATTTAGGTTAACCTGTTTATAGGGATCCAGCTTTATATGGATCCAGCACCGCTCGCGATGTTCTGCATAAGAATGTTGTCCCGGAAACAATGGCCCACGAAGAGGAAATACTAGGCAAAGCATACGACAGCCGCCTGATGCGGCGGCTGCTGATATATCTGCGTCCCTACCGCTGGCAGGTGACGATTGCCATTGCGTCGATCATTCTCAAGTCTTTCTGCGACGTGCTCGGACCCTACCTGGTGAAGGTCGCGGTGGACCGTTATCTGGCGCCGGCGCAGGGCACGACCTCAGGTTTGTGGAGTTGGCTCAGCCCGCGGCCGCTACACGGGATCGCGCAAATTTCAGCAATTTACTTCGGCCTGCTGATTCTTACTTTCGTGTTCGAATTCCTGCAGACCTACTTCATGCAATGGACCGGACAAAAAGTTATGTTCGATCTGCGCAGCCAGATTTTCCGCCACCTGCAGCGCATGCACGTCGCTTTCTACGACAAGAATCCCGTCGGCCGCCTGGTCACCCGCGTCACAACCGACGTCGACGCCTTGAATGAGATGTTCACCTCTGGCGTGGTTTCCATTTTTGAAGACTTCTTCGTGCTGATCGGAATCCTGGGCATCATGTTGTGCATGAACTGGAAGCTGGCGCTGATCACCTTTGCCGTGCTCCCGTTTATCGTCATAGCGACCAAGATTTTTCGCGACAAAGTGCGCGACTCGTACCGCCGCATTCGCACCGCCATCGCCCGCATCAACTCTTATTTGCAGGAGCATGTTAGCGGCATGGTGGTGCTGCAGCTTTTCAATCGTGAGCGCAAGGCCTACCAGCGCTTCTCGGAAATTAATCGCAGCCACATGGACGCGTTCAAGGACGCGATTCTGGCCTACGCGTTCTACTATCCGGTGGTTGATTTTTTCTCCGCGGTCGCGATTGCCAGCGTCATCTGGTTCGGCGGCCAGGACGTCATGCGTCACATCGCGGCTAACAGTGTTTCCATCGACTTCAGCCGTCAGTCGCTCGTATCGTTTCATCTGGTCGCCACTGCGGCTTCTCTCGGGGTGCTGATCGCCTTCACCCAATACGCGCAGCGTTTCTTCCGCCCCATCATGGACTTCAGCGAGAAGTACAACATTCTGCAGTCCGCGATGGCAGCCAGCGAACGCATCTTCAAATTGCTGGATACCCCGGTGGACATCGTTTCGCCGGCCGTGACTCGCAAGCCTGAGGGCCCAGGCAGGATCGAGTTCGACCATGTCTGGTTCGCGTACCGAGAGATGCAGGCGGAAAGCAGTGACGTTGAAAGCGGCACGGCTCGTGTGGGGACGGGCACTCTTGCCCGTCCGACCGAGCAAAGCTCGGCCGGCTCTTTACAGCGGAACGCCAGTGCCGCGGCAATCGACTCGACTCCCGACTGGGTCCTCCGCGACGTTACCTTCGCCATCGAACCCGGCGAAACCGTAGCCGTAGTCGGCCACACCGGCGCCGGCAAGACTACTCTGATCTCGCTGCTGCTGCGCTTTTACGACGTCCAAAAAGGCGCCATCCGCATCGACGGCGTCGATGTAAAAGAAATGGATCTCGCTGACCTGCGCAGCCGATTCGGGGTCGTTCTCCAAGATCCGTTCCTGTTCACCGGAACGATCGGCGGAAACATCCGCCTGGGCACCGACCGCATCCAGGACGAGCACGTCGCCAAGGCCGCCGAAGACGTGAATCTCGGCGACTTCATCCGCGCCCTGCCCAAGGGCTTCCAGGAAGAGGTTCGGGAGCGCGGCTCGACGCTTTCGACCGGCCAGAAGCAACTTATCTCCTTCGCGCGCGCGCTTGCCCACGAGCCAAAGATTCTTATTCTCGACGAAGCCACCTCAAGCGTGGATACCGAGACCGAATTCAAAGTACGCGACGCACTCAGCCGGATGGTCGAAGGCCGCACCTCGCTGATCATCGCCCACCGTCTCTCCACCGTGCAGCGAGCGGATAAGATCATCGTCATGCACAAAGGCCAACTCCGCGAAATGGGCACCCACCAGGAACTGCTCGCCCAACGCGGCATCTACTTCAAGCTCTATCAGCTGCAATACAAAGATCAGGAGCTGAATGTGGCGCGGTCGCCCGCGAATGCCGAGGTCACCGCCAGCGCGGACGATTAATTCTTCCACCCGGTCCACCTCGAACGATCCCCCCGACGTGGCGATTACAATGCTCACTTGCGCATCCTGATCTCAGCCGGCGAAGCTTCGGGGGAAATGTATGGTGCGCAGCTGATTGAGGCGCTACGGCGGGCCGCCAGCCGAGAACTTGCGGAGCTTCGCTCCGGGACGGGCGAGTCGCCCGTCCCCACACAAGCCTCTCGCTGCGCATCGACTTCGCAGCTCGAATTCTTCGGCGTCGGCGGGGAACGCATGCGGGCTGCCGGCTGCGATACCGTGGTCGACGCGAAGGACCTGGCGGTCGTCGGCATCACCGAGATTCTCAGCCACCTGCCGAAAATCTATGGGCTCTATCAGCGTTTGATCCGTGCCGCTGACCAGCGCAAGCCCAACCTGGCAATCGTGATCGACTCCCCCGCATTCAACTGGCGGGTTGCCCGCCAGATGAAGAAACGCGGCATTCCTACGGTGTATTACGTCGCGCCACAGTTCTGGGCGTGGCGGCAGGGACGGGTGCGCCTGCTGCGAAACTACATCGACAAGGCGCTGGTGATCTTTCCCTTCGAGGAGCAGTTTTATCGCGAGCGGGGCGTGGACGCGACTTTCGTTGGCCATCCACTGGCGGAATTGCCGAACCCTGCGATCGAACGTAACGACTACGCGGCACAATTTCGTCTGGACCCCGCCAAACCGTGGATTACCCTGATGCCCGGCAGCCGCGTGAAGGAAGTCCGCATGAATCTGCCGACGATTCTCGAATCGGCGGCGCTGCTTGGTTCAGAATATGAGTTTCTGCTTCCGGTCGCCCCCACACTCGACCGCAATTTCCTGCTGACCCTCATCGGCAAATGGAAAATCACCCTCGTTTCCGACGCCCTGCCCGCGCTCTGCCACTCCCGCGCTGCAATTGTCGCCAGCGGCACGGCCACGGTTGAGGCCGCCATGATGAATACACCGTTCGTGATGGTCTACCGCGTCTCACCGCTCACCTATCTGCTGGGCAAGCCGCGGGTGAAGGTCCCGTACTTTGCCATGGTCAATCTGATCGCCGGGGAGGAAGTCGTTCCTGAACTGATACAGCACAACTTTAATGCTCAAAATGTCTTCTCCCGTTTGCAGGAGATCCTGCCCGACGGCCCTCCCCGACAGCGTATGCTGGACGGCTTGACACGCGTCAAGGCCCGTCTTCGCCCGCCGAAGAATGATTCTGGCGCCGTTCAGCACCCCGCAGACCGGGCCGCCGAAATCATTCTGAGCCTTCCAGGCCTTGGTTTGGCTAAAAGCTTAAGAGCTAAGGGCTAAAAGCTAGAGAGCTCCCCTAAACCTTGTGCTCCCAGCATCTTTTGCGGGAGAATCTTCATCATAGGAAATGGGTTATCATTGCCTGGAGAACCTCCTGAATGTGGATTTACCCTCGGCGCGCTCTGAGCGTCCTTACGAGTTCCCTGACTCTGGCATTGCTGGTTCTGCTCGCGATCCCGTCGCGGGCGGCGGAAAAGGCGCGCCTTCGCGTCGACGACTATCGTATCGAGGCTGAACTCGACCCCCATCTCCATCAGATTTCGGCTCGAGCCAAGGTCAAATTTACGGCCCTGCAGGATCTGAGCGTCGCTGTCTTCGAACTGCACAATGACCTGCGCGTCACCAAGGTGACGGATGAAAAGAACCAGCCTCTGTCTGCCGAGCGCGTGACCCAGGATTCCACCGTCCGCGTGCCGTTGCCTGCGGGCTTGTCCAAAGACGCCTCTACCACCTTGACTTTCGAATACGACGGGACGCTGGAAAGCGCCGACAACAGCCCGGTGCCCGGCCTCAAGTTGGCCTATATCGGCGACGACACCAGCTACCTGCTCTATGCCGGACGCTGGTTCCCGGTCAGCGGCTATGGCCTCAACCGTTTCACGTCCACCATCAGCGTGACCGTGCCCGCGCATATGCTGGTAATCGGCAGCGGCCAGTCCAGCGTCACGGATGCAGCAGCTTCGAAGAAGCCCAACGCCAGCGTTCTACCCACCAAGACTTTCACCTTCGTTTCCACCAAGCCCAGTTTCCCCGGGACTATCGTTGCCGGAGTTTTTGCGCCGGAATATAAGAGCGACGAAGCTGGCCTGGACCTTCACGTTTTTTTCAAGCCCACGCATCAGAGTCTGGCTCCGGCCTATACCACGACCGCGGTGCAGGAGTTCAGCTACTTCATCACGCTGTACGGCCTGCCGCCATCGCAGAAAATGAACATCGTGGAATTGCCCGCAGACACGCTGCCCTACCTTTGGGCGCCAGAAATCGCCGGATTGGCGGGACCTTCCATCACCGAGAAAACGAACTACCGCCTGCTCGCCGACGCCATATCCCATCAGTGGTGGGGCGTCTCCGTGAGTCCGGCCACCAAGGATGACTGGTGGTTGAGTGACGGCTTCTCCCGCTATTCGGAGGCGATGTATGTAGAGAATGCGGCCGGGGCCGCAGGCCTGGAAGAAGCGGTGAAGGATATGTCGGTGGGCGCCTTAGCCTACGATACGGTGCCACTCTCGCAGGCCAGCAAGCTCGACATTTTCTCCACCGAATTTCAATCGCTGGCCACCGACAAGGGCGCGATGATCCTGCACATGCTGCGCTCGGTGCTGGGCGAGGACAAGTACAACAAGACGATGCGCGAATTTGCCGCGCAATTCGCCGGAAAATCGGCGACTACCGACGACTTCCGCGAGGTCGCTGAGAAAAACAACGGGCAGCAGCTGACCTGGTTCTTCTCCCAGTGGCTCGATTCCACCGGCGCCCCCGAGTTCAAGGTGAAGTACACCACCTACCGTCTGGGCGGCAATTTTGCCAAGGAATCGAAGGCCCAACAGGAAAGAGCTCCGGGATTCCGCGTCACCGGCGAAATTTCTCAGGATCTCGATCTGTTCCGCATGCCCGTGGACCTGCGAATTGATACTGACGGAAAAACCGAGAATCAGCGAGTGGAAGTCGTGGGCACGAATTCGCCTTTTTCGATTGAGACCTTCGGCCGCCCGCGGCGCATTGCGGTCGATCCGGATCACCGCGTACTCACCAACTCCAGCGACGTGAAGTTGCGCGCATCCATCCTGCGCGGGCAGGCGATGCAGCAACAGGGAGATCTAACCGGCGCGCTGTTGGAGTTCAACAAAGCCCTCGACCTCAACAAGAATAGTTCCCTCGCCCACTATCGCATTGCCGAAGTCTTTTTCCTGCAGCGCAACTACCAGTCCTCAGCCAACGCTTACCGCGAAGGCCTCAACGGCGATGGAGATCCACGCTGGACCGAAGTCTGGAGCCGCATTCAGCTCGGCAAAATTTTCGATATCACGGGCCAGCGCGAACGGGCGGTGAACGAATATCGTCAGGCCCTTCAGACCAACGACAATACCTTCGGCGCTCTCGAAGAAGCCCGGAAATACCTCCAGAAGGCCTACGAACGGCCGAAAGAGAAATCGTGATCAGTGGTTAGTCCCAGCGTGACAAATCCTCGGTAGACACCAATAACGGTCGCGGCAGAACGCGTGCAGCCGCTTAGTCGGGTGTGATCAGGCAATCAACATGGCGCGAAGGGCCCAACTCGCCACAGTCGCGGTGGCACTCATGTTCACCGCAACCACCCTGGCCCAAGAAACGCCCAAGCCGTTTCCCGTAGTCTCGACCGTCGATCAGCCCAGCATCGCCGGCCACCCAGTTGAATTGGACGCGCAGGGAAAACTTCTGCCCTGGCCGATGCCCGGCAACGTCGGCTATTCCTACTCGTCCCATTTTCTTTCGCAGTGGACCATCCTGTGGGATCAGTACAACCGCCAGCGACTTTACTATTATCACTGTTGCTTCGATTTCGATCGGACGACTTACGAACTAATCCCCGACAAAACCTGGGCAAACTCAACTGGATACCTGCGAGCGATGCTGCAGGGTTTTGTGGAACGCCTCTATCCCTACACCGGAGATCCCCGGACTCTCACCTTCCTTGAAGACTTCGTCGATTACGAAGTGGAAAATGGCCGCACTCCCGCGGATTATGCATGGGCGCGAGTGCCCTACCCATCGGCCGATCCCGGGGCCCGGCACTACAGCGGCTGGAGCCGGCATGGCAAAGATTACGTTGAGCCTCACGTCGTTGGTGAAGATGGGTACGCCTACCTCCGGCTGTACGAGATGACCGGCAACACGAAGTACCTGCAGGCCGCCATCCTGTGCGCCGATGCGCTGGTCAAGAACTACAAACGCGGAGACGAGACCCACTCTCCGTGGCCGGTGAGATGTTATGCGCGCGACGGCAGGACCGAAGGCGCCCCCATGGGACCCTATTCGGCGAATGTCATAGAGCCCATCATGCTGTTCGACGAACTCCTGCGGCTGCGTCTGGGCGACGTTGCCGGTTACGCCCGCGTCCGCCAGCTGGCCTGGCAATGGTTTAAGACGTATCCGCTCACCAACAACGTGTGGGTAGGCTATTTCGAAGACGTCGCACCCACCATGGGAAACATGAATCAGGTGATCCCTCTGGAATTTGCACGCTATGTTCTATTGCATCCGGAAAAAGACCCGCAGTGGAAGGAGCATGCGCGACAGCTGATTGCCTGGGTAAAGACCACGTCAAAATGGCCCAAGTACATTGTGCACGGCGCGACCGTGACCACGGAACAAGGCGACGGCAAGAGTTTCTGCTGCAACCTCCCGAATCAATGTTGCGACAGCCACACCGCGCGCTTGGCCGCCGTCGAAGCCCTGTATTTTGCCAAGACCGGCGATCCGGAATATCGCGAAGCAGCGTTTCGGTCCTTCAATTGGGTAACTTATTTTCAAGGACTTCCCGGCGGAGCCCATGCTCCGTTCGGCGAAAACCAATGGTGGTTCACGGACCAGTTCGCAGATGGCCCACGGCGTTTGATGGACGCCTTCTGGGCCGTCCCCGAGTGGGCGCCCGCCGACGAGTCGCACTTACTGGGCTCGTCTTCCGTGGTCACGAAAATCAGCTACGGTAAAGGCTCGGTGACCTATTCCACTTTCGACCCTGAGTCCAACGACGTGCTGCGGCTTAACTTCAGTCCGGAGTCCGTGACTGCGAACGGACGGCCTTTGCGGCAGCGCAAGGCTCTCGATCAGCCGGGGTTTATTTTTGACGAGTCAACCCGCGTGCTGCGAATTCGTCATGACGGCGCGCGCGACATCGACATTCAGGGCAAGCATGCACAAGAAACACGGGAAAGCGTTCCTCCGCTCTACGTCACCTTCGACGATCCGCATCTGGCCTCGGGAACGGAACTAAGCGGTTCATATCCCTCCGGAATCCTCGACTGGCCGCAGCATGAGTGGAAGATTGGCGTGCCCAGCGGCAAGTTCGGCACCTTCAACCTGGTTCCCGCCGAACCTGCCGCCCGGGAGTTGGAATTTTCCTTTCCCAATCCCCGCGTATTTGTCGGCGTCGATGTTTATAACGGCGGGACCTCGGAGGCAAGCATCGCAGTCCACACGGACGGCGCGCGCGACATATCAATGACTCTCAAACCCGGCGAACTGCGACGGATACGCACAGGATGGTCTGAAGCGAGTTCACGGATCAGCATCGCACTCACTCATGGCGACGGTCTAAGATTCGACAACCTGGCCTATGTGCACGAATAACTTCTTTCTTGTTTGTAATTTTTTGTGCGTTACGGCGAGGCCTGCATGCCATTTTGAGTCCGGGGTCCGGCTAACCTTTTCGCGGCAGTCGAGGTCTAAATACCTAACTACCCAGCGGGGAACTTTACCGAACTCGGCTGCGTATCTCTGATCAGATGGTTGGGCGGGATTGAGACCCCTCGCCCGAACGTTACCCGGGTGCCCCCGCGCCCCTCCCCGGAGGCGTGGGGGCATGATTCTGCCACAGCTTTATGCGAATGCTCTTCGACATCATTCGGCAGTCCCTGTCCACGCTGTGGGCGCACAAGCTGCGCTCGTTCCTCACCATGTTTGGAATCGCCTGGGGCGTTGGCTCCCTGCTGTTGCTGGTCGGCCTGGGAGAAGGCTTCCGCAGCGGCCAGGAAAAGCAGCTGGCCACGTTGGGACAAAACATCATGTTCATGTTTCCCGGACGGATTCCTGCGGTCGAAGGCAGTACTCAGTCCGGGAAAACTTATTACTTCACCTACAAAGATTATTTGGCGGTCCGCAGTGAGGCTCAGTTCGTAGGCGCGTTATCGCCCGTGCTAAACCGCGAGGATATTCGCGCGGTCAGCGACTACGGCTCGACCAATGGCCAGGTTTTCGGCGTGGCCTCTGATTACAACCAGATACGTAACGTGCCCGTTGAACCAGGCCGCTGGTTCAACGAAAAGGACAACTCGGAACGCCGCCGTGTGGCCGTGGTGGGCTGGGAGTTGCTCAAGAACATGTTTCCCGGGCGGCCGGCGGTAGGCTCGACGATTCTGTTGAACGGAATCAATTTCGACGTGGTCGGAGTAGTCGCGAAAGTAGGACGCGACGGCAATAACGGAACGAACTCGCGAATCTTCATCCCCATCGAAACCATGCGCGATCTCTTTCCATTGACCAAAGCAAATTCCGAAGACGCGATTTCGTTCCTCAACTATCAGCCGATCTCTAAAGATCTGCACGCCGAGGCGAAAGACGAAATTCATCGTATCCTGGCGCGCCGCCACGGTTTCAGTCCCAAGCTGCAGGACGCCTTTGAAGATTGGGACACCATCGAAAACATGAAGCGGGTGGGAAGGATCTTCGACGCCATGGACTGGTTCCTGGGCGTGGTCGGCGTCGTGACGCTGGGTCTGGGAGCTATCGGCATCATCAACATCATGCTGGTCTCGGTGACCGAGCGAACCAAAGAGATCGGCCTGCGCAAAGCGCTGGGCGCAACCTATCGCGCCATTCTGACGCAATTTTTCATCGAAGGCGCGTTTCTCACGGCTTTCAGCGGTGGCATCGGGTTGGCCATAGCCACCGGGTTTGTAACCCTGCTCGCAATGTTGCCCTCGCCTGAAGGCTTTGATACGCCCCGAATCATTCCTGCGTCTGCGTCGGCGGCCATCGGCTCTCTGGCAATTGCAGGAATAGCGGCGGGTCTGTATCCGGCGCGCAAAGCGGCGTTGTTGCCGCCGGTAGAAGCGTTGCGGCAGGAGTAAGAAAAGCAGCTGCTAGCTCCTGGCTGCTAGCTTCTAGCCAAAGCAATCGAACGAGGGCTAGTAAGGTTCAAGCTAAAAGCTAGGAGCTAGAAGCTAGGAGCTGTGTTTCCATGATCATTGACCTCGCCACCCAGGCCTACAATGCGCTCCGCCACAATCGGCGCCGCACCGTGCTCACCATGCTCGGTATGGCATGGGGCATTGCGACGGTCGTGCTCCTGCTCGCCTACGGCACCGGCTTCGAGCGCGGATTGTGGTCAGCCTTCCGCTCTTTCGGCACCAATCTCGTCTTCATTTTTCCCGGCCGCACCGAGTTGCAGGCTGGAGGCACCAAGGCGGGCACTCAGGTTCGGCTCACGGTCAACGATCTCGACTACATCCGCGCCGAAGTCCCGTTGTTGAAGCGAGTTTCGCCGGAGGCTTTCAAGAATTGCGTGGTCGCCTATAGCACGCGCAGCGCGAACTATGGCGTCAGCGGCGTATACGCTTCATACGGTCGAATGCGCAAAATGGATGTCGCGGAAGGCACCTTCTTCAGCGAAGCCGACGACTTCACGCACACGCGCGTCGCGGTAATCGGTTCCGACGCGAAGAAAAAATTGTTCTCCGGCCAGAACGCGCTGGGCGAAAACCTTCGCCTCGACGGCATCTCCTATCAAATCGTCGGCGTACTTAAACATCAGGTGCAGAACGGGGACGACAATATCAACGAGCACGTCTACGTTCCTTTCAGCGCCATGAGTGATCTGATCAACACCTACTATCTGAGCTCGGTCGTCATGGAGTATGAAGGTGATCACGCAAAAATTGTGAAGGCCGTCCGCGATTCCATGGCCTTTCACCACAGCTTCGATCCCAAGGATCACCGCGCCATCTTCGTCTTCGACGTCTTCGCCGATCTCATGGACTTGCAGGTGATCTCCACCGGGATCAAGATTCTGCTGGGCTTTATCGGTCTGCTGACGCTGGGCATTGGTGGCGTCGGCCTGATGAATATCATGCTAGTCTCAGTGACCCAGCGCACCCGCGAAATCGGCGTAGAAAAAGCTTTGGGCGCGCATCGCTGGCACATTCTGTTTCAATTCCTCGCCGAAGCGCTGGTGATTACCGCGCTGGGCGGCCTGCTGGGCGTGGTTCTTGCATATCTGGTCTCGTGGTCGGTAGGATCGCTCACCCTGTGGAGCGCGTTTGAAGACAATGCCAGCGAAGGCGACATTCATCTCTACATCGACTCCGCTACGCTGATCTGGTCGACCGCAATTCTCAGCTTTGTCGGCATCATCAGTGGAATGCTGCCGGCCATCAAAGCCGCGCGCCTCAATCCGATCGAAGCTCTCCGATATGAGTAGCGACGGCCATTGATGTCGAGTACGATTAGCGGGAAATTCTCATTTGTACTGATACAGCATGCGGCAAAACGCATTGGCATCGTGCGCTGCATAAATACTGCTCAAAGGAAACGATGAAATCACAAATCTCAGTTGCCCTGTTAGCTATGCACGTTTTTGTCGCTGCCCTGTTCTGCGCACTCACCGCAGCCCAATCCAAGAGCGAAGCGCCCACTCAGCAGAAACCTCTCCCGCCCGGCCTGGATGAGCGCTTTCTCGATACTTCCGCAGATCCCTGTGTGAATTTTTTTCAATACGCTTGCGGAAACTTCACCAAGTATTACCCCCTCCCCAGCGACCGCTCCGGCTACGGCACCGGTACGATGATTTTCGAGCACAACGAATACGTCCTGCATACCATGCTGGAAAGCGTGGCTGCCGGCGGCGCCGATCGCACACCCAACCAGCAGAAAACTGGAGACTATTTCGCTGCCTGCATGGACACAAACGCAATTGATCAAAAAGGCTTGAAGCCCTTCCAGCCCGAACTCGACCGCATTACCGCACTTAAGGACAAGCGTGAATTGACGCCGTTGCTGGCGCATTATCAGCTCATCAATGTGAATGCGTTTCTTGGGCTGGGCGAGCAGCAGGACTTCAAGGACGCGTCCCAGCAGATTGCGGCGGCCGATCAAGGCGGCCTGGGCCTGCCCGAACGCGATTATTATTTCCGCACCGGCGATGCAGCGGAAAAAACCCGCAAGCAATACGTGCAGCACATCACCAATACTCTGAAGCTGCTGGGCGAGTCCGACAGCGAAGCGGAAAGCGATGCTCAGAGCATCTTCCAACTGGAGACTGCGCTTGCCAAGGCCTCCATGGACATCACTTCACGCCGCGATCCCAAGAATGTCTACCATCTAATGGAAGTCACCGATCTGCAAAAGATGACCCCAAGCCTGAACTGGGCCAGCCTACTCTCCGAGTCGCGCTTCCCCAGCGTGAAACAGATTAACGTTACCAATCCCGATTTTTTCAAGGCGCTCAACACGCTGCTCGATTCGACCGATCTGAAGACAATCAAAGCGTACTTGCGCTGGCAACTGATCGCATCCGCCGATTCAATTGCACTGCCCAAAGCCCTGGACGAAGAGACTTTTGACTTCCGCGGCCACAAGCTGAGAGGACAACCCGAGCAGCAGGCCCGCTGGAAGCGTTGCGTGCAAGCGACTGATGGCGCGCTGGGCGAGGCTGTGGGGCAAGTCTATGTCACGCAGGAATTCCCGCCGTCCAGCAAGGCAGCAACGCTCCAGATGGTGCACGACATCGAGAATGCGATGGATCTGGACATCGACACCCTCGACTGGATGAGCCCAGAAACCAAGGCCCGCGCCAAGATCAAACTCAAGGCCATCGCCGACAAAATTGGTTATCCCGACCACTGGCGCGACTATTCCAAACTGATTGTGGAACGCGATGACGTTTACGGCAATACGCAACGCGCGGCCATTTTTGAAAACCTCCGGCAGATCAATAAAATTGGTAAGCCTGTAGATCGCGGCGAGTGGGGCATGACTCCGCCGACTGTCAATGCCTACTACAACCCCAGCATGAACGACATCAACTTTCCGGCCGGCATCCTGCAGTCGCCTTTCTATGACCCCAAGGCCACCGATGCGGAAAACTATGGCCACATTGGCGGAGTCGTCGGCCACGAACTGACCCACGGCTTCGACGATCAGGGACGGCAATTTGACGGCAAGGGCAATCTCTCCGACTGGTGGACCGCCGAAGACGCAAAGAAGTTTGAAGAAAAAGCGGATTGCACCGTGAAAGAGTACGGCAATTTCGTCGCGGTCGACGACGCGAAAGTAAATGGCAAGCTCACTCTCGGTGAGAATACTGCCGACAACGGCGGACTGCGCCTCGCGTTCATCGCGTTTCTGGCGGACGCCAAGAGGAAGAACATCGACCTGAACCAGAAGCAGGACGGCTTCACCCCGATCCAGCAGTTCTTTTTGGGCCACGGCCAGAACTGGTGCGGAAGCACGCGGCCCGAACAATTGCGCTTGCAGGTGCAAACCGATCCACATTCCCCTCGCGAATTCCGCGTGAACGGGGTGGTTCAGAACATCCCAGAGTTCGGAAAGGCCTTTGGCTGCAAAGTCGGCCAGCCCATGATGCCGGCGAATGTTTGCCGCGTATGGTAATTCGAAGTGAGGGTGCCCCACGTCTCGCCTCATTTGCGAGACGTGGGGATTTCGCACGGAAGCATTCGGGTTTGCCCTTCTGATTTGTACAATGCTTCCGTGCCCACTCCAGCCGAGGTTCGCCTCGATCGCGTCAATGCTCAGCTGCGGCTGTACGAGCATCCTCTGCTGAACTTCTCCGCGCGCGCCAAGGGCGAAAGCGTCGAGATCATCATTAAGTTCAGAGACGAATCCGTTCCCGTGCACACCTACTATTTCGACCTGCATCCCCGCGATCTCGACCATCCGCAGTTCGAATGGAGCTTTCAGCGCCAACTCTTCGACGCCTTGCACGACTACTTCATGGAGATGTTTATCCGCACGCCGCAGGATCGCGCCGACCGCCGCCAGCAGGGACTGTGAGCACTCTCCGTCAAAAGATCGAACAGCAAATTCGGGAACGCGGTCCGATCCCTTTCTCGCGCTACATGGAGTTGTGCCTGTACGATCCCGACTTCGGCTACTACTCGCGCAACGCCGCCCAGTTCGGCAAAGCGGGAGACTTCTACACTTCGAGCGACGTTCACGCAGTTTTCGGGCGCCTGCTGGCGCGCCAGTTCGAGGAGATGTGGCGCGTCCTGGGCTCCCCGCACCACATCACGTTGAGAGAAGTCGGCCCCGGCCGCGGCCTTTTCGCTCAAGATATGCTCGATTGGTCCGAAAAGAAGTTCCCTGATTTCTTTTCTGCGTTGCACTATGTTCTGGAAGAACGATCGCCGGCGTTACGAGAGCGCATTGAGACAATTTTGAACCGGCATATTCAATCGGGAAAGACACAACTCATTTCGTCCGCCTCCCTCGACGCCAATGCGGGAAGCATTCTGTTCGCAGCCGCGGAGCGGCGACACAATGCAGCCCACGGCGCAAGCCGTGGGTCAGTTCGCCAAGCTGACCAAGCCCCGGAGGGGCGAAAGAATCCGTCGGCGGCGGACACTCCCACAATCATCTTCGCCAACGAATTCTTCGACGCTATTCCGGTCGAAATCGTCAGTCCGCAAGGCTCCCTCCGCATCGACGCTTGCGCTGGACGCTTTGTCGAAACCTGGGCTCCGCCTTCGCCCGAAGAACTAGAATTCCTCGACCGCTACTCGATCCATCCCGAACCCGGCGAACGCGTCGAAGTCCCCCTGCAATCGCAGATGTACATGAACACTGCAGCCAAGCTCGAACGCGGATTCATAGTCGTGATTGACTACGGTTACACTCGCGAAGAGCAACTCTCCGGCCGCCATCGCGGAACGTTGAAAGCCATTCGCCAGCATTCGGTCAGCGAAAATACGTATGAGGCTCCCGGTGAGCAGGACATCACTGCCGACGTAAACTTCACCGCGCTTGCAGCCGCCGCTGAAAAACAAGGCATGCAGACACAGAAGCTCGTCACCCAATCGCAGTTCTTGCTAGGCATCGGCGAAGCCAATGAATTTGCCGACGCCTTTGAGGAATGCCGCCTGCCGCAAGAACGCGCGAAAGTCGCCCTTCAACTTAAACATCTGGTCACGCCTGCAGGCATGGGCGAAAGCTTTCACGTCCTCATCGGCAGCAAGGGGGTCGCAGGAGAAGAGGTAGCGGCCTTGTCCGGTCTCAATTTTGGAACAAAACTCACTCGCCGCTGAAGACTTGACGGCTGAACCTGGCTTTTCACAAATCTATACAATGTTGGAAACAACTCAAACAACCGCCAGAGATTCCCACATGATGGACGATCATTTTCGGGTTTAGCGAGAGAGGTAAACATGAAGCATTCAAGCGCCAGAATCCTTTTCTTTGCCTTCGCGTTATGCGCGATAACAACCGTTCAGGCAGCGCAAAGCGGAAGCAGTAATTCCCCAACGAGCACACACCGTCCCATCATCTATGTCATGCCCAATGCTGTCACGAACCCGGGACCTGGCGACAATTCGCAGGTGGTCGTGGACTCTTCGCATAACGGCAAGGATCCGCAGATTGCGAAAATTTATCAGGAACTGCAACGCCGCAAGGAATGCCAGGCTTTCTCCGAGAACATGATCAAGGAGAAAGCGGATTATTTCCTGCTTCTACAGCACGGCGGCTGCAAAGGAAACCGCTGGGCAGTCTCCAATAAGAATGGTGACGTCATCGCGTCCGGCGACTCACTCCTGCTTGGGAATTCGGTGAGAGACGCCTGCGTGGCGATCAGCAAAAATCTGCAAGACCAAGGAGTCCCGGCGGGAAAATAGTTCTCACGGGTTTTTCATGATGATAAATTTGTGGAGACAGCCGCCCTCGGCTGTCCCGGGCGCAGCCGGGCGCTTTCGAGAAGCCAGATCAGGCTTTCGCAGCAGTGTCCGGATACTCATAAACCCCGCGTCCCGATTTCCTGCCCAGGCGTCCAGCCTTCACATACTGCACCAGCAGCGGCGCAGGACGATATTTTTCCCCCAGCGATTTGTGCAGATATTCCAGGATGCTCAGCCGCGTATCGAGTCCCACTAAGTCCACCAACTCGAACGGCCCCATGGGATGATTCAGCCCCAGCTTTAAAGCCTTGTCAATATCCGCAGCCGACGCGATCCCTTCCTGCAGCATGTAGAACGCCTCATTCCCGATCATGGCGTTGATCCGGCTGGTGATGAATCCCGGCGACTCCTTGATCACCACAACGTCCTTGCCCATGCGCTTGCCCACTTCGACGGCGGTAGCCAGCGTTTCGTCATCGGTCTCCAGCGTGCGCACCACTTCGAGCAGCTTCATCTTGTGGACGGGATTGAAGAAGTGCATGCCCACGCACTTCTTCGCGCGGTAGGTCACGCTGGCAATTTCAGTAATGCTAAGGGACGAAGTGTTCGACGCCAACATCGTTGTTGGCCGGCAGATTTTGTCGAGCAGGGTGAAGATCTCGATCTTCGACTCCATCTCCTCCGGCACAGCTTCGATGACCAGATCGGCCTCGCGCGCGGCTTCTTCAACCGAACCGGCGTACTCCAATCGCCGAAACGCTGAGTTTGCATCTGGCGCTGTGACCTTGCCCAGCTCGACCGCCTTATCGAGGTTGGCGCGGATTTCGGACTCTGCCTTGCGCAAAGCCCCCGGCAGCAAATCTTCGAGGATCGTGCGATAGCCGCCCAGCGCCGCCGCGTGCGCAATGCCACGTCCCATGATTCCGGCGCCGATCACGGCAATCGTCTGGATCTGCACCACCTACTTCTCCGCCTTCTCAAGGTCCGCAACGGCAGAATCGATGGCTGTGACGGTCGAGCGCAGAGCTTGCGCCAGCCGCTTCCGCTCCTCTGTGCTCATGTTGGGAATGTAGATACATATGCGGCGCAGCGTTGTGGTCATGTCTTCCACATAATTCATCGCTCGAATCAGTTCACCTGTCACTACTGCCATGAGAGCTCCTCTTCTACTTTGATCTACTCGTCTGATCTGCTAGTTTCGCTCTGCTAGTTTCGGCCCGCGAAAAAATCGGCTGCTGCCTGACCACAGTCTGGATGCGAGCTTGTCTCCGCTTGCTGGACATTCTATTGTGAGCGCGCTCACGAATTTAGTAAGCCCGTCCACCCAATCCCATACACGATTACGCCAGAACACGCCGGGCCGCTTTTGCGCGCGTGCACGACCCTGTTCACACCACTATTGTAGCGAGGGTTGAAAAGCCCATGAACATTGGAGAAAGAAATGGTAGGCACGAGGAGACTCGAACTCCTGACCTCTACCGTGTCAAGGTAGCGCTCTAACCAACTGAGCTACGCGCCTAAACTTGGCTGTCAAATACTTCCGGCGCCAACGCTACGGGCGGATCCGTTAGGCCAATAAGAATATTACCATGCACCTGGGACGTAGCGCGGGTCCCTAAACAGACATTATCTCTGCTGCAGTGGCACGACGAAAAAGGTCGGGGTCATTGATTCGCTGGCAGTACTCAGCAAAAGACGGGCGGGGACCTTTCCAGCGAAGGTCTTCCACTGTCTCGAAGACGGGCACGTCCAGGCGCAGGGTGGCGAGCGTACGAAACAAGAGAGCTTCGTTCCAGGCGCTAAGGAGGGATTCGGAGAGCCGCTGGGCTCTGCGGATCGATGTATGCCATTGGCGCCAATCTTTTGGAACAAGTTCCAGATGAGAGTACTGGGATAACACCAGCGCTGCCGCCTTCGCTCCCCAGCCCGTCACGCCGGGGAAACCGTCGGCACTGTCGCCTACTACGGCCAGGTAGTCTGGGATGGACCGCGGCGTCACGCCAAATTTAGTCACGATGCCGGCTTCGTCGCGCACCGTATTCTGCCTGCGATCTAGTTGTACGACTCGCGTACCCACGACGCATTGCCCGAGATCTTTGTCGGGAGTACAAATGAAAACCTGATTGACACGCTCATCCTGCGCGGCCTTTGCCGCGGCGGAGGCGAGCGCATCGTCGGCCTCGTAGTAGACCATGGGCCACACCAGCACTCCCATGGCTTCCAGAGCCTCTTCCAGGATCGGGAACTGCGAGAGCAGTTCTGGCGGAACGCCCTCGGCGGTTTTGTATCCGGGATACAGGTCGTTGCGAAACGACTCCACGACATGGTCGGTCGCGGCTCCGAGATGAGTTGTTCCGCGCTCCAGCATGGAAACGACCGACGTCAGGACACCCCGCACCGCGGCGATTTCCTGTCCGTTCGCATCTTTCGCGGACGGCACAGCGAAGAAGTGCCGGAACAATTCATAAGTGCCGTCGATCAAGTACACATCCATGCAAATGCTTCTCTCCTTCCGGAAAGTTCGTACTGTGATTTATGAACTGCTGTCCATCGCACTGAACAAATTGTTCAGCGCCTCCGCCAGAGTGGGATGGGCGAAAATGCCGTCGCGCAATGCGGTGTAGGACAACTTCCCCATCATGGCAATCTCAATGGCGGACATAATTTCACCGCCTTCGATGCCCAGGATTGCAGCGCCAAGAATCTGATTACTGTCGCTGTCCACGATCGCCTTCATAAAGCCGCGGGTTTCGTCGACTTCAAGGGCGCGCGCAACGCGGGTCATCGGCATTTTTGCGACGCGAATGTTGCGGCCTTGCGCGCGAGCCTGCGCTTCAGTAAGGCCGACCCGGCCCAACTGAGGATCGATAAAAACGGTGTACGGCACTTGGCGATTCCTGGTGGAGGCGGCTTTTTTTTCGATGAGGTTGGCGCGGATGATCCGAAAGTCGTCATACGAAATGTGGGTAAACGCGGGACCGCCTTTGATGTCGCCCAGTGCGTAGATGCATTCGGCGTTGGTTTCCAGGCGATCGTTCACCTGAATGAAGCCGTGGTTGTCGGTCTTAATTTTCGCTGCGGCAAGATTCAGTGTGTCCGAATTGGGCACTCGGCCCGTAGCAACGAGTAGATGCGAACCGGCCAAAGTGGTCGATCGGTTATTGCATTGCACATGCAATCGGATGCTCTTGCCCGATTCCTCCACTTCAGTTGCTTTCGCATCCAGGAGCACTTCAATCCCGTCCTGGCGCAGAATATCCCTGACCTCTTCCGCGATATCCGGATCCTCCTCGACGAGAAGCTGGCTGGCGGATTGAACGATGGTGACGCGGCTCCCAAACCTGCGGAACAGTTGCCCGAACTCCAGCCCAATGTAGCCTCCGCCCAGGATCAACAAATGATCCGGGATTGCATCGAGCTCCATAACGGAAATATTGTCGAGGAAGTGGACTTTGTCTAATCCATCGATTTTAGGCCGTGAAGCGCGGGTGCCGGCGTTGATGAAAATGTATTTCGCTGAAATTGTGCGATGGCGGCCCTCTTGTAAGCGAATGTCGACAGCCTTGGGACCGCTGAAGCTTGCATCGCCGAAGACCAAATCGAGGTTTGGAGTCTTCTCGATCTTTTTCTGGCTTCCGTTGCGAAAGCTGTCGACAATCTTTTGCTTGCGGTGACGAACTTTCGCCAGGTCGACGGTGATCGGCCCAGTCAGCACACCGTAGTCGGCGGCCCGGCGCGCCAGATATGCGACCCGCCCGCTCGCGACCATGGTTTTCGTGGGGGTGCATCCCTCGTTCACGCAAGTGCCACCGACATGCTTCCGTTCGATGAGAACGGTACGCATGCCTGCCCCTGCAAGGGCCGTGGAGAGCGGTGTGCCGGCTTGCCCCGACCCGATGATGAGGGCATCGTATTGCTCGGCAGTGTTCATGCGTACACCTCAGATGGTTGGCAGCGGGGAGCCTAAGGAAAGCATCTAATCGGCTTATTCAGAATCGCGAAGCCAGAAACAATCCCAGCCCGATTGCAATCACGTCCTCCGGGATTGCGACCGCGATATCCGGGACGCGCAAGGCGCGGACCAGTCCGACACGCGCATGATAGCCGCCGAAAGCTCCGGCAATTCCTCCGACCGCACCCGCAAGAGCTCCCAGCCAAAGTGTAGCGCCGCCAGCGACAGCCAGGCATGCGCCGCTCGCTGCGCCGGTGACAATTCGTGCGCAGAGGCCGACCGGGGCTGTGCGCGAGGGCGTATTCGGAAGCTTGTCAGCTACCAGTTCGACCAGCGCCAAAATCGAAAAGACGCCTACTGCCCACGCCGATCCCATGAACGCCAGAAGAGATCCGTGAAGATTGATCCAGCCGAGATGCGCCGCCCAGGCCACAACCGCAGGCGCTGTCAGGGACCGCAGGCCAGCAACGACGCCGATAGCGAATGCCAGGCCAAGGATGACTGCGGAATTCATAAGGCCTTCTTTCGTAACGGAAGTTAGTTATTCAGCCTCAGGCCACGCTTTCGGATAAGGGTAATCGGACCTGGAAGCGCGTGTCTCCGGGTTTGGAAATCACCTGAATGTTGCCGCGGTGTTTTTTCACGATGCGTTGGACCGTGTCGAGGCCAAGCCCGGTTCCCTCCCCAACTCCCTTGGTAGTGAAGAATGGTTCAAAAATGTGGGGCTCAACTTCCGGGGAAATTCCCGGACCGTTGTCGCCGATCTCGACCACAACACAATCGTCCTCGCGGAAGGCTCGTACCCGCAGCACACCTTTGCCGCCCATCGCGTCGATGGCGTTGTCGATGACGTTGGTCCAGACCTGGTTGAGCTCGCTGCCGAAAGAATTTACGAAGAGCGGAGTTTTCTGATAATTCCGCTGCACCTCCACTCCGCGCTTGAGTTTGTGATTCAAGATGGTGAGTGTAGTCTCAAGAGTCTTCACGATGTCGACATTCTGTATGGGCGACTGATCCATGAAGGTGTATTCCTTGATCGCACCCACCAGTTCGGAAATTCGCGAAGTACTGCTCTCGATTTGATTCAACAAGTCGGCGATTTCCAGGGAAGCAGAAATTCGCACCAGCGCGGCGCGGGCGGTGGCCGCGTCAAGATGGGCGAACAGTTGCTCCAGCGCTTCGGCTTTGAAGTTCTTGCGGGCCAGGTCGGCCGCAAGCTGCCACAGGTCATTTTGTCCGTGACTGCGAAGCAAGGAGTCGAGCCGTTCTTCCAGATCGCTGATGGTCAGCGCGTCCGGAGGCGGGCCGTCCACCTGGACCAGCGAAGCCTCCAACTTCTCAATCTCCGACTTCTGTGCCGGGGTGAGATCGCGCCTTCCCAGGTCATGGCTGGCATCCCGCACTCGCTTCAAAATCTCGCGCAACTGGCTGGCCGCACGCTTCGCGGCCGAAGAAGGATTGTTGAGTTCATGAGCCAGTCCCGCTGAGAGTTTGCCCAGCGCCGCCAGCCGGTCGCGTTGTTGTTCAAAGCGGGTCGCTTCGCGGATCCGGTCCGACATCAGTCCCACCAGACGCTGGGTGAGTTCCGGCATTTTCTGTATGAGTTCCGGAAATTTCGAGGACGGAAATCGCAGGGCGCGGCTGTCGGTCTCGGCTCGCCCGCCTACCTTAAACTGCTTCATCCTCGAATACGGCAATACTCCCGTAACGTCGCCGGGCTCCAGGTTAAAGATGACGGTTTCGCCCGCCAGTTCACCCCGCACTTGAAAAATACCCTCAAGAATCACAAACATGGCGTCGGCCGGATCGCCCTGGCGTGAATAGACCTCGCCCGCCTTAAGACGCATTTCCTGCGATTGGCTGAGGAACCAGGCGAGTTGATCGTCCGGCAAGTCAGCGAATACGGGAACGCGAAGCAGTTCGGATGTTTCGACCATTTAGACCTTGCTCAAATATTGATGGATGAATTGCACCGCCACGGAACCCTCGCCAACTCCGGAGGCCACGCGTTTGACCGAACCGTGCCGCACATCGCCCACCGCAAATATACCTGGCACATTCGTTTCCAGAAGAAACGGATCGCGATCGGGCGTCCAACCCTTAGGCCGCTGTCCACCTTGCATCAGGTCGGGCCCGGTCCGAATGAATCCGCGTTCGTCCCGTTCGACAGTGCCGGCCAGCCAGTCCGTCCGCGGCAGAGCGCCGATGAAGATGAACATCGAACTTGCCGCCACCCGCTCGATCTTATCGGTGTCCGAACACAGGACCGAAATTTCTTCCAGGTGGGTTTCGCCATGAACTTCTGCAACGCCGGCATGGGTCCACAATTGAATGTTCGGAGTCTCCTTGATCTGATCAATCAGATATTGCGACATGGTGCTGGAAAGCGAATCTCCCCGAACCAGGATGACGACTCGCTCCGCATATTTGGCAAAATTCATCGCTGCCTGGCCGGCCGAATTCGCGCCGCCAACGACGTACACGACCTCGCCCTTGCAAGACAGTGCCTCGGTGGCGCCGCCGCCGTAGTAAACGCCTGCGCCCTGCAACTGGTCAATACCGGGAGCGTCCAGTTTTCTCCATTGCACTCCGGTTGCGATCATCAAAGCGTGGCAAGAAATCTCGCTGCCATCTGCCACTTTAATGATGCGATAAGGTCCCTCGGTGCGAACGCCAATCGCCTCCTGAGGAGCCAGGATTTCAACCCCAAAACGTTTCGCTTGCACCACCGCCCGGCGAGCCAGATCGCCCCCGCTGAGCCCTGCGGGGAATCCGAGGTAGTTTTCAATCCGCGAACTCATTCCTGCCTGGCCACCCGGGGCTTCCCGTTCGAGCATGACCGTGTGCAATCCCTCGGACGCCCCGTAGACGGCTGCGGCCAGCCCGGCCGGGCCTCCACCTACAATTGCCAAGTCATAAAAGCTGGTCTCAGCGCGCGTCCGCAATCCCACCTTTTGCGCCACTTCCGAGGGCACGCCGTTGAGAAGCTTGGTTCCATCCGAAAACAAAACAATGGGAAGGTCAGTGGCATCCGGCCCCAGAGCTTCGAGGAGGCGTTTGGTTTCCGGATCGTTGGCCGAACCCTCTACGTCGATCCACTGATAAGGAACGTGGCTGCGAGCCAGAAAATCTCTCAGTTCGTACGATCGCGGAGACCATCGCGTGCCCAATACTCGAATGCCTTGAAAAGCCGGGCGGTACGAAGCCTGCCAATCGTCGAGCAAGTCATCGAGCTGAGGATACAGGTGCTCAGTGGGAGGATCCCACGGCTTCATAAAAAAGTAGTCAAGATTAGCCTGGTTAATAGCGCTGATCGCGGCATTGGTATCGGCGTAAGCGGTGAGCAGCGCCCGCTTGGCGTCGGGAAATATCTTCCGCGCCTCTTGCAAGAAAACTACGCCATCCATGTGCGGCATACGCTGGTCCGCGAGCAGGAGTGCGACGCCGTCATTACGGACCTTCAGCCCTTTGAGAAGATCGAGGGCGCCTTCCGGGGAGTCGCTGCTGAGGACGCGATAGCCCGCGCCATACTGCGACCGCAAATCGCGCTCGATGGCCCGCAGGACATCGGGGTCGTCGTCCACGGTCAGCAGAATCGGCTTTGCCATGTTCGTTCTTCGGTTTATCGGTCTTCGGTTAAAGAGAAAACCCGGGATTCCCGAACAGTCTGATTAGATAACTAAAACCCGATTCGGTCGCATCAAGTGGAGTGTTCTTACGACAGGACGTCGTCCAGTTCGATTTCGTCCACGTAACACCATACCCAGGACTCTCCCGGCTCATTGGAACGGATGAGGGGATGCTGCGTCTTTTTGAAATGTTTGGTGGCATGCTTGTTCTTCGACGAGTCGCAGCAGCCCACATGTCCGCAGCTCAGGCACAGGCGCAAGTGAACCCAGCGGTCGCCTGTTTTAACGCAGTCTTCACAGACGTGTGTGCTCGTTTCCTTGATTTTGATCTGATTCAGATGGGTGCATTCGTCCGGCATGGGATCCTCCAGGAAAACTCATCTTGAAATCCGGCAAGTGACCTCAGTCATGTAACGAAAGGACACCAGCACTGTCAAGACCCGCGCCCCTTCACTCACAATGATGTTGGGGGCATTCATCCGTGTTTCGGCTCGATTATTTGTCTTGCGTGTTAACCGTCGCGTCTACGATTCTGGTGGGCCGGCGACGCTCCGAAGGCTGGGCACTGGCCGGCGTCAACAGTGTAGTGGTGTGCATCATCGGCCTCAGAACCGATCAACTGGGCTTCATTCCCGCCAATATATTTTGCATGGTGATGAGCGCGATCAATCTGCACGCCTGGCGCAAGACACGGGCATCTTAGCCGAACTGCAGAACAAGTCCGTGATGCCCGGACTCCGCTCGTCGACGCGGCCCAAAAAAAAATTAAAGGCTTCTCCCCATCCGAGCGCTCCTGTTATCATTACCGTTAGCGTTGCTGTACCAATCTACGATCTGCCCTTCGCCATCTTGCTTTCGTAGGACTCGATGTTTGAGGATGCAACCATGGGGACCAATCCTACGCTTTCGAAGCGAAACTTAGGAACCACCCTGCTGCAGTATGCCCTCTCAATTACAGCGGTCGTGACCGCGCTTGTGGTTGGCACCGCACTCCATGCTTGGGCGGGCGAGCAGATATCCTACGTCCTGCTTCTCCCCGCAATCGCCTTTTCTGCCTGGTACTGCGGCCTCGGACCCTCCATAGTCGCCATTGGGTTGGCCCTCGCCAACACGCTCTACGGATTCATTCCTCCCACCCTCAAGTTTCGCATTCTCACTCCGGCCGAGCTCGTTTCCCTGCTGGCGTTCTTGTTCTCCTCCCTCGTGATCGTTGCCTTGGCCGAGTCCCGTCGGCGGCAAAATGAAAAACTGCGCAGGGCTCAGGGAGAACTCGAAACCAGTGTCCAGGAACGAACCGCAGACTTGGACGCTGCCAATCAGAATCTGCGAGAACTTTCTGCCCGCCTGCTCCAGTTACAGGATGAAGAAAGACGCCGCATCGCCCGCGAACTGCACGACAGCGTTGGCCAGATGTTGGCCGCGCTGAATATGAATCTCTCGGCGGTGCGAACCGACATCGAACGCCTGTCCAGGACCGCCAATGCACTCGCCGACAGCGAAAATCTCGTCCAGGAAATGACTACCGAAGTCCGCACCATTTCTCATTTGCTGCATCCGCCTTTGCTCGACGAAGCCGGCCTGTCATCCGCCCTTCGCTGGTATGTCGACGGATTCGCGCTGCGCAGCAAAATCCATGTTGATCTGGATCTCCCCGAGGACTTCGGACGCCTGCCCCGTGAATCCGAGACCGCTGTTTTTCGCGTCGTGCAGGAATGCCTCACCAATATTCATCGCCATTCCGGCAGTCCGGTCGCCCATATCCGCCTTCGTCAGCGCGACCATGAAGTGATCGTCGAGATCGCGGACAAAGGCAAAGGCATCCCGCCCGAAAAAAGGGAAGAAATGTCCTCCTCGGGCACGCCCGGGGTAGGCATCCGAGGGATGCGAGAAAGACTCCGCCAGCTGGGCGGCACGCTCGAAATTGACTCCAACGGCTCCGGCACAGTCATCACGGTCCGCTTGCCGATCGCAGAAACTTCGCAGCCCGCCAGTCCCATCGCGGTCCCCAACACCTCACCCGCAGCAGCGTAAAAGGCTCCTGAGGCGCTGTCATCCTGAAGCTTCGGCACCCTATATGTCATCCTGAGACCCGCGTTCTCCGCGGATCGAAGGATCCCTGCAATCCCCTGAGGACCCAGGCAGTTACTCACACCTCAACCTTCACTTTTGACGCGCCCATTTGCCCCTGCTAAACTTTTAGTTCGTCAGTTTTAGTTTGTCATTATTAGTTTATCCAGCCCACCGTTCTATTCAGAAGGGAAATCCGTGCGAGCAGAAACCCGCCATCAACTGAAACAGGATGCCTTCAGCCGTGTAACTTTCGACGCGGCCGAGAAAACCGCCGATTGGACCGTCGCCCACCGCACCACGCTGATCATTTCCGCCGTCGCCATCGCCATCGTTCTAGCCGCCGTCATTGGCGGATGGTACTACCTGAGCGCGCAAGATGAGAAAGCCAGTTTCGACCTCTCCCAGGCGGTGCGCACCATGGATACCCAACTGCGCCCCGAAGGAAGCCCCGCTCAGCCTGATGTCCCCAGCTTTACTTCCGCCAAGGAACGCGCCCAGACGGCGCAGAAGCAGTTTCAGGCCATTGTCGACAAGTATCCCCACACCCGCACCGCCGACATGGCTCATTACTTCCTCGGCGTGACCGCGGCGAACCTAAATGACAACACCGCCGCCGAGCGCAACTTCAAACTGGTAGCTTCCGCCGGCAACCGCGAGGTTGCGGCCGTTGCCAAGTCTGCTCTTGCCTCGCTCTATAGCCAGACCCATCGCCCGAAGGATGCCATTGCGCTTTATCAGGAATTGATCAACAAGCCGACCGCATCCGTCAGCAAGGTGACGGCGCAACTGCAGTTGGCCGAACTCTACCAGAACTCCAACCAACCGCTCGAAGCCAAGAGGCTCTACGAGCAGATCAAGAAAGAAAATCCGGGCGCCGAAGCCGGACAGCTCGCAACCCAGAAACTGGCGCAGCTGAAGTAGTTTTCCTACCGTCCGAACTGCACCGTGACCCGCGCTCCCGCCGCCACGTGCGTGCCCGCGGCTGGAGATTGCTGGCGCGCCAGGCCGCTGCCTACGGCTTCCAGTTGTAAGCCGATGTCCTGCGCGGATTCGACCGCACCGCGCACGGTCTTGCCCACGAACGACGGCACTTCGATCCCGCCCTGCTCGACGTCCAGGACTACGGTTCCGGTAGAGGGCAATTTTTCTTTGGCTTGGTTGGCAGCGTCTGCAGGTTTCTGGGAACCTTCGGCATTCGCCGCGTCGGTCAGCGCGTTCGAGGAAACTGGCTCGCGCATTGCCGCTGGCATGACGTTTCCCTTGGTTGCGGCATTCGCGGGCGTCGGCGGCTGAGCCACACTCGACTGCTTCGCCGCCTCCGAAGAATCAGAATTCACTTCCGCGGTTTCCAACGTTTCGCCGGGATGATCCGGAGTTCCTTCTTCCAGGTCCTTATCTTTCGTCTTTGCCTGCGCCAGCAACAACTGATGTTGCGGGGCCAGCGGCAGATCATGCGGCACATGCAGATACTCGAGTACCTGCTGAGAAACGCGCCGGAACACTGGCGCAGCGACCTGGCCGCCCTGATGAAGTCCCACGGCCGAGTCCAGAATCACGGCGACCACGATTTGCGGGTTGTTCAACGGAGCGAAGCCGGCGAACGATCCGATATATTTTGTCTTCGAATACGCCCCCGTCGCGGGATCGACCTTCTGCCCCGTGCCAGTCTTCCCCGCCGAAGTATAACCTTCGAGAATCGCCTTGCGGCCCGTGCCCTCGAGCACAACCTTCTGCATCATCGCGCGCATTTCAGCGGCCGTAAAAGACGAGATAACGCGATGTGCCGCGCCCGGTTGAAATGCGACAGTCTGCGGCGTGCCCCGTGGCTGCACCGTCCCAGCAACAATGCGCGGAGCCACCCACACACCATCATTCGCAAACGTCGACACTAATCCGGCCAACTGAATCGGCGAAATGCCAATCTCCTGGCCGATCGAAATGGCGGCGATGGAAACTCTCGACCAGCGGCTCGGCGGTTTGGTCAAGCCGCGAGTCTCGCCGGGAAGTTCAATCCCGGTCCGCTGCCCGAATCCGAAGTCGCGAATGTATTTGTAGTAACGATCTTCGCCCAACCGCAGCGCAATTTTGATCGACCCCACATCGCTCGATTCCGCGAGCACGCCCCAAACCGGCAGCAAGCCGTGTGGCTTGGAGTCCCGGATGCGCATGCCGTTATAAACGATCGATCCCATCTGGCAATCGAAAATTTCATTCGGGTTCGTGAGCTTCTCTTCCAGCGCCGCAGAGATCGTG